>JAESGW010000131.1_pt1 | contig 170512 bp, 152 predicted proteins | sample 9269791 | NCBI WGS metagenome assembly JAESGW01 (sample SAMN16773120, study PRJNA677053) | algae metagenome | isolation source: Aphanocapsa lilacina HA4352-LM1 and co-occurring heterotrophs from near cave... | place: USA: Maniniholo cave, near Haena, Kauai, HI | collected 2009-07-28
AAACCCAAGAAGCTCGCCCTGACCGCCTGCATGCGCAAGTACCTCACCATGCTCAACGCCATGGCGCGCGATCAGGCTCCCTGGACACCGGCTGCACCAACTGGATAAACACAGTTGACTCCTACAGGGAGCAGAGACGGGGCGGGTCAGCTGCCCACCGGCATCAGCAACAGCAGCAGCGCGCCCAGCACGATGCGGTAGAGGGCGAAGCCGGTGAAGCGGTGCGCCTTGATGAAGCCCAGCAGCCACTTCACCACGACGAAGCCGGTGGCCGTGGCGGCCGCGAAGGCCACCGCGACGGCGGCCCAGTTCTCGCTGCCGAGGGCGTCGTCCTTGACCAGTTCCAGGAATGCATAGCCGCTGGCCGCGAACATGGTGGGGATACCCAGGAGGAACACGAACTCCGCCGCCGACGAGCGCCGGCTGGTGCCGGCCAGCATCGCCATGAAGATCGCCGCCGCCGAGCGCGACGTGCCCGGGAACACGCCGGCCACCACCTGCGCCAGCCCGACCAGGATCGCCACCTTCCAGGTGATCGTCGCCACATCGCCGCGCTTTTCCGCGAAATGCTCGGCCACCAGCATCCACACGCCGCCGAGGATCAGCGCCCAGGCGACCGGGGTGACGGTTTCCGGCAGTTCCCAGCCGGCCAGGCGGACGGGCAGGCCGACCAGCGCGGTGACGAGGAAGGCGGCGGCCAGCTTCAGGGCGTAGTCGCGGGTTTCCGCGTCACGCCAGCAGCCTGTCGCCAGTTCCCAGATGCGGCGCCGGAACACCAGCGTCGTGGCCAGGATCGCGCCGGCCTGAATGACGATGTTGAAGAAGTCCGATTGCTCGCCCAGCCAGTGCTGGGCGATCAGCAGGTGACCCGTGCTGGAAATGGGCAGGAATTCGGTCAGGCCTTCGAGGATGCCGAGCAGCAGCGCGGCGAGCAGGTCGGTCATGGGGGCGCGGGGCGGCGGGAAGCGGCCAAGGATAGTGGAAAGCCCGATGCACCGTTCTGGTGATGTTGCGGGAAGAAATGCACCAAGAAAGGGATCAAGTGTGAAGGGTGCGTCAATTCATGTCAATGAAATCAATGGCTTGAAGGCCGACGCAAGTTGGCACGGGGATTGCTCTATCGGGCTACATCCTTATCCAACCCGAGGTCCCGAGATGTCTGTGGAGAATGTTGAAAAGCTGATCAAGGACAACAAGGTCGAGTTCGTCGACCTGCGTTTCGTCGACATGCGCGGCGTTGAACAGCACGTCACCTTCCCGGTCAGCATCGTGGATGCCTCGCTGTTCGAGGACGGCAAGATGTTCGACGGCTCGTCCATCTCGGGCTGGAAGGGCATCAACGAGTCCGACATGGTGCTGCTGCCGGATCCGAGCACCGCCTACCTGGATCCGTTCTACGCCGACCCGACCCTGGTGCTGGTCTGCGACATCCTGGACCCGGCCACCATGCAGGGCTACTCGCGCGATCCGCGCGGCATCGCCAAGCGCGCCGAAGCGCACCTGAAGGCCAGTGGCGTCGCCGACGTCGCCTTCTTCGGCCCGGAACCCGAATTCTTCATCTTCGATTCGGTGCAGTTCGCCAACGACATGGGCCACGCCTTCTTCAAGATCAACTCCGAGGAAGGCGCCTGGAACAGCGGCAAGAGCTACGACGGCGCCAACAGCGGCTACCGTCCGGGCATCAAGGGCGGCTACTTCCCGGTGCCGCCGACCGATTCGCTGCACGACCTGCGCGCGGAGATGTGCAAGACGCTGGAACAGGTCGGCATCGAGGTCGAAGTGCACCACCATGAAGTCGCCACCGCCGGCCAGTGCGAGATCGGTGCCAAGTTCAACACGCTGGTGCAGAAGGCCGACGAACTGCAGCGCATGAAGTACGTGGTCCGCAACGTCGCCCACCGCAACGGCAAGACCGCCACCTTCATGCCCAAGCCCATCGTCGGCGACAACGGCAGCGGCATGCACGTGCACCAGTCGCTGGCCAAGGGGGGCACCAACCTGTTCACCGGCGACGGCTACGGCGGCCTGTCGCAGCTGGCGCTGTGGTACATCGGCGGCATCTTCAAGCACGCCAAGGCGATCAACGCGTTCTCCAACTCGGGCACCAACAGCTACAAGCGCCTGGTGCCGGGCTTCGAGGCGCCGGTGATGCTGGCGTACTCGGCGCGCAACCGTTCCGCCTCGTGCCGCATTCCGTGGGTGGCCAATCCGAAGGCGCGCCGCATCGAGATCCGCTTCCCCGATCCGCTGCAGTCCGGCTACCTGACCTTCACCGCGCTGATGATGGCCGGCCTGGACGGCATCAAGCACCAGATCGACCCGGGTGCGCCGAGCGACAAGGACCTGTACGACCTGCCGCCGGAAGAAGAGAAGAACATCCCGCAGGTCTGCTCCAGCCTGGACCAGGCGCTGGAAGCGCTGGACAAGGACCGCGACTTCCTCAAGGCCGGCGGCGTGATGTCCGACGACTTCATCGACGCCTACATCGCGCTGAAGATGCAGGAAGTGACCAAGTTCCGCGCGGCGACGCACCCGCTGGAATACCAGCTGTACTACGCCAACTGAGTTCTCGCGGCGATGGCGACGGCTTACCCCTCCCACCCGTCGCCATCGCCGCACCTCATTGAGCGCGCCGCCGCCAGGCGGCGTGTTCACCCGGTTGGGGAACCGGGGCAACACCCGTCATCGATTCTGGAGATCGCACCAACGTTCCAACCGGGGAAACCTCAGGAGAGGTCCATGAACCGCAACTCCCTCCCACGTCATCCGTTTCCGTTGCAGGTCATCGCGACGGGCGCGGCTGCGGTTCATGCATCGCTTCGCACCGACAACGTGTCCACCGCCAGGGGGCGGCGCGCACGGGTGACCTGAAACCGCCGGCCGGCGCATGGCCGGCCGGTTCCATCCACCATCGGGGTATGCGCATGAAACTGATCACCGCCATCATCCGGCCGTTCAAGCTCGACGAGGTACGAGAGTCCCTGTCGCAGGCGGGCGTGTCCGGCATAACCGTCACCGAAGTGAAAGGCTTCGGCCGGCAGAAGGGCCACACCGAGCTGTACCGCGGCGCCGAGTACGTCGTCGATTTCCTGCCCAAGATCAAGATCGAAACCGTCGTCACCGACGAGCGCCTGGATGCCGTCATCGAGGCCATCCAGCAGGCGGCCGGCACCGGCAAGATCGGCGACGGCAAGATCTTCGTCACCACCATCGACCAGGTCATCCGCATCCGTACCGGCGAAGTCGGCGCGGACGCGCTCTAACACTCGGAGCCCCACATGAAGACTCGACTGTTCTCCGGGTGGAAGACCCGTGCCCAGATGTTGTGCCTGGCCGCGCTGTGCGGCCTGATGGCGACCGGAATGGCCGCCAGTGCCATCGCCGCGCAGGATGCCGCGGCCCCCGCCGCGGCCGAGGCGCCGGCGACGGATGCGCCGCCGGCCATCGATGTGGCCGCCGCGCCGGTGGAAGCCGCCGCCGCCCCCGCCGAAGCTGAAGCGGCACCGGCCGAAGAAGCCGCGCCCGCCCCGTCCATCAGCAAGCCCGACACCGTGTGGGTGCTGGTGTCCGCGGTGCTGGTGATCTTCATGACGCTGCCGGGCCTGGCCCTGTTCTACGGCGGCCTGGTGCGTTCGAAGAACGTACTGTCGATCCTGATCCAGAACCTGGCGGTGTTCTCGCTGGTCGCGGTGCTGTGGGCCGTGTACGGCTACAGCCTGGCGTTCACCGAGGGCAACGCGTTCATCGGTGGCTTCGACCGCCTGTTCGCCAAGGGGCTGGATGCGGCATCGATCGGTGCCACGTTCACCAAGGGCGTGTACATCCCGGAACTCGCGTTCTTCGTGTTCCAGGGCGCCTTCGCCTGCATCACCTGCGCGCTGATCGTCGGTGCGTTCGCCGAACGCGTGAAGTTCGCCGGCGTCATGCTGTTCACCGTGCTGTGGTTCACCTTCGCCTACCTGCCGATGGCGCACATGGTGTGGTTCTTCCCCGGCCCCGATGCGTTCACCAGCACCGACGTGGTGCCGGAAGTGCTGGCCAAGTCGGGCTACCTGTGGGCCAAGGGCGCGCTGGACTTCGCCGGCGGCACCGTCGTGCACATCAACGCGGCGATCGCCGGCCTGGTGGGTGCCTACGTCATCGGCAAGCGCACCGGCTACGGGCGTGAGGCGATCAAGCCACACAACCTGACCCTGACCATGGTCGGCGCGTCGATCCTGTGGGTGGGCTGGTTCGGCTTCAACGCCGGCTCGGCGCTGGAAGCCGGCGGCGTGGCCGCGATCGCCTTCGTCAACACCTTCCTGGCCACGGCCGCGGCGGTGGTGGCGTGGTTGCTGGTGGAGTGGACCACCAAGGGCAAGCCGTCGCTGCTGGGTGCGGCGTCGGGCGCGGTGGCCGGTCTGGTCGCCATCACCCCGGCCGCCGGCCTGGTGGGCCTGAACGGCGCGCTGGCCATCGGTGCCATCGCCGGCGTGCTGTGCCTGTGGGGCGTCAGCGGGCTGAAGAAGCTGCTGGGCGCGGACGACAGCCTGGACGTGTTCGGCGTGCACGGCGTGGGCGGCATCACCGGTGCGCTGCTGACCGGCGTGTTCGCGGCCCCGTCGCTGGGCGGCGCGGGCATCTGGGACTACGTCACCGAGACCGCCGTGGCCGAGTATTCGATCGGCGCGCAGGTCTGGATCCAGGCGCAGGGCGTGCTGTTCACGGTGGTGCTGTCCAGCGTGGTGGCCCTGGTCTCGTTCCTGATCGTGAAGTACACCGTCGGCCTGCGCGTCTCCGAGGACGCCGAGCGCGAGGGTCTGGACATCACCTCCCACGGCGAATCGGCCTACGAGGCCTGATCGCTGGCCCGGGGGCGGCTTTGCACTAAACTGGTGCAATGCCGTCCCCGGACTTCTTCCCGATGTCTTTCGAACCCACCACCGACGCGCTCAGCACGCCGGTGGCCTGGGCCGACGCCCATGGCCTGATCCGTGGCGTCAATCCTGCCTTCGCCCGCTGGCTGGGCGTCAGTACCCGCCGCCTGCTGGGACAACCGCTGGCGGCCCTGGAGATCGAGAGCGACGCCATGGCGCGCTTCCTTGAAAACACCGACCGCGACGTCCTGCGCCTGCACCGCATGGCGCTGGGCATGCCGGGCGAATCGCCCTGCTTTGCCGAGGGATGGCTGTCGCGTCTGGACGGCGGCGGTTGGCTGCTGGAGGCCCACCCGGTGGACGAGTTCCCCGCGCTGGACCCCACCCAGGCCCTGCCCAGTGCCCTGAGCGCGGCATTGAAGGGGCTCGCCCACGAACTGCGCAATCCGCTGGCCGGATTGAAGGGCGCCGCGCAGCTGCTGGCGCGGCGGGCCGCCCACCGCAACGACAACGACGACGAACGCGAACTGATCGACCTGATCGGATCCGAGATCGGCCGACTCAACAGCCTGCTGGAACAACTGCTGTCGCCGGCCCCGCAGCGCCCGCACGCGCCGCTCAACATCCATGCCGTGCTGGAGCGCGTGTTGCGCCTGGCCGAGAACGAGGGCGGCTGGTCGGTGCGCCTGCAGCGCGACTACGACCCCAGCCTGCCGGAGCTCGACGGCGACGCCGATCGCCTGACCCAGGCGGTCTGGAACCTGGTGCGCAACGCCATCCAGGCGGGTGCGGCCAGCATCATCCTGCGTACCCGAGTCGAACACGGGTCGCGCATCCACGATCACCTGCATGCGATGGCCTTGCGGGTGGAGATCATCGACGACGGCCGTGGCGTGCCGGAAGAACTGGCCGAACACCTGTTCCTGCCGTTGGTCAGCGGGCGCGCCGACGGCAGCGGGCTGGGCCTGGCGCTGGCGCAGCAGGTCGCGCGCGAGCACCGCGGCACCCTGACCTACCGCTCGCGCCCCGGCCACACGGTCTTCGCCATGATGCTGCCGCAATCGCTGCACGAACACGACGAGGAGCGTCATGCCCAGCATTGACCGGAATGAAAGCACGACGGGCCACGACGCCCAGCGCATCTGGGTGGTGGACGACGACCGCTCCGTACGCTTCGTGCTGGCGACCGCCCTGCGCGATGCCGGCTATGCCGTGGATGGCTTCGACAGCGCGGCGTCCGCGTTGCAGGCGCTGGGCGCGCGCGGTGCCCCGGACCTGCTGTTCACCGATGTGCGCATGCCCGGCGACGACGGCCTGGTGCTGCTGGACAAGCTGAAGGCCACGCATCCGCAGTTGCCGGTCATCGTGATGTCGGCGTACACCGATGTCGCCAGCACCGCCGGCGCGTTCCGCGGCGGCGCGCATGAGTTCCTGTCCAAGCCGTTCGACCTGGACGATGCCGTGGCCCTGGCCGCGCGCACCCTGCCGGGCGCGGAAGAGGCGCCAGAAAGCGACCATGCCGACATCGATGCCGCGTCGCCGCCCGAAACCCCGCAGCTGATCGGCGACACGCCGGCGATGCGCGCGCTGTTCCGCGCGATCGGGCGCCTGGCGCAGGCGCCGTTGTCGGTGCTGATCAATGGCGAGACCGGCACCGGCAAGGAACTGGTCGCGCACGCGCTGCACCACGAATCGCCGCGCGCGCGAAAGCCTTTCGTGGCCTTGAACACGGCGGCGATTCCATCCGAACTGCTGGAAAGCGAGTTGTTCGGCCATGAAGCCGGCGCCTTCACCGGGGCGCAGAAACGCCACATCGGCCGCTTCGAACAGGCCGATGGCGGCACGCTGTTCCTCGACGAGATCGGCGACATGCCGCTGCCGCTGCAGACGCGCCTGCTGCGCGTGCTGGCCGAAGGCGAGTTCTTCCGGGTGGGCGGGCGCGAACTGATCCGCGTGGATGTCCGCGTGATCGCCGCCACCCACCAGGACCTCGAAGCGCTGGTGGCGGAAGGCCGCTTCCGCGCCGACCTGCTGCACCGCCTCAACGTGGTCCGCCTGCAACTGCCGCCGTTGCGCGAACGGCGTGCCGACGTGCCGCAACTGGCGGAGAACTTTCTCGCGGTGGCCACCCGCAAACTCGACATCGCCAGCAAGCGCTTCACCGGCGCGGCCCTCGAGGCCCTGCAGGCCCACGATTGGCCCGGCAACGTGCGCGAACTGGAAAACGTGTGCTGGCGCCTGGCGGCGCTCGCACCGGCCGATCTCATCACGGCCGCCGACCTGCAGGGCGCCCTGCAGACAGGTCCGGCGACCGGCAAGCGTGCGGACGACTGGGACGGTGCGCTGGCCGAGTGGGCGCGCCGGCGGCTGACCGAGGGTGCCGCCTCGCTGCACGCCGAAGCCCGCGAGCGTCTTGACCGCACGCTGCTGGAGGTCGCCCTGGAAGTCACCCATGGCCGCCGCGCGGAAGCGGCGGTCAAGCTGGGCGTCGGCCGCAACACGGTGACGCGGAAGCTGGGCCCGGGACGCAAGCGCGGCGTGTAGAGGGACGTTGTCGGGTCCGCCCGCGGCGCGGTGTCGGCACCCGGGTTTCATTGAACATGAAGGTCTTCGCCGTTACGGTGGCAGCCCCTCGTCCGTTCCGGAGTCCCCCATGCGCATCGCCGTGCTGGCCGCTTCCTCTGCCGTGCTTCTCGCCGCCTGCGGTACCTCGCCGACACAACCCCCCGCGCCCACGGTTCCCACCGTCAGCACCGCCAAACAGGCCGTCGCCGTGCTGGCGTCGGCCTCCGGCAGCCTGGTCAGCGGCAAGGTCACGCTGACGCCGATGGGCAAGGGCCTGCACCTGACCGGCGAGGTCGGCGGATTGCCGGCCAACAGCACGCACGCGTTTCACGTGCACGAGAAAGGCGACTGCAGTGCCGTCGATGCCAGCAGCGCCGGCCCGCACTTCAACCCGTTCAACACCGCGCATGGCAAGACCGGCAGCGGCGCGCACCACGCGGGCGACATGAACAACCTGGTGGCCAATGCCGAGGGCGTGGCGCGGGTCGACGTGCATCTGGACGGTGTCACGCTGGGTGGCGGCGCCATCAACGATGTCGCCACGCGCGCGCTGATCGTCCATGCCGCACCCGATGACTACACCAGCCAGCCCGCCGGCAATGCCGGCGCCCGCGTGGCGTGCGGCATCATCAAGATCACCCAGTGACGCCCGCAGGAGCGCCCTCGGGCGCGATGCTTTCACTGCTGGCAAGACAAGAGCATCGCGCCCGAGGGCGCTCCTACGACTTCAGGGTTTCCCGCGCGTCGGCCTTGCCCGGGCAATGCGCGAATGTCACCGGGATGCCATGCACTTCCAGCACCGCGGCGATCTGCTGCTGGCGCGCCTGGAAGTGGCCGTAGGCGCGTTCCAGCCGTTCGTCGGTTGCGTCCTGCGGCGCATAGCGCGCACGCCAGGCGGCGGGCTCGAACAGGGCGATATGCGCTTCGCCGTGGGCGTAGCGCACCAGCGGCTCCGGCGGCGCATCCAGCCACTGCTCCGACGCCGGGGCCAGCAGCGCGGTTTCAATGAGCGGCCACAGCGCACCCAGGCCGCCGTGCTCGTACTGCAAGGCGGTCATCGCGGCCAGGTCGTGCAGGGTCAGGTAGCGCGCGTGTTCGATGTCCGCGCCGAACGCCTGCTGCGCCAGCAGGGCGGTGTCGGGCGCGGCCATGCCGGTTTCCAGCAGCACGGCCTCCAACCGTTCGGCAACCTCGCCCACCGTATGGGCATCCTCACCGCTCAGCAGGAACGGCAGCACGCGCAGCTGGCCGCCGCCCAGCGTCGCGTCGGCCTGGAACGGCAGCGGCACATCGCCCGCGTCATCGGCGCCGAACGCGATCACGCGCGCGCCCTCGTGGCGGCCTGGCGCCCGCAGTTGCAGCTCGCGCAGGCGCTGGTGCAGCGGCCAGCCGGGACGCAGGACCTCGGCCGGATCGAAGTGCGCAGCGACCACCACCAGGTCCAGGTCGCGCACCTGCGGCACCAGCCTGGCCAGGTCGCGGCCCAGCCGTTCGGCCAGTTCGCTGGCCTGTGAAGGCCGCAACGCCGCCTGCTGCGGCAGGCGGCCTGCCGACAGTTCCAGCGCCATCACGCCCATCACCGTGGTGTCTGTTGTGGATCGAGTCATGTCAGCGTTTGGCGGTCGTGGAGGGTGGCATTACACTGGCATTATGCCTGCCGCCGCGGCGGCGACTCATCCGTCCCACCCCCAGAGAGGTCCCCTCATGCCAGCAGCCCGCCCCGTCGCCATCCTCGGCGGCGTCCGCATTCCGTTTTGCCGGCAGAACACGGCCTATGCGGATGTCGGCAACCTGGGCATGTCGGTGCGCACGCTGGGGGCGCTGGTCGAGCGCTTCGGCCTGCATGGGCAGCAGCTGGGTGAAGTGGCGATGGGTGCGGTGATCAAGCATTCCTCGGACTGGAACCTGGGCCGCGAAGCCGCCCTGTCGTCGGGCCTGTCGCCGCTCACGCCGGGCATCACCCTGCAGCGCGCCTGCGGCACCAGCCTGGATTCCATCATCACCATCGCCAACAAGATCGCGCTGGGCCAGATCGATTCCGGCATCGGCGGGGGCTCCGACACCACGTCCGAAGTACCGATCGTCTATGGCAAGAAGCTGCGCGCGCGTCTGCTGGCGGCCAACCGTGCCAAGACCACGCAGGACAAGCTGAAGGCGCTGGTCAGCGGTTTCAAGTTCGGCGAGCTGAAACCCGAGTTCCCCGGCGTGGCCGAACCGCGCACCGGCAAGAGCATGGGCGATCACTGCGAGGACATGGCCAAGCAGTGGAACATCTCCCGCGATTCGCAGGACGAACTGGCCGTGGCCTCGCACAAGAAGCTGGCCGCCGCTTATGAACGGGGTTTCTTCAACGACCTGATCGCACCGTTCCGCGGCCTTGAGCGCGACAACATCCTGCGCCCCGATACGTCGCTGGAAAAGCTGGCCACGCTGAAGCCGGCCTTCGACAAGACCTCCGGGCGCGGCACGCTGACCGCCGCCAACTCCACGCCGCTGACCGACGGCGCCGCCGCCGTGCTGCTCGCCTCGGACGCCTGGGCGCAGGCGCATGGCCACGAACCGCTGGCCTACCTGCGCGACGCGCAGGTATCGGCGGTGGACTTCGTGCATGGCGAGGGCCTGCTGATGGCCCCGACGATCGCGGTGCCGGAGATGCTGAAGCGGCACGGCCTGACCCTGCAGGATTTCGACATCTACGAAATCCACGAGGCCTTCGCCGCGCAGGTGCTGTGCACGCTGCGCGCGTGGGAAAGCGAAGACTACTGCCGCAACCGCCTGGGCCTGGATGCGCCGCTGGGCAGGATCGATCCGGACAAGATGAACCCCAACGGCTCCTCGCTGGCAACGGGCCACCCGTTCGCCGCCACCGGCGCGCGCATCGTCGCCACCGTCGCCAAGGAACTCAAGGAACGCGGCGGCGGCCGCGCGCTGGTGTCCATCTGCACCGCCGGCGGCATGGGCGTGGTGGCGATCATCGAGCGCTGAACCACGCACGTCGCGGCCTGAACGCCGCGATCCCCGCGGTGATCTTTTCTTCCGGCGACCGGCGCTGCGTCACCGCGCCGGCGTCTGCACCTGCGCACTCCCCACGCCGTGCCGGTGGCCCTCGCTCACCGCGGTGACCGTGCCATCCGGCTGGAACACCAGCGCGTTCGCGGCGCCGATTTCCTCCGTCTGCGCCGACCAGCGCTGTCCACGCTGCACCAGCGCCTGCGCCTGCGCGCTGTCCGCGTAGCCGGGTTCGATGTCGGTCGCTGCGCCATTGCGTTGCGACAGTCGCGGCGCGTCGATGGCCTGGTCCATGGGCATGCCCAGGTCCACGTGATTGACGATGGTCTGCAGCACCGTGGTGATGATGGTGGAGCCACCCGGGCTGCCGATCGAGAACGCCGGCCTGCCGTCCTTCAATGCGAGCGTCGGCGTCATGCTGCTGCGCGGACGCTTGCGGGCTTCGGGCACGTTCGGGTGCGGACCGCTGAAATCGAAGTCGGTCAACTCGTTGTTGAGCAGGAACCCGTAACCCGGCACGACGATGCCGCTGCCGCCCCAGTCCTCGATGGTGAACGTATACGCGACGACGTTGCCTTCCTTGTCCGACACGGTCAGGTGCGTGGTATGCGCGCTCTCCGGCTGCAACACGCGCGGCGCAGGCCGCAGCGGATGACTGGGATCCTGCTGGAAGGCGAACGGATCGCCTGCGGCGACCGGACCCGGCGCGGCGCGCGCGGGATCGATCAGGGCGCGCCGCTGCGTCGCGTAAGCCTTGCTGAGCAGGCCCGCCACGGGCGCGTCCACGTATTCGGGATCGGCCAGGTAGGCGTCGCGGTCGGCGAAGGCAAGGCGGCTCGCCTCCAGATAGAGATGCTCCACCTGCGCGCGCGGCAGTGCCTTCAGGTCGTAGCCTTCGAGGATGTTCAGCGCTTCGAATACGGTCACGCCGCCGCTGCTCGGCAGCGGCATGCCGTAGAGCTCGTAACCCCGATAGGTGCTGCGCACCGGCGCGCGCACGCGGGCTTCGTAGTCGGCCAGGTCCGCCAGCGTCATGCGGCCCCCGCGCACGGTGATGCCCGCCGCCGTCGGTGGGCGGTTCACCGTGTCGACGATCGCGCGTGCCAGCGGGCCTGCGTAGAACGCGTCCACACCGCCGCGCGCCAGCAGGCGATAGGTGTTCGCGAGGTCGGGATTGCGCAAGCGTGTGCCAGCGGGCAGCGCCTTCCCCTCCCGCAGGTACAGCGCGGCGGTCGCGGGAAAGCGATTGAACTTGCCTTCGTTACGTGCGACCAGCCGCGAGAAGTTCGCGTCGACGGTGAAGCCCTGCTCCGCCACGGAGATCGCCGGGGCCAGCACCTGTTCGAACGACAGCGTGCCGTAGCGCTGCAGCGCTTCATGCCAACCGCGCACGGTGCCTGGCACGCCGACCGACAGGCCACTGGCGATGGCGGTGTCGAAATCCATCTCCCGACCGTCCTCGATGAAGAGGGCGGACGTGACGGCCGCCGGCGCCGTCTCGCGATGGTCGAGGGTGACCACGCGCTGCGCTTTCGCCAGGTACACCACCATGAAGCCGCCGCCGCCGATCCCGCAGCTGAAGGGGTCGGTGACACCCAGCGTGGCCGCCGCCGCGACGGCGGCATCGACCGCATTGCCGCCGCGGTCGAGGACATCGATGGCCGATTGCGTGGCCTGTTCGCTGATCGTCGCCGCGGCCCCGCCGGTGCCGCTGGCCACCGGCGTCCCGGCCTGCACGGCCGCGGCCGTCAGCAGGAGCAGCAGGAGGGCGCAACGCAGGCATCGGGTCATCGCGGATTACCGAAGGGCAGGCGATCCGATTGTCACACGCCTGCCGTCCACGCACCCGTTTCCCCGCAGGCCGCCATCGGGTAGCGTTCGTCGTCAGTGGGGATCGGGAGCGGCAGGATGCGGAACAGGAAATGGATGCTGCTGGGCGTCCTGGCGTTCGGCGTGGCGGGCCCGGTGCAGGCATGCATCAATGCCATCGGCACCGACCATCAGGGACGGCACTTCGACGCGCATATCGACGTGGGTGAGCAGTTGGAGGCGCGGCTCACTTCGGGCGCGGTCCGGGCCTACTACACGCGCCGCGCGCGCGACATCACGGCGCGGGCCACCGCCCGGCCCGACCTGGAAAACCTGACCGAGCTGGCCATCCTGCTGATGTACCAGGGCCAGCATCCGCGGGCCGTGCGTCTGCTGCTGTCGCTCGAGCGGCGGTATCCCGGCCGTCATGAGACGGCCGCCAACCTGGGCACCGCCCTGGAGCTGTCGGGGCATGATGCGCCGGCGCTGGCCTGGATCCGCCTGGGCATCCAGCGCAATCCGGCGGAACACCTCGGTACCGAATGGCTGCACGCGAGGATCCTCGAGAGCAAGCTGGCCGCGGCGGGGGATCCTGCCTATCTCGCGCGACATTCGATCGCCGGCCTGCAGTTCGGCGACGCTACCGTGCCGCCGTTTCCCACGCCGTTGCCCGCCGGCAACGCGGGTCGGCCCGTCGGTGCGTACGACCTCAACCACGCATTCGCCTACCAGCTGGGCGAGCGCATGCAGTTCGTCGCGCCGGAGGATCCGGTGGTGGCCAATCTGCTGTCCGACTGGGCAGCCTTGAACATGGCAGGCGGATCGATGGAGAACGTCGGGGTGCTGTATGGCCAGGCCAGACGCTACGGCGCCCGGGAAACCGGGACCATCGCCCGGCGCCTGGCGGAGGCCCGTCGTGTGCTGAAAACCGCGCGCGGGGCGGAACGCCACGATGGCCGGTGCGTCATCTGCGGGCCCGAGCTGTAGCGCACGGGCGCGCCAACCCCACCGGACTCCATCACGCGTTGTCATCGCAGACGGTCAAGCGACCATTCCCATCCGCCCTATCGGAGCCCGCAAGCGCATGTACAGGACATCCCGTACCGTCTGTTTCCTGATGCTGTTGACCTTGATCGTGGCCTGCAGCAAGCGGGAGATGGCCGAGCCCGATGCCGCTTCCGCCGCAGAATCGCGTGCCGACGCTGGGACGGCGATCATGGCCGAAGCGCCGCCTGAGGGTGTCGCCGCGGCGGCGGTGCCACAGAAGAGCGTCGCGTCGCCGGCGTTGCAGGGCCCCGGGGTCGATCCTTCGCAGATGGCCTCGGATGCGGCAATCCAGGTCGATCCGCAGCGCCGCTTCATCCGCACCGCGCAGGCGCAGTTCCAGGTGAAGGATGTCTACCGCACCGCGCTGGCGATCGAGGATGAGGTCGCCGCGCAGGGCGGGTTCGTGGTCGACAACGAGATCACCTCGCAGGTGCAGCGCGTGCTGAGTCGCCCGCTGGGGCAAGGCAAGCGGCTGGAACTGGCGGAATACCGCCTGCACGGCGAGCTGACCGTGCGCGTGCCCAGCGACCGCACGCAGGCGTTCCTGCGTGCGGTCGCCGCGCAGATGGAATTCCTGGACCGGCGCAGCTTCTCGGCGCGCGATGCGCAGTTCGACCTGCTGCGCCAGCAGCTGGCCCGCCAGCGCGCGCAGGACGAGCAGCGCGAGCTGGGCGAGACCGTGCAGGTGGGCGGCAAGCTGGGCGACAGGACCGATGCGATCCAGTCGCGCGGCGCGGCGCGCGCCAGCCGCGACGAGGCGCTGATCGCGCAGAAGGAATTCGAGGATCGCGTCGCCTTCAGCACCATCGCGCTGGTGCTGCATCAGGATTCGCAGGTGCGCAGGACCGAGCGCGTCGACGTGGAGGCGGTGTTCCGCGACAACGGCCCCGGCTTCTTCAGCCGCGTGGGCGACGCCCTGCAGGTCGGCTGGCGGGGTTGCCTCGAGCTGGTCGTGGCGCTGATGACAGTATGGCCGCTGTGGTTGCTGGGGCTGGGTGCGGCCGTGCTGTGGCGGCGCTGGCGGAAGAAGCCCGCCACTCGGTGACGCCCGGGCTCACGCGCGACGGCAATCGTCTGCCCGCCGCGCGTTGATCCGCGACGCGACCGTCTTATCCGCGCAAGCGCGGCAGTCCGTGTTCGTCGCGCTCTTCGACGACGGCCTCGTCGTGGATCTTCTGCCGGAGGTCCCGGCCGGGCAGTTCACGAATGCTTTCGCCACGGGCGGCCTTCAGTGCGTTGCCGTAGCACTGCTGTGCAAGCGCGTCGTCGCCGGCGGCCGCGAAGCCATCGCCCATTTCTTCCCACGCATCCGCGCCTGCGCCCTGTGCCAGCGCGCGATGCAGGAATTCCTGCGCCTGCACCCACTGCCCCTGTTGCCGGGCAAGCCGCGCCAGCGTGACCAGCACTGCCGGGCTGGCGGGGTGCGTCTGCAGCCAGCGCTGTGCGCTGGCGCGCCGGGAATCCAGTTTGCCGATCGGCAGGCGCCCGTAGAGGGCGGCGAGCGACTCGTCCCACTGCGCGTTCAGCGCGTTCTCGATGCTGCGCGCGGCGGCGTCTTCCCAGCGCAGCGCCGCGGCGCGTTCGGCATACGCGGCGACCACCGGTGGCTGGTTGCGCAAGGGCTTGGTCAGCGTTTCCCAGCGCTCGGCCAGCACGTTCGCATCGGCCGCCTCGCACAAGGACTGCGTGGCGAGACGTATCTCCAGGGCGTCCAGTGCCGGCGTGGTGAGCGCCTGCTGCTGCTTCAGCGCGCCCAGCAGACCGTAGGCCTCGCCCGCGCGTGCGGTGGCGGCAAGCGCTTCGGCGCGCAGCGCCAGACCGCGGGGCGGCAGCGGCTGCACGGCGGCTGCGTCCAGCGCGGACAGCGCCTGCGCAGGCTGCCCCGACGCCAGCGCGCGCTCGGCGACGACCAGTGCGTGCGCGACCGGCGCGCGGGCCGCCAGCGCGTCGAGGTGACGTATCGCGCCGGCCGTGTCGCCGGCGGCGTCGGCCGCGCGGATGGCCGCCACCCGCGCGATGCTGCCCACCTCGTCATCCTCGGCCGCGCGCTCCAGTACCTTGCCCGCCTTCTGCCAGTGGCCGGCATGCAGCGCTTCCAGGCCCTCGATCAGTCGCGCACGCGCCTGCTTGCGGCGATAGCGTCCCCACGCGCGGAACGGCAGCGACAGCAATCGCCACGCCACCCACAGCGCCGCGCCCAGCAGGGCCAGCGCCAGCAGGGCGCGCGGCACGTTGGTGTGCAGGTCATAACCGGCGAAACGGATGAAGACTTCACCGAGATCGCGCTGGGTCGTGGCCAGCCATTGCGAGGCCAGCACACCCAGCAACAGCAGGACCAGCAGGATCACCACGGTGCGGAAGGGTTTCATGGCATCACCTCCGTGCTTTCGGGGGCCGGCGTGGGCGCATCGGGCAGCACGCGAAGCTGCAGGCCCGCGTTGCGCAGCGCGCGCAGCTGCTGCAACGTGCTGCCGAGGACCGCCGGATCGGCGGCGGCGTCCGGACGAGCCAGCGCCTGAAGTTGCGCCCGACCTTGGCGCAGTGCGGGTGAATCCGGCCACAACCGCGTCATCCAGCCGTCGATGCGGCCCAGCGCGGCGCGGAAGCCTGACTCGTCGCCGCGCTCCAGCGCGGCACGCGCCAGCGACAGCTCGATCTGCAGCGCGGCCTCCGCCGCGGTGCGCTCGCTGGGCGCGATGATCGTGCTGTCGCGCGAAGGCCGTACGTCCACCAGCGGCGACAACAGGCGCTGCCAGCGGGTGCGTTCTGCGGTGTCGGCCACCACCGGGCGCTCGCGCCCCAGTGCATCCAGCGACCTGGCGAAGGCATCCAGTTGCGTGATCTTCGCGGCCCGCGGACCGGCACCCAGGGCGTCCAGCGCGATGCGTTCCTGCGCCAGCGTCTGCTTCAGGTTGAGCAGGCGGTGATCGTCCACCCCGTCCAGCGCACCGGCGGCAAGTGCATAGGCGCGTCGCGCGCCTTCCAGGTCGCGGGCGATGTCCAGGCGCTGCGCGGCCTGCGACAACAGCAGTTCCACTTCGTCCAGGCGCAGGGCCTGCGCACCGTGGCGGTTGGGATCGGTCAGCTTGGCGACGCTTTCTTCCAACAGGGCGCCGCGCTGGCCCAAGCCCAGCACTTCATCGCGCAGCACCCGGTTGGTGGCGGCCGCATCCTGCAGGCGCTGGGTCTGTGCGCGCTGGTCGCGGCGCAATGCCTCGACACGCGCTTCCAGCGCCGCGACACGCTGTTCGGCATCGTCGACCACAGCCTGTGCGTGTGCGTGCCGCGCCTGCCACCACACCCAGCCGCGCCAGCCCGCCACCGAGGCCACGGCGATCGCCAGCAGCAGGATGACCAGCCCGCGGCGACTGCCGGAGCGGGGGGTGGAAGGGTGTTCCTGATTCACGCAAGCATCCTTGTCGACAGACAGAACCGTGATGGGTTGCGCAAATGCTAACGGATGCGCGTGGCCATGGCCGTGTACGCCGCGTCGATCAGCTGGCCCGGGCGTGGGCCGGCGGCCTGGACGACCTGGCCGAAACCGGCACGGCGCGCGGCTTCCACCAGCCGCGGGCTGGCGGCGATGGCGGTGGCCTGTCGCAGACGGTCCGCCAGCTCGGCAGGAAGCTGCGAGACGACCAGGTCCAATGCGCCGCCACTGCTGAGCAGCAGGCACGCGGGTGCATCCAGTGTGCGCAGCCGCTGCAGGGCGCGGGCCAACAGCGGCAGCGCTTCGCGACGGTAGACCTCCGCGCGGAGCACGCTCGCTCCCCGTGCTTCGAGCGTCGGCGCCAGCAGGTTGCGGCCGTCCGGCGCGGTGATGAAACCGATGCGTGCGCCCGCCACGTCCTGCAGGGCGGGCAACGCCAACAGACCTTCGCTGTCCATGCGGGCGGGCGCATCGACGCCGGCAATGCCGCTGCGCCGCAGGGCCGCCGCAGTGCCGCTGCCAACCGCCAGCCAGGTCTGTCCGGGCAACGCCGTCAGCGGTTGCAGGCGCGCGGCCGCCGCGACGGCGGCAGGGCTGGTGAACAGGATGCGTTCGGCCGACAGCGCGGCACGCAGATCGGCGCGCGTGCCCGGGTCGGTGTTGTCGCGGATGCGCCACGGGGACAGTGCCAGCAGCGCCGCACCCCGTCGCCGGGCGGCACGGCGCAGGCCCGCGTGGCTGCCTTGTGGCCGCAACGAGATGACGTACCATGCCGGCGGCGTTGGATGTCCCATGCGCGGATTATGAGTGATGAGTCTGGAAGAAGCCCTGCAGGAACTGCGCGAGTACTGTCGCAGCATGCCGCCGGTCGCGGCCATGCAGGTGGACGTGGACGGCTACGCCGATGGCACGCTGCAGCTGTCCGCGCCGCTGTCGGCCAACGTCAATGACAAGGGCACCGCCTTCGGCGGCAGCCTGACGTCGCTGATGACGGTGGCGGGCTGGGGACTGGTCACGCTGAACCTGCGCCTGGCGGGGTTGAAGGCCGACGTCTTCGTCGCCGACAGCCATGTCCGCTACCTCGCTCCGCTGTACGCGGACCTGGTGGCGGGGGCCGCCTTCGCCGAGGGGCAGTCATGGGATACCTTCCTGGACACACTGCGGCAGCGCGGCCGGGCACGCATCCAGATCGATGCCCGGGTGCACCTGCCTGAAGGCGGGCTGGCGACGACGCTCAGCGGGCGCTACGTCGCCCTGCTGAAACAGTAGGATGCCCGGATGGACAGGGGAACGACGATGCGCGCAATGCTCAAGGTGCTGGTCCTGGTGGGGCTGATGACGGCAGGGCTGTCATCGGATGCGCAGAGCTTCCGCCAGCGCGGCAAGCTGACCGAAGTGCAGGACGCCTTCGCCGCGGCCATCCGCTGGGGCGATTTCGAGAACGCGTGGCAGGCGGTCGATCCGGCCTACCGCGAAGAGCACCCGATGACCGACCTGGAGTTCGAGCGCTACCAGCAGGTGCAGATCTCCGGCTACCGCGACATCAGCCGGCGGAGCGGCCCGGAAGGCACCATCGAGCGCCAGATCGAACTGCGCGTGATCAACAAGCACACCATGGCGGAACGGACGCTGCGCTACCTGGAGCGCTGGCGCTGGGACCCGGAAGCCAAGCGCTGGTGGCTGGTGGTGGGGCTGCCGGACCTGTGGAACGGCGAGTAGGCCCGCACCGCGCAGGCCGGCCGCCCCCGGCGACGTCCTGTGCGACAATCGCCGCCCGCTCCAACGCTGCCAATGCCTGTGAACTTCGACGAATTGCTGGCCTTCGCCGGCCGCAACCAATTCAACACGATCCTGCTGGTAGCGCTGGCCGGCCTGACCGTGGCCATCCTCTATACCGAGATCGCCCGCCTGTTCCGTGGCTACAAGGCCCTGCGCCCGGCCGAACTGACGCATCTCATCAACAGCGAGAACGCGCTGGTCATCGACCTGTCGGCCAGCAACGACTTCGAAAAGGGCCACATCGCCGGCAGCCGCAACGTGCTGCCCAGCAGCTTCGACCCCGAGAACAAGCTGGTCGCCCAGGCCAGGTCGCTGCCGGTCGTGCTGGTGTGCCGTAACGGCCAGGCCTCCGCCGCCGCGGCCAAGCGCCTGAAGAAGGCCGGCTTCGAGAAGGTCTACTGGCTGGACGGTGGTATCGCCGCCTGGCAACAGGCCGACCTGCCGCTGGTCAAGGGTCGCTGATCCCCTCAGGCCGTCGCGCTGCCCTTGAACAGGGCGGCGCGCGCCGCCATGACATAATCCTCCATTCACCGAAACAACCCAGATTCCGGAGTCCGAAATGTCCGACGAAACCACCAACGGCGCGGTCGCGCCTGCCGCCGAAGCCGCTGGCCCCGCTTTCACCGTCGAGAAGATCTACGTCAAGGACGTTTCCTTCGAGGTCCCCGGCGCACCCGGCATCTTTGGCGAGAACGTGCAGCCCGAACTGCAGCTCAACCTCAACCAGCGCGTGCAGCGCCTGGGCGAGAATGCCTTCGAGGTGGTCCTGGGCGTGACCCTGACCTGCAAGGCCGGCGACAAGACCGCGTACGTGGCGGAAGTGCAGCAGGCCGGCATCTTCGGCCTGATGGGCCTGGAGCCGCAGGCGATCGACGTGCTGCTCGGCACGCAGTGCCCGAACATCCTGTTCCCGTACGTCCGCCAGCTGGTCAGCGACCTGGTGCAGGCCGGCGGCTTCCCGCCGTTCTTCCTGCAGCCGATCAACTTCGAGGCCCTGTACGCCGAATCGCTGCGCCAGCGCGCCGCGCAGGCCGGTGCCGAAGGCCAGCTGGCCAATTCGGAACCCGTCGGCAACGCCTGATTGGCCGGGCAACCGCCGGGCACGGCGACGCACCACACAGGGGGACGGATGGCCGAGTCAACGCCGGATAATCCACTGAAGATCGCCGTCCTCGGTGCCGGTTCCTGGGGCACCGCGCTGGCGGCACTGATGGCCCGTCACGGGCACGCGGTCACCCTGTGGGGTCGCGATCCCGTGGTGTCGGCCGCCATCGACCGGCAGCACGAGAACACCCGCTACCTGCCGGGCATTCCGCTGCCGGAAACCCTGCGCGCCACCACCGACCTGGCCGCATCGCTCGCCGATGCGGACCAGGTCCTGGTCGTGGTGCCTTCGCATGCCTTCACCGAAACCCTGAAACTGGTCGCGCCACTGCGACCGGCGCGTGCCGGCGTGGCCTGGGCCACCAAGGGTTTCGAAACCGGCTCCGGCCGTTTCCTGCACGAAGTCGCCGAGGACATCCTGGGCCCGGACGTGCCGCTGGCGGTGGTGACCGGGCCCTCGTTCGCCAAGGAAGTCGCGCTGGGCCTGCCCACGGCGGTGACGGTGCACGGTGCCGATGCGGCGTTCGCCCAGGCCGTGGCGGACGTGATGCATGGTCCGGCCTTCCGCGCTTACACCGGCGACGACATGGTCGGTGCCGAACTGGGTGGCGCGATGAAGAACGTGCTGGCCGTGGCCACCGGCGTGGCCGACGGCATGCAGCTGGGCCTGAATGCCCGCGCCGGCCTGATCACCCGTGGCCTCAACGAAATGCTGCGCCTGTCCGCGGTGATCGGCGCCAAGCCGGAAACACTGATGGGTCTGGCGGGACTGGGCGATCTGGTGCTGACCTGCACCGGCGACCTCTCACGCAACCGCCGCCTGGGCCTGGCCCTCGGGCGCGGACAGAGCCTGAACGACGCGGTGCGCGAAATCGGCCAGGTGGTCGAGTCCGTGCAGACGGCCGATGAAGTCATGCGCCAGGCGGAGCGGCACGGCATCGACCTGCCCATCTCCAGCGCGGTGCGTTCGGTCCTGCATGGCGACCTGACCCCCGCCGCGGGTTTGCAGCAGTTGCTGGCGCGCGAACAGAAACCGGAGTATCCCGAGACGCTGTTCCGCTAGTCGCGGCGCCGTCCGCAAGAAATGCGTCGACAAGCCCGGCCACGCGCCGGGCTTTTCATTTGGTCCGGCCAAAGAAAAGCCCGGCGCAAGGCCGGGCTTTGGGTGCGACGCGGGGAGAGAGGGGACGCGTCGCGGGGGAACGTGTTGCCGATTACCAGGTAAAGCGCGGACCGACGAACCACTGGGTGTCGTTGTCGGCGAACTTCACGTCGCCGCTCAGGCCCCAGTTCTGGTTGAACTTCACCTGCGCGCCCAGGCGGCCGTAGAAATCGCCGTCGAAGTCGCTGCCGTCTTCGTAGCCGACGGTGGCATAGCCTTCGAACTTCGGCGCGATGGCGCCGCGCACGCCGACTTCGGCGCTGTAGCCGTTGAAGTCGTCGACCGGCGTTTCATAACGCTCGTAGGCCACGCGGGTGATCAGGTCGGCACGCTGGGTGATCTCGTGGTTGTAACCCACGCCCAGGCGCCAGTGGTCGATGTCGAAATTGCTGTTGTCGATTTCCTGCGTGGTGTAGTCGCCGAAGATGCTGAAGTTCGGCGCGATGGCGACGGAACCCTTCACGCCCCAGCCATCGGCGTCGGGCAGGCCGTCGCTCAGGTTGGTCGCGGTGTAGCCACCTTCCACATAGTTGTAGGAGACACCCTCGGCTGCGGAAGCAGCAAACGGCAGGGCGGCCAGCAGGGTCAGGGCAAGCAAGGACTTCTTCATGGGGAACAGGGGCCTCTTCTTCTTTTGTTGTTTTGTGGTGCGGACGCTGCATGGCAGCGGCCGGCTGGTGAAGTATCCGTTTCAGATCACAACACGCCCTGAATACCAAACTGACCAGTACATGAATTCACCGGAAGTCCGGGGAACTTTGTGCAGTGGACACGCGCGATGTGCGTGTGTGCGGCATTCCCGCGCATGTCCGCTTTCCGGCACGCGTGGCGATGTGCCCAACAACGGACGGAATCCGCACGACGCCATGCATCACGGCGTCGCTCAACCAGGGAACTGCACTCGAGGACACTCGATGATGGAAGACAGCAGGCAATCGCGCGTGGACACCCCCGCACCGCACGACAGTGGCATGCCAGCATTCCGGCCGTTGCCGGCACGGCTGGATGACGTGCGCTGGCGCTTGATCGTGGAACACCTGCCGCCGCTGATCCGCGCGCGCGCAATCAATGGCGGACGCACGCGCGGCTTTCTGGAAGCGGTGATGTGGGTCGCCACGACGCAGCAGCCCTGGTCAAGGCTGCCGAGGGACTTCGGGGCATGGCACAGCATCTACGTGCGCTTCACGCGCTGGGCCCAGGACGGTGTCTGGGACCACATCATCACATCCCTGCAGGCGCAGGGCGATGCCGCCGAACCGCTGCGCCGTCTCGTCATCTCCTATCTGCGTGCCAGCCACCTCCCTCGGCATCGCTCCGCCATGCGTCCACCTGAAGGCGGCTTGCCGGGGTGATTCCCGGCGCGCTGCCGGGTGAGGGTCGGCGATGGTGCGGTGGATGCGTCGTCAGGCCGCTTCGCGCCGCCGCAGCAGATAGATCACGGCCCCCAGCAGCAGCGCACAGGCACCTGCGATCAGATTGTTGAGGGTCGCACTGGCGAGCAGCCCTACCGACAGCACCAGTGCGCCCAGCGGAATCAGCGGGCCCCCGGGCAGCTTCAACGCATCCTCGCGGTGGCCGTGGCGCTTGCGCAGCACCAGCACCGCCAGCGTGGTGCCGATGTACGCACACAGGCGGGCGACCACGCTCAGCATCGCCAGCTGCACGAACGAGCCGGACAGCGCCAGCAGCAGCGCCAGCGTGCCCTGGGTGACGATGGCCCACGCGGGGGTACGGAAGCGGGGATGGATGCGCGCCAGCACGCGCGGGCCGAACCCGTCCTGCGCCAGCGAATACAGCACGCGCGGACCAAACAGCATGGTGTTGCTGTTGGTACCCAGGATGGAGATGGTCGCGCCCACGGTGAGGATCAGTGCGAGGGTTTCGCCACTGAAGCGCGAAGCGGCATCGGCCAGCGGAGTGGCGGACTGCGCCAGGCCGGGCAGCGTGCCCTGCGCCACCAGCTGCACGGCGGCGTAGACCAGGGTGACGACCGCGATCATGGTCAGCAGCGCGAAGGGCACGTCGCGGCGCGGATTCTTGAATTCACCGGCCGCGGCCGGGATGTTCTCGAAACCGGCATAGGCGAACAGCAGCAGCAAGGCCGCTTCGCCCAGCTTGTCCATGCGGGGCGGCTGACCCGCCACCAGGGCAGCGGGATCGATGTAGAAGGCGCCGATGGCGATGAACAGCAGCAATGGCACCAGCTTGCCGATCACCAGCGTGATGCCCGTGCGCGCCGCGGACTTGATGCCGATGACATTGATCAGCGTCAGCAGGCCCAGCGAGCCGACCACGATGGCCAATCGTCCGCCGCCGCTGGCCGCGGCGGGCCAGAAGCGCGCCACGGCATCGGCCAGCCCGTTGCTGAGCGCCGCGGCGGACGCGATGCGCGTCAGCCACACCATCCAGCCGATCTCGAAGCCCACGAACGGACCGAACGCCTCGCGGGCATACAGGTAGCTGCCGCCAGGCTGGTCGAAATAGCTCGCGGCCTGCGCATAGCACAGCACCAGCAGCGCCACCGCCAGCCCGGCCAGCAGCACGGCCCACAGGCTGGCAGGGCCGAGCAGCAGCGCCGTCGCGGCAGGCAGCAGGTAGATGCCGCTGCCGATCACGTCATTGATCGCCAGGCCGACGATCTGCCAGCGGCTGACGGCGCGGACCATCTGCCCGCCACCGGCATTGGCACCCGGAACCGCTGCATCGCTCATGGTGCCTTCTCCTCGATCAAGGGCAGCCGCCACGAGGCACGCAACCGGTGATACTCGGCTTCGGGCAACAGGACGAAGACCGGGCGTGCGTCCTGGCGCAGCCAGGCCAACAGGTGCTGCATGTGCGGCTCCGCCATCGCGGTGCAGCCGGCGGTGGCTTCGCCAGGCGTGCGCCACAGGTGGGCGAAGATGCAGCTGCCGCCGCGGGGCGTGTTGCCGGGGTTGTGCCGGATGACGAAGCCTTGCCGGTAGCGCACGTCGCCCTTGCCGTGCACGTCCAGGCGCATGGGTTCGGTGGAACCCTCGACGGCGGCCTGGCCCACCTCGCGCGCATCGACGATCTGGTTGTACAGCGGGGAGGCGGCCACGTCGATGCAGTAGTCGCTGGCGTCCATGGCCTGGTAGGTCAGTCCGGTGTCCGCCGTGGACGCATAACCGAAGGCCTGCGCGATGTCGAACACGCCGGCGGGACTGCGCCCGTCGCCTTCCACTTTCCGCGGCCCTCCCGCTTGCGCGGCATGCAACCCGGTGCCCCAGGCCGATCCGGTGCGCCCCAGGCTCACATCGATCGCCGGCTGCGCGCCCACCCAGGTCGAACCGCTGTCCGCGCGCTCGAAGGTGCGCAGCGTGCCCTGGGTGCTGTCCCAGCCCTCGCTCGTCACCAGCACCAGTTGCCTGGTCTCGTCGGGAATCGGCACGGGCAGGTCCGCCGCGCCGGCCGTCGAAGCCGCCAGCAGGGCCAGCGGGAACACCACCGCCCGCGCGATGCGATGCGAGGTGGTCAGCAAGCGGGAATCGGTCGGTCGGCGCACGGTGTTCCTCGATGGGAGATGGCGGCGGCACGCCCCGCAACGGGGGCGCGACTCAGGAATGGATCATGTGCTGCATGCGCTCGAGGTTGAGGTCGAACTGTTCGCGCCGTCCCGTGCTGCGATGGCAGAGTAGTACGAACACCAGATCCAGCAGCGTCTGCAGCGCGGCGCGGTACAGCACCTGCTCGATGTGCGGGCGGGCATCGTGCGCGGACACCAGCAGCGTGGCATCGGCATGCGCGCGCAGCGGATTGGCGGTATGCCGGGTCACCGAGACCACCCGGCCGCGGAAATCCTGGAACTGCCGGCTGATCTGCGACAGCTGCGGCAACGTGCCGTGCTCGGAGAACACCAGCAGCACATCGTCGGCCTGCACGGCGGACATGCCGGCCATCATCAGCACGGGGTCGGCGTGGTGCACCGTCACCATGCCCAGCAGCGACAGCTTCAGCGCGAACTCGCGGGCGTACAGCGCGTCCTCGCCCAGGCCGCAGACGTAGACCTTGCCGGCCCGGTCCAGCCGGTCGGCGATGCCTTCGAGCGATTCGCGCGGATTGATCAGGCGCGTTTCCTCGTCCGCCTCGGCCTTGCTGCGGCGGAGCTGTTCCGAGAGCTGGGCGAAGTCGTCCTGCACCACCGGCGCCACCGGCGTGGCGTCCTCGGACGCGCCATTGCGGGCTACCGCCGCGCCCACCGAGTACTTGAGGTCCGGATAGCCCTTGAAGCCGAACTTCTGCGCGAACTTGACCACGCTTGACTGGCTGATGCCCAGTGCGTTGGCCAGCTGCTGCGACGAGTAGTCGCGCAGCAGGTGCGAATTCTCGAGGATGAAATCCGCGATGCGGCGTTCGATGGCCGACATCTGGTCGCGCTCGGATCGGATTTTCACCAGGGGCGGCATCGGGATGACTTTACCTCAGCCGGGGATCAGTTCCAGCCCGCGGATCTCGCGGATGCCCAGGCCGGGCGCGTCGGTGATGGAGATCTCCGATTCGTTGAAGACCACGCCGCCCTCAACCGGGTTGAACTGGCACAGCGACGGGCCGTCCAGGTCCACCTTGGTGATGACGCTGGACTTGGCCGCCGCCACGTGCACGGCCGCCGCCACGCTGATGCTGGTCTCGATCATGCAGCCGATCATGCATTCCACGCCGTAGACCGACGCGATGTCGGCGATGCGGATGGCGTTGGAGATGCCGCCGGTCTTCATCAGCTTGATGTTGATGATGTCGGCCGCGCGCATCCGGATCAGGTCGATGACCTCGGCCGGACCGAACACGCTTTCATCCGCCATCACCGGCGTATGCACGCGGTCGGTGACGTACTTCAGGCCTTCGATGTCGCGCGCCTTGACCGGCTGCTCCAGCAGCTCCAGCACCACGCCGGCCTCCTCGAGGTGCCGCATGGCGAACACGGCCTGCTTGGCGGTCCAGCCCTGGTTGGCATCCAGGCGGAGCAGCGCACGGCCCTCGACGGCGGAATAGATCGCCTTCACCCGCTCGATGTCCAGCCCGATGTCCTTGCCGACCTTGATCTTCAGCGACTCGAAGCCGCGGTCCACCGCGCTGATCGAATCGGCCACCATCTTGTCGATGTAGTCCACGCTGATGGTGATGTCGGTGGTGATGACGGGGTCGCCGCCGCCCAGCATCTTGTACAGCGGCGCACCGTACAGCTGGCCGAACAGGTCGTAGACGGCGATCTCGACCGCCGCCTTCGCGCTGGTGTTGCGCTCCAGTGCGGTCTGGATGAGCTGGGTGATGTGGTTGAGGTTGGCGATGTCCTGGCCGATCAGGCGCGGGCGGATGAACCTGCCGATTGCCTCGATGATGGAGCCGTGCGTGTCGCCGGTGATCACGGCGGTGGCCGCCGCCTCGCCGTAGCCGACATGGCCGGTGTCGGTGTGCACGAGCACCACGATGTCCTCCACCGTGTCGACGGTGCGCAACGCGGTCTTGAACGGTGTCTTCAGCGGCACGCGCAGCATGCCGAAGCGGATGTCGGTGATCTTCATAAAGTCCTTAGGGACGGATTCTCTGGATGCTGGTGATGCGGTCGATGGTGGGCTGTTCGCTGTTGAACATCAGCGGCTCCAGCGGGGTCACCGCCACCGAGTTGAGGCGCGCGCGCACCAGCTTGCCCCCGGCATCGCGGTAGGTGATGCCGTTGGTGTCGTGGATCAAGTAGGTGATGCCGTTCTCCTGGCCGATCACCATCATCACGTGGCCGGGGATGTACACCAGGTCGCCGACCTGCAGCGTGCGCAGCACCGCCATGCGCTGCTCGCGGGTGTCTTCGGGACGGAAGGCGATGCGGTTCAATGCCGGACTGACCGCCTGGTCGCTGGTATTGCGCGGCAGGATGACGCCGAAACTGCGATAGACCTCGGAGACGAAACCGCTGCAGTCGCGCGTGTTGTAGCTGTGACCCCAACCGTAGCGTTCGCCAAGGAACTTGAAGCTCTGCCGCAGCAGGTGCGCCGGCGTCAGCGGCAGGTAGTCGGTGGCCACGTCCGCCGTACGCGGCAGCAATGCGGGCAACAGGGCGAGCGAGCCATCCTGGCGCCGCACCGGCAGTTCGATGACGTGCGAGGTGTACGGGTGCTGGCCGTTGACGGGGGTGTCCGCCGGCCAGTCGGCCAGCAGGGGCACGCGCACGCCCATGTCCAGCTGCAGTTGCGACAGGCCCGGCTCTTCCGGGTTGTAGACGGTGCGCGCGGTGGCGCCGGTGACCACCAGCGAAGGCGACTTGCGGCCATAGGCGAGCACCGTCGCCCGGTCGCCCTCAGCGATGGCGCCGGCCTCGATCCATGCCGCATACAGCGGGCTGACCACGAACCGCCATTGCCCGTCGGCGCTGGCATGCAGTACGGCGACCGGCGTGCCGGGAAACAGCGCGCTTTCCTGGAAGCGGTCGATGTCCGTGTCGCCGGCCGTGCTGAACACGCGCAGCCGGGTCGGGAAGGTGCGCAGGTCGGCGCGGTGGACAACCAGTCCGAAGCGCGGGGTGACCCGGTCCGGGATGGCAACGATCGCCGCATTGTCGATGATCGCGGCCAACGCCGCCGCCGTTACCGCGGCGCCTTTCACGTCGTAGAGCGTGCGTGTCGGCGGAGACGACAGCGTGCCGACCTGCGCGCGCACCTGCTCGCCGGTCAGCGTGGCGGGCAGCGCCGCCAGGTCGTGGACCGAGCGGTCGCTGGCCTGCAGCCGCTGGTTCTGCGCGGCGATGGCGGCGGCATCCAGGATGACGCGGTCCGGCGCAGGCTGCCGGCCGATCCAGTAGTCCGGCTGCAGATGGCGGTCTTCGACACCGATCACCGCATGCGCCGGCACCGGCGGCGCCGGTGTCCGCGCGAGGGCATGGCTGGCGGCCCCGACCAGCAGCGCCAGCAGCAGCGCGGTCAGGCGGGCCGGACGCTGCGCCTGCAGGCGTGTACTGCATTCACTCATTTCTGCCTCCCCCGTGCGGGATTCCGTGCCCCTGGCACCCGTATGCCAGAACGGATCCCGGTCTCGCAAAGAATATTTACTTCTTATCATGCAGGAATCAAGAATAAATTATTGACCCGTGATTCAGGCCGTGTTACACCAGCGTGACGGGCGACTGGGGGGTGGGTTTGACGTGCAAGCCGGCACAGGCCAGCACAAACGGGCATCGATGCGGGGGGACCTCGGTCCGCGCGCGCTGTCCCGCTGGCTGGGCCGGACGGTGCTTTCGATGGTACTCCTGATGCCCGCGCTGGCGACCGCCACGCCGTTGGCCGACCCGCGGCTGGAGCGCGTGATCGCGCAGGTCGACCAGGGCCGGTTCGCCGATGCCCGACAGGCGATCGCCGAAACGCTGCGCCAGCCGGCGCTGGACCCCGCCGTCCGCCAGGCGCTGGTCTTCGAACAGGAACGCATGCGCCGCATCCGCCTGGACTTCGGCCTGGACGAGGCGCAGGTGCGCGAACGCATCCGCGCGCAGGTCCCGGACCTGACCGATGACGAGTTCCGTCGCTGGGACGCCGCCGGCCTGATCGAGCGCCTGACCATCGATGGCGAGAAGCGCTACTTCAACCGGTCGGCCTCCAACCTGTTCCGGCTGAGCCCCGAAGCCGCCGCGCGCCGCGCGCCGCCCGTCAAGCCGTTCACGCAGGGTCCGTTCGAGACCCTGCACCCGCACCATCGCGAAATCGTCGCCGCCGCGCGCACGCAGCACGCCACCAGTGTCGCGCCCCGGCGCCTGCAGGTGACGCAGTCGCTGGTGGTGGAGGCGGATGCCGTGCCGGCGGGTGAAACCGTGCGCGCATGGATTCCGTATCCGCGCGCCATCGCCGGCCAGCAGGAAGACATCGTCCTGGTCGGCAGCCAACCGGCCGGCGCACGCCTCGCGCCCGAGAGCGCACTGCAGCGCACCGCCTATCTCGAAAAGACCGCGCGTGCCGGTGAGCCCACCGCGTTCTCGGTGACCTACGAGTTGACCGTTTATGCGCGCCACTTCGACATCGATCCGGACAAGGTGGTGCCGGCCGCCATCACGCCGGCGCTGGCGCCGTTCGTGGCCGAGCGCGCACCGCATGTCGTCTACACGGATGCCTTGCGACGTTTCAATGCGGACGTGGTCGGCGGTGAAACCCATCCTTATCGCATCGCGCAGAAGCTGTTCGCGGCGGTCGACCGCATCCCCTGGGCGGGTGCGCGCGAGTACTCGACGCTCTCCAACATCAGCGACTACGCCCTGCATGCCGGCCACGCCGATTGCGGCCAGCAGACCTTGCTGCTGATCACCCTGCTGCGCATGAACGGCATCCCCGCGCGCTGGCAGTCGGGCTGGGTGTACTCCGACGATGCCGTCGGCTACGACAACATGCACGACTGGGGCTGGCTGTACCTGGCGCCGTACGGCTGGGTGCCGATGGACGTCACCACCGGCCAGCTGGCTTCCGATGACCCGGCGCTGAAGTGGTTCTACCTGGGCGGCCTGGATGCGTACCGGATCGCCTTCAACGACGACTATTCGCGCGAATTCGTACCGGCCAAGCAGCATGTCCGTTCCGAAACGGTGGACCTGCAGCGCGGCGAGGCGGAGTGGAGCGGGGGCAACCTCTACTTCGACCAATGGGACTACAGCTTCGACTGGAAGATGCTGCCGATGAAGAGCAGCGACTGAACACCGGGCGGGAATCAACCAACACCTTCAGCAGGAGAGAGCGGGGATGAACGGTAGAGTTTTGCGGAAAGCGGCGTTGTGCGTGGCGCTGGGTGCGTGTCTGGGTTCCATGGCGCCGCTGGCCATGGCGCAGAGCGCCACCGGCGCGGTGGCGGGCCGTGCGAGTGCGGGCGACCAGATCACGATCACCAACAAGGCCACGGGCGCCAGCCGCACGGCGACTGTCGGTGCGGACGGCGTCTATCGCCTGACCCAGTTGCCGGTGGGCGACTACGAGCTGCGGGTGGTGCGGGGCGGCCAGCCGGTGGGCCAGGGCGTGACCGTCAACGTGGCCCTGGGCGGCACCACCGCGGTCAACCTGGGCGCCGCAGGCAACCTGGTCAATCTGGATGCGGTGGAAGTGGTGGGGTCGCGCGTGGTCAACCGCGTGGACGTGTACTCCAACGAAGTCGCCACCAACATCAACCGCGAGGAGATCGCCCGTCTGCCGATCGACCAGAGCCTCGCTTCCGTGGCGCAGCTGGCGCCCGGCGTGAACGGCGGCAACGCCTCGTTCGGCGGCATTTCGTTCGGGGGTTCGTCGGTCGCCGAGAACTCGGTCTTCATCAACGGGCTCAATGTCACCGACTTCTACAGGCGGCAGAGCTTCTCCACGGCGCCCTTCGATTTCTTCCAGGAGTTCCAGGTCAAGACCGGCGGGTATTCGGTCGAGTTCGGCCGCGCCACCGGCGGTGTCATCAATGCGGTCACACGCCGGGGCAGCAACGAGTTCGATGGAGGCGTGACGTTCACTTTCGAGCCCTCGGCGTGGGAATCCAGCGCCGACGACCATGAATTCACCGACGTCAGCGCCGCAGGGGTCGCGTCGCCGGTCTACTACCGCGCCAGCCGGGACAGGTCGAGCTTCATGAAGGCCAACGTCTGGGCGTCTGGCGCGCTGGTGCAGGACCGGTTGTTCCTTTTCGCGATGTATGAGCAGCGCGAGTCCGATGCCCGTTACACGAGCACCAACGGCGCGACCTGGAATACCTCCGAGAGCGGAGACGGGTTCTGGGGCGCCAAGCTGGACTGGAACATCACCGACAACCATGCGCTGGAGTTGCTGGCGTTCTCGGACGAAACGGAAACACTCTCGGACGCGTATTCCTACAACTGGAACGACGCGGTCATCAACAGCTACATCGGCGGCAACACCGTCGAGGGGGGAGGAAACAGCGGCTCGATCACCTATACCGGTCACTTCGGTGAGAACTTCACCACCAAGGCCATGTACGGCATCAACGAGAGCAAGGCGATCACCTTCTCGTCCGCCGACCCGCTGTGCTCGCAGGTCATCATCGATGCCAGCTACAACCCGACCTACAACGCGATGGGTCGTCCGGCCGTGAGTTGCCATCCGAGCACCAGCTCGTCGGTGGTGGATCACAACGACGAACGCAAGGTCGGCCGCCTGGACTTCGAATGGACGCTCGGCGACCACCTGCTGCGCTTCGGCGTGGACAGCGAAGAAATGACCACGGACCGCACCACGTTCTACCCGGGCCCCGAGGGTACGCGCTACACCGTCTATTCGCGCACGCCCGGCTCCCCGCTGGACAATGGGGCGACGGTGCCTGCCGGCGTCAATGCCATCGTGATGGGCCGCAGGCGCGCCGACGGTGGCACGTTCGAAACCACCGCGAACGCCTGGTATGTGGAAGACACCTGGAACATCACGCCCAGCCTGATGTTGAACCTGGGCGTGCGCGTGGATGCGTTCGAGAACAAGACCGCGGCCGGGGGCAGCTTCATCAAGATGGACGACCTGGTGTCGCCGCGTGTGGGCTTTTCCTGGGACATCAAGGACGATGGCCGGATGAAGCTGTTCGGCAATGCCGGCCGCTACTACCTGCCCGTGACCAACAACATCAACTACACCTTCGCCGGCGGTCTTACCGACGAGTACACGTACTGGGCGCTGGGCGGATGGACTCCGGCCACCAACCCGGTGACGGGCGCGTCGTACATGGCGCCCGTGCTGGGTGCCCAGATCGGTCCCGTGGACGACGACATGAACATCACCGTCGGCGACCTGCGCCAGAGCGTGGACCGTGACCTGGATGCGGTGTACCAGGACGAGTTCATCCTCGGTTTCCAGAGCATGATCAACCAGACGTGGTCGTGGGGCATCAACGGCACCTACCGCAAGATGGAGAACGCGCTGGACGACGTGCGCATCAATGCGCTGTGCGGCGTACGCCACGGCACCCTGTTCCCGATCGCGAACCCCGGTGAGGACCTGACCTTGTGGGGCACCACGGCGATGGGTTGCGCCCAGGATGGCTGGGTCACCATCGACACCTCCAAGGAGGGCTACATCACGGTCGGCAGCAACCGCATCATCGGTTACAAGGAACCACGCCGCACGTACAAGGCGGTGGAGTTGCAGATCGACCGGGCCTGGGACGACAAGTGGGCATTCAATGCGTCGTATCTGTGGTCGAAGCTGGAAGGCAACCACGAGGGCCCGGTCAATTCCGACACCAACTACGGCGATACCGGCATGGTCCAGCACTGGGATCATCCGGCCATCAACGAGCGTTACGGCGTCCTGTTCAACGACCACGAGCACCAGATCAAGCTGCGCGGCAGCTACAAGCTCAACGAGATGTGGACGTTCGGCGGCACGTTCACCGCCCTGTCCGGTGCACCGATCACCGCACATGGCGTGACCTGGCCGGACGAGAACTTCTCGGTAGGCAGTTTCACCAGCGAGGGCAGTGGCGGCGGCAGCGGCTGGATCTGCGTCTCCAACTGCTCCGGCATCTGGAGCCAGCGCGTGCACGAGTACACCGAACGTGGCGCGTACGGCCGCATGCCATGGACCTACAACCTGGGCACCAGCGTCACCTGGACCCTCCCGGTGGAAGGCATCGACCTGAAGGCACGGTTCTCGATCTACAACCTGCTCAACGACCAGGAAGTCATCAACGTACGGCAGCGCTACGAAAGGGGCCCCGGCGACTACCGGACGACTTTCGGCACCGGCACCCGCTGGCAGTCGCCGCGTTATGCGCAGCTGGTCGTGAGCTGGAACTTCTGAGTCCGCACCCCTTGCCTGCCCGCGCCGGCAAGGGGTCTCGTTTGCCTTCTCCGTGGATTTCCCTCCGGCCCGTCCCTGGTGGCGGGCCCTTCTTTTGAAGGCCGTCCGCGCAAACGCCGCACTGACGTGTAGGCCGCGCGCATCCGTGCTATCCCTCTCTCCGTCGTCGCCCAGGGAGACCCCCCATGCCCCGATTGCCGCCTGCAACACCGTGGCGCCGCGCCCTCCGCGGGACATCGCGCATTGCCGTGATGCTGGCCATCGTCGTGCTCACGGCCTGCGCCCACACCGCAAACCGCAATCCGCTGGCCACCTGGGTACCTTCGGAAAACTTCAATGAACGTGGCGCCATCCTGATCGTCCTGCATTTCACCGACCAGGAATCGGTGCAGCAATCCCTCGATACCCTGCGCAGCCGCAACCGTGATGGTCGCGTGAGCTCGCACTACCTGATCGGCAAGGACGGCCAGCGTTACCAGCTGGTCGCCGATGACAAGCGCGCCTGGCATGCCGGCGCGGGAAGCTGGGGCAGCATCACCGACGTCAACTCCGCGTCCATCGGCATCGAGATCGACAACGATGGCCATTCACCCTTTCCCGACGCGCAGATCGACAGCCTCATCGTGCTGCTGCGCGACCTTGCCGAACGCCTCGACATTCCACCCTCGCAGGTGATCGGCCATTCGGATCTGGCCCCGGCGCGCAAGATCGATCCGGGTCCCCTGTTCCCCTGGAAGCGTCTGGCCGATGCGGGGTTCGGCATCTGGCCGGCAGCCGATGCCGGCGAGCCTCCCACGGGCTTCGATCCGTGGCTCGCGCTGCGGGCGCTGGGCTATCCGCTCGCCGACAGGCCGGCGGCCGTGCGCGCCTTCCATCACCGGTTTCGCGGGATCGACACGCAGGTACTCGACGCGGAAGATCTGCGCATCCTGCATGCACTCACGCGATCCGCGAACGCGGCCTCGGCCTCGGACCCGGGCGGCCGCACCGACCCAACGGGGCAGGATGCACAATGAAGACCGAAACCGCGAACGCCGTTGCATCAGGCGTGATCATGACGGACGTCGTGTCCGCCCTGTTCGCCCACCTCCCGGACGCCCGACCGGACGCCGATCCGATGACCTCCCGCATCGATGTTCCACGCCGCACGCAGCATGCAACCCCGCGCGTCAGGCGCTCGCTGGCAATGCGCGTCACTTTGCTGATGGGCACGTGGCTGCTCGCAGGTGCGGCATCGGCCGCTGATACGGCCCCGCGTGCCGCGATGGATGCCGCATTCGAACAGGCGATGGCTCGCTACCAGTTGCCGGGCCTGGCGGTGGGGATCGTGCAGGACGGACAGGTGGTCTATGCGCGCACCGCGGGCGAGCTCGAGGCCGGCACAGGCCAGGCCATCGATGCGGACACGCTGTTCAAGATCGCGTCGAACAGCAAGGCGATGACCGCAGGCGTGCTGGCGCGGCTGGTCGATGCCGGCAAGCTGAAATGGGACGATCCCGTCACCCGCTACCTGCCGGATTTCCGCATGCACGACTCCTGGGTTACCCGGGAGATGCAGGTGCGCGACCTGCTGATCCACAACAGTGGACTGGGCCTGGGCGCGGGCGACCTGATGCTGTGGCCCGAGCCCAACCGCTTCACGCGGAAGGACATCATCGCCGGACTGGCACACCTGAAGCCCACGCACAGTTTCCGTTCGCACTATGCCTACGACAACCTGCTGTACGTGGTCGCCGGCGAAGTCGCGGCGGCTGCCGGCGGCGCGCCCTACGACGAACTGGTGAAGCGCGAGCTGTTCCAGCCGCTCGGGCTGAAGCGCTGCCAGGTGGGCGAGTGGAATCGCCGCCAGGTCGGCAACGTCGCGCAGCCGCACATGCGGACGCCGGAAGGCCATCGGGTCATCCGTGGCGACGGCGAGGTGATACCCGACATCACCTCGATGGCGGCAGGGGGTATCCGCTGCAGCCTCAACGACATGCTGACCTGGATGACGATGTGGCTGTCGCCCGACGCCACGCCGGCCTGGCTGTCGCCGGCGCAGCGCAAGGCGGTGTGGACGCCGCACATGCCGATGCCCGTGAGCGCACGCATGCGGGCGTGGGACAACAGCCATTTCTCCGCGTATGGCTACGGCTGGCGACTGTCCGACGTGAATGGCGTCTGGAAGGTCGCGCATACCGGCACGCTGGCCGGCATGTACTCGTCCGTCATCCTGCTGCCCGACCAGCGTACCGGCATCGTCATCCTGATCAACGGGGAGGGCGAGCAGGCGCGCACCGCGCTGGGCCAGGTGCTGACCGACCGGTTCGCCGCGCCGGGCAAGGCCACCACCCTCGAACACTATGCAGCGCTGCTGGACGCGGAACGCCACTCGGAACGCGCCGCCAATCCGGCCACGGATACGTCCACGCGCGTGCCCGCAGCGCCCGCGCGGTTGCACGGCCGACTCGGCCGCTACCGTGATCCATGGTTCGGCGAGGTGTCTCTCTGCGCCGGGGACGAGCGCGTCCGCTTCGTTTCCGCGCGGTCACCGATGCTCACCGGCACGGTGATGCAGGTGGGCGAGCGCTGGCTGGTGGACTGGGACGAGGACAGCGTGGATGCCGAACCGTGGCTGCATTTCGCGGGGGAGCCCGGGAACGCGGCGACGCTGACGCTGTCGCACGTCGATCCCGACGCCGACTTCAGCTATGACTATGCCGACCTGGCGTTCGTCCGCACGCAGGCGTGCGAATAACGTGCGCGTCGCCTGGCCGCTCCTGTTGCTGATGGTGTGCATGTTGCCGGCATGCGCCACGTCCGCGTCCGGTCCGGTACGCGTATCGCCGGCAACGACGCCGGCGCAAGCCGGGCTGGTGGACATGGCCACCCTGTCTGCGGACATGCATTTCGACATCCGCTATGCGGGCACGCGCAACTTCGTCGGTGAGCGGGTGGCCGGCTACGACGCACCGAAGTGCCTGCTGCTGCAGCCCGTGGCCGAGGCGCTTGCGCGCGTGCAGCAGGACGTGCAGCGCGATGGTCTTTCGTTGAAGGTGTTCGACTGCTACCGGCCGGTGCAGGCGGTCAGGCATTTCGTGCGCTGGGCGCGCGATGCCGGCGATCAGCGGACCAAGTCCGAGTACTACCCCGTGGTGGACAAGGCGACGCTGCTGGACGGCTACATTGCCGAGACCTCGGGCCACAGCCGCGGTGCCACGCTGGATCTGACGCTGGTGCGTTGCGAAGGCGATGCCTGCACGGAGCTGGACATGGGCACGCCATTCGATTTCTTCGATCCGCGCGCCCACACCGCGCATGCCGACCTGTCGCCTGCGCAGAAAGCCAATCGCGCACGCCTGGTGGAGGCGATGGCGCGGCACGGGTTCCACAATTACCCGATGGAATGGTGGCATTTCACCTTCCGGCCGGAACCCTCCCCCCAGACCGCCTACGACATCCCGATCCAATGACGTCCTCCTCCTCCTCCCGGCCGCCGCGGACCACCGATGTCGCGGTGATCGGCAGCGGCATCGTCGGCCTGTCGACAGCCCACCACCTGCTCGACCGCGGCCTGTCCTGCATGCTGATCGATCCGAAGGGACCGGCCGGCGAAACCTCGTTCGGCAACGCGGGTTCGATCTCGGTCGGCAACGTGATGCCGCAGTCCACGCCGGGCATCGTCGTCAAGGCGCTGCGCATGCTGGCCGACCCGCTGGCGCCGCTGAAGCTGGACTGGGGCGTCAGCCCGTCCTACGCGCGCTGGCTGCTGCAGTTCCTCGTGCAGGGCCGGCGGCGGCACGTGCTGCCGATCATCGATGCGCTGAGCTCGATCAACCGCGCTTCCCGTGACGCGTGGCTCGACCTCGGCGAGCGCATCCAGGCGCAGGACCTGATCGCGCATACCGGTTACCTGCACGTGTACTCCCAGCTGGAGACGTTCGCCAAGGGCGAATGGGAGCGCGGGCTGATGCGCGACCGCGGTGTGGCGTTCGACGTGCTCGATGCCGCGCAGCTGCGCGAGCTGGAGCCGGGAATCGGCGAGGGTTTCCAGCGCGCGGTGTTCCAGCGCGACTCGCTGGCGATGCGCGACCCCGGCGAATTCTGCAAGCGGCTGTTCAACCATCTCAGTGCCCGCGGCGCGGTGCCGCTGACGGCCGCCGTGTCGGCGATCGCGCGTCGCGACGGCGGCTATCGGGTCGACACCGACCACGGCCCCGTGCACGCCGGCCGCGTGGTGGTGGCGGCTGGCGCGTGGAGCAATATGCTGCTGCAGCCATTCGGCCTGAAGATCCCGGTGATCCCGGCACGCGGTTATCACCTGATGTATCCGCAGGCCGACGCCGTCGTGCGCAGGCCGACGTTGTGGGCCGAGCGCTACATGGTGGTGTCGCCGATGCAGGCGGGCATCCGCATGACCAGCATCAAGGAGCTGACCGCGCTCGGCCGCGACCCGCACTACGCCCTGATCCGTCGGCTCGATCCGGAGGCACGCACGCTGTTCCCCGGCATCACCGGCCAGCCGGTGTCGGAGTGGGCCGGCAACCGGCCGTGCACGCCGGATTCGCTGCCGATCATCGATCGCGTGCCGGGCGAAGAGATCTTCGTCGCGACCGGCCACGGCCACCTGGGCTTGACCCAGGGGCCGGTGACTGGTCGCTTGCTCGACCAGCTGATGGCCGGTGCGGCGACGGACATCCCGCTTGCGCCGTATGCGCTGGCGCGCTTCGGGTAAGTCCTTCCGGCATCTTGTAGGAGCGACGTGAGTCGCGACCGCGGATCATCAGATCCACGGATTCACGATGAAAGGGATTGGTGGCGCGAGATCAATGTCTTGCCGCACGTCTTTGCCTGATGGAAGTGCATCAGCAGCTTGTGCGTGCGGTCGCGACTCACGTCGCTCCTACAGAGATGCGAGGCATCACTTGCCGCCGATGAACTCCGCCTGGCGCCAGACCTCGAACACCACCACCGCGACGGTGTTGGAGAGATTGAGGCTGCGATTGTCGGGCCGCATCGGCAGGCGCAGGCGCTGCTCCGGGGGCAGGGCGTCCAGCACGTCCTGCGGCAGGCCGCGGGTTTCCGGGCCGAACAGGAAGGCGTCGCCCGGCTGGTAGCGGGGCTGGTCGTAGCGGCGGGTGCCGCGCGTGCTGAGTGCGAACACGCGCGAAGGACGCACATGCTGCAGGGCCGCTTCGAGGGAAGCGTGGACCTGCAGCGATGCATACTCGTGGTAATCCAGGCCGGCGCGCTTGAGCTGCTTGTCTTCCAGGTCGAAACCGAGCGGTTCGATCAGGTGCAGCCGCGCGCCGGTATTCGCGCAGAGGCGGATGGCATTGCCGGTATTCGGGGGAATTTCCGGCTGGTACAGCAGGACGTCGATGTCCAGGGTGTCGGTCATGGCGCGCATTCTACGCGGCGCTGCGTGACCGGCTGGGCGTGTGGTGCGGTGGAACTCCGGCCGCAGCCGGCTTGCGTATTACGCGTGTTGCGGTTGCCTGCGTATCAACGCGAAGCCAGCTGGCCGGCCAGCACGCCTGCCTGTACGGCGATCTGCTGCATGTCATCGGCCGAGGGACGCACGGTGACCACCGGCATGTCGACGATGCGGACGGCCTGGTTGGCGACGTAGTACGCCAGGTCCTGGGCGGACGGCGTCACCGTGATGGTGGCCAGGTCGACGATCTTGGTGTCCTTGTAGGTGTTGTAGTGGGCCAGGTCGGCGGCATCCGGGGTGACGCTGACCGTCGGCAGGGTGACGATGCGGTCGGCGGACGCGGCGTTGCGGTTGTTGTCGGCGTGGGTGGCGGAGATGACCATGGAACCGGCGCACAGGGCGAACACGGCGGCGGCGGTCAGCGGGAGGAGGTTCTTGGCGTTCATTGTGATGCCTCTGTAGTGACGTTGTGGGGTGGTGTGGTAGTAAGGTAGTACACCTAGACAGAACGGTCAAGCGAAACCTTTCGTTTCGGTGAGTTGATTCAGGGTTCAGTCAGGATTGGTCCGGAACGTCTGTTGTGCTTGTTATACGTAAAGCAGGAACCGTGCCAAACTCAAGTTATTGATCCAATTAAGAAAAATGCTTCAGTCGTCGTGTCCGGTGTCCGCATCGTGTGTCCGTCCGGTGGTGCGGTCTGCAGGAAGCAAGACGCCAGCGGGGCGGGTTTGTGACTACGAACACGCCACTTCAGTCCACGCCCGGTCAATTCCGGGCTTGCTGGTTTGGATGCCGTTTAGCCGGGAACGGTTGCAACGCCGGGCGTCGCGTCGTGCAGCGGTTCACCAGGGCAGCGGCTGGCCCTGCCAGTCGAGGAAGGCGCCGCTGTCCTCCGCGCGCAGGCGATCGATCACCTGCAGCAGGCCCGCCACCGATTCCTGCACGGTCACGGCGGCATTCGCGCCCCCCATGTCGGTCTGCACCCAGCCGGGATGCAGGGCCACCACCTTGATGCCGCGCGACGCCAGCGCCTGCGACAGCAGCGACGTGGCCATGTTCTGCGCGGCCTTGCCGATGGCGTAGCTGGGCGTGCGGAATTCCTGCCGCAGGGCGATGGAGCCGATCTCGGAGGACAGGTTGGCCACGGTGCCTTCGTCGGCCAGCTGCGCGGCCAGGGCCTGCACCAGCAGGAACGGACCTGCCGCATTGGTATGGAAGCTGGCGTCCAGGTCGGCCGGAGCGACCTGGCCGAACCGCTCGCCGCCGCGCAGCACGCCGGCATTGTTGACCAGCAGGTGCAGCGCTTCGTCGTCGGTGACCAGCGGCAGCTCGCGCGCGAGTTCGGCGCGGCTGCGTGCGTCGGTCACGTCCAGGGGCAGCACGTGCAGTCGCCCGGGGTACTCGCCCGCCAGCAGGTTCAGCGCCACCGCCTTCCCCGGTTGGCGGCAGGTGGCGACCACATGGCAGCGGCGCGCCAGCAGCTGGCGGGTGAACTCCAGTCCCAGGCCGCGATTGGCGCCGGTGACGAGGCAATGCTTCCGGTCCATGGTGTCTCCCTGCAGTGGGGCGGGACAGCGGAGGGGCCTGACGGGGCGGGTGCCGCGGACGGCCCGGCATGCCTTGTGGCCTAGTGTAATGACCGGGGGTGACGGTTAGCATCGGGAGCCCTCCGGGCCTGCATCCCTGTCTACAAGGAGTATTCGATGACTGTTTCCCGTCGGCCCCGCGCCGCCCTGCTCGCCGTCGCCCTGTCCGCCGCCCTGGGCGGTCTGGCCTACTCGCCGGCCACCTTGCAGGCCCAACCGGCCGCCGGATCGGACATCGTCATCCCCTACGACGAATTCACCCTGCCCAACGGCCTGCGGGTGATCGTGCACACCGACCGCAAGGCGCCCATCGTCGCGGTCAACATCTGGTACCACGTCGGCAGCAAGAACGAGACCCCGGGCCGCACCGGCTTCGCGCACCTGTTCGAACACCTGATGTTCCAGGGCTCGGAGAACCATGACGACGAATTCTTCGCGCCGTTCGAACTGGTCGGTGCCACCGACCAGAACGGCACCACCAACCAGGACCGCACCAACTACTTCCAGAACGTGCCGACCACGGCGCTGGACATGGCGCTGTGGATGGAATCCGACCGCATGGGCCACCTGCTGGGCGCCATCGACCAGAAGAGCCTGGACGAACAGCGTGGCGTGGTGCAGAACGAGAAGCGCCAGGGCGAGAACCAGCCCTACGGCCGCCGCATCAATGCGCGCATCTTCGAAGCGCTGTATCCGGCCGGCCACCCCTACAGCTGGCAGACCATCGGCTCCATGGCCGACCTCGATGCCGCCACGCTGGATGACGTGAAGACCTGGTTCAAGAGCTGGTACGGCCCCAACAACGCCGTGCTGGTGCTGGCCGGCGACATCGACGTGCCCACCGCGAAAGAGAAGGTCACCCGTTACTTCGGCGACATCCCGGCCAGCGCCACGCTGGCGGACATGAAGACCAACATTCCCAGGCGCACCCGGGACACGCGCGAGACCGTGCCGGACCGCGTGCCGCAGGTGCGCATCTACCGCGCCTGGCCGGTGGCCGAGCTCGGCAGCAAGGACGCCACCCTGCTGGACATGTATGCCCAGGTGCTGGGCGGCAGCGCCGCCTCGCGCCTGGACAGCCGGCTGGTGCATGGCGACAAGCTGGCCGACCAGGTCAGCGCCTACAGCTGGAGCAGCGAGATCAGCGGCACCTTCTTCGTTACCGCCACGGTGAAGGAAGGGGTGGACCCGGCCAGGGTCGAGAAGATCCTGGACGAGGAAATCCAGCGCCTGATCAACGAAGGCCCGACCGCGCAGGAAGTCGAACAGGCCCGCACCGTGACCCGCGCCGGTTTCGTGCGCGGCATCGAACGCATCGGCGGTTTCGGCGGCAAGTCCGACGTGCTGGCCTCGTGCGCCGTGTACCAGGGCAAGCCCGACTGCTACCAGGACGAACTCCGGGACATCGCCAGCGCCACCCCGGCCAGCATCCGCGCCGCCGCCAAGAAGTGGCTGGGCGTGGGATCGCACACGCTGATCGTGCAGCCCAGCGAGACGCCGGCCTCGTCCCTGCCGGAAACCGTGCAGGCCGCGCCGGCGACCACCCCGGCGGCATTGCCGCCGGTGGATCCGAAGTTCAGGACGGTCAAGACCGACGTCGACCGCAGCACCGGCGTGCCGAAGACCACCACCTTCCCGGACCTGAAGTTCCCGGCAGTGCAGCGCGCCACCCTGTCCAACGGCATGCAGGTGGCGCTGGCCGAGCGCCACGAAACGCCGGTGGTGCAGATCAACATCGAGTTCCCCGGCGGCTACGCGGCCGACGTGGGCAAGAAGCTGGGCACCGCCAGCTTCGCGCTGCAGATGATGGACGAGGGCGCGGGCGACTACAGCGCACTGGCCTTCGCCGCGCGCAAGGAGGCCCTGGGTGCCGAGCTGACCACCGGTGCGGGCCTGGACAGCGCCTCGGTCGGCCTGTCGGCCCTGACCGACAAGCTGGAGCCGTCGCTGGACCTGCTGGCCGACGTGCTGCGCCGTCCTGCCTTCGACCCCGGCGAAGTCGAGCGCGTGCGCGCCACTTGGATCGCCGGCATCAAGCAGGAGAAGGCCCGCCCGCAGACCGCCGCGCTGCGCACGCTGCCGCCGCTGCTGTACGGCGCCGGCCATCCCTATGCCATCCCCTTCACCGGTTCGGGCACCGAAGCGTCGATCGCCTCGCTGACCCGCGATGACCTGGTGGCCTTCCACCGCAGCTGGCTGCAGCCCGACCAGGCCCGCATCACCATCGTCGGCGACACCACGCTGGCGCAGATCGTGCCGTTGCTGGAAGCCCGCCTGGGCGACTGGAAGGCCGCGCCGAACGCGCCGAAGCTGGCCGCCGTGCCGAAGGTCGCCAACCCGGCCAAGCCGCGCGTGTTCCTGATCGACCAGCCCGGCGCGATCCAGTCCAACGTCTACGCCGCCCAGCTGGTCCCGCCCACCGGTGACGCCGGCACCATCGACTTCGACTTCGCCAATGGCGTGCTGGGCGGGCAGTTCAGCTCGCGCCTCAACATGAACCTGCGCGAGAACAAGCACTGGGCCTACGGCGCCTACAGCGGTGCCCGCAACGCCCTCGGCCAGCGTCCGTGGTGGGCCAGTGCGGCAGTGCAGAGCGACCGTACGGCAGATTCGATGAAGGAACTGCAGAAGGAAATCAGCCAGTTCGCCACCGGCCAGGCGCCGGCCAAGCCGGACGAGATCGCCAAGATCCGCGCTGCGAACATCCTGGAACTGCCGGGCGCCTACGAGACCGCCTCCGCCGTGCTCAGCCAGATCGCCTCCAACCAGCGCTACGGCCGGCCGGACGATTACATCGTCCAGTACAAGGCCCGCAACGAGGCCATCGGCGCCGCCGATGTGGCCAAGGCGGCCACCGTGCTGTCGCCGGATGCGCTGACCTGGGTGGTGGTCGGCGACCTGTCCAAGGTCGGTGAATCGGTGCGCGCGCTGCAGCTGGGCGAAGCCGTGGAACTGGACGCCGACGGCAAGCCGCGGGTCGCCAGGTAAGCGGGCGTCATGTCCGGGCGCGTCCCAGCGCCCGGATACCGCGCATATCCGTTCATCCTGCATCGGCCAGAATGGCCGCGACCTCCTTCCTGGTGATTCCCATGCGACTTGTCCTGCTTGCCGCCGCGTCCACCCTGCTGCTGTCCGCCTGCACCTGGGTGCAGCTGGCCCCCGCCGCGAAGAATGTCCGCGTGCTTGCCGGTGGCACCGCCCCCGCGGGCTGCGAAAAGCGCGGCGAGGTGTCGGTCTCGGTGAAGGACAGTGTGGCGTTCTACGAGCGCAACACCCTGCGCGTGCGCGACGAGCTGGAGACCCTGGCCCGCAACGAGGCGCCCGGCCTGCAGGCCGATACCCTGCAGCCGCTGGGCGATCCGTCCAATGGCGAGCAGCGTTTCGCCGCCTACCGCTGCGGCCGCTGACCCTCGCTGGCGTGACGGGGGTCACACTTAGTCTGAAGCGCAGGCCGGGGCCGGACATTCATAAAGGTGCGGTGAAGACCGGAAGCCGGTACCCTTGTCGCCCCCTCCGCCTGAGCCTTGGCGCTAACTTCGATGCTCTTCAAGAATGTCTCCATCGCGGGACTGGCGCATATCGATGCGCCGCACACGCTGACGTCCGATGAAATCAACACCCGCCTTCAGCCCACGCTGGACCGGTTGGGGATCAAGACCGATGTGCTGAACGACATCGCCGGCGTGCGCGAGCGTCGCCTCTGGGACGACGACTTCCAGGCGTCCGATGCCGCCACCCTGGCGGCGAAGAAGGCCCTGCTCGACGCCGGCATCGGCGCCGACAAGATCGGCCTGGTGGTCAACACCTCCGTCAGCCGCGACTACCTGGAGCCGTCGACCGCCAGCATCGTCTGCGGCAACCTGGGCGTGAGCGACCACTGCCAGACCTTCGACGTCGCCAACGCGTGCCTGGCCTTCATCAACGGCATGGACATCGCCGCCCGCATGCTGGAACGCGGCGAGATCGACTACGCGCTGGTCGTCGATGGCGAGACCGCCAACCTGGTCTATGAAAAGACCATCGAGCGCCTGAACGCCCCGGACATCACCGAACAGCAGTTCCGCGACGAACTCGCCGCGCTGACGCTCGGCTGCGGTGCCGCCGCGATGGTGCTGTCGCGCGTGGAGCTGACGCCCGACGCGCCGCGCTACAAGGGCGGCGTGACCCGCTCGGCCACCGAGTGGAACAAGCTCTGCCGCGGCAACCTGGACCGCATGGTCACCGACACCCGCATGCTGCTGATCGAAGGCATGAAGCTGGCCACCAAGACCTTCGCCGCCGCGAAGATCGCGCTGGGCTGGGCCGTGGACGAGCTGGACCAGTTCGTCATCCACCAGGTCAGCCGCCCGCACACGCAGGCCTTCATCAAGTCCTTCGGCATCGACCCGCAGAAGGTCCTGACCATCTTCGCCGAGCATGGCAACATCGGTCCGGCCAGCGTGCCGATCGTGCTGAGCAAGCTCAAGGAACTGGGCAAGCTGAAGAAGGGCGACCGCATCGCGCTGCTCGGCATCGGCTCCGGCCTGAACTGCTCGATGGCGGAAGTGGTCTGGTAAGGCCGCAGAAGCACTCGCATCCAGGGGCCGGTTCGCCGGCCCTTTTCTTTGACGGCGGCAACGCACCATGAACCTACCCGGCTATCCCTTCACCCCGCACCGCCTCGACGTGCGCCCCGGCGTGTCGATGAGCTACCTCGACGAAGGCCCGCGCGACGGCGAAGTGGTGGTGATGCTGCACGGCAACCCCTCGTGGAGCTATTACTGGCGCACGCTGGTGTCGGGCCTTGCCCGCCCGGCCTCGGGCAAGGCGTACCGCTGCATCGTGCCCGACCACGTGGGCATGGGCCTGTCGGACAAGCCGGACGACGACCACTACGACTACACCCTGCAGTGGCGCGTGGACGATGTGGCCAAGCTGCTGAACCACCTGGGCATCACCGGCCCGGTGACGCTGGCGGTGCACGACTGGGGCGGCATGGTCGGTTTCGGCTGGGCGCTGACGCATGCCGCGCAGGTCAAGCGGCTGGTGATCACCAACACGGCCGCCTTCCCGATGCCGCCGGCGAAGAAGATGCCATGGCAGATCGCGCTGGGGCGCGACTCGCGGTTCGGCGCCTTCATCATCCGCGCGTTCAATGCGTTCTCCAGTGGCGCTTCCTGGCTGGGCGTGGAGCGACGCATGCCGGCCGACGTGCGTCGCGCCTACGTGTCGCCGTACAACAGCTGGAAGAACCGCATCAGCACCGTGCGCTTCATGCAGGACATCCCGCTGGGGCCGCAGGACCGCGCATGGGCGCTGCTCGACGAAGCCGGCCGCCGCCTGCACGACTTCGCCGACCGGCCCGCGTTCCTGGCGTGGGGCTTGAAGGATTTCGTGTTCGACCATCACTTCCTGGCCGGCTTCCGTGCCGCGCTGCCGCAGGCCGAAGTGCATGCGTACGAGGATGCCGGCCATTACGTGCTGGAAGACAAGCACGAACTGCTGGTGCCGCTGATCCGCGATTTCCTGCAGCGCCATCCGCTGTAGCGCTGCCGCGCGGGTTACGCCCGCCAGTCCCGGGGCGTTAGCGGCGGCAGCCCGTGCGCCACGCGCGCGCGATCGCACTGCGGGCTGGGCTCGCCCTGTTCCCAGGCCGCGCCCAGGTCGCGGCAGGCGGAAGGCCGCTGCGGATAGATGCCGCAGTGCGCGTCACGCCCCACCTCGCCCTGCAGCGCCACGCAACGTGGCTGCGCGGCCCAGGTGCCGCGCATGACCAGCCGGTGCGGACCGAAGGGCTCGGTGAGTGCCTCCGGCGTGCCGTACACCTCCGTCTCCGACCAGTGCAGGCTGACACGGTAGTGTGCGCAACAGGCGCCGCAGGACAGACAGGGATGCATGGGCGCAGGCGTGGCGCTGACAGAGGAAGGGACGCATTCTGCCAACGTCGTTGGCTGACGCAAGCCCATCCAGCAGCGACAATGGGCGGATGAGCGAACCCTGCAACATCGCCGCCAGCCTGCCGCGCCTTGCCCGGGAGCAGCCCGACCGCATCGCCATGCATTGCCCCGACCGCGCCGGCCGCTATGCCAGCGCGCTGACCTACGCCCAGCTGGATGCCCGCAGCGATGCCATCGCCGCCGGGCTGGCGCAGTACGGCATCGTGCGCGGCACGCGCACCGTGGTGATGGTGCGGCCTTCGCCGGCGTTCTTCCTGCTTATGTTCGCGTTGTTCAAGGCCGGTGCGGTGCCCGTGCTGGTGGACCCCGGCATCGACCGGCGCGCGCTGAAGCAATGCCTGGACGAAGCCGAGCCCGAGGCCTTCATCGGCATCCCGCTGGCACAGCTGGCGCGCCGCGTGCTGGGCTGGGCGCGGTCTGCGAAGAAGATCGTCACCGTCGGCACGCGCTGGGGCTGGGGCGGCACCACGCTGGCGACGCTCGAAGCCCGCGGCGCCGGGGCCGGCCCGCAGCTGGCAGCCACCGCGCCGGATGACGTCGCCGGCATCCTGTTCACCAGCGGCTCCACCGGCGTGCCCAAGGGCGTGGTCTACCGGCACCGCCACTTCGTCGCCCAGATCGAGCTGCTGCGCGATGCCTTCGGCATGCAGCCGGGTGGCGTGGACCTGCCCACGTTCCCGCCGTTCGCGCTGTTCGATCCTGCATTGGGACTCACCTCGGTGATCCCCGACATGGATCCCACGCGCCCGGCCAGCGCCGACCCGCGCAAGCTGCACGCGGCCATCGCGCGCTTCGGCGTGACCCAGCTGTTCGGCTCGCCGGCCTTGATGAAGGTGCTCGCCGACCACGGCGCGCCGCTGCCCACCGTGCAGCGCGTGACCTCGGCCGGCGCGCCGGTGCCGCCGGATGTCGTGGCGACGATCCGCACGCTGCTGCCGGAGACCGCGCAGTTCTGGACGCCGTACGGCGCCACCGAATGCCTGCCGGTGGCCGTCATCGAAGGCCGTGAACTGCAGGACACGCGCGCCGCGACGGAAGCCGGCGCCGGCACCTGCGTGGGCCGGCCGGTACCGCCCAACGAGGTACGCATCATCCGCATCGACGACGCGCCCCTTCCCGACTGGTCGGGCGTGCAGGTGCTGCCCACGGGCGAAGTGGGCGAGATCACTGTCGCCGGTCCCACCGCCACCGACGCCTACTTCCGACGCGATGCCGCCACGCGCGCGGCGAAGATCCGCGAGACGCGTCCCGATGGCGGCGAGCGCATCGTGCACCGCATGGGCGACGTGGGTTACTTCGATGGCGACGGCCGCCTCTGGTTCTGCGGCCGCAAGACGCAGCGCGTCGAAACGGCGGAGGGCACGCTCCACACCGAGCAGGTCGAGCCCGTGTTCAACACGCATCCCGCGATCCGCCGCACCGCGCTGGTCGGCGTGGGCGACCCGGGACGGCAACGGCCCGTGCTCTGCTACGAACTGCAGCCGGTGGCGTCGGCGGCGGATCGCCAGGGCATCGTGGCCGCGCTGGCCGCCATCGCCGCGGCGCACGCGCATACCGCGTGCATCGATACCTTCCTGTGCCATCCGGCATTCCCCGTGGACATCCGCCACAACGCCAAGATCGGCCGCGAGAAGCTGGCCGCCTGGGCAACGCAACAACTGGAGAAACGCGCGTGAAGATCCTCGTGACCGGCGGCGGTGGTTTCCTGGGGCAGGCCCTGTGCCGCGGACTGGTGGAGCGCGGCCATCATGTCATCAGCTTCAACCGTGGCCACTACCCGGCGCTGGGTGCGCTGGGCGTGGGCCAGGTGCAGGGCGACCTGGCCGATGCACACGCGGTGATGCACGCCGCCGACGGCGTCGACGCGGTCTTCCACAACGCCGCCAAGGCCGGCGCGTGGGGCAGCTACCGCAGCTACCACGACGCCAACGTGGTCGGCACGCAGAACGTGCTGGAGGCCTGCCAGCGCCATGGCATCGGCAAGCTGGTGTACACCTCCACGCCCAGCGTGACGCATCGCGCGACGCATCCGGTGGAAGGCGGCACGGCCGACAGCGTGCCGTACGGCGAAGGCTTCAAGGCGCCCTACGCCACCACCAAGACCCTCGCCGAGAAAGCCGTGCTGGCGGCCAACGGCCCCACGCTGGCCACCGTCGCCCTGCGCCCGCGCCTGATCTGGGGCCCCGGCGACCACCAGATCCTGCCGCGGCTGGTGTCGCGCGCGCGCGCCGGCCGCCTGCGCATCGTCGGCAGCGGCGAGAACCACGTGGACACCACCTACATCGACAACGCCGCGCAGGCCCACTTCGATGCGTTCGACCACCTCGCGCCGGGTGCCGCCTGTGCGGGCAAGCCGTACTTCATCTCCAACGGCCAGCCGTGGCCGATGCGCAAGCTGCTCAACGCGCTGCTGGAAACCGCCGGCGTGCCGCCGGTGGAGCGGCATCTTTCGTTCAAGGCCGCGTTCCGCATCGGTGCCGTATGCGAAGCGCTGTGGACCGTGCTGCCGCTGAAGGGCGAACCGCCGATGACGCGCTTCCTGGCCGAGCAGCTCAGCACGGCTCACTGGTACGACATGGGGCCGGCGCGGCGCGATTTCGGCTACCAGCCGCGCGTGTCGATGGAAGAGGGGCTCGAACGCCTGCGTGCCTGGCTGCGCGACCACCCGGTGTAGCGCGCGCGCTTCAAGCCGAGCAACCCGCACCAAGCACATGCATCAAGCAGCACGCCGCCGCGCGTCTGCGGCGCGGTGTTCTTCACGCATGGCTCACGACGCTTAAGCGCATCCGTCTGGTGGAGTGCGACGCTCACGCCGTCATGACTTCACTCCTCCCAGCATGGGCCACGCCAATCCCGGCCGATCCCTGGCCACCTGCCACAAGGAGTTCCCATGCTGCGCTACGCCGTCATCTTCTTCGTCATCGCCCTGATCGCCGCCGTGCTGGGTTTCAGCGGTATCGCGGGCGCCGCCACCAACATCGCGTGGGTGCTGTTCGTCGTCTTCGTGATCCTGGCGATCATTTCCCTGCTGCGCGGCAGGCGGGTCTGACGTCACCGACCAGCACTGACCGGCCCGCGCGCCTCGCGACAACCGCGGAAGGCGCGCGGGCCTTTGCCGCTAGAATGGCGGCATGAGCCCTTCCCCGTTCGACCTGTCCCCGTTCGATGCCTTGAAGCCCGTGGCCGGGCGCGCGCTGGAAACCGCGCTCAACCATGCGCTGACGCTGGACCCGGACACGCAGGCGGCGCTGGGTGCGCTGGAAGGCCGCCGCATCCAGCTGAAGATCGACTCGCCGCCGCTGGCGATGGACATCATCGTCGGCGGCGGCCAGTTGCAGGTCGGTCCTGCCAGCGAAGTGACCGAACCCGACCTGGCCGTGCACAGCACCCTGGGTGGATTGCTGGGCCAGCTTCCGTTCTTCCGCCGCGACCATGCCACCCCCGTGGGTCGCGTGCGTGTGTCCGGGGATGCCGACCTGGCGCGCCGGCTGCAGACGCTGGCGACGCGGTTCGACCCCGACTGGTCGCTGCCGTTCACGCGCGTGTTCGGCGACGTGATCGGGGTGCAGGTGGCCCATGCCGCGCGCAGCGCGCTGCAGCAGGCGCAGGTTGCCGCGGCGAACCTGGCGGAAAGCGCCGCCGAATACGTCACCGAGGAATCGCGCGACGTGGTGGGGCGCGCCGAACTCAATGCCTTCCATGACGACGTGGACGCCATCCGCGACGACGTGGAGCGCCTCGCGGTACGCGTCGGGCGACTGGCCGCCCGCGTGGAGCACGGCGCATGAGGCCGGTGCTGCGGGCCAGCAAGATCGGCCGCGTGCTGCTGCGCTACCGGCTGGACGACCTGCTGGACGGGACCCCCGCCGAGCGCTGGCTGAAGCTGGCACGGCCGTTCGTGCCGCGCGCCTCGGCCGAGATCGCGGCGCAACCGCGCGGCGCCCGACTGCGCCTGGCGTTGCAGGACCTGGGGCCCATCTTCGTCAAGTTCGGGCAGATCCTGTCCACGCGCCGCGACCTGATCCCGCCCGACGTGGCGGTGGAACTGGCGCTGCTGCAGGACCGGGTGAAGCCGTTCGACGGCGAGGCCGCGCGCTGCATCGTCGAACAGGCGCTCGGCCAGCCCATCGGCAGCTCCTTCGAATCGTTCGACACCACGCCGCTGGCCTCGGCGTCCATCGCGCAGGTACACGAGGCCACGCTGCCCGGCGGCCGCGAAGTGGTGGTGAAAGTGCTGCGGCCCGACATCGAGAAGCAGATCGCCGCCGACATCGCGCTGCTCAACTCCGTGGCGGCGCTGGTCGACCGCGCCCATCCCAGCGCCGACAAGATCCGCCCGCGCGAAATCGTCGCCGAGATCGAATCCACCCTCGCCGCCGAGCTGGACCTGCAGCGCGAAGGCGCCAACGCCAGCGTCATGCGGCGCTTCTGGAAGGATTCGCCCGACCTGTACGTGCCGGAAGTGATCTGGTCGCACACGGCCGAACGCGCGCTGACCATGGAACGCGTGCACGGCATACCGTCGGACGACATTGCCGCGCTCGACGCCGCCGGCATCGACCGCAAGGCGCTGGCCGCCAAGGGCGTGCGCGTGTTCTACACGCAGGTGTTCCGCGACAACTTCTTCCACGCCGACGCCCACGCCGGCAACATCTGGGTGGACAGCGACCCGGCGCGCCGGGCCGACCCGCGCTTCATCGCACTGGACTTCGGCATCACCGGCCAGCTCTCGCAGGAAGACCAGTACTACCTGGCCGAGAACTTCATGGCCATCTTCAACAAGGACTACCGGCGGATCGCCGAGCTGCACGTGGAGGCGGGCTGGATGCCGGCCACCGTGCGCATCGACGAACTGGAAGCGGCGGCGCGCTCGGTCTGCGAGCCGTACTTCACCCGCCCGCTGTCGGAGATCTCGCTGGCCGAGGTGCTGCTGAAGCTGTTCCGCACCGCGCAGAAGTACGAACTGACCCTGCAGCCGCAGCTGATCCTGCTGCAGAAGACACTGCTCAACATCGAAGGTGTCGGCCGGCTGATGGACCCGCAGCTCGACATCTGGGCGGTGGCCAAGCCGGTGCTCGAACGCATCCTGGTGGAACGCTACAGCCCGCAGCGCGCCGCGCAGGAACTGCGCAAGCGCCTGCCCGAAATCATGACCCACGCGCCCGACATGCCGCGCCTGGTGCATGCGTGGCTGACGCAACAGGTCAACGGCAAGCACGAGCTGGCGATGCGCTCGCGCGATCTGGCCGAGCTCACCCAGATCATGAACGGCATGCAGCGCCGCGTGGTCGCCGCCATCCTCGGCGTGGGGCTGCTGATCGTCGCTGCGGTGCTGTACGGCTTCGAAGCCGGCGGGCCACGCATCCTCTCCATTCCCGCGTCGTCATGGATCGCCGGCATCGGCGGCCTGTGGGCCATGCTGGCGGCGTGGCCGCGACGCTGACCGCGTAGTGTTCTGCAACGTCGCGTTGACGCGACGGCAACGGTTTCTTCGCGCCACGTGCGCGCGCGGCACGCTACGGTAAAGGCTCATCCGCACGGAGCCTTCCCCATGACCCATCTCACCGGCAAGCGCGTCGCCATCCTCGCCACCGACGGCTTCGAGCAGTCCGAACTGCTGGAACCGCTGCACGCCCTGCGCGCACACGGTGCGCAGGTCGATGTCGTGTCGCCCCAGGGCGGCTCCATCCAGGGGTTCAAGCACTTCGAGAAGGGTGACCCGGTCGATGTGGACTACGTGCTGTCGGACGTCAACGCCAAGGCATACGACGCGCTGGTCATTCCGGGCGGCCTGTTCAACCCGGATGCGCTGCGTGTGGACGACCGGGCGCTGGCATTCACCCGCGGCTTCTTCGAGGCGGGCAAGCCGGTCGGCGCGATCTGTCACGGCCCCTGGGTGCTGGCCAATGCGGACGTGCTGCAGGGCCGCACCGTCACCTCGGTGCCCAACATCCGCAAGGACCTGGAAAACGCCGGCGCCCAGTGGGAGGACGACGCGGTCATCGTCGACAAGGGTCTGGTCACCAGCCGCACGCCGAAGGATCTGCCGGCGTTCTGCGCCAAGCTGGTGGAGGAGATCGCGGAAGGCCGGCATGCCGGGCAACGCCGCTCGGCGTAACCGGCTGTCCTGCGTCGTTCTTCAGCGCGGTGATGTGCGGCCGGCCGACGCGCCGTCCGCCGGCGCACAGTGTGGCAGCGGCAGCGGCCCGTACACCTTCGTCGTACCCGCGAAGCCGCCCTGTTGCACCACGTGCACCGTGCGCGCCGCGTCATCGACATGCAGGAACTGCTGGTAGCCATCGGCGACGTTGCCGTTGTCCGACAGCAGGGCACCCAGCGTGCGCTGCTGACTCGCAGGCAATGCGGCGCTCACCGGCCACGCCTGCTGGATGCCATAGGGACTGACGAAGGGCTTCAGGCGGCGCGCCACGCATTCGATCACCGCTGCCGTGGTGGCCGGTCGCGTGGGGCGATCCAGCGGCGCAGCGTCACCGGCCAATGCTGACAACGCCAGCAGCATCAGGGTCGACGGCATCATCGCCTACAGGTCCGGGTCTTCGATCTCGATGCTGGCATAGCGCAGCTGCGCACCGCGCGCGATGCGGCAGTGCACAGGCACGTCGTTGCCGTTGGCGCGCAGCTTGCCGTCGACGAACAGCGTGTTGCCACGGTCGTGGTAGGACGAAGTCCACTGGTACGTCGACACGCCCTTGGCGGCGTAGCGCGCCTCCGCTTCAGCGCGGCACCAGCCGACCAGTTCGCTGGCCGCGCCCACCGTGCGGTCAAGGTAATAGGGGTCGTGTGTCTGGCCGTGGCCGGACGCCAGCGCGAACGCGACCGTGATGATCAACGACATGGCGATCTCTCCTTGAGAAGGGGCGGATGACGTCTACCGCAATGACCGGATCCTATACTGACGGCTCAACCACCGGGTGGTCACGCATGACGAGGATTGCACAGAGGGCGATGTGGGTGCTGCTGCTGGTGTTCTGCTTCAGTAGCGGTTTATCCGCCGCCGAACCCGCTTCCCTGCGCGTCATGAGCTTCAACATCCGCCTGCCGGCGGAAAGCGATGGCGTGGACGACTGGGAAACGCGCAAGCCGTTGGCCGTGCGCATGCTGCGCGAGCAGGCGCCCGACGTGATCGGCCTGCAGGAACTGGTGAAGGCGCAGGCCGACCATCTGGCGCGCGAACTGCCCGCCTACGCATGGCTGGGCCGCGGCCGCAATGCCGACGGCAGTGGCGAACACATGGGCGTGTTCTACCGGAAAGACCGGCTGCAGGTCATCGACTCCGGCGACTTCTGGCTGTCCGATACGCCCGACGTGCCGGGCAGCATCACCTGGGACCACCTGCATCCGCGCATGGTGACGTGGGCGCTGTTCCAGCGTCGCGCCGATGGCAAGCGCTTCTACCTGTTCAACACGCACCTGCCATACCGCGACCAGGACGAAGCGGCGCGCGTGAAGGGCGCGCAGGCCATCGCGCGCCGTCTCGCCACCCTGCCGGCCGGCGTGCCGGTGGTACTGACCGGCGACTTCAACACCACGCCGGACAGCGAAGCGCACGCGGTGCTGGCGCGCACGCTGCAGGATGCGTGGACCACCGCGCCGCGCGTGGAAGGCAGCGACGCCACGTTCCATGGCTTCAGCGGACAGGCGGACCGGCGCATCGACTGGATTCTCGTCAGGGGCGTGCAGCTGGAATCGATCACCTCGGTGACCACCCGCTGGAACAACCGCTACCCCTCCGACCACTTCCCGCTGGTGGCGACGCTGCGGTTGCCGTAAGCCTGCGCTGCCTCTCGAAGGCTCGCAGGCGAGGTTCGATGTGAGAACGATGGAGCTCCGAATCCCATCGATGGCTTTCCGAGCTTCGTGGGTGGAGCTCAATGTGAGAGAGATCGAGCTCCTGAGCTCCATCGATGGAGCTCCGAATGCCATCCATCGCATTCCGAATGCCATCGATGGCACTCCGAGCCTCGCGGATCGAGCTCAATGTGAGAGAGATCGAGCTCCCGAGCTCCATCGATGGGGCTCCGAAAGCCATCCCCTCGCATTCTGGGCGCCATCGATGGCTTTCCGCGCCTCGCGGATCGAGCTCAATGTGAGAGAGATCGAGCTCCCGAGCTCCATCGATGGCATTCCGAGCCCCATCGATGGAGCTCCGGGCTCCATCGCCGGGGCTCCGAGGCCGGTGTACAAGGCTTGATGTGAGGCGAAGGGAGCTCGCCAGGCCTTCGCGATGTTCTGGCGCGCGATGACGGCTTTTCCCTTCGCCCCGCTTGCGGGGAGAAGGTGCCCGGAGGGCGGATGAGGGGCGGGCGCGATGGTCGGGCACACGGGATGCGTCGTCGCGGACGCTTCTGGCAACAGGACGGGCGCGTTGTACATCGCCTCTCCGTTCGCCCCTCACCCGCCTTCGGCACCCTCTCCCCGCTTGCGGGGAGAGGGGAACATCTGCGCGGGAAAGGATCTTCTGCGAGCGCGAAAACGAAAACGGCCCCTTGCGGGGCCGTTGCGGAACTCGACGGATGCGGCTTACTTCGCCGGTGCCGCCGCCGCTGCACCCGCCGCCTTGGCGAAGTCGCCGGCCAGGTAGACACTCAGCTGCGCCGGCTGGAAGTGCTTGCGGATGGCCGCGTTGACCTGCTCCAGCGTCAGCGCCTGGTACTTCGCATCCAGGTCGGCGGTGAACTGCATGGTGCGACCGTAGTACAGCTGGTCGGTCAGCATGCCGGCGACGCTGCCATCCTCGGCGCGCGCCTGCTGGCGTTCGGTCAGCGTGCCGCTCACCGCGTCGCGCAGCTCCTCGGCGGTGATGCCGTCCCTGACCAGCTTCTCCAGTTCCTCGCGCACCAGCGCCTCCACCCTCGCCATGTTTTCCGGCGCGGCGATGGCCTGGATGCTCAGGCTGCCGGCATCGTCCTGGCCGCTGCGGCTGTCATCCGCACGCACGCCGCTGGAGACGCCGTAGCTGAGGCCTTCCTTCTGGCGGATGCGGTCGCCCAGGCGCGACTTCAGCGCGCCGCCGCCGAAGATGCGGTTGGCCACCACCAGCGCGGGGTAATCCGCATCGGTGACGCGCAGCGACAGGTTGTGGCGGGCCAGCAGCACGGCGTTGGGCTTGTCCGGCGTCTCGAAGCGCTCGCGCTTCGCGGGTACCGCGTTGAAGCGCGTATCGATGGGCGCATAGGCGTGGCCCGCGGACCAGCCGGCGAACAGCGTTTCCAACTGCTGGCGCACCGCAACGGGGTCGAAGTCGCCGACGATGGCGATCTCGCCCATCGACGTGCCGTAGAAATCGCGATGGAACGCGCGCACGTCGTCCAGCTTCAGGGCCTTCAGCTGCGCCAGCGATTCGTCCAGCGTGCGCGTGCGCAGCGGATGGCCGGCCGGCCACGGGTCGAAGTAGCGCGCCAGCGCCATGCCGGCGATGCTGCCCGGTTCCTTGCGCGAGGCTTCCATGCCGGTGATGGCCTGCACGCGCAGCTGTTCGAACTCGTCCGCCGGGAAGCCGGGGTTGCGCAGCACGTCGGCCGCCAGCGCCAGCGCATCGGCCAGGTGCGCGCGCCGCGTCTGCAGGCCGATGCTCGCGCCCTGCAGGTTGCCGCTGACGCTGCCCTGCGTCTTCAGCTGCTCCAGACGCTGGTCGATCTGTTCGCGCGTCAGGGTCGTGCTGCCGCGCATCAGCATGGCGCCGGCCATGCCAGCGGCGCCTTCGCGCCCGGTGAGCGAGGCCACGTCGCCGAAGCGGAAGTTGGCGTCGACGATGACGGTTTCGCCGCGCGTCTTCTTCGGCAGCAGCGACACCTTCAGGCCGTTGCCCAGGGTGAACGTCTGCGTGCGCGCCTGGATGTTCTGCGGCGAGGGGTCGAAGTTCTCGCCGGCGCTGACCGCGGCGCGGCCGGTGTAGCCGTCGACCAGCGAGGCCACCGCGGGCGCGGCGGTGATCTCGGCGCGGTCGGGCTTCTCGGTGGGCACGAAGCGGCCCAGCGTGCGGTTGCTGGATTTCAGGTAGGCGGCGGCGACGCGGTTGACGTCGGCGGCGGTGACTTTCTCGATGGCGTCGCGGCTGGTGAACAGCAGCCGCCAGTCGCCGGCGGCCTGGAATTCGGACAGGCCCATGCCCACGGCGTTGACGTCGGTGAAGTAGAGGTCGTAGCCATTGCCGATGCGCTGCCTGGCTTCGTCCACTTCCTGCTGAGTGATCGGGCGCGTGGCGACCTGCTCGACCTGGCGCAGCAGCTCGGCTTCGGCCTTGGTGGGGTCGCCGTCGTTGGGCACCACCGCGATGACGCTCAGCAGCCCGGGGTCGCGCATGGCCTCGCTGCTGGAACCCGCGGCCGCGGCCAGCTTGGCTTCCACCAGCGCCTTGTGCAGGCGACCGCCGGGGGTGTGGCCCAGCACGTTGGCCAGCACCGTGAGCGGTGCGCTGTCCGGATGCGCCAGCGCCGGCACGTGGTAGGCCGCCGCGACGAGCTTCAGGTCGCCGACGCGACGCACGGTGATCTCGCGCTCACCGTCCTGGGTGGGTTCAGCGGTGTAGAAGCGGGGCAGCGGCCGGGTGGGCTTCTTCAGCTTGCCGAAGTGGCGGCCGACGCGGGCAAGCACGTCGGCGCTGTCGATGCGGCCGGCGACGATCAGCGTGGCGTTGTCGGGCTGGTACCACTGGCGGTAGAACGCCTGCAGCTTCTCGATCGGCACGCCTTCCACATCGCTGCGCGCGCCGATGGTGGTGTTGCCGTAGTTGTGCCACAGGAACGCGGTGGAGCGGATGCGCTGGAACAGCACGCCGCCGGGGTTGTTCTCGTTGCGTTCCAGCTCGTTGCGGACCACGGTCATCTCGCTGTCCAGGTCCTTTTTGGCGACGTTGGAATTGACCATGCGGTCGGCTTCCATCGCCAGCACCCAGTCCAGCGTGTCGGGGTTGGCCGGGAACGAAGCGAAATAGTTGGTGCGGTCCAGGCTGGTGGTGGCATTGAAGTCGATGCCGCGCTTCTTCATCTCGCCGCTGATGTCGGCCTGCGTGGGCGTGCCCTTGAACAGCAGGTGCTCCAGCAGGTGCGCCATGCCGGTCTCGCCGTAGTTCTCGTGCACCGAGCCGACGCCGTACACCAGGTTGACGGTGACGGTGGGCTTGGTGGCGTCCGGGAACAGCAGCACGCGCAGGCCGTTGGCCAGCGTGTACTCGCTGATGCCTTCGATGCTGGGGCCGGCGGTGATGCCCTTCGGCAGCGGCGACTGCGCGTGCAGTCCGGCAGGGTGGCCCAGGCCCAGCGTCAATGCCAGACCCAGTGCGACAATGAAACGGGGTGACTTCATCCACAATCCTCCATTCGTGCCGTCCGCGTCCATCGCAGGCGGTGTACGACGAGTTTCGCAGATTTCAGCAGGTACGATGATTCATGGATTACCGTGAGACGATGATGGATGCGGAGATGGCGCTGCCGGTGCTGCATGCCGATGCGCAACTCGCGGTGGTGGACAAGCCGGCCGGCGTGATGGCGCACGACAGCAAACTGGCGGGCGGGGAGACGGACTTCGTCGCCGACCGCCTGCGCGTGCAGTTCGGCCGGCCGATCTTCCTGATCCACCGGCTGGACCGCGCGACGAGCGGATGCCTGCTGGTGGCGTTCGACCGCGAGACAGCGTCGGCGCTGGGCAAGGTATTCATGTCGCGCGAGGTGGAGAAGGATTACCTGGCCATCTGCCGCGGCTGGCCGGCGCCCGACTTCGTGGTGGACCATCCGCTGGACGGCGGGCCGGGCAAGCCGGAGAAGAAGACGGCGGTGACGCGGTTCACGCGTCTGGCGACCGGTGAGTTGCCGGTGCCGTCGGCGGGTTTCGAGACGTCGCGCTATGCGCTGCTGCGCTGCCAGCCGGAGACCGGCCGCTTCCGCCAGATCCGCCGGCACCTGAAACATGCGTTCCACCACCTGATCGGCGACACCAGCCATGGCGAGGGCCGGCACAACCGCCAGTTCCGCATGCGCGGCGTGCACCGCATGCTGCTGCACGCATCGCGGCTGTCGTTCCTGCATCCGCTCACCGGCGCACGCATCGAAGCGGTGGCGCCGCTGGACGACGAATTCCGCAAAGCGTTCGCGTTGTTCGGGTGGGAAGAAGACCTGCGGTAGTCGTGCTCCCTGTAGGAGCGACGTCAGTCGCGACCGCAGAACCGAAACACCCTGATGCTCACATCAGGCGCTGCCGCATCGGCGCCTGCGCTTGCCTTCACGCGTCAATGGCTGCCATGGCGTGCGGTCGCGACGCGACTGACGTCGCTCCTACAACGAGCAACCAACGAGCAGCCTCACCCCACCCGCATCGCCGCCAGCACCATCAGTGCGATGGCGCACAGCATGCCCGCCAGCCAGACCAGGCTGCGCAGGTACTGCCGGTCGGCCAGGTAGAACACGCCGTGCAGGATGCGTGCGGCCACGAAGCCCAGCGCCAGCGGCGTGATGGTGTCCGTGGGCACACCCGCCAGCTGTGCCATCAGCACGCCGGCCACGAACGCCGGGAAGGCTTCGAAGCCGTTGAGGTGCGCGGCATTGGCGCGCTGCACCTTGTAGTTGCCTTCCTGCTTGCTGATCCACGCACGCGGGTTGCGGTTGTTGTAGCGCTCGCCCGACCGCTTGGCGATGAAGACCCACAGGTAGGGCAGCAATGCGGTGACCAGGATGCACCAGTACGCGATGGACATGAGCGGTTTCCCTCCGGGGATGGCGCAGGGTAGTGGGTGGCAGTGGCAGGCGTCTACGGCAAGCGTCCTTCTCGGTGGGGGGAGAAGGTGGCCGGTGGCCGGAGCAGGGGCGTGCGCGATGATGCCGTGCATGATGCGTTGCGATGCGCGCGCCAGCGCTGGCGACGATGGCCGCCGGCATGTGGGTCTGTCTTCGTTCGCACCTCATCCGCATCCGCCTTCGGCACCCTCGGCCCACACACGGGGAGAGGGGACAGGCAGCGCATGCGTGGCCGGGGACATGCGCAAAAGAAAACGGCGCCCGAGGGCGCCGTTCTTTTCTGCATGCCGGATGCGTGGCTTACTTCGCCGCGGGTGCCGCCGGTGCCGCCTGCATCATCCTGTCGCGTGCGGCCTTGAACGGGTTGCCGTCGTACCAGTTGGGCCACTTGCCGGCGGTGGACAGTTCCCTGCCCACGCCGTACAGCGCCTGCAGGTCCTGCACGGTGCCGTCCAGCTTCCAGGTTTCCGGGTAGTACTCGTCGCTGGGGCCGTGGTAGTGGCCGGCATAGTCCTCGGCCGCCTTCTTGCCGGCTTCGGTACCGCCTTCCACCAGGTCTTCGCCGCCGTCGGCATACAGCGCGGGCACGCCGGCCTTGGCGAAGTTGAAGTGATCCGAGCGGAAGTAGAAGCCGCTCTGCACCGAGGTCTCGCCACGCAGCGTGCGGCCCTGGGCGGCGGCGATCGGCTTCAGGATGTCTTCCAGTTCCGAGCTGCCGAAGCCGGTGACCACCATGTCCTTGGCCTTGCCGGCCACCGACATGGCGTCGATGTTGATCACGCCGGCGATCTTGGCGTGCGGGAAGGTGGGGTGCGCGACGTAGTACTTGGAACCCAGCAGGCCGGATTCCTCCAGCGTCACGGCCAGGAACACCACCGAGCGCGCCGGCTTGGGATCCTGGTGGACGAAGGCTTCGGCGATCTCCAGGATGCCGGCCACGCCGGTGGCGTTGTCGATGGCACCGTTGTAGATGTTGTCGCCTTCCTCGCCCTCGTGCTTGCCCAGGTGGTCCCAGTGGGCCATGTAGACGACGGCCTCATCCGGATGCGTGCTGCCCGGCAGCACGCCGACCACGTTGCGCGAGGTCTTCTCGGTGATGGTGCTCTTCAGGTCCACCGACAACGTGCTCTTCAGCGGGACCGGCTTGAAGCCGCGCTGGCCGGCGGCCTTGTAGGCGGCATCCAGGTCCAGGCCGGCGTCGGCGAACAGCTGTTTGGCGGCTTCGGCGCTCAGCCAGCCCTGCAGCGGCACGCGCGGCTCGGGATCGTCCTTGGCGGGCAGGTCGTACTGCGGGCCGGCCCAGGAATTCTTCACCACGTCCCAGCCGTAGCTGGCACCGGGCGTGTCGTGGATGATCAGCGCGGCGGCGGCGCCCTTGCGCGCGGCTTCCTCGTACTTGTATGTCCAGCGGCCGTAGTACGTCATGCGCTTGCCGTCGAACAGCTTCTCGTCGTTGCCATGGAAGCCGGGGTCGTTGACGAACATCACGACCGTCTTGCCCTTCCAGTCCTGGCCGGCGTAGTCGTTCCAGTCCTGCTCGGGCGCATCCACGCCGTAACCGACGAAGACCATCTCGCTGCCGTCGACCTTCACTTCCGGCTGGCCGGTGCGGGTGCCGATGACGAAATCGGTGCCGAACTTCAGGTCGCGCGGCTTGCCGGCGACATCAAGCTTCATCACGGTGGCGGCGTCGGCGGTGGTTTCCACCATCGGCACGTCCTGGAAATAGCTGCCGTTGTTGCCCGGCTGCAGCCCGATGCGCTTCATCTGCGCTTCCAGGTAGGCGACGGTCTTCTCCTCACCGGCCGAACCGGGGGCGCGGCCTTCGAACTCGTCCGAGGCCAGCGTCTTCACCAGCTCGGCGAAGTCGCCTTCGCTGATGTCGGCGGTGAAGGCATGGGCCGCGGCGGGCGGCGGCGTGGTGGCGGCCGGTGCGGCCGGCGCCTCGGTGGATTCGCGCTTGCACGCTGCCAGTGCGGCAGTGGCGGCAAGCACCAGCATCAACTTGCGGGACATCGGGATTCCTCAACGGAAGGAATCCCGATTCTAGCGGCAATGGCCGGGGCGGGCCTGTGCCGATTGCCGCGTCTGGCGCTACTCCGCCGGGGCGGTGTCGGTGCTGAACGGCTGGGCGGTGGCGCCGGTGATGGGGCCGGTCTTGGCGCTGGTGTGCACGTACAGCAGGACCGGGCGCTCGAACACCAGCGGGCCTTCCACCGTCGCGTTGGGGCCGATGATGATGCGGGGCGGCTTCCGGGCGTTGTCGGAATTGAAGAAGCCGGTGGACTTCTGCACGCGCAGGCCACCGCGCACATGCGAGCCGACGCCCACGGTCACGTCGCCGCGCACGGTCTCGATGCTGCCGCCCACCTGGGTGGCGACCAGGCCGATGGCCCCGTTGACCGTCTCCACGTCGCCACCCACCACGCCGCCGCGATCGATGAAGATGCTGCCGTTGACGGTTTCCACGCTCTTGCCGACCTGCACCTCCTTGCCGGTGCGGATGCCACCGTTGACGGTTTCCAGCGAGTCCACGCGGACCTTGTCGCCGACGGTGATGCTGCCATTGACGGTGCTGGCGTCGGCGGCGGTCACGCCGTCGTCGATGCGGATGCTGCCGTTGACGGTGTCCAGGTCGCCGTAGGTCTGGCCGGCTTCGGCGGTCACGCTGCCGTTGACCTTGGAGATTTCCTGCTGGGCCAGCGCGGGCGTGGCGGCCAGGGCCAGGGTCAGCAGCAGCACGGTGCGGGTACGGATCATGGGGTCGTCCTTCGGGGGGTGTCGATGACTGGGATGCGCCTTCGCGGAGAAAGGTTTAACCGCGCCGTGCGTCCGGGATGCCATGGCACCATGCTTCGCTACAATCGGCACCTGCCTGAAGTCACTGGAAACCCCCGACCGTGTCCGCATCCCCCGCCTCCGTGAAGCGTCCCAAGCCCGTCGTGCTGCTGATCCTGGATGGCTGGGGGCACCGCGAGGACCCCGCCGACAACGCTCTGGCGCAGGCCACCCTGCCCCACTGGCAGCGGCTGCTGGCCACCGCGCCGCACACACTGATCCACACCGAAGGCCGCCATGTCGGCCTGCCGGACGGACAGATGGGCAATTCGGAAGTGGGCCACATGAACCTGGGCGCGGGCCGCATCGTCTACCAGGACCTGACCCGCATCGATGCCGCCATCGAGGATGGCAGCTTCTTCGCCAACGCCGAACTGCTGGCCGCGTGCGACGCCGCCAGGGCCGACGGCAAGACCCTGCACGTGTTCGGCCTGCTGTCGCCGGGTGGCGTGCACAGCCATGAGCTGCACATCTTCGCGATGCTCGACCTGGCCAGGCGCCAGGGCGTGCCGCGGGTGGCCGTGCACGCCTTCCTGGACGGCCGCGACACCCCGCCGAAGTCGGCCGAGCCCAGTCTGCGCGCACTGCAGGACCTGTGCGCGAAGCTCGGCAACGCGCACATCGCCTCGGTCAGCGGCCGCTACTACGCGATGGATCGCGACAAGCGCTGGGACCGCCTGCGCCTGGCGTGGGATGCGATGGTCGAAGCAAAGAGCGACCACCATGCGGCCAGCGGTGTGGCGGCGCTCGAAGCCGCCTACGCGCGCGGCGAGAACGACGAGTTCGTGCTGCCCACGGTGATCGACGGTGCGCGGCCGATGGCCGATGGCGACGCGGTGGTGTTCATGAACTTCCGCGCCGACCGCGCGCGCCAGCTGACGGCGGCGTTCGTGTCGCCGGTGTTCGACGGTTTCGACGCACGCAAGCCGGCGCTGGCGCGCTTCGTCTGCCTGACCGAGTACGACGCGAAGTTGCCGGCGTCGGTGGCGTTCGCGCCGGACGACCTGCGCGAGACCTTCGGCGAGCTGCTGGCCGGGCATGGCCTGACCCAGCTGCGCATCGCCGAGACGGAGAAGTACGCGCACGTGACGTTCTTCTTCAGCGGCGGCCGCGAGGACGTGTTCGCCGGCGAGGAGCGCATCCTGATCCCCAGCCCCAAGGTCGCCACCTACGACCTGCAGCCGGAAATGAGTTGCCCCGAGCTGACCGAGAAGCTGGTGGCCGCGATCCGCTCGGGCCGTTTCGACGCCATCGTCTGCAACATCGCCAACCCCGACATGGTCGGCCACAGCGGCGACCTGCAGGCCGCGATCCTGGCGGCACAGGCGGTGGACAAGGCGATCGGCGAAGTCGATGCCGCCGTGCGCGCCGCGGGTGGCGCGCTGATCATCACCGCGGACCACGGCAATCTGGAAATGATGCGCGACCCCGACACGGGCCAACCGCACACGGCGCACACCGTGGGTCCGGTCCCACTGGTCTACGTGGGCGAGCGCGCGGCGACGCTGCGCAGTGGCGGCGCGCTGCGCGATGTCGCGCCCACGCTGCTCGACCTGCTGGGCCTGCCCCAGCCGGCCGACATGACCGGTCGCAGCCTGATCGACGCCTGATGTCGAGCCGCCGGCGCGCCGCGTTCACTGCGATCCTGGTCGCTGGCCTGTCCGTCATCGCGGCGGTGCCGGCGCAGAACCCGCGCGAAACCGAACGCAAGCTGGAGCGCGTGCGTGGCGAACTGAAATCGATCGCGCAGGAGCGACGCCGGCTGGAAGGCGAGCGTGGCGCCGCCTCGCGCAAGCTGCGTGAAGCCGACGAGCAGGTCGGCCGCACCACGCGTTCGCTGGCCGAGACCGAAGCCGCGCTCCGCCGTGAAGAAGCGGCGCTGGCCGACCTGCAGGGCAAGCGCGACGCGATGCGCACCCAACTCGGCATGCAGCGCCGGCAGCTGGCGGGTCTTGTCCGGGCGGCATACCAGCTGGGCGACGATGCGCCGTTGAAGGTGCTGCTGTCGCAGGACCGCCTGGCCGATGCCAACCGCCTGCTGGCCTATCACCGCTATGTGCAGCGCGACCAGGCACGGCGCATCGACACCTTGTCGACCGAACTGGCCGCGCTGGACCAGGTGGAGCAGGACATCGCCGCGCGCCGCGCGCAGCTGGATGCCGCCCGCCAGCAGCAGCGCACGCAGGTCGCGCAGCTGGAGAAGGACCGTCGCGCACGCGCCGGCCTGGTCGCCGACCTGGACGAGCGTTATCAGGATCGCGCCGCCAAGGAAAAGGCACTCGGGCAGGATGCGCGCTCGCTGGAGCGCCTGCTGGCCAGCCTGCGCGCCGCCGCCGCGCGTGCCGAGGCCGAACGCCGCGCCGCCGCGCAGCGCGAAGCCGCCGCCAGGAAGCGCGAAGCGCAGGGCGCCACGGCCAGCCGGCCCGCACGCAATGCCCCCCCGCGCCCAAGCGTCGCGTCAGCGCCGGCACTGAAAGTGGGCGGCCTGGGCTGGCCGGTGTCGGGCAGCCTGCTGGCGCGCTACGGCGGACGGCTGCCGGATGGCCGCGCGAGCACCGGCGTGCTGATCGGCGCGCCCGCCGGCACCCCCGTCACCGCCGTGGCCGACGGCACCGTGGTGTTTTCCGAATGGATGACCGGCTACGGCCTGATCCTGATCGTCGACCACGGCAACGGCTACATGAGCCTGTACGCGCACAACGACAGCCTGCTGAAGGACAGCGGCGACCGGGTGAAGCGCGGCGACCACGTCGCCCGCGTCGGTACCTCTGGCGGCCAGGGCACGCCGGCGCTGTACTTCGAACTGCGCCGCAACGGCCAGCCGGTCGATCCCTCGTCGTGGCTGCAGCGCCGATGAACGGTCAGGTCCGGCGTAACCCGACTTGAACAAACCCCTTTCGCGGCTTCGCGCATAATCCGGTGAACTCCACGCGCTGGCGCGGAGTCCCATGGTGGTTCCCACGGAGTTCCTGCATGCGTTCGCGTCTCTTCCTGGCATTGACCCTCGCCCTGCTGGGCACGCCCGCGCTGGCCCAGCAGCAGGCGCCCGCGCCTGAGCAGGGCACGCCGCCGGTGGTGGCGCCCAGCGACGACCCGGATGCCGCCGAGACCGCGCCGGCCAAGGTGCCGCTGGACGAGATCCGCCGCTACGTGGCGGTGTTCAATGCGGTGAAGGATGCGTACGTGGAACCGGTCGAAGACCGCAAGCTGATGCAGTCCGCCATCCGCGGGCTGCTGCTCGACCTGGATCCGCACAGCACCTACTTCGACAAGGAAGACGCCGACGCCTTCGACGAGCAGGCCAACGGTGCCTACGAGGGCATCGGCGTGGAGCTGCTGCAGCAGCCGGACAACACGCTGCGCGTCATCGCGCCGATCGACGACACGCCCGCGGCCAAGGCCGGCATCAAGTCCGGCGACATCATCACTGCGATCGACGGCAAGCCGATCAGTGCCGAGGACGGCATGGAACCGCTGCGCGGCCTGCCCGGCAGCAAGATCACCCTGACCATCCTGCGCGAAGGCACGCCCAAGGCCTTCGACGTGACCCTGGTGCGCGACACCATCCGCATCACCAGCGTGCGCAGCCGTCTGCTGGAACCAGGCTACGGTTACCTGCGCATCAGCGCCTTCCAGACCGACACCGCCGCCGATTTCCAGAAGCAACTGGAACAGCTGCAGGCCAAGGGCCCGTTGCGCGGCATCGTCATCGACCTGCGCAGCAATCCAGGCGGCCTGCTGCTGGCGGCCGTTCAGGTGGCGGACGAACTGCTGGACAGTGGCAACATCGTCAGCACGCGCGGCCGCCTGTCGATCAGCGACTCCAAGTTCGACGCCACGCCGGGTGACCGTCTCAATGGCGCGCCGGTCGTGGTGCTGGTGGACGCGGGTTCCGCCAGCGCGTCGGAAGTGCTTGCCGGCGCGCTGCGCGACAACAACCGTGCGCGGGTAGTGGGCAGCCGCACCTTCGGCAAGGGCTCGGTGCAGACCGTGCTGCCGCTGGACAATGGCGATTCGGTCAAGCTGACCACCGCGCGCTATTACACGCCCAGCGGCAAGTCGATCCAGGCCAGCGGCATCGTGCCGGATGTGGTGGTGAAGCCCGAGTCCGGCGCGGGAGCGATCGGCTCAGTGATCGCGAAGGACGGCCAGCTGTACATCACCGAGGCCACGCTGCCCGGTCACCTGGTCGGCGACGACGAGGGCAAGGTGCCCTACCAGCCCGGCGACGTGCTGGAAGGCGACAAGCCGATCACCGCCGCACTGGCAGAGCTGAAGAAGAGCGTCACCGCGGCACGCACCGCAGCCGCCGGCAAGCAGGTGCGTTGAGCCGCAGTCTGATACTTGTGGGAGCGACGTGAGTCGCGACCCTTCGTGGCGGCTGCGCCGCAGACTGCTCCCGCAAGAAACTGTGCCTCAACACATCGAGCCGGACCGAAGCAGGTCCGATGGAACTGCTTCGCAGGGCTGCGTCAGGGCGCGCGTTTCCGAGTGGAAAGCCTGTTCAGTAACGGGATGTCACCGGTGGCGCGCTCCAATGGACCCGTGAGCGAGCAGGATGCGAGACGGTAGGGGCGCTGGCCAGCGGCATAGATCATCAAAGCTCGATCCGGCTCAGTGGCGTAACCACAACCCACGAGACCCGACTCGTCATCGGAGATGACATCAATCCAGGTGTTGGGCTGCAAGTCGCCTTTCCAGACCTGCAGGACACGGAGCCTGGCCATGCGGGTCCGATGTCCGGCGACATCCAGATAGTGGATGCTGTGGACGTATCCGGAGAAAACAGTCTCCGCACCCTGGAATTCACGGCGGACATGATCGCTTTGCGTTCCGGATGGATAGACGCATGAACATGCCAGCGCCGGTAGGGCCGTGAGCAGAAGGGCTGCGGTTAGAACGGCCTTGAACATCATTGGGCTGCCTAACGCGGCTTCGCCGGCAACGGAAACGGCGTGACGACCTTCTCGCCGGTCGCCGCGTCGCGGATCGCCGACTGGCCTTTGCGCTCGACTTCCTCGATGCGGATGATGCTCTGCATCGGCAGATGCAGCACCTGCGTGCCGCCGAACTCATCGCGCAGCCGTTCCTCGGTCGGATCGACGACCAGTCCCTCGTGCAGGTCGAACACCAGCTCGGCGACCTCGGTGAAGCCCCACAGTCCGCTGGCCGCGACCTTGCGCGCGTACAGCTCGTAGACCTTGCTGTGGTTGAGGAAGGTGATCTTGTAGAGCTTGTTCTTCATGGGAGAAGTATAAGGGCGGCAAGTCGCCTGCTTCGCAGGCTGCAAAGGGGGAAGTCGGCCGCTGCGCGGCCTGTAAGTAGAAGCGCGATCTCCCTTGCCCACTTGCCCACTTGCCGGCGGCGCAGCGTCCGGCGTGACAGCCTGCGCAGCAGGCGACTTGCCTCTTCACAGGCCGCGCAGCGGCTGACTTCCCGCTCTCAATACCCTTGCCGCTTGCGCATGCGCCGCGCAATGGCGGCGCGCACGAACAGCGCGAACACCACGCCGAACAGGAAGCCGGCGATGTGCGCCGACCAGGCCACCGCGCCGAAGGCGGGGCCGATATAGGCGAATACCACCTGCAGCAACGCCCAGATGCCGATCAACACCGAGGCGGGCGCCTTCACGAATTCCAGGAACAGGCCCAGCGGCACCACCACGCCCAGCTTGGCGGTCGGGAACAGCGCCAGGTAGGCCCCGATCACCGCCGACACCGCGCCGCTGGCGCCGATGACCACGCGGTCCGGGGTGCCGATCGTCAGCACCGCCGCCACGTTGGCCACCGCACCGCCCAGCAGGAACAGCAGCAGGAACCGCCACGGCCCCATCGCCCGCTCCGCCGGCAGCCCGAAGATCAGCAGGAACACCAGGTTGCCCAGCAGGTGGGCCCAGTCGGCGTGCAGGAACAGCGCGGTGAACAGCCGCAGTACCGTCCCGCGCTGCAGCGACGCCAGCCAGACCTCGGGCGCCATCATCCCGCCCGTCAACGCGCCCCATTCCGTCACCAGGCTGCGGTGCGCTTCGTCGCCCAGGGTCAGCACCCAGCAGAATGCCGCCGACAGCAGTACCACCAGCACCGGCGTGGCCCAGCGCAGCGGCGACTTCTTGCGGGAAGGAATGGAGACGAACATGCAGCGGAAGGGTAGCCGGTCCCTGCGGAGCTGCACCATGGTGCGACGCAGCGAAACTGAATAGGGGCAATGACTTACGACGGATTGTTAGCGTTTAGTTAGGGGTTATACTGCATACGGCGTCGTATGTCGGGAGGGGCTTCCGGCGGGCCGAACGGGTGGACCACACACCCGCGGTCGTTCGCGGCGCCGGCGGTTTTTACCCACGTCTCCGGAGAGATCATTCATGGAATTTGCTAAGAACATCACCCGCGTTTCGGCGCTGGCCCTCGGTATCGCCGGCGCGCTGGCCTATGGCGACGTGCACGCCGCCGCGTTCCAGCTGAAGGAAAACAGCGTCAAGGCCCAGGGCCGTGCGATGGCCGGTGCGGCCTCCGCCAAGGGCGACGCTTCGGTCGTGGTCAACAACCCGGCCGTCATGTCCACCTTCACCGAGCGCACCCTGCAGGCCGACGTCACCGCGATCGACCTGTCCTACGAATTCGAAGGCAGCGGCACCGCCGCGACCGGCACCCCGTTCCAGCAACCGCTGACCGGCGGCAACGGTGGCGACGCCGGCGACGTGGCCGCCGTGCCGGCCGCGTCCTTCATCCTGCCGCTGAGCGGCGATTTCGAATACCTGACGCTGGGCATGATGATCAGCGCGCCGTTCGGCCTGAAGACCGAATACGACGATGGCTGGAAGGGCCGTTACCACGCGCTGGAATCGGACGTGAAGATCGTCGACCTGACCCTGGCCGCCTCGCTGGAACTCAGCGAGCGCTTCTCGGTGGGTGTCGGCTTCATCTACGAGCACGCCGATGTCACCCTGTCCAACGCCGTCGACTTCGGCACCATCATCTGCAGCCAGAACCCGGCCGCCTGCGTCACCCCGAGCCCGGCCGCCGCGCCGTTCGGCCCGCAGCGCAACGACGGCTTCGCCAGCATCAACGGCACCAGCAATAGCTTCGGCTGGATCGTCGGCCTGAACTGGCGCCCGACCGACAAGCTGTCGCTGGGCTACTCGCACCGCTCCGAGATCGACCACGAACTGGAAGGTGATTCGGTGTTCGTCGTGCCGGGCAACGTGCGTGCCGCCTTCGACGCCAATCCGCTCACGCGTCCGCTGTTCCGCAACGGCGGCGGCGGTGCCGACCTGACCACCCCGACCATCGATGCCTTCAGCGCCACCTACTACGCCACCGACCGCTTCGCCGTGATGGCCGAAGTGACGCGCACCGACTGGTCGTCGCTGCAGGAAATCCGCATCGAGTTCGACAACCCGGCACAGCCCGACTCGGTCGAGGATTACAACTGGGACGAGAACTGGTTCTACTCGATCGGTGGTGAGTACAAGTTCAGCGACGCCTTCACCTTCCGCGCCGGCGTGGCGCGCGATGACTCCCCGGTGAGCCGTCCGTACCGCACCCCGCGCCTGCCCGACCAGGACCGCATGTGGTACTCGCTGGGCCTGACCTGGACCGTGTCCGACCACTTCGAGCTGAGCGCCAGCTACGTGAAGATCGACATCGTCGATACGCCGGAAGTGGACCTGACCACCAGCACCCGCGCACGCCTGGTGGGTGACTTCGAAGGCGGCGCCGACCTGTTCGGCGTGTCGATGCAGTACACGTTCTGATCGCAGCGCGAGACGAACAGGAAAACCCCGCTGCGGCGGGGTTTTCCTTTTATGGCGTGCCTGTTCCGGATCAGTAGGGCAAACCCGCCACCGGCAGTTCGATCGACCACAGGCTGGCCGCTCCGGTCAGGAACAGCGTGCGACGCGCGCTGCCGCCGAACGCGGCATTGGTGATGTTGGCATCCACGCGGATCGTCGCCAGCACCTCGCCCGCGGGCGAGAACACGCGCAGGCGCTGTTCGCCGTGCTCGGTGACGTAGATGTTGCCCAGGCAGTCCACGGCCATGCCGTCGCCGCCCGAGATGCGTGCGAGATCCTTCCCCGGCCCGGGCACGCCATCGACCAGCGCATAGGCACGCAGCACGTCGCCTTCCGCCGTGCCGCCCACCACGTACAGCGTGCCGCCATCGGGGGAGAGCGCGATGCCGTTGGGATTGCGCAGGCCGTCTTCGACCACCGTCGTGGCGCCGGCATGGTGACGGTAGACGCGCGTCAGCGGCTGGCCGCCCGGCGCGGCCTTGCGCTGATAGTCCGGATCGGTGAAGTAGAGGCTGCCATCGGCGGCCATCACCAGATCGTTGGGCGAATTGAAAGGCTGGCCTTCGAATGTCGATACCAGCGGCGTCCGTTCGCCACCCGGCAGGCTGACCCGCGCCACCTGTTTGCGGTCGTGCGTGGCGGCGAGCAGATTGCCTTCGACATCCAGCGCCAGTCCGTTGCTGCCGCTGTCCGCGACCACGGTTTCCCACCGGTCGGGTGGGGTGAAGCGCTGGATGCGCGACGGGAACGTGCCGCTGTGGACGAAGTCCGACAGGTAGAGCGCACCGTCCTTCCACACCGGACCTTCGTAGAGACGGCCCTGGTCGTCGTCGACCCGTGCGGCGTCGACGCGCGTGGCGGCCAGCTCGCCGCTGGGCGCGGTGCCGGGATCGGCGGGACAGGCCTGGCGCCAGGCCGAGGCCTGCGCCAGCGGGCTGGCGCACAGCGCGAGCAGGACAAGGAACAGGCGATGGTGGCGCAGCATGGCGATCCTCGGGTCAGGCGGGCAGCCAGCGTACCTCGATCCGGTTGCGTCCCTTGTGCTTGGCTTCATAAAGCGCCTCGTCGGCCAGCCGCATCAGCGTGCTGTACTGCGCATGGCGGTTGGCGGTGAACGACATGCCCAGGCTGACGGTGATGCGGAACGCGGGGCCGGCAGGGCTGAATTCCAGCCCCATCACCTGCTCGCGGATGCGTTCGGCCAGCGCCTGTGCGGTTTCCGCATGGGTGTCCCGCAGCACCAGCATGAACTCCTCGCCCCCCAGCCGTGCGAACAGGTCGTCGCTGCGGATGCAGCCCCGTACCACGTCGGAGAAACGCTGCAGCACCTCGTCGCCGGCATCGTGCCCGTGGTCGTCGTTGACCGCCTTGAAATGATCCAGGTCCAGCGCGATCACCGCCAGCCCGTGTTCGGCCGACGCCCATGGGCTGCGAGCCTGCAGCTCGCTGTTGAGCCCGCGCCGGTTGAGCGCGCCGGTCAGCGGATCGAACAGCGCGCTCTGCCGCAACGGTTCGGCGGCGCGGAAGCTGGTCAGCATCAGCATGCAGAAGTTCAGCAGGAACCAGATCGACAGGTCCATGTTCACCCAGATGGGGTTGGGCCCGTAGGTTCCCGTCAACGCCGCCACCAGGTCATTGCCATACAGCCACAGCAGCACGATGCAGCCTGCGATCATCAACCGGGCTGGCACATGATCCGGCGCGCTGCGCAGCGCCAGCAGGTGGCGGGCCACCAGCACCAGCACGATGATCTCGGTCGCGCTCATCGCCGCGCCTTGCGCATCCACGGTGCCCGCGAACAGCCAGCCCGCCATCGAGAAGCCCATGCACAGCGGCAGCAACGCGACTTCCCAGCGCCGCAGCGCGCGCTGCTGGACGAACTGGATCATCGACCAGGCAAGACCCACCAGGCCGGCGCAGGCCAGCAGGCCGCCGATGCCGGCGATGCTCCCGGCCAGGGTGGCGTCACCGGCGCGCGACAGTACCTGGGAGGTGCCATCCAGCATGGCCGCGCCCAGCGAGTAGAGGAAATGCGCCACGCCCCACGTGGCGATGCCGCGCACGCCGCGCGACACCTTGCCGACATACCAGAAGAGCACCAGCAGCACCGCGGCAAGCACGCAATCGCTGAGCAGCAGGTTGTAGAAATCCGTCGTCATCGCACCGGGTCATCGGGCCATCAAGCTCCCTGTCGCCGGTTGAACGCAGAAAACAGGCCGGACCGGCAGGGCCGCTGCGGACATGCTGCGGCATCGCCAGCGGACGTTCAGCGACGCGGTTCGCGGAACGCGGACAGAAAAAACCCCGCCATCGACGGGGTTTTTCCAGCGAGGGCAACGATGACGGCGCGGCGCGTCAGTCGCCCAGCGTCAGCAGCGACGCATTGCCGCCGGCCGCCGTCGTGTTGACGGTGACCGTCTTCTCGGTGGCGAAGCGCGGCAGATAGTGCGGACCACCGGCCTTGGGGCCGGTGCCGGACAGACCCTGCCCGCCGAACGGTTGCACGCCGACCACGGCGCCGATCTGGTTGCGGTTGACGTAGACATTGCCCACCTTCACCCGCGCCGCGATGCGGTCGATGGTCTCGTCGATGCGCGAGTGCACGCCGAGGGTCAGGCCGTAGCCGGTGGCGTTGATCTGGTCGATCACCGCATCCAGCTGGTCGGCCTTCCAGCGCACCACATGCAGCGCCGGCCCGAAGATCTCCTTGTGCAGCTGGTCCAGCGATGTCAGCTCCCACGCACGCGGCGCGAAGAACGTGCCGTGCGCTGTTTCCTCGCCCGCGTTGGCCTGCTTGATCAGGCGCGCTTCCCCGGCCATGCGCGTGGCGTGGTCCTCGAGGATCTTCAGCGCATCGGCATCGATCACCGGACCGACGTCGGTCGACAGCAGGCCGGGATCGCCGATCTTCAGTTCATCCATCGCGCCAGCCAGCATCGTCATCACCTTGTCGGCGATGTCGTCCTGCACGAACAACACGCGCGCCGCCGAGCAGCGCTGGCCGGCGGAGGTGAACGCCGAGCCCATCGCGTCCTTGACCAGCTGTTCCGGCAGCGCGGAGGAGTCGGCGATGAAGGCATTCTGGCCGCCGGTTTCGGCAATCAGCGTCGCGATCGGACCGCTCTCGCGGCTGGCGAGCGCACGGTTGATCGCGCGCGCGGTCTCGGTGGAACCGGTGAAGGCGACGCCGGCCACGCGCGGATCCTGGGTCAGTGCGGCGCCGACGGTCGCGCCATCGCCGGGCAGGAACTGCAGCACGGCTTCCGGAATGCCGGCTTCGTGCAGCAGCTTCACCGCCGCATGGCCGATCAGGTTGGTCTGTTCGGCGGGCTTGGCGATCACGCTGTTGCCGGCGGCCAGCGCCGCGCTGACCTGGCCCAGGAAGATCGCCAGCGGGAAGTTCCACGGGCTGATGCAGACGAAGACGCCGCGCCCCTGCAGCTGCAGCTGGTTGGATTCGCCGGTCGGGCCGGGGAGCTGCTCGGGCGCACCGAACTGCGCGCGCGCCTGGGCGGCGTAGTAGCGCAGGAAGTCGACCGCCTCGCGCACTTCGGCGACGCTGTCGGGGATGGTCTTGCCGGCTTCCTTCACGCATAGCGCGATGTAGTCGGGCAGGCGCTGTTCCAGCAGGTTGGCGGCGTGCTCGAGGATGGCGGCGCGGCTGGCGGCCGGCGTGCGGTCCCAGGCCGGCTGCGCGGCGACGGCGTTCGCCAGCGCCTTCTCGACGGTACCGCTGTCGGCGGGCTGCCATTGGCCGACGGTCTGGCGACGGTCGGCCGGGTTGGTCACCGGCAGCGCCGCGCTGGACACGACGGCGCCCGGCACCAGCGGTGCGGCGCGCCAGGGTTTGACCGCGGCGTTGATGCGTTCGGCCAGTGCGCGCAGGTCGTTGTCGTTGGCGAGGTTGGCGCCCATGGAGTTGTTCCTGTCAGAAGAGACGATGGGAGCCGGCTGGCTCCGGAAAAGATCGACCGGCAGCGGGATGCGCGGGTGGGGAATCGTGTCGAACGCGGACACGGTCTGCACCGGGTCGCGGATCAGGTCCTCGATGGCCACGTTCTCGTCGGTGATGCGGTTGACGAAGCTGCTGTTGGCGCCGTTTTCCAGCAGGCGGCGCACCAGGTACGGCAACAGGTCCTCGTGCGAACCGACCGGCGCATAGACGCGGCAGGGGATGTCGAGGCGGTCCTTCGGCACCACTTCGGCGTACAGGTCGTCGCCCATGCCGTGCAGCTTCTGGTGCTCGTACGCGCGGCCCTGCGCGATGCCGCGGATGGCGGCGATGGTCTGTGCGTTGTGGGTGGCGAACATCGGGTACAGCGCGTCGCCGTGGTCGAACATGCGGCGCGCGTTGGCCAGGTACGACACGTCGGTGTTCGGCTTGCGCGTGAACACCGGGTAGCCCGGGTGGCCGTCGATCTGCGCGCGCTTGATCTCGGCATCCCAGTACGCGCCCTTCACCAGGCGCACCGGCATGCGGCGGCCGGCGCGGCGGGCCAGGTCGGCCAGGAAGTCGATCACGTAAGGCGTGCGCTTCTGGTAGGCCTGCACCGCCAGGCCGTAGCCTTCCCAGCCGTCCAGCGACGGGTCGGAGAAGGTGGTTTCGATCAGGTCCAGCGACAGTTCCAGCCGGTCGGCTTCCTCGGCGTCGATGGTGAAGCCGATGCCATAGGACTTCGCCAGCTGCGCCAGTTCCAGGATGCCCGGCGCCAGTTCCCTCATCACGCGGGCGCGCTTGGCGTGCTCGTAGCGCGGGTGCAGGGCGGACAGCTTGATCGAGATGCTGGGCGCGGCGAACACATCATCGAACGGCCCCGTCCGGCCGATCGCATGGATGGCCTTGCGGTAGGCGTCCAGATAGCGCGCCGCGTCCTTCGAGGTCAGTGCGCCCTCGCCGAGCATGTCGAACGAGTAGCGGTACTCGGCGTTGTCGCCCTTGCGGCTGCGCGACAGCGCTTCGTCGATGGTCCGGCCCATCACGAACTGGTGGCCCATGATCCGCATGGCCTGGCGCACGGCCAGGCGGATCACCGGTTCGCCCACGCGGCCGACCAGGCGCTTGAAGGCGCCGGGCACGTCGGCCCGGGTCAGGTCGTTCAGGTTGACCAGCCGGCCGGTCAGCATCAGGCCCCAGGTGGAGGCGTTGACCAGCACCGAGTCGCTCTGCCCCAGGTGCTTTTCCCAGTCGGCATCGCCGAGCTTGTCGCGGATCAGCTTGTCGGCGGTCTCCTGGTCGGGAATGCGCAGCAGCGCTTCGGCCACGCACATCAGCAGCACGCCTTCCTCGCTGCCCAGGTCGTACTGGCGCATGAAGGCTTCGATGGCGCCCTGGTCCTGGGCGTGGGCACGGACCCGCTTGACCAGGTCGGAGGCCAACCTCTGGGCACGGATCTGCTCCTCGGACGGCAGGCGGGCCTGGGCCAGCAGTTCGCGCACGTGTTCAGTTTCGTCGCGCAGCCAGGCCGCCGTGATCGCGGCGCGCAGCGCGGCCGGTTCGGGCGGCAGTTCGGCCGCGATGATGCGGCCCGGGAGATGCCCCGGAGCCTGATCTGCAAGGGGTTGCGGGTGATTCGTCATGGCTGCCAATCGGCCAGGGGAAGCCGGATAGTGTAGGCCTTCGCACCGTTGCCGAGAACGCATGAAGCTTGCCGCAATGCGGTGCGGGGGCTACCATTTAGCGGTTTTCCGCGGCCTCTGCGTGTGGCTGGCGACATGATCGAAGTGGTTCCGTCATCGTGGGGCGGACAGGGCGGGCGGCTCAGGCTGCGGCCGCCCAGGGCGCTGACGCGCCGCCAGTTCGTGATGCTGTTCGCCGTACTGTCGGGGGCGATGTGGGTCGTCGCGATGCTGGGCTGGTGGGGAGGCAATGCCTTCGCCCCGGTGTTCGCATTGCTGCACTCGGGCATCGTGGCGGCTGCGCTCAGGGCACTGTGGCGCAGCGGCGAACGCGGTGAGGACATCAGCATCGGTCCGGAGGCGGTGGAAGTGAGCACCCCCCAGGCCGGACCGGTGTTCCGGGCGCATCCTTACTGGGTGCGCCTGCGTATCGAGCAAGGTGGCGAAAGGATTTCGCTGGCGTCCAGCGGCAGGCAGGTCCAGGTGGGCAACTTCCTGGGACCGGCCGAGCGGCAGGAGCTGGCGGGCAAGTTGCAGGATTTACTGGCGGCCGCGAGTGGCCGCAACCGATGACGCATTGGGGTCTAGGCAATGACGCAAGTGAATGGTTACTGGAAGCGTTTGACGATGGCGTGCATGGGGCTGGCGATGCCGGCACTGGCGTGGGCGCAGTCGGCGGACCCGAAGCCGTGGCAGCTGAACATGGGCAAGGGCGTGACCGAATCGGCCCGCCACGCCTACGACGCGCACATGATCGCGCTGTGGGTCTGCATCGTGATCGGCGTCATCGTGTTCGGCGCGATGGGCTATGCGATGTTCAAGTTCCGCAAGTCCAAGGGTGCGGTGGCGGCGCAATTCAGCCACAACACCACGGCCGAGATCATCTGGACCGTCATCCCGGTGCTGATCCTGGTGGTCATGGCCTGGCCGGCGACCGCCAAGCTGATCGCCATGTACGACACCCGCGATTCCGAAATGACCGTCAAGGTCACCGGCTACCAGTGGATGTGGAAGTACGAGTACCTGGGCGAGGACGTGTCGTTTACCAGCCGCCTGGACCGCGAATCCGACCGCATCCGCCAGAGCGGCGAGCAGCCCGACCTGGCCAAGAACCCGCACTACCTGCTGGACGTCGACAACCCGCTGGTGCTGCCCACCAACACCAAGATCCGCTTCGTCATCACCGCCGACGACGTGATCCATGCGTGGTGGGTGCCGGCGCTGGGCTGGAAGCAGGACGCCATCCCGGGCATCGTCAACGAGGCCTGGACCGACATCAAGGAACCCGGCATCTACCGTGGCCAGTGCGCCGAACTGTGCGGCAAGGACCATGGCTTCATGCCCATCGTGGTGAAGGCCGTGCCGAAGGCCGAGTTCGACCAGTGGCTGGCCTCGAAGAAACCCGCCCCGGCCGCCGCACCCGCTCCGGCCGCGCCGGTGGAAGAGGCCGCGCCGGCCGACGCCACCCCGGCCCCGGCCGTTGAAGCCGCCCCCACCGCCGAGACGCCCGCGCCGACTGCGCAGGGCTGATCGACCGTCCGCATCAGCTGCAAGAGATTACGCACATGGCCAACACCGCTGTCGATCATCATGACGATCACCACGGTCACCAGCAGGGTTTCATCGAACGGTGGTTCTTCTCCACGAACCACAAGGACATCGGTACCCTCTACCTGATCTTCAGCTTCATCATGTTCATCATCGGCGCCGCCATGTCGGTGATCATCCGTGCCGAACTGATGGTGCCCGGCCTGCAGCTGGTCAGCCCCGAGTTCTTCAACCAGATGACCACCGTGCACGCGCTGGTCATGATCTTCGGCGGCGTGATGCCGGCGTTCGTCGGCCTGGCCAACTGGATGATCCCGCTGCAGGTGGGCGCGCCGGACATGGCGCTGCCGCGCATGAACAACTGGTCCTTCTGGATCATGCCGTTCGCCTTCACCTTGCTGCTCAGCTCGCTGTTCCTGCCGGGCGGTGCGCCGGCCGGTGGCTGGACGCTGTACCCGCCGCTGTCGCTGCAGGGCGGCTACAACGTGGCGTTCACCATCTTCGCCATCCACATGATGGGCATCAGCTCCATCATGGGCGCGATCAACATCATCGCCACCGTGCTGAACATGCGCGCGCCGGGCATCGACCTGCTGAAGATGCCGATCTTCTGCTGGACCTGGCTGATCACCGCGTTCCTGCTGATCGCCGTGATGCCGGTGCTGGCCGGTGCGGTGACCATGCTGCTGACCGACAAGTTCTTCGGCACCAGCTTCTTCAATGCCGCCGGCGGCGGCGACCCGGTGATGTACCAGCACATCTTCTGGTTCTTCGGTCACCCCGAGGTCTACATCATGATCCTGCCGGCGTTCGGCGTGGTGTCGGAAATCATCCCGACCTTCAGCCGCAAGCCGCTGTTCGGCTACCAGGCCATGGTGTACGCGACCGCCTCGATCGCGTTCCTGTCGTTCATCGTGTGGGCGCACCACATGTTCACGGTGGGCATGCCGCTGGGTGGCGAGATCTACTTCATGTTCGCCACCATGCTGATCGCCATCCCGACCGGCGTGAAGGTGTTCAACTGGGTCAGCACGATGTGGAAGGGCTCGCTGAGCTTCGAAACGCCGATGCTGTGGGCGGTGGGCTTCGTCATCCTGTTCACCATCGGCGGCTTCTCCGGCCTGATGCTGGCCATCGTGCCGGCGGACTTCCAGTACCACGACACCTACTTCGTGGTGGCGCACTTCCACTACGTGCTGGTGACCGGCGCGCTGTTCTCCATCATCGCCGCCACCTACTACTGGTGGCCGAAGTGGACCGGCCGCATGTACAGCGAGTTCTGGGGCAAGTTCCATTTCTGGTGGACGATCGTGTTCGTCAACCTGCTGTTCTTCCCGCAGCACTTCCTGGGCCTGGCCGGCATGCCGCGCCGCATCCCGGACTACAACCCGGTGTTCGCCGACTGGAACCTGATCAGCTCGATCGGCGCGTTCGGCATGTTCGCCACGCCGTTCATGATGGCCGCCATCCTGTGGGCCTCGCTGCGCAACGGCGCGAAGGCCGAGGCGCGCGCCTGGGAAAACGCCAAGGGTCTGGAATGGACGGTGCCGTCGCCGGCTCCGCACCACACGTTCACCACCCCGCCGGTCATCAAGGACGGCGACCTGGCGCACGGCGACGTGACGCACTGAGACCGTTGAGCCGTACCGCATGAACACTCCCGCGCTCAGTCCCGAGGAAATCGCACGCCGCCGCAAGGCGGTGCTGCGCACGGCGTGGGTGATCGGCGGCATCGCGCTGGCGATCTTCGTGGCGTTCATCGGCCGCGCGGTACTGAGCGCATGACCGCCGCACGTTCCAATTCGGCGGGCCTGTTCAAGCTGCTCGGCGTGGCGCTGGCGGTGTTCGTGCTGACGTTCTCGCTGGTGCCGCTGTACCGGATCGCCTGCGAAAAGGTCTTCGGCATCCGGCTGGAGCAGGGCCCGGGCCAGGCCGCGGTGAACGCCGCCAAGGCCACGCGCACCGTCACCGTGCAGTTCGACGGCGGCGTGAACTCCAAGCTGCCGTGGGCGTTCCATCCGGAACAGCTGACCATGCAGGTGGTGCCGGGCGAGTTGTACGAGGCGAAGTATTTCGCCCGCAACGACAGCACGCGCGCCATCGTCGGCAGCGCGGTGCCGTCGGTGGCGCCGGCGCGCGCATCGGGCTACTTCACCAAGACCGAGTGTTTCTGCTTCACCGCCCAGACCCTGCAGGCGGGCGAGAGCCGCGACATGCCGGTGCGCTTCATCGTCGATCCGGACCTGCCGGCCGAAGTGAAGACGATCACCCTGTCGTATACCTTCTTCAAGAACGATGCACTGACCGCGCAGATCGGCACGGGCAATGCGTCGACCTCGCCGCTCGCGGCACCCTGATCACGCCTTAGCAAACGGAAACAACGCCATGGCAAATGCCCCTACGCCGGACGCCAACGTCTACTTCGTTCCCCACAGCAGCAAGTGGCCGTTCGTGGGCTCCATCGCCATGTTCGTGACCATGGTCGGCGTGGCCAGCTGGCTCAACGACGTTTCATGGGGCATGTGGACCTTCTACGCCGGCGTGGTGATGATGTGCGCGACGCTGTTCATGTGGTTCGGCGACGTGATCCGCGAGTCGGTGAGCGGCCACTACAACCGCCAGGTGGACGTGTCGTTCCGCATGGGCATGGTGTGGTTCATCTTCTCGGAAGTGATGTTCTTCGCCGCTTTCTTCGGTGCGCTGTTCTACGCCCGCACGCTCGCGTTGCCGTGGCTGGGTGGCGAAGGCGACGGCGTGATGACCAACAGCCTGCTGTGGGAAGGCTTCAGCGCCGCCTGGCCGACCGCCGGCCCGGGCCAGGTGGGTGGCCAGTTCCAGACCATCCCGGCCTGGGGCCTGCCGCTGCTCAATACGCTGATCCTGCTGACCTCGGGCGTCACCATCACCATCGCGCACCATGCGCTGAAGGCGGGCAACCGCAAGCAGCTGCTGATCTGGCTGGGCGCCACGGTGCTGCTGGGCTGCCTGTTCCTGTTCTACCAGGCGGAGGAATACATCCACGCCTACAAGGAACTGAACCTGACGCTGGGCTCGGGCATCTACGGTTCCACCTTCTTCATGCTGACCGGTTTCCACGGCCTGCACGTGACGCTGGGCACCCTCATGCTGGCGATCATCTGGTTCCGTTGCGCCAAGGGCCACTTCACCAAGGACAACCACTTCGGCTTCGAAGCCGTGGCGTGGTACTGGCACTTCGTGGACGTGGTGTGGCTGGGCCTGTTCCTGTTCGTGTACGTGTTGTAAGCGCCGGGATTCGGGATTCGGGATTCGCAGCGGCGGATCCCGGATGCGCAAAAAAAAGCGACGGTTGCCCGTCGCTTTTTGCTTTTGCGAATCCCGAATTACCCTGCCCGCCCGGCGTCAGCCGGGATTGACGCCATGCGGCGTGATCCAGCCCATCTTGATCGACAGTGCGATGATCAGGATCAGCAACACCGACAGGGCGATGCGGCGCGTCAGCGCATTCACCGTACGCTTGCTTTCGCCCTTGTCCACCAGCAGATAGTAGAGGCCGGCACCCAGGTTCCACAGGATGAGGATGAGGAAGGCGATGACCAGCAGTGTTTTCAGCGAATCGTTCATGGCGTCCTCGGCGGGGCCTGGGGGTGGTGCAGTGGCGTCATTATCGCAGTGTCGCCGTGAGTACGTGGTCGGTGCGACAAAAGGACGCAGGGCATGAGCCGCCGGCGCATGCCGCTGGCGCTGGGATGGACGCTGGCCGTGCTGGCGATGGTGCTGTTCTGCAGCCTGGGCACGTGGCAGTGGGGCCGGGCCCAGCAGAAGGAAGCGATGCTGGCCGCCACCCGCCAGGTGCTGGACCAGCGCATTCCGGTGCCGCTGGCGGCCGCTGCGGATGCGGCCCGCGCGCGCGGCTACGACTGGGCGGCCGGCGACGGTGCCTTCGTCGCAGGTCCTGCGGTGCTGCTGGACAACCAGACACGCGAGCGGCGTTCCGGGGTCCGCGTCTACCGCGTCTTCCAACCCGCCGGCGGCGGCACGCCGTTGCTGGTGGAACTCGGTTGGCTGCCCCTGCCGGGCGACCGGCAACTGCCCGCCATCGCCACGCCGGCGGGACCGCAGCGCATCGCCGGCCTGCTGGTGCCGCCCCCCGCGGGCGGGATCGCCGGTCCCGGCATCACCTCTCAGCCCAGCGGCGATCTGCTGGTGATCGGCATGCAGGCCCAGGCGCTGCGGGAAGCGCTGGCGCTGCCGGCACTGGCGACGCGCGTCCTGAAGCTGGATCCGGCGCTGCCGCTGGGGTATCCGCGCGATCTGGACATCCTGCCCAACACGCTCCCGCCCGAGCGCCACGTCGGCTATGCGGTGCAATGGTTCGCGCTGGCGCTGGCGATGCTGGTGATGGCGCTGGTGCTGACCTGGCATTCGCGCCGGAAGGCACGGCAGGGGCATTGAACGCCCAGCCGTGAGAAAATGACGGCATGGACCCAAAACCTTTCGATCCCGCCCAGCGGCGTCGCGGGCGGTGGATGCTGGTCGGCCTGTTCGCCCTGTTCTTCGGCACCGTCTTCGGCGCCGGCGTGCTGCGCTTCGCCGGCTGGCAGCCCGCTGCCCACAAGAACCATGGGGTGATGCTGCAACCGCCCGTGGATGCACGCGCCCTCGTGCCGCAACTGGAAGACGGCAGCCCCTACGCCTGGAACCCCGGCGAACGCACCTGGCGCATCGTGGTGGCGCCGCCGGCCGGCTGCGCCGCGTCGTGCCTGAAGATGGCGCAGGACCTGGACAAGGTCTGGCAGCTGTTCGGACATAACGCCGACAAGGTGGAGATCCTGTGGATCGGGGCCTATCCCGAAGCGGCGCCGCGTCCGGCATCGCTGCGCATCGTGCGCGCCGATTCGCCGTTGCGCGCGATGCTGCCGCAGCGGGACGATCCCGCCGGCCTGCCGGTGTACGTGATCGATCCGCACGGGTTCGTGATCCTGCGCTACGCCCCGGGTTTCGACCTGGGCGGCCTGCGCACGGACGTCTCCAAACTCCTGAAGCTCATCTGAGCTTCCCGCCCGACATGACGCAATGAATGCCACTGCCCGCTCCATGAGTTCCCGACCCGCCGTCCACCGGCACTTCCACCGCATCGCCTGGCTGGCGGTCGCGCTGACGCTGTGCGTGGTGGTGTTCGGCGCGTTCGTGCGCCTGTCCGATGCGGGGCTGAGCTGCCCGGATTGGCCGACCTGCTACGGGCGCGCGGCGTGGCCCAAGGCGATGGACGAAGCGGCCGCGCACGTGGCCAGCGACATCCGTCCGTTCGAGACGCACAAGGCGTGGCGCGAACAGGTGCACCGCCACATCGCGGCCTCGCTGGGCGTGCTGGTGCTGGTGCTCGCCCTGCTCGCCGCGCGCCGACGCCGCGCGGGCATCGCGCAGGTCCTGGTGGCAGCGGCGCTGGTCGCCGCGGCGATACCGCTGTACATGCAGGGGCAACACGTCGCGGCGTCGGTGCTGGCGATCCTGGGCGAAGCGGTGCTGCTGTTCGCGGCCCTGCGCTGGTCGAACCTGGATCTGGCCCGCGCGGCCGCGCTGACGCTGGCGGTGATCATCTTCCAGGCATTGCTGGGTATGTGGACCGTGACCTGGCTGCTGAAGCCCATCGTCGTGATGGGGCACCTGGTCGGCGGCCTGACCACGTTCTCGCTGCTGGTGTGGATGGCGTGGCGCGCGACCGACCGCCCCATCACCCTGGCGGATGCGACCGCGTTGCGCCGCTGGCTGATCGGTGGCCTGGTGTTGCTCGGCGTGCAGATCGCACTGGGCGGCTGGGTCAGCGCGAACTATGCAGCGCTCGCCTGCGGCCTGGATTTCCCCAAGTGCGTGGGGCAGTGGTGGCCGCCGGCGGATTTCCGTGAAGGCTTCGTGCTGTGGCGGGGCATCGGCGTGGACTATGAAGGTGGCGTGCTGGATGGCGCCTCGCGCATCGCCATCCAGATGACCCACCGCATCGTCGCGGTGGTGCTGGCGCTGTACCTGCTCGCATTGGCACTGCGGCTGTTCCGCACGCCGGGCATGCGCAGCTGGGCGGTGACGCTGGTAGTGCTGGTGTCGGCACAGGTCACGCTGGGTATCCTCAACGTCAAGCTCAACCTGCCGTTGCCGGTGGCCGTGGGCCACAACGCCGGTGCCGTGCTGCTGCTCTTCACGGTGGTCTCGCTGCTGGCGCGCCTGCGCCGACCGGACTGACCATGTCGCTCGCGATCCGACAGTACTGGGACCTCACCAAGCCGCGCGTGGTGGCGCTGATCGTGTTCACCGCGATCGTCGGCATGTTCCTCGCCATCGACGGGCTGCCCGACGCCGCGCAGCTGGTGCGCGGCGCGCTGGGCTTCCTTGGCATCTGGCTGGCCGCCTCCAGTGCCGCCGCCATCAACCAGCTGCTGGATTCGCGCATCGACGCGAAGATGGCGCGCACGTCGTGGCGTCCGCTGGTGCAGGGGCAGCTGAAGCCGTGGCAGGCACTGGTGTTCGCGCTGGTGCTGGCGGCCCTCTCGATGGCCGTGCTGGTGCTGTGGGTCAACACCATCACGGCGATCCTGACGTTCGCCTCGCTGATCGGCTATGCGGTGATCTACACCGTCTTCCTGAAGCGTGCGACGCCGCAGAACATCGTCATCGGCGGCATCGCCGGTGCGGCGCCACCGCTGCTCGGCTGGGCCACGATGACCGGCATGCAGGGCGAGTGGGACTGGCCGCATGCGCTGCTGCTGGTGCTGATCATCTTCGTATGGACGCCGCCGCACTTCTGGGCGCTGGCGATCTTCCGCCGCGAAGACTATGCGCGCGCGCTGGTGCCCATGCTGCCGGTGACGCATGGCGTGACCTACACGCGCTGGCAGATCCTGTTCTATACGGTGCTGCTGGTCGAAGTGACGGTGCTGCCGGTCGTGTTCGGCATGAGCGGGCTGTTCTACCTGGGGGGCGCGCTGGTGCTGGGCGCGGTGTTCCTCTGGTACGCCTGGCGCCTGCTGGATCCGCCGGACGAATTCTTCGCCATGCGCGTATTCAATTATTCCATCGTCTACCTGATGGCGCTGTTCGCCTTCCTGCTGGTGGACCACTGGGTGATGCCGCTGCTGTCGCCGGCGGCGTGACGCCGCTGCAGGAGCGACGTCAGTCGCGACCGCAGGGTGTCGGCGTGCACAAGGCGGATGATGCAGTGGATGTCGCAGCGCCCAATCGCGCCGATCCGGCGTCGAGGCCCCTTTTGTTGTGCGGTCGCGACTGACGTCGCTCCTACAAGCGTTCAACGCTCAGGCTGAGGTGCGGCGAGCTGCTTCACCACCACGGGTTCCAGCGACTTCAGGCCAGCTTCGCGGCCCAACGCAAGCGCGTCTTCCGTTGACGCGCCGTCGATCTGCGCCGCACCCAGTGCCAGCAGCGCGCCGACCCGATTGCCGGATGCGCAGTGCAGCAGCACGGGACCCTCGCGCTGTTGCAGCAGCGCATGCAGCGCCCGGGCGTTCGCGGGCGTGATGTCTTCCTTGCCGGCGATGGGCAGCGCGACGTAATCCATGCCGAGGCGACGCGCCTCGGCGGCTTGATCATATCCGCGGTCTTCCTGCGCGCCACGCAGATCGATGACGGTGCGCACGCCCTGCGCATGCAGCTGCGCGAGGTCTTCCTGCGATGGCTGGCCGCCGGTGTGTAGGCCGGCGCGGGGCTGGCTGAATTCCGCCCCGAGGGCGGCGATCGGCGTGCAGGCCAGCAGCACGGCGAACAGGCAACGCGGGATCGATTTCATCATGACGCTCCTCAGTGGCGACCGATGCGGGCCTGCAGCAAGGCACGCAGTTCGTACTTGTCCGCTTCATCCAGGCCCATGCTGCGCTGTTTGGCCTGCAGTTCGTCCAGCCGCTGCTGCAGGGTCTGCTTTTCCAGCTGCACGGCGGCATCCAGCAGTTCCGTTCGCCAGCTTTCCTCGTCGCCTGGAATATCCTGCATGGCAAGTTTTTGCAACGCGGTGACTTCCTCGCGCTCGGCAAAGTGTTCCAGCAACGCGCCGGTGGTGATGTCGGGCCGTGTGCGCACGATCTCCAGCAGTTCCAGCAGCAGGTCCATGCCGGGGTGGCGCAGGCCCGAGAACCCGTGTGCCGATTCGATCGCCAGCGCCAGTGACGGTTTGTGCAGGATGCGCACGATGATGCTGCGTACCAGGCTGGGCTTGTTGCCACTGCTGCCGGCGGGGCGGCGCGGCGTGCTGGCGGCGGGCGGGGCAGCGTTCGCGCCGGCATTGCCACCCGCACCGACGCCGGTGATCTCGGTGAGGCGCTGGCGCATCAGATCGCCGAACGCGCCGTCCGGGATCTGCGCCAGCAACGGACGCGCGCGTTCGGCCAGGCGCGCCTTGCCGTCCAGGGTGGCCAGCTTGATGCCCTTCGACAGCTCGTCGAAGAAGAACTGCGACAGCGGCGTGGCCTGCTGCAGGCGCGCGTCGAAACCCGCCGCGCCTTCCTGCCGCACGATGGTGTCCGGGTCCTCGCCGTCGGGCAGGAACAGGAAGAACGCCTGCCGCCCGTCCTTCATGCGCGGCAGCACCGACTCCAGGGCGCGCCACGCCGCGCGCTGGCCGGCGGCATCGCCGTCGAAGCAGAAGTAGACATCCGGCGCGTTGCGGAACAACAGCTCCGCGTGGTCCGGCGTGGTCGCGGTGCCCAGCGTGGCCACGGCTTCCTTCACGCCGTACTGGAACAGCGAGACGACGTCCATGTAGCCTTCCACCACGACCAGCCGCGCGATCTTCGCGTTGGCCTGGCGCACCTGCCACAGGCCGTACAGCTCGCGGCCCTTGTGGAACAGCGCCGTCTCCGGCGAGTTGAGGTACTTGGGGCCATCGTCCTTCTGCAACACGCGCCCGCCGAAGGCGATCACGCGGCCACGGCGATCGTGGATGGGGAACATCACCCGGTCGCGGAACTTGTCGTAGACGTGGCCGCGGTCGTTCTTCGAGAACAGGCCCGCACGCTCCAGCAGTTTCATCCGGCGCTCGTCGGTGCCCAGCGCGTCCTTCAATGCGGAGAAGCCGTCAAGGGCATAGCCGATCATGAACTGCGTGCGCGTCGATGCATCGACGCCGCGGTCATCGAGATAGGTCTTCGCCTTGTCGCTGGTTTCCAGCTGCCGCTGGAAGAAGCGCGCGGCCGCTTCGAGTGCGCCGAACAGGTCGCGGGTGTCGTTGTTCTCGTTGCGTTGCTGGGTGTCGCGCGGCACTTCCATGCCGTTGCGGCGTGCCAGCTCTTCCACCGCGTCCAGGAATTCCAGGCGGTCGTAGTTGATCAGGAACGACAGCGCGGTGCCGTGCGCGCCGCAACCGAAGCAGTGGTAGAACTGCTTGGTCGGCGACACGGTGAACGACGGCGAGCGCTCGTCATGGAACGGGCAGCAGGCCGAATACTCCTTGCCCTGCCGTTTCAGCGGCACGCGCGCGCTGATCACCTCGACGATATCCGTCCGGGCGAGCAGTTCGTCGATGAAGGCGTCGGGGATGCGGGCCATGGCCGACTAGGATGCCATGCCGGCGCAGTCTCAGGGCGGTGCCGGAGCGGCGGCCCGTGCGCGGTGGCGCTGGCGTTCGTCGATCACGGCGGTCAGCAGGGCGCCGGCGAAAAACACCACGCTGGCGTAGTAGATCCAGACCAGCAGCAGCACCAGCGCGCCCATCGAGCCATAGGCGCTGTCCGGTGCCGCTTCCGCCAGGTACAGGCCGATCAGGTAACGGCCGGCGGCGAACAGCGCGGCGGTGATCGCGCCGCCCAGGAACGCCTGCCGCCACGCCACGCGGCGGTCCGGCAGGTAGTGGTAGAAGAAGGCGAATGCGAGCGCATACAGCAGCAACGTGGTGGCATAGCCGATCACGGGCAACAGCGAGGGCAGCCGGGCGAAGACCACCTGCAGCGCGGTGGTGGCGATCATCGACACCACCAGCAGGAAGCCGATCGCCAGCACCACGCCCAGCGAGAACACGCGCTTCTTCACCCACGCCAGCGGGCCGCTGAGGCGCTGCGCGTCGGTTCGGAAGATCAGGTTCAGCGCGCCCTGCAGCTGCGCGAATACGACCGTGGCGCCGATGAACAGCAGCGCCGTGCTCCACCAGCCCGCCAGGGAACCGATATCCGGCCGCTCGCTGGCGTTGCGGATCACCGTCTCAGCCACGGTGGCGGCACTGCTCCCCGCCAGCTGCTGGATCTGGTCGATCAGCGATTGCTGTGCCGGCGGATAAAGCGACGCGGTCAGCCACAACAGCAGCAACAGCAGGGGCGCCAGCGACAGCAGCGCGTAGAACGACAGCGAGGCGGCCTGCGTCATCAGGTCGGTTTCGATGAAGCGCCGCAGCAGCGCGGCCGGCAGGCTGCGCTCGATGCGGTCGCTCCAGCGCTTCAGGCGGCTCGGCAGGACGGAAAGGTGTCGGGCGTCGGTCACGTGGGCAGCTTCGCGCACGCGGCGTCATGGCCGTGTCAGCGGGCGCTCCGCAGCACCCCGCTCATTGTCCGGCGGCGAGCGCCTGCAGGGCATCGCCGCTGACGCGCTGCACGGTCCATTCCTCCATGCCGAGCGCCCCGAGGCCGCGATAGAACCGGATCGCCGGCGCGTTCCAGTCCAGCACGGACCATTCGAAACGGCCGCAGCCGCGCGCCACGGCGAGTTGTGCCAGATGCACCATCAGGTGCCTGCCCAGACCCTGGCCCCGGTACTGCGGCTGCACGAACAGGTCTTCCAGGTACAGGCCGGGCCGGCCCAGGAAGGTGGAGAACGTGTGGAAGAACAGCGCGAAGCCGGCGGGCTGGCCGTCAACATCCGCAATAACCACCTCGGCGGCGGGGCGGGGGCCGAACAGATGCTCTTCCAGCAAGACCGGCGTGGCGACAGCTTCGTGCGCGAGCTTTTCGTACTCGGCCAGCCCGGCGATGAAATCCAGGATCTGCGGGATGTCCGCGGGTGTCGCGGGCCGCAGGATGATCTCGGGACGGTTCATGCCGCGATTGTACGGCGTGGCCGGTGGAGCGGAGCTTGCTCCGCTGCTGTTGAGGGGCAATGGACAGGAAGTGGCGCGGCGCCGGGCAAGCCCGGCGCTGCGAGGACACCGCGGTCCGATGCGCGCGCCTCGCGCACGCACGCCGGGGCGCCAGTCAGCCGGCGAGCTTCTTCTTGATCAGCGCGGACACCTGGCCCATGTCGGCCTGGCCGGCCAGACGCGGCTTCAGCACGCCCATCAGCTTGCCCATGTCGGCGGGGCCGGTGGCGCCGGTTTCGGCGATGGCGGTTTCGATGGCGGCCAGGATCTCGGCTTCGCCCAGCTTGGCGGGCAGGTAGCGTTCGATCACCACGATCTCGGCGCGCTCGATGGCGGCCAGGTCTTCGCGGCTGGCGGCCTCGAACTGGCTCACCGAATCCTTGCGCTGCTTCACCATCTTCTCGAGCACGGCGAGTACGGCGGCATCGTCCAGCTCGATGCGCTCGTCGACTTCGCGCTGCTTGATGGCGGCGTTGATCAGGCGGATGACGGCCAGGCGATCCTTCTCGCCGGCCTTCATGGCGGCCTTCATGTCTTCGGTAAGCTGCTGTTTCAGGGACATGGGCGTTTCTCCGGAGGGGCGGGGCCAAAAAACACAAAAAGCCGGCGACGCTTGCGCGTGCCGGCTTCTGGCGAAGCGACGCGGCTCAGTACAGGCGCTGGCGCTTGGTGACGTCGCGCGAGCTGCGGCGCAGCTGGCGCTTCACCGCGGCGGCGGCCTTGCGCTTGCGTTCCTGGGTCGGCTTCTCGTAGAACTCGCGCTTGCGGGTTTCGGCCAGAACACCGGCCTTTTCGCAGGTACGCTTGAAGCGACGCAGAGCAAACTCAAAAGGCTCGTTTTCGCGGACTTTGACGCTGGGCATGGAATCTCCGGTACACATGATGACCGGGATCGGCCCGGCGAGCCGCGTATTATAGCGGCTCGGCAGGGCGCTGCAACCCACCCCCTTGTCCCGCCTTATCCGGAGCCCCAGATTCCCGCCATGCGCGTCCTCGGCATCGAAACCAGTTGTGACGAAACCGGCGTGGCCGTGTACGACACCGGCCTGTCCGGTGCCGCCGGGCTGCGCGCCCATGCGGTCTACAGCCAGATCGCCCTGCATGCCGAGTACGGCGGCGTGGTGCCCGAGCTGGCCAGCCGCGACCATGTGCGCAAGCTGCTGCCGCTGATCCGGCAGACCCTGGGCGAAGCCGGCCTGGGCATGCAGGACCTGGACGGCGTGGCCTACACCGCCGGGCCCGGCCTGGTCGGAGCCTTGCTGGTGGGGGCGGGGGTGGCCCGCTCGCTGGCCTGGGCGCTGGACGTCCCGGCCGTGGGGGTGCACCACATGGAAGGCCACCTGCTGGCCCCGCTGATGGAGGATGACCCGCCGGAGCCGCCCTTCGTGGCCCTGCTGGTCTCCGGCGGCCATACCCAGCTGGTGGCCGTGGATGCGATCGGCCGGTACCGCCTGCTGGGCGAAACGCTGGACGACGCCGCCGGCGAGGCCTTCGACAAGACCGCCAAGCTGATGGGGCTGCCATATCCCGGCGGCCCGCAGCTCGCGGCGCTGGCCGAGCAGGGGCGCCCGGGCGCCTACCGGTTCTCGCGGCCGATGACCGACCGGCCCGGCCTGGATTTCAGCTTTTCCGGCCTGAAGACCCAGGTGCTGCTGGCCTGGCGCGACAGCGACCAGGCCGCGCAGACGCGCGCCGACATCGCGCGCGGGTTCGAGGATGCGGTGGTGGAAACGCTGGCGATCAAGTGCCAGCGCGCGCTGGATGCGGCCGGCAGTGACGTGATCGTCATCGCTGGCGGCGTGGGCGCGAACAAGCGCCTGCGCGCCCGCCTCCAGCAGATCGCCGCCCAGCGCGGTGGCCGCGCCTGCTTCCCGCGCCCGGCGCTGTGCACCGACAACGGCGCGATGATCGCCTTCGCCGGCGCCTTGCGCCTGCAGGCGGGCCAGCATGAAACCGCCGAAGTGAAGGTCACGCCCCGCTGGGACATGGCGACATTGCCGGCATTGGCGGCGATGCCGTGATGGACGATGGGTGATTCGCAGGCGCCGGACTCTGCCGTTGCCGCTACCATTCCCATCCCCGATTCCCGATCCCCAATCCCGGCTCTCCATGGACAAGGTTTTCATCGAAGGTCTCGAAGCGGATGCGGTGATCGGCATCCACGACTGGGAACGCCGCATCCGGCAGACGCTGCGCTTCGACATCGAGCTTGGGTTCGACAACCGCATTCCGGCCGCGACCGACCAGGTGGCGGACACGCTGGACTACGACGCCATCAGCCAGCGCGTCACTGCGTACGTGCAGGCGTCCGAATTCGGGCTGGTGGAAACGCTGGCCGAGCGCTGCGTGTCGCTGGTGATGGAAGAGTTCGGCGTGGCGTGGATGCGGCTCAGGTTGAGCAAGCCCGGCGCGGTGCGCAATGCCATCGCCGTGGGCGTGATCATCGAGCGTGGACGCGCCGACTGACGCGCCGGTGCGCTTCTGCCATCATGGCGGCCCTGCTCATTCGCCGGCACTGACGTGAATTCCCACCGCTACCTGTTGTTGCTGGGCACCGCCACCGACGAGGAAGGCCGTCTGCGCCAGGCCCGTGATGGCCTGAAGCGCCACGGCCGCATCCTGGCCCGCAGCGGCGTGGTGCACGGTCCCAGCGTGGTGGAAGGCGATGCGACGCGCTACGCCAACCAGGCGTTGCTGCTTGCCAGCGAACTGCCGCGCAGCGAATTCGCCGACTGGCTGAAATCGCTGGAGCGCCATCTTGGGCGCCGGCCCGAACAGGCCACCTGCGTCATCGACATCGACCTGGTCGGCGAGTGCGATGCCGGTGGCGCGGTGACCTGGCAGAACGATGCCAAGCTCGATGCGCCGCTGTTCCAGGACCTGGTGGCGAAGGTGCTGCGTCGCTGAGGCGTGCGTGAGTGCGCGCGGCTTTCGTCCTGTGGCCGCGTCGAGTTTCAGATGTAGACCGATCGCCCGCCATCGATGGCAATCACCTGTCCGGTGATGTAGCGGTTGCCGGCCAGCAGCCAGCGCACCGCATCGGCGATGTCCTCGGGTGAACCCTGGCGTTGCAACGCGGTGCGTTCGCGTACCCGTTCCAGCGTTTCCGCCTTCACCGGATTCTCCGACCACAGCACGTTGCCGGGCGCGACGGCATTGACGCGGACCTCTGGCCCCAGTTCGCGCGCCAGCGACTGGGTCATCATCACCAGGGCGGCCTTGGCCATGCAGTAGACGGTGTGGCGCTCCAGGGGGCGCTGGGCGTAGATGTCCGCGAGATTGACGATGGCGCCACCGCTGGCCTTCAGGTGCGGTGCCGCCGCCTGCGACAGGAAGAACGGCGCGCGTGCGTTGGAAGCGAACAGCTCGTCCCATTGCGCGGGCGTCACCGTGCCGATGGGGGTGGCGTAGTAGGCCGATGCATTGTTGACCAGCGCATCCAGACGACCGAAGCGGCCCACGGCCCGCGCCACCAGCTCCGGCAAGCGGTCGAATGCGGCCAGGTCCGCCTGCACGGCCAGCGTGCTGCCCGCGCGCAGCGCTTCCAGTTCATCCACCAGCGCCTGCATGTCCGCGCCGGAGCGGCGGTAATGCAGCACCACGTCGTAGCCGTCCGCGTGCAGGTACCGTGCGATGACGGCACCGACCCGCTTGGCGGCACCGGTGATGAGGGCGACGGGACGGGCATCGGACATGGTGTGCTCCTGCAGGGCTGGCCGGCATTGTCGCCGGTTTGCCGGGTCATGCCGAACCAGCGTGCGGGAACGCCATTGTGAGGCGAGATGGGCGCTCCGCGGCTTGACGGCCCGCGGGCTTGCAGGCATGTTGCAATGCATCACCCTGCACCGGGTTGTTCCGGCGCCGGGCAGCGGAAAGGGCGAATGGACTGGGCGAAGTACCGCACCACCACCTTTGACGAGCTGATCCAGGCCGATGGCCGGCCGCGTCCGGCTGCGCGCCGCGTGGTCGAATACCTGGCCGGCCTGTCCGGCCGCGAAATCGCCGAACGCCAGGTCGCCGCCGACGTCGCCGCGCGGGTCATGGGCATCACCTTCACCGTGTATTCCGATGGCCGCAACGTCGACCGCACGCTGCCGTTCGACCTGATCCCCCGCATCATCCCGCTGAAGGAATGGCAGCGCACCGAAGCCGGCCTGAAGCAACGCATGCGCGCGCTGAATCTGTTCATCGGCGACATCTACGGCCGGCAGCAGATCGTCAAGGACAAGGTATTCCCGGCGATGCTGTTGAAGGATTCGGTCAACTTCCGGCCGCAATGCGTCGGCGTGAAGCCGCCGCTGGGCGTCTGGGCGCACATCTGCGGTTCCGACCTGGTGCGTGATGCCGACGGCACGCTGTACGCGCTGGAAGACAACCTGCGCATTCCCTCCGGCGTCAGCTACATGCTGGAAAACCGCATGGTGGCCAAGCGCGTGTTCCCCGAACTGTTCGAAACCAGTTCGATCCTGCCGGTGGACGAATACCCGTCGCAGCTCTATGACACCCTGGCCGCGCTGTCGCCGCGTCCCGGCAACACGCCGGTGATCGCGCTGCTGACGCCCGGCGTGTTCAACAGCGCGTACTTCGAGCATGCGTACCTGGCGCAGGCGATGGGCATCGAACTGGTGGAAGGCAGCGACCTGTTCGTCGCCGACGACGACTGCACCTACATGCGCACGGTCTACGGTCCGCAGCGCGTGGACGTGATCTACCGCCGCGTGGACGATCTTTTCATCGATCCGGAAGTGTTCCATCCCGATTCCGTGCTGGGCGCGCCCGGCCTGATCCGCAGCTGGCGCGCCGGCAAGGTGGCGCTGGCCAATGCGCCGGGTGCGGGCGTGGCGGACGACAAGGTCGTGTTCGCCTACGTGCCGAAGATGATCAAGTACTACCTGGACGAGGATCCGATCCTGCCCAACGTACCCAGCTATCTCTGCCACAATGCGAAAGAGCGCAAGTACGTGCTGGAGAACATCGACAAGCTGGTGGTGAAGCCGGCCAACGAATCCGGTGGCTACGGCATGCTGATCGGGCCGCGTTCCACCAAGCGCCAGCGCGAGAAGTTCAAGGCGCTCATCGAGCAGGACCCGCGCAACTACATGGCGCAGCCGACGCTCTCGCTGTCCACCGCGCCCATCGTGACCAAGCAGGGACCCTCGCCGCGCCACCTGGACCTGCGCCCGTTCGTGCTGTCGCGCGACGACGTGTATGTCACCACCGGCGGGCTCACCCGCGTGGCGATGGAGAAGGGATCGCTGGTGGTGAACTCCTCGCAGGGCGGCGGCGCGAAGGACACGTGGGTGGTGGACCTGTCGGACGAACCGGACGGAGTGCACGCCTGATGCTGTCGCGCGTGGCCGACAACCTGTACTGGTTCAGCCGCTACGTGCGACGCGCGGAGAACACCGCGCGCCTGGTCGGCGTGGGCAGCCAGTTGCAGCTGGACCTGCCGCGTTCGGTGGGCTTCGCGTGGCGTCCGCTGATCGAGACCGTCGGTACCGGCCAGCAGTTCGAGGACTGCTTCCCCGATGCGGGCGATGAGGTCGGCGACGTGGAGGTGATCCGCTTCCTGCTGCTGGACGACCGCAACCCCTCTTCGTTGCGCACGTCGGTGGATTCGGCGCGCGAGATCCTGCGGAGTATCCGCGATAGCCTGCCGCAGGATGTGTGGGAGGCCGTCAACGATCTGCATCTGTACATCGGGGCGCACGGCGAGCGCAGCCTCAGCCGCCGCTATCGGGTGGAGTTTCTCAACCGCATCATCGACGGCTGCCTGAAGGTATCCGGTCTGCTCAGCGCGAATGTCAGCCGCGATATCGGTTACCAGTTCCTGCGCCTGGGCACCGCGCTGGAACAGGCGGACATGACCACGCGCATCATCGACGCCGGTGCGTCGGGACTGGTCACGCCGCGCAACGAGGAAGACCGCGAGGCGTTCCAGAACATGCAGTGGATGAGCGTGCTGCGCTCGCTGGCGGCGTACCAGATGTTCCGGCGCCATGTGCGCCAGCGCGTCACGGCCGAGCTGGCGCTGCGCTTCCTGCTGCAGAACAACGAGTTCCCGCGCAGCGTGCACTTCTGCCTGACACGCGCGCAGAGCGTGCTGCCGACGATGCCGGCGCGCCCCGGCGTGGACCGCCATCTCAATCGCGTGATCGGCCTGACCCGCAACGCGGACCCCGCGTTCCTCGCCGCACGCAATCCGGCGGCGTTCATGGACGAGATCCAGGTGCACCTGGGATCGCTGCACGATGCGCTGGCGGAAGGCTACTTCCACGGCTGACATGCGCCTTGCGGTGAAGGTTCAGCGCGATCGATCCTGGCGATCGCCGCGCCATGCCAGCGTCACGGCCACCAGCTTGCTGGCCACCACGCCCCACCCGAGCAGCAGCGGCCATGTCCACCCATGCCAGCGTGGTGGCAACCAGTAGAGGGCCACGCCCCCCGCGCAGAACACGACGACGAACAGTGCGATGGCGTGGAGAAACGTCCTCACGGCAGGTGGCCGGCACGGAGTCGGGGATCGCCGCGCTACTGCTGGCCCTGCGAATCCCCGGGATCCTGCCGTGCGGGCAGGCGCCGCGGCGGCATCGGCGGCAGCGGGCCGGTGGGGGCTTCGCGTTCCTGCTGTGGCTCCCAGGGGAAGCGCGGCAGGCTGTGTACCGCCGCCTCCAGTTTGCGCGACCATGTCTCGTGGATTTCCGCGTACAGCGGCGTGTCGGCTTCCATGCGCATCTTCTGGGTCAGTTTCAGGTCGCCTGCGCGCAGCAGTGCCATGTCCACCGGCATGCCGACCGACAGGTTGGAGCGGATGGTGGAGTCCAGCGATACCAGGGCGCAGCGTGCGGCATCTTCCAGCGAGGTCTCGGGGCGCACGATGCGGTCGAGGATCGGCTTGCCGTACTTGGATTCGCCGATCTGCAGGTACGGCGTTTCCGGCGAGGTGGCGATGCAGTTGCCCAGGGGATAGACCATGTACAGGCCGGGCCGCTCGCCGGCGATCTGCCCGCCCAGGATCAGCGTGGACTGCACGTTGACGCCGCTCTGCTGGGCATCGTCGCCCACGCGCGCCTGGCTGGCGACCAGCGTTTCGCCGACGTATTCGGCCACTTCGTACAGGTGCGAGAACGAGCGCAGGCTGCGCGGTGCGTGCGGATCGTCCACGTCGCGCTGCAGCTTGGACAGGGTCAGCTGGGTGGTGGCCAGGTTGCCGGCGGACATGATGACGAACACGCGCTCGCCCGGCCATTCGAACACATGCAGCTTGCGGTACACGCGCACATCGTCGAACGAAGCGCTGGTGCGGGTATCCGCCGCGAAGACCAGGCCTTCGTTGACTTCGATGCCGACACAATAGGTCATGACGTGTCCGTTGCTGCTGTGCACCACGATTCTATGCGTGGGCCTGCGGCATTGCCAGCACCTGGCCGGCGGATTGCAGGCAGCACGTACAATGGCACTACATCTCACGTTCCGGTGCCGCATGCAGGCCGATCTGCCCCTTCCCGACGACGACGCACTGGCCCACAGCGGCCGGCTGGCCGCGTTGATCCGCGCCGAGATCGCCGGCAATGGGGGTGATCTTCCGTTCTCGCGCTTCATGGAGCGTTGCCTGTACGCGCCCGGACTGGGCTACTACAGCGCGGGCAGCACCAAGTTCGGCGAGGCCGGCGACTTCACCACCGCACCCGAACTGGGTCCGCTGTTCGCCAGTTGCGTGGCGCAGGCGGTGGCACCGGTGCTGCAGCAAGTGGGGCCGCAGGCGGAATTCGTCGAGATCGGCGGCGGCAGCGGCGCCTTCGCCGAGGTCGTGCTGAAGCGGCTGCTGGAACTCGACGCGCTGCCCGCGCGCTACGCCATCCTGGAGCCGAGTGCCGATCTGCGTGAGCGCCAGCGCGAGCGGCTGGCGCGGCGGTTGATCCCGCCGGTGTTCGACCTGGTCGAATGGCTGGATGGCCCCCCGTCGGAGACCTGGCATGGCGTGCTGTTCGCCAACGAGGTGATCGATGCGTTGCCGACGCCGCGCTTCACGCTGCGCGATGGCGAGGTGTTCGAGGAAGCGGTGGCGCTGGATGGCGAGGGCCGCTTCGTGCGCACCGACCGCCCGGCCGATGCGTTGCTGGCCGCGGCCGTGCGCCACGTGGAGCGTTACCTGGAACAGCCGTTTCCGGACGGCTACCGCTCCGAACTGCTGCCGCAGCTGCCGTACTGGATCCAGGCGGTGATGGGTGGGCTGGACACCGGTGCGATGCTGTTCGCCGATTACGGCTATCCGCGTCGCGAGTACTACCTGCCCGATCGCGACCAGGGCACGCTGCGCGCGTTCTATCGCCACCGCACGCATGCCGATGCGTACCTGTGGCCGGGCCTGCAGGACCTGACCGCCTCGGTGGATTTCACCGCGCTGGCCGAGGCCGGGACGAACGCGGGGTTCGATCTGGCTGGTTACACCACGCAGGCGAACTTCCTGCTGGGCAACGGATTGCAGGAACGCCTGGACGAGGCCGAAGCGCGTGCGGACGCCGCCACGCTGTTGCGGTTGCGCAACGAGGCCAAGCGGTTGACGCTGCCCAGCGAGATGGGCGAGCGCTTCCAGCTGATGGGCTTCTCGCGCGATGTGGAGTTCGGTGCCGCCTTCCTGATGAACGACCTGAGCTGGCGGCTGTGAGCGGCTTGCCGGCACTGAAGACGTTCCATCGGCCGCGCCTGTGGCTGGGGCTGTGGCTGGTGGCCGTGCTGGCCGTGGTCGTGCTGTCGCTGGTGAACCTGAGCGGCTTGCCGCCCGTGCCGGAAGGCGGCGACAAGGTCGAGCATTTCCTCGCCTACGCGCTGCTTTCAGCGGCGGCCGTGCAGATCTTCCGCGAGCGCCGCACCTGTGTCGCCGTGGCCTTCGCGCTGGTCGGCATGGGCATCGGGCTGGAGTTTGCGCAGGGACTGCTGACCACCACGCGCCTGGGCGATCCGCGCGACGCGCTGGCCAACACGCTGGGCGTCATCGCCGGCCTGTCGACGGCATTCACGCCGCTGCGCCATCTGTTGCAGACGTTGGAGGTGCGTTTCATGCCCGTGCGCTCTTGAGGGCGCGGGAGGCCTGGGCGTTCTTTGCCGGTTCGTGATCATGCGCCTGGCGCATGCTGCGAATTCGTTTGTGGGAGCGTCCTTGGGTGCGATGCTTCGCGCCGTCCAGGTGGATCGGGGCAAGAGCATCGCGCCCGAGGGCGCTCCTACAAGAAGGGCCCGCAAAATCCCGGACGCCCCCGAAAAAGCGCCGGGAGGGCCCGGCGCTGGTCGATGCGATGACGGAGCGGCGTCAGCGCGGCTGCAGCGTGATCCGGTCCAGCACCCACATCTGCGGACGCGTATCGCCGGTGAAGCGTACGCACAGGTCCTGCTTGCCGGTCGTGCCCGCGGGCAGGGCGGCCTCCAGGGTGATGAAGCCGTCGGCATCCGGCGCGGCCGGCAATGGCACGGTGGCCAGCATGTGTCCCTTGCAGCCGCCGCCCACGATTTCCAGCTCGCCCAGCGGTGACTTGGCCGGTTCGAACGTGCGGTGCGGCTCGTCATGGGCCAGCTGGAAGTAGTACGGGATGCGTCCGGCGCGCACCTTGATCGACGCGATGCCGTCCAGGTCCGCCTGGTTCCACTGCCAGCACGGGTAGAAGATCGTCGCGTTGAAGATGGCGCGCTCGCCCTCCGCCGGACCATCGTCTTCCAGGCGCAGCAGCAGGCGGCCCGCATCAGGACAGATCGACAGCGCTTCGTCGGTGCGGGTCAGCAGGGAGGCGGGGGTCAGTTCGAACGTGGATGCCGGTGCCAGGGCACGGCCGTCCGCGAACGCGGCCGCACGCACGATGGTGGGCAGCTTCGCGGCGATGGGGGCCGCATAGGTCGCCGACTGCGGCGTCGGTGCGCTGCCGTCGGTCGTGTAGTGCACGGGGTAACCCAGCGGATTGGACAGCGTGACCTGTGCCGTACCCGTCTTGCGATCCTCCTCCACCGCGATGGCGGCTTCGAACGGAGTCTTCGCGTAACCCAGCCCGATGGCGTCGTAACGCTTCAACTGCGCCGGCAGGCGCGCGATGAAACCGGCGAAGTCCTTCTTCGCGGCCGGCGACCAGCCGGTCTCCGCCACGGCAGCCAGGCGCGGAAAGGCGTTGTGCTGCAAGCGTTCGAAGGTACGCGTGTGCTCGGTCCACAGGTTGGCCTGCAGGCCGAGGATGTGGTGGCGCTGGCTCTCTTCCAGTTCCGGCGGCACCGGTTCGAACGCATACACGTCCTGCAGCGTGATCAGCGCCGGGCGCCCTGGCGGTTCGTTCGGCGACGCGGTCTGCAGGTAGTCCAGATAGGTCTTGTTCGACGGCGACATCACCACGTCGTGGCCCTGGCGCGCCGCCTGCAGGCCACCGTCGATGCCGCGCCAGGACATGACGGTGGCTTCCGGCGGCAGCTTGGCTTCGAGGATCTCGTCCCAGCCGATCAGGCGCTTGCCATGCCCAGCCAGGTACTTCTCCAGGCGCTCGACCAGATAACCCTGCAGGTCCATCTCGGTCTTCGCGCCGACCTGGCGCATGCGTGCCTGCTCGCGCGCGGACGCTTCCCATTGGTCCTTCACCGCTTCGTCGCCGCCGATGTGCACGTAGGTGCCGGGGAACAGCGTGACCACTTCGCCCAGCACGTTCTCGAGGAAGGTGATGGTGCTTTCTTCCACGTTGACCAGATTGGGGAACACGCCCCACTCGTTGGACGGCACCAGCGGCGTGTCGATCGAGCCGAGCTCCGGATAGGCGGCAATGGCAGCGGTCGCATGGCCCGGCACGTTGATCTCGGGCACCACGGTGATGTGGCGCTCGGCGGCGTACTTCACCACGTCGCGGATCTGGTCCTGCGTGTAGAAGCCGCAGTAGGGACGCGGTGCGCCGGTCTTCGGATCCTTGCCGCCGTCGCCGGCGGGAATGCGGCAGCCACCGATCTCGGTGAGCTTCGGGTACTGTTTGATCTCGATGCGCCAGCCCTGGTCGTCGGTGAGGTGCCAGTGCAGCGTGTTGAGCTTGTGCAGGGCCATCGCGTCGATGACTTTCTTGACCTCGTCCACGCTCTGGAAGTGGCGCGCCGGGTCCAGCATGAAGCCGCGCCAGCCGAAGCGCGGTGCATCCTCGATGTGCAGCGCGGGCAACACCGCGCCGGCGCCATCGCCCTGCGTGATCAGCTGCCACAGCGTCACGGCGCCGTAGAACAGGCCGCGCTCGTCGGCCGCCTTCACGGTGACGCCGTCGGCGCCGACGTCCAGCACGTAGGCTTCCGGCGATGCCGCTTTTGCCGTCCCATCGATGACGAAGCGGATGCCGCCCGTGCTGCCGTTTCCTGCCGGCACGGCCTTGCCGGCCTTGTCCAGGAAAGCGGTGAACCGTGCCGCGACACGCTGTGCGGCTTCGCCTTCTGCGTGGATCGGTGTGTCGGCGTCCACGCTGAACTGTCCCTGCTTCAGGTCCAGCACGGCAGGCGCGGGGATCAGTGCGGGGCTGATGACGCGTCCGGCGGCCTGCGCCGTCGGCGCATCGGTGCCGGTGCGCGGGCTGCAGGCGGTCGTCGCCAGCAGGGGAACGCTAAAGGCCGCCAGGGCCAGGGCGCGGTACCAGGAGGATCGTTTCATCGTGGTTCTCGGAGTGCGTCGTGGGCAGAGTGCCCAAAAAAAGCGGGCCCGGACAAGTCCAGGCCCGCAGAGGGAGAGAGTCCCTTACATCGTCATCGTCAGAACTTGAAGCGGAAGTTCAGGTAGTACTGGCGGCCGTTCTGGTAGATCGAACGTGGCTGGTCGCGGTTCAGTGCGTAGTACTTCAGCTTCGGCTCGTTGAGGTTCAGGCCGTCCAGCGTGATCGAAAGCCAATCCGTCGCCTTGAAGCCCAGCGATGCGGATAGCACGTCGGTCTCGTCCTGGTAGAACGCGGTCGCGCGATCCAGTCCGCTGTAGAACTCGGAGCGGTAGGTGTAGTTGACGCGGGCGTTGAAGCGCTCGTTCTCGAAGTAAGCACCGATGTTGTAGGTGTTCTCCGAGGTGCCCACCAGATCGCGGCCATCGTCCTGCTCGCCATCGGCGAAGGTGTAGTTGGCGTTGATGCCGAAGTTCTCGCCGATCGGCTGTTCATAGGTCAGTTCGATGCCCTTGACCTTGCCGTCGCTGTTGACCGGCACGGTCAGCACGTAGTCCGCCAGGAAGCCTTGCGGATTGGTGGTGCTGTAGGTCATGTACTGGCGTGTTTCCTGGCCGTAGGACACGTAGTCCTTCAGGTCCATGTAGAACACACTGGCAGCCAGCAACGCGCGCGGTGCGAAGTACCACTCCACCGAAACGTCGAAGTTGGTGGACAGGATCGGCTTCAGATCCGGGTTGCCGCCGCTGCCGGAGCCCGGTGCGCCCACGGAAGGCGGCGGGCTGAGCGAGACCGCGCCGGCCAGGGCCGAGTAGTCCGGGCGGGTCATCGTGCGCGAGGCGGCGAAGCGGGCCACCAGGTCGTCGTTGATGTCGAACTTCAGGTTGGCGCTGGGCAGCAGGTCGGTATAGGTATGCTCGGTAACCACCGGCAGGTACGGACCGAAATCCGAACCGGTGATGGCGTCGGGGGAGCCCGTGCCGGACACGTTGTTGTGGATGCGTTCCTTGGTCTGCACGTAGCGCAGGCCCACGTTGCCGCTCCAGCGGTCGCCTTCCAGGTTCAGCTGCACGTAGCCGGCCGAGCTTTCTTCATGGATCCCGTACAGACCGGCCCAGTCGGTGCGCGTGGCAGGGTTGCGGTTGGTGAAGCGGTCGTTGAAGGCCGCCAGCTGCTCGGGCGAGTAGTACCAGATGTCGCGCGGGAAGCTGCCGCCCAGGCCATCGGCGAAATCACCCGGGTAGTTGGCATAGCCGCCGGTGGGATAGTTGGCCGGGTCGAATGGCGACTGCGTGCCTACCGGGCAGAAGTACTGCTGGCTCCAGTCGAAAGGCACAGTGTTGCCGCTGGCGTCCTTACAGGCCGGGCCCTGGCCCGTCGCACCCAGGGATTCGCGGCTGTGCTCGGCGTAGCGCAGGCCGAACTGCAGCGAGGTCATCGCGCCACGGTCGATGAAGTATTCGCCATCGATCTGGCCCCACTTCTCTTCGTCTTCCACCTTCACGTCCTGGTAGCCGAAGATCCAGCCCAGCGTGTCGGCGGTCGGACTGGCCGGATTGCCGCCGATGTTCCAGTCGGCGGCGCCCACGCCATTGAGACCCCAGCCACCACCGGCGCCAATACCCACGTTCCACTCGGCCACGTCCTGCGTCGGCGTTTCACCCGTGCCGTCGGAGGTGCCCAGTTGCCCCTTGAACACCAGCTTGTCGCTGGCCTGCCACTTGGCGTCGAAGGCGACGAACGAAGAGTCGGCGCTCGCATCGGGACGCGAGATCTGGTCGTACACACCATAGGTCGTGCCCGGCACGCCGGCGAAGTCGGCCTGCACCAGCGTGCCGTTGCGGACCACGTAACCCGGCAGCGGCGCCTGGCCATTGCCCCGGGCGAGGAAGTGGGTCACCCACAGCAGGTAGTTGCGGTTGTAGTTGCCGGCTTCCTGGTCCGACACAAAGGCGTTCAGGCCCAGGGTCAGGTTGTCGGTGGGTTTCAGCTGGACATCCAGCAGGCCGCCCTGGCGCTTGCGCTTCTGCTCGAACAGCGCCGAACCGATCATGGTCGGGTACCACACGTTGGCGAGGTCGGGGTTGCTGATGGCAACGGCGCTGTCAGGCGCGATCTGCTCGTAGCCCAGCAGTTCCTGGCCGTCGCGGCGCAGGCTGCGCTCTTCGGAGAACGCTTGCAGCAGTACGCCGAAGGTGCCGGCGTCGTTCTTCCAGTTCAACAGGCCGCTGAATTGCGGTTCGGTTTCGCTGGGCAGGTCGGAGTACACCGCGCCGACTGATGCTTCGGCGGTGAAGTTCTCGGCGAATTCCAGCGGCTTGCGGGTGATGATGTCCACCGAGCCGGCCACGCCGCCTTCCACCAGGCTGGCCTGCGAGGACTTGTGCACGATGATCTGGCTGACCAGCTCGGACGGCAGCAGGGTGTAGCTGACGCTGCGGCCGACGGTGCCGGTCTGGTTGAGCACGAACCAGTCGCCCGAAGCGATGTTGTGGCCGTTGAACAGCGTCTGGGTGAGACTGGGATTGGTGCCGCGCATGGAGACGCGGTCGTTCTCGTCGAAGCCGCCCTCATTGGCGCCGGCCGAGCTGACCGTCACGCCGGGAATGCGCTGCAGCGAGTCGGCGACGTTCTTGTCGGGCATCTTGCCGATGTCTTCGGCGGTGATGACTTCCACGTGGCTCTTGGCGTCGCGCTTGACGTCCAGCGACTTCTCAACGCTGCCACGGATGCCGGTCACCACCACGGCGTCCAGGTCGGTGGCCTGCGGTGCGGCGGGTGCCGGTGCGGATTCCTGCGCGCCGACCTGCAGCGAGAACGCGAGTCCTACTGCGATGGAGGCCGAAAGGATCGATTTGCGGTGCTTCATGATGTCTCTCCCATCATTGTTTTGAGTTTCGGCAACATCTGCTTTCGCTTTCGCCGCCGTGCCTGATGCCTGTGCTGCAAGAAGTGCTGTGCGGATGGCCGCGCACCACGGGTGACGCCTGCGCCTGTCCCGGCGCCTCACTCAATCGCCGCTGCGCTGGTCCAGATACCACCGGGCTGCCCCAATCACGCCCAGTTGTCCGTGCTCGACCAGCTTCACGGGAATACGCTCCAAGGCTTCGCGCATCGATCCCTTGTTGAGGAACCGCGGCACGAAGCTGCTTTCAATCAGGAAGTCGCGGATCTTCGGCAGGATCCCGCCCGCCAGGTACACCCCGCCCTGCACGCCGTACAGCAGCGCCATGTCGCCCACCACGCTGCCCAGCAGGCCGCAGAACACCTCCAGGCTTTCGCGCGCGAGCGGGTCGCTGCCGTCGAGTGCGGCCGCGGTGATCTCGCCGGGCGTGGTGTGGGGATTGGCCTGCCCGCGCACGGCGCAGAGGGCCGCATGCAGGTTCATCAGGCCGGGGCCCGACAACGCGTATTCCACCGGCACGTGCGCGCGGGTCTTCAGCATTTCCGTCAGCAGTGCCATTTCCAGCGCGTTGCCCGCCGTCAGCGCGGCCTGGCCGGCTTCGGTGGCCAGCACCACGGCGCGCTTGCCGGTGGGGATCCACACGGCCGCGCCGAGTCCGGTGCCCGGGCCCAGGATCAGCGTCGGGCCGCGTGCCGGCGCAGTGGAAGGGCCGGTGAGCTGCAGGACCTGGCTGGCATCGACCTGTGCCGAGGCATGGGCCACGGCTTCAAAGTCGTTGACCAGGCGGAAGTCGTCGAAGCCGAGCTGCTCGCGGATCTGCGCGGGCGAGAGCCGCCACGGCAGGTTGTTGGTGATGACGGTGCCGTCTTCCAGCGGATAGCCGGCGCTGGCGATCACGCCGCGCGTGATGCGCGTGCCGCCGAGATGCGACAGGAAGTCCTGCAGGATGTCAGCCAGCGCGGGGTAGTCCGCGCAGGCGTACTTGCGGTAATCCAGCACGCTGACCGGTGCGGCCGGGTCGGCGCTGCCGCGCACCAGCCCGATGCGCACATGCGTGCCACCGACGTCGGCGGCGATGAAGGCATCGCCTGCGTGGCTCATGGCATCCGTCGGTAATGGATTGGCGATTGCGACCACACGTCTCCCCACATGTTCGCTGCCGGGTTGGCGGGCAACCCTGATGCGGCCGGAGTGTGTGAGGCATTTGACAACGTTGTCAACACTCTGTCATGAAATAGGGGTCACTGCGGCGAGCGATTGGTCCATGGAAGAGACGATCGCCGTGTTCATCTTCAAATTGAGTCCATATTTGCTGTTGAAGGTTCATTTTCAGTGCGTTTGCAGCCAAGTCCATACGGACTTCATGCTGCAGCGCAATAGAAAAGGGTGTGACAAAAGGCGGGTTTCCGGAACCGGTTTCGCAGGCTCCGGTAGTCCACCAGGCAATTTTGTGACAACGTTGTTCCCAGTCATTGCCGAGCTCGCGGCCTGCACAGCAGGCGCGTGGTGCCCACGGCCCAGCCAACGCAGGGGAGTTCCGCAGACATGACCGCCGTTCCCGGCCAGCTTCACGCAACGTCCCGTGCCGCTCCGCGGCATGCCACGTCCATTGCCATCATCGGCCTGCTGTTTTTCATCATCGGGTTCTTCACCTGGATCAACGGTCCGCTGATCACGTTCGTGAAGCTCGCCTTCGACCTGGACGAGGTGAATGCCTTCCTCGTGCTGATGGTGTTCTACCTGTCCTACTTCTTCCTGGCCTTGCCGGCGGCTGCCCTGCACAAGCGCACCGGGATGAAGAAGGGCCTGGCGATCAGCCTGTTCGTGATGGCCCTGGGCGCCGCGCTGTTCGGGGAATTCTCGACGCAGCGCTGGTACCCGGGCGCACTGGCCGGCCTGTTCGTCATCGGCGGTGGCCTGGCCCTGCTGCAGACGGCGGTCAATCCGTACATCAGCATCCTGGGGCCGATCGAAAGCGCCGCGCAGCGCATCGCGCTGATGGGCATCTGCAACAAGGTTGCCGGCATGCTAGCGCCGCTGGTGATCGGCACGCTGGTGCTGCAGGGCATCGGCGACCTGGCCACGCAGGTGGAAGCGGCGGACGCCGCGACGCGGGCGGTGCTGCTGGACCGGTTTGCCGCGAAGATCCACGGGCCTTATCTGGTGATGGCGGGCGTACTGGTGGCGGTGGCCATCGCCATCCTGTTCTCGCCGCTGCCGGAAGTGAAATCCTCCGAAGCCAACGCCGAAACCGCGGACGCCACCGGTGACGGTGGCCGGCGCAGCCTCCTGCAGTTCCCGCACCTGTGGCTGGGCGTGCTGTGCCTGTTCGTCTACGTGGGCGTGGAAGTGCTGGCCGGCGATGCCATCGGCACCTACGGCAACGGCTTCGGCCTGCCGCTGGACCGGACCAAGCTGTTTACCTCGTACACCCTGTTCGCGATGCTGGTCGGCTACGTGGTGGGCCTGCTGGCGATTCCGCGCCTGATGTCGCAGGAACGCTACCTCAGCGTGTCGGCGGTGCTGGGCGTGCTGTTCGCGGTGGGCGCGTTCCTGACCGAAGGCTATGTGTCGGTCGGCTTCGTGGCCGCGCTGGGCTTCGCCAACGCGATGATGTGGCCGGCGATCTTCCCGCTGGCCATCAAGGGCCTGGGCCGCTTCACCGAGACCGGCTCGGCGCTGCTGATCATGGGCATCGCCGGCGGCGCGCTGATCCCGCAGCTGTTCGCGGTGCTGAAGCAGCACCACGATTTCCAGCTCGTGTTCCTGGCGCTTGCGGTGCCGTGCTACCTGTACATCCTGTACTTCGCCCTGCACGGCCACCGTGTCGGCCAGGCGCGGCCGGGCTGAACGGCGGGACGGAATCCGGGCATCATTGCGGACTCATGACCATGACAGATTCCAGCATGCGCAGACCCACCATCAAGGATGTCGCCGAGCGCGCCAAGGTGTCGTTGAAGACCGTTTCGCGGGTCATCAACAACGAGCCTTCGGTGATGCAGGGCACCCGTGCGCGCGTGCTGCACGCGATCGCCGAGCTGGACTACGAGCCGGACCAGTCCGCGCGCAATCTGCGCAGCGGCACGCCGTTCGTGGTCGGGCTGGTGTACGACAACCCCAATCCGTACCACATCATCGGCGTGCAGAACGGCGTGCTGGCGGCGTGCAAGGAAACCGGCTTCGGCCTGCAGATCCATCCGGTGGATTCCACCTCGCCGTTGCTGGCGGAGGAGCTGGTGGAATTCGTGCAGCGCTCGCGGCTGGCCGGCCTGGTGCTGACCGCGCCGATGTCCGAACGCGCCGACCTGGTCGGTACGTTGGCCGCGCGCGGCGTCAAGCTGGTGCGCATCATCGCCGCCACCGAGGATCCCGAAGACGGCCATGCCTGCGTCTACGTGGACGATCGCGACGCCGCCTACGAAATCACCGAGCACCTGATCCAGCTGGGCCACCAGCGCATCGGCTTCCTGTGGGGCGGGCTGGCGCACCGGTCCAGCACCGAGCGTTATGCCGGCTACGAGAAGGCGCTGAAGGATTACGGCATCACCCTGGACAAGCACCTGGTGGTGCCGGGCGACTACACGTTCGATGACGGCTTCCGCGGCGCGCGCCGGCTGCTGGCGCTGCGCGAGCCCCCGACCGCCATCTTCGGCTCCAACGATGAGATCGCCGCCGGCGTGCTGGCCGCGGCCAAGTCCGCTGGCATGAACGTGCCCTATGACCTGTCCATCGCCGGCTTCGAGGACAGCCCGTTCTCCAAGCAGTCGTGGCCGCCGCTGACCACCGCCAAGCAGGCCACCGAAGACATCGCCCGGCAGGCTGCGCGCCTGCTGATCGCCGGGCTGCGCCAGGACGCCTACGACGACCAACCCACCGCCGTGCACAACCAGGGCTTCGTGCCGCAGCTGGTGGTGCGCGGCTCCACCGCGCCGGTCCGCCCGCGCACCGACCGACCCGAACCGCCGACCCATGACTGATTCCGCTCCGCTGCCGCCTCCCGCACAGACCCTGATGCATCAGGAGGCGGCGCAGGCCGCCGACGTCATCGCCGCACAGTACGCGCGCAATGAAGCCACCGTGCGGAAACTCGCCGCCGACCTGCGCCGCGCTCCGCCGCCATTCGTGGTGACCTGCGCGCGCGGCAGTTCCGACCATGCCGCCACCTATGCGAAGTACCTGTTCGAGACGCAGCTGGGGCTGGTGACCGCTTCCGCATCGCCTTCGGTCGGTTCCGTGTACGAGGCGAAGCAGAAGCTGGATGGCGCGCTGTACGTGGTGGTGTCGCAGTCGGGCAAGAGCCCGGACCTGCTGCGCAATGCGTCCGCCGCCGCCGATGCCGGTGCACGCGTGGTGGCGCTGGTCAACGTGGAGGACTCGCCGCTGGCGGCGCTGGCCGACACCGTGTTGCCGCTGCACGCAGGGCCGGAGCGCAGCGTGGCCGCCACCAAGAGTTACCTGGCCTCGCTGGCCGCGATCCTGCAGCTGGCCGCGCACTGGAAGGATGAAGCGCCGCTGCGCGATGCCCTGGTCGAGCTGCCCGACGCGCTGCGCGCCGCCTGGCAGGCCGACTGGTCCCCGGTGACCGAGGGCCTGGTCGATGCACACAACCTGTTCGTGCTGGGGCGTGGCCTGGGACTGGCGGCGGCGCAGGAGGCCGCACTGAAGTTCAAGGAAACCTGCGGCCTGCACGCCGAAGCCTACAGTTCGGCCGAAGTGAAGCACGGGCCGATGGCGCTGGTCGGCCCGGGGTTCCCGGTGCTCTGCTTCGCCCAGCCGGATGAAACCGAAGCCGGCACGCTGGCCCTGGCGCGCGAGTTCCGCGGACGTGGCGCGCAGGTGTGGGTGGCGGCGCAGCACGGCGACGCGGGCGCCACGCGCGACGACATCCTGCCGCTGGTGCATGGCCCGCACCCGGCCTGCGCGCCGCTGCTGACCATCCAGAGCTTCTACCGCGCCATCAATGCGCTCGCGCTGCGGCGCGGGCACAATCCCGATGTGCCGCCGCACCTCAACAAGGTCACCGAAACCGTATGAGTGGTCCTGTCGCCCTGCTCAATGCACGCGTGCTGACCGGCGAAGGCTTCACCACCGGCCTTGCCGTGGTGATGCACGAAGGCAGGATTGCCGACCTGATGGCCCACGATGCCATTCCCGCCGATGCGGTGCGGCGCGACCTGCACGGCGCCTGGTTGCTGCCGGGCTTCATCGACGCGCAGGTCAATGGCGGCGGCGGCGTACTGTTCAACAACACGACAACGGTGGACGCGATCCGCACCATTGCCCGGGCGCATCGCCGCTTCGGCACCACCGGCCTGCTGCCCACGCTGATCAGCGACGACGCCAGCGTCATGGAGCGCGCCATCGCGGCAACGCGCGATGCGATCGCGCAAGGCGTGCCCGGGGTGCTGGGCATCCATCTGGAAGGCCCCTACATCGCGCCTGCGCGCAAGGGCACGCACGACGCCGGCAAGTTCCGCGTACCGGGAGCGGACGAGGTACGGATGGCGACGTCGCTGGACAATGGGGTGACGCTGCTGACGCTGGCGCCCGAGCAGGTCCCTGCGGATACCATCCGCGCCATGGTGGAACGCGGCGCGATCGTGGTGGCCGGGCATACCGCGGCGACCTACGAGCAGGTCCGCGCCGGCATCGAGGCCGGCATCACCGGCTTCACCCATCTCTACAACGCCATGTCGCCGCTGCAGGGGCGCGAACCCGGCGCGGTGGGCGCGGCGCTGGAAGATCCCGACAGCTGGTGTGGCGTGATCGTCGATGGCGTGCACGTGCATCCGGCCAGCCTGCGCGTGGCGCTGGCGGCCAAGCCGCGCGGCAAGCTGTTCCTGGTCACCGACGCCATGCCGCCGGTCGGTGCGGACGATCCCAGCTATGCGCTGTATGGCGAAACCATCACCGCCGTCGATGGCGTGGTGCGCAACGCGGCCGGTGCGCTGGCCGGCTCCGCGCTGGACATGGCCACCGCCGTGCGCAACTGCGTGCACCTGCTGGGATTGCCGCTGGACGAGGCCGCGCGCATGGCCTCGACGTACCCGGCGGAGTTCCTCGGCCTGGGCGCATCGCATGGCCGCATCGCGCCGGGCTACCGGGCCGACCTGGTGGCGCTGGACGAGGCGCTGCGCGTGGTCGATACATGGATCGCCGGCGCCTGATCGCCGGTTGCGGGTCGCGCGCATGAAGGCCGTGGCCAGCCGTTTCGCTTCCGTCGATGCGCTGCGCGGCATGACCGTGGCGGCGATGCTGCTGGTCAATACGCCGGGCGACTGGTCGCATGTCTACGCGCCCCTGCTGCATGCGGAATGGCACGGCTGCACGCCGACCGACCTGGTGTTTCCGTTCTTCCTGTTCGTGGTCGGCGTTTCCATCGCGCTTGGCATCGTGCCGAGGGTGGAAACGGGGACGCCATCGTCGACACTGACGCGGGCGGTGCTGTGGCGTTCCGCCAAGATCATCGCGCTCGGCCTGCTGCTGCACCTGCTGGCGTTCTGGCTGCTCGACAAGCCCTGGTTCCGGCCGTGGGGCGTGCTGCAGCGGATCGGCGTGTGCTTCGCGGTGGCGGGGCTGCTGGCGATCCATGCCACGCCGCGCGCGCAGTGGGCGCTGGTCATCGCGCTGCTGTCGGGCTACTGGGTCTTGCTGGCGCCCGGCGGCTACGCGCCGTTCACCAATCTGGCGAGCCGCGTGGATACCGCGCTGTTGGGGCCGATGCTCTACCAGTGGGATGCCGCCACATTGCGTGGCCATGACCCCGAGGGCCTGCTCGGCACGCTGCCCGCGCTGGCCACGACCCTGCTGGGGGTGCGCGCGGGCGCGTGGCTGCGGACGGACCGGGTCAAGGTGCTGCTGGCCGCGGGCGTGTTCTGCCTGTTGTCGGGCCTGCTGTGGGCACAGGTCATGCCGCTCAACAAGAACCTGTGGACGTCTTCCTACGCGCTGTTCACCGCCGGCTGCGCGATGCTGGCCCTGTGGCTGTGCCATGTCGCCATCGATCGCCATGGCTGGCCGGCATGGGGGCGCCGCTTCGGCGTCAACGCCATCGCGGCCTATGTGGGCTCGGCGGCGACGGTCTATCTGCTGATCGGGCTGGGCTGGCTGGAGCCGATCTACCAGCGCAGTTTCGCCGGCTGGATGACGCCACGCTTCGGGCCTTACCTGCCCTCGCTGGCCTTCGCGCTGGCCTTCGTTTCGTTGTGGTGGGTCATCGTGGCCTGCATGGACCGCCGCGGCTGGTATCTAAAGGTCTGACGCAGCGGGCGGCGCGGGCCGGAAGCCCCGTCACGCTTTTCTTCACCGGCCGGGTGTAAAACAGCGGCGTCCACCTGCCGGGATCGTTTCCCCATGAAAGCCGTGCTGCCCGTCCTGTGCTGCCTGCTGCTGGCAGGTTGCGAAAGCGCCAAGGTCGATGAGGATGGCGCCGAAGTGGTGCTGGTCAGGAAGGCGGCCGGAGCCCAGAAGCCGGCCCTGGCCGTCAATCCGCCACGCGACGTGCTGGCGCCACCTGCGGCAACGCCGGCGACGGCACCGTCGGCCGCCGTCGCCGAAGGTCCCCGCGTGATGGCGGGGCTTTCGCGGGCGCGACAGGTGCCCGACCCGCCGTTCACCAGCACGCCGGTCGCGACCTTCAACGAACCGTGGGCGATGACCTTCCTGCCGGACGGCCGCCTGCTGGTCACGGAAAAATCCGGCAAGCTGCGGCTGGCCAATGTCGCCACCGGCCAGGTCGGCGAAGTCATCGGCGTGCCGGCGGTGTCGTACGGCGGGCAAGGCGGATTCGGCGACGTGGTGCTGCATCCGCGTTTCAACGAGACGCGCTGGGTCTACATCAGTTATGCAGAAGCCGGCAGCAACGGCACACGCGGCGCGGCGGTGGCGCGCGCGCAGCTGGTGCTGGACGCATCCGGCAACGGCGGCAGCCTGTCCAACCTGCAGGTCCTCTGGCGCCAGCTGCCGAAAGTCTCCGGCTCGAACCATTTCGGTCATCGCATGGCGTTCGGCAGCGACGGCAAGTTGTGGATCACCTCCAGCGAGCGCGACCAGCAGATGCCGGCGCAGGACCTGCAGTCCTCGCTGGGCAAGATGATCCGCCTGAACGACGACGGTTCCGTGCCGGCCGACAATCCGTTCGCCGCGCAGGGCGGCATCGCGGCGCAGGTGTGGTCGCTGGGGCATCGCAATCTGCTGGGCATCGCCTTCGACGCCAGTGGACGACTCTGGACGCACGAGATGGGGCCGGCGGGCGGCGACGAGCTCAATCTGATCGAACGCGGTGCCAACTACGGCTGGCCCGTCGTCTCCAACGGCGACCACTACAACGGTACGCCGATCCCCGACCACCCCACGCGGCCGGAGTTCAACGCGCCGGAAGCCTGGTGGACGCCGGTGATCGCCCCGGCGGGCTTCGTGATCTATTCGGGCAACCAGTTCCCGTGGTTCCGCGGGCAGGGATTCATCGGCGGGCTGGCGTCACAGGCGCTGATCCAGATCGAGTTCAACGGCAACCAGGCCCGGGAAGTCCGGCGCTACCCGATGGGCCGTCGCATCCGCGAAGTCGAGCAGGGCCCCGATGGCAACCTGTGGCTGCTGGAAGACGGCGGCAGCGGGCGCTTGCTGAAACTCACGCCCAACCGCAGCTGAGGTTACCGCGCCTGCGAATGCGGCAATGGCATGTCGGCCGGCTCTGCAGGCGTCGCGGCTGGCTCGCGATGGCGGATATCCAGGTACAGGCTGTAGGCGGCGGTGAAGGCCGGCAGCAGGTTCTGCAGCACGCCTACCGCATCCTGCTTCGACGAGAACAGGAAGTAGCCCAGCGCCATCACGCTGCCGCCCAGGCTCATGTACCAGAACAGCCGCGGGATGACCGGGCGACGCGCGCGCCGCGAGGCGACGAACTGCACCAGCCAGCGCCCGCCGAACATCGCCGCACCGGTCAGGCCGATCAGCTTCCAGGGCGTCATGTGCAGGCCGGTCCAGCCCAGCCAGACGATTTCCTGGTCCATGGCGTTCATGGCATGCGCCCGTGGTTGAGCTCGCTCACCGGCGTCACGTGGCTGCGCCGGATCAGCCACGCCACGCCGCGCAGGTCGCGGATGCCCACCAGCGCACGGCCCAGGTTGGTGTACTTGGACGTGCCCGATACGCGCGGGCGGTGCGAGACCGGCACGCTGACCGTCTTCCAGCCCGCGCGCTGCATCAGCGCCGGCAGGTAGCGGTGCATGTGGTCGAAGTAGGGCAGTTCGAGGAACGCCGCACGTTCGAACAGCTTGATCCCGCAGCCGGTATCCGGCGTGTCATCGTGCAGCAGCGCCTGGCGGATGCGGTTGGCCCAGCGCGACGCCCAGCGCTTGCTGGTCGAATCCTGGCGGTTCACGCGCCAGCCGGCGAAGAGTTTCGTCTGCGCGCCGGCCTGCTCGCGTGCCTCCAGCAGCTTCGGGATGTCGGCCGGATCGTTCTGGCCATCGCCATCCAGGGTGACGATCCAGGGCGACAGCGCGTGCTTCACGCCGGTCCGGATAGCGGTGCTCTGGCCGCAGCGGCGGTGGTGCAGCAGCACGCGCAGCTCGGGGATCTCCCCCTTCAGCGCGGCGAGCACCTCGCGGGTGTCGTCTTCGGAGTGGTCATCCACGCAGAGGACATCGAAAGGCACCACGCCGCGCAGGTGCAGGACCACTTCCCGCACCAGTGCACCGATGTTGCCGCTTTCGTTGAAGACGGGAATGACGACCGAGATCGGGCTCATGGCGAACCTCCTGATACCGGTCCTTCATTGTCCGCACGGCAGGTCAGGAAAATGTCGTGGTCTGGGCGGTACAGGGCGGTCTTCACGCCGGTCAGCCCCAGGACGGTATGGAACAGGTTGTCGTGGCTGTACCGCCCGCTGGCGGCGCGCGTGCGTGCGCAGCCTTCGTCCAGCCGTGTCGCGCGTTGCCAGCCTTCCGAGAACCACGCCACCATGGGCACCTCCAATTGTTCGCGCGGGGCCAGCGCACGCGGCATGCCGTGCAGGTACAGGCCTTTTTCGCCGAGCGATTCACCGTGGTCCGACACGTACAGCAGGGCGGTGTCGTAGCCGGGCACGGTCTTCAGCTGGTCGATGGCGCTGGCCAGCACATGGTCCGTGTAGCGCAGTGCGTTGTCGTAGGCGTTGACGATCTGTGCTCGGCTGCAGCGGCCCAGATCCGAGGTCTCGCAGACCGGCATGTACCTGCGGAAGGCCGGCGGGTAGCGTTCGAAATAGTTGGGGCCGTGATTGCCCAGCATGTGGAGCACGATGACTTGATCGCCACCGTGCTTCGCCACCGCCGCGGGCAATCCCTGCAGCAGCACTTCGTCGAAGCACCGCCGCTCCGTGCAGGTACCCGCATCGCCTCGGGCGCGCAGGTCTTCCTGCGCCAGTCCGCTGCAGACGCCCTTGCAGCCGGACTGGTTGTCACGCCACAGCGTGGCGACCCCCGCGCGCTGCAGCACGTGCAGCAGCGATTGCTGGCCGCGGATCGCCTTCTCGTCGTAGTGCTCACGCCCCAGCACCGAGAACATGCACGGCAGCGAGACTTCCGTGCTGCTGCCGCAGGCGGTGACGTGCGGGAAGTTGATCACGCCACGCATGGCCAGTTCCGGGGTGGTCTGCCGCGCATATCCGTTGAGCCCCCAGTTGGCCGCGCGCGCTGTCTCCCCTACCACGAGGACCAGCAACCGTGGCCGGCGCCGCCCCGCCGCGGGGGATTGCACCGCGTCCTCGCCGATCGGTGCCTGCACCCGCGCCTTGCCGGGTGGCTCTTCGCTGACGACTTTCGCGAGCGAGACCAGTACGTTCGCTGGCGTCACCAGGTAGCGGACCTCGCGCTGGTTGCGCAGGAACGCGGTCAGTCGCTGCGTGGACGCGGCGGCGCCCGCCGCGGCCATCAACGCCAGGCAGGCCAGCAGCGCGATCCTCGCCAGCAGTGCCGGCTTCCATGCCCGGCTCCGCACCCTCACCCGCCATACCAGCACGATCGCCGGCAGTGACGGCAGCAGGGACAACGCGGTATCCCTGCCCGCCAGTTCACTGGCCTCGCGCCAGTCGGTGTGCAGGACGTTGCGGATCATGTCGGCATCGATGTAGATGCCGTAGGCCGCCATGTAGTGCCCTGCCAGCGCGGAAACCAGCAGCAATGCTGTCAGGACGGTGCGCGCCGTGCGTTCCCACACCAGGACCGACAGCCAGATGCCGTGCACCGCCGTCACCAGCAGGAACAACGCGGCCGCCCACAGCCACTGATCCGGCAACGCCGATGTCGCCGATTTCCAGAACATCGCATTGCTGAACAGGCTGAAGTACACGCAACTGGCGATGATCAGGCCTTCGCTGCTCATCACCGGGCGCACCTTCGCCAACGCCCAGGCACTTTCACACCAGCGCGGAAGGGAATGCCACGACAGGATGGAGGTGCTCATCACGCGGGATTCCCGGCAGTGCTGACGTGTGGCACCCGGGTCCGGTCGACGAGCAGCGCGATGCCCCAGCACAGCGTCAGGCTGGCGAGGTCATGCGAGAGGAAGTGCGCGCCACGCAGTTGCTGCGCGATGCCGAACGCCATACCCACCGTCAGGCCGGCCGCCAGTCCCCTCCATCGCCACGACGGCCGCACCCGCGCAAGAAAGAAATAGAGCGCCACCCATGCGTAGCCACTGGCGGCATGCGCCGCAGGAAAACAGGCGGGGGCGCCCAGGCCCGCCGGGCGCGCGGCGAACAGCGGAATGAAAGGACGCGTTCCTCCGAACGCCTGCAGATCCCATGGACAGTCCACCTGCGTGATGGACTTGAGCCAGGCGACCAGCACACTCGACAGCAGCGTCGCGAGCAGCAGGCGCGCCGCGGGCCGCGTCCATCGTGCCGCGTCACCCTGCCGCCAGTGCCATGCGGTAGCGGCGAACAGCGACAGCCAGACGAGGAGGCTGGCCGCGCGGCCACCGCGATGCACGGCGATCTCCAGCCATGCGTTCTGCCTCAGCGCCCAGTGACCGCCCTCCCAGGCGTACAGCAGATGCGCCACGGTCATGTCCCCTTGCCGTGACAGCAGCCAGGCAAGGGCGAGGGCGGGAACGGACCAGCGGATCCATTGCGGCGATGCGCCGCAGCACGGGGAAACGGGGTCCAGAGGCGGGGGCGAGCACAGGTGCGCGGAGGCAGTGGACATGCGGCGGGGTGGGCGGGGGAGAGTCCGCGCATGCTCGTCGTGCCGGTGTCGTAGTGCGGTCGGACTGCTGTCGGAGCAGCGTTAATCCTCGTGCGGACCGTTCCCGCATGCCTGCCGCGTTGGCATGCGATTCAGTCTTCGCTGACGTCCGCCGACCAGTCCAGCGGCACCTCGCAGCCCGCGATCCATGCCTCGCCCGGTGCGAGGATCCATGCGCGACGATTGGACGCGCCGATGTCGATGACCCGGGCCGGGTCGAGGCAGGGGCCGATCGCCTCCTTGCGCAGGAACAGCCAGCGGGTGCGCGGCGCTTCCCGCAGCCACGCGTGCGCGTGCCGCCACTGCACCGCCCACGGCTGCTTGAAACCGAAATCGACCGTGGGCCGGTCGGCCTGCAGCAGATGCTGTTCGCGCCAGCCCAGCATCGCCAGTTCCGCATGCGGCCCGATCCGTGCGCCGACGCGCTGCATCAGCGCCTGGGCCGAGCTGTCGGGGCTGAGGGCGGGCATCAGGCCCAGGCCGTAGGTCGTCCACAGCGCTGCGCTGACAAGGACCACCGCAACGCCTGGCCGGCGGTGCCGCGCCCACCACGCAACGGCCATCACCATCAGTGCGAACGCGCCGAACGCCAGCAACCACATGGCGATCATGGCGAGGGTGTCCTGCGCCAGGCCTCGCCCTTCGGTGATCGCGTGCAGTCGTGCCGGCGACGCCGACAGCAACCACGCACCCATGCCCAGTGCCACCAGCGACAGCATGCCCAGGTAGGTCCACAGCACGGCACGCACGCCGGTGCGTTGCAGCAGCGACGGAAGCAGTGGCGCCGCGGCCACGCACAGGGCCGGCAGCATCGGGAAGACATAGACCTCGCGCTTGCCCGGACTGGCGGAGAAGAACAGCAGCACCAGCAGCGACCAGCCCAGCAGCAACACCCAGCGCGTGTCGGCGCGCCGGATGCGCCGCCACCACGCCGGCACCAGCCACGGCGCCAGCAGCACGCCCGGCAGCCACAACGTGGCCATCACCTGCAGGTAGTACCAGAACGGCCTCACGTGATGCCAGGCATGGGCGTAGCGGGTGCCGGTCTGCTTGAAGAGCATGTCGCGCGCATACTGGTGCAGCGCCGGGTCCGGTGAGGAAAGCGCCACCCACAGCATCGGCGCCAGCCATGCGCCCGCCCCCAGCAGGAAGCCCGCGATGCCGGCCCACGCATGCACGCCGCGTGGCCGCGCCAGCGCGTGGGGTGATCGTGTTCGCAGCCACAGCCATGGCAGGAACACCAGCAAGGGCAGGAAACCGACGCCTTTGGTCACCGTGCCCAGCCCGGCGGCGAACGTGCCCAGAGCCAGCAGGCGCGGATCCGCACGGCCGGACGCGCGGGGTTCCAGCAGGTAACGCAGCAGCGCCCACAGCGACAGCGTGGTCATGCCCACCAGCACCATGTCGATCTGCGCGCGCTTGGCCTGCAGTCCGAACTGCAGGCAGGCGAACAGGCCCAGCACGGCGTATGGCATCGCCCATCGCCCCCAGAGGCGTCGCGCCAGGTCGCCGCTCAGCCACAGCACCAGCAGGGCCGACAGCAGCGACGGCAACAGGAAGGCCACCTGCCAGCTGCGCACCGCCAGGTAGCCGGTCGCCTGCAGCCACATGAACATCGGCGGCTTCTCGGCGTAGAGCTCGCTGCCGCGGTGCGGGAACAGCCATTGCCCCGATTCCACCATCTGCCGCGCGGCCAGCACGAAGCGTGGCTCATCCGGCGGCATCGGTTCACGCATGCCCAGTCCAGCCAGCAGCGACAGCAGCATGCACAGCAGCAGCACCGGTACACCCACGCGCGGGCGGATCTGTGGAACAGTAGGCATCGGGCGCCGTGCCGGAGACGAGGACAGGGCGCCATGCTGGCGTGCAGGGCGTAGAAGAACCGTCGGAATGCTTCCGACAGCTTTTCGACGGTGCCGCTGCCACGCTGCCGGTCCTCCATTGCCCCCGGACGAGTTCCCGCCATGCGGCTGCTGGTGATCGAAGACAACCGAAGCCTGGTGGCGAACCTCTTCGACTATTTCGAGGCGCGGGGACACGCGCTGGATGCCGCCCCCGACGGCATCACCGGCCTGCACCTGGCCACCACGCAGGAGTACGACGCCATCGTGCTGGACTGGATGCTGCCGCGGCTGGAAGGACCCGAAGTGCTGCGCCGGCTGCGTGACGAACACGGGTCGGGCGTGCCGGTCATCATGCTGACCGCGCGCGATGAACTGCCCGACAAGATCGTCGGTTTCCGTGCCGGCGCCGACGACTACCTGACCAAGCCGTTCGCGCTGCCGGAGCTGGAAGTGCGGCTGGAAGCCTTGATGGCGCGCGCAAACGGACGCCAGCGGCGCAAGGTGCTGGAAGTGCATGACCTGAAACTCGACCTGGCCACGCTGGAGGCCACCCGCGCCGGCCGGCCACTGCACCTGTATCCCGCCTGCCGCAAGCTGCTGGAGATTCTGATGCAGGCGAGCCCGGCCGCGGTCACGCGCCAGCAGCTGGAACGTGCGCTGTGGGGCGACGATCCACCGGATGGCGACATGCTGCGCTCGCATGTCTACGAACTGCGGCGCAGCGTCGACGGCCCCTTCCCGGTGAAACTGATCCAGACCCTGCCGCGCACGGGCTACCGCCTGGCCGTACCCAGCCGGGGACCGGACGATGAAGCCTAGGCGCAGCCTGCCTGCGCAGATCCTGGCCTGGCTGGGCGGCTATGCCCTGCTGCTGACGGCGGCGGTGATGCTGCACGGGTTCCTGGTCAACGAGATCGCCGAGCGGCTGGTCTGGGACTCGCTGCTGAAGACCGAACTGGAACACCACCTGCAACGCAGTGCCGAAGACCCCGGTTACCGCTGGAGCGACACCGACAGCCTGCAGCTGTACACCTCGTCCGAGGCGCGCCCGATGCCCGCCGAAGTCGCCGCGCTGCCCGAGGGCATCCACGACGAACTTGTCCTTGGCGACCGCGAAGTCCTGGTGCTGGTGCAGACCGTCGATGGCGTCCGCTACACGATGGTGCTGGACATCACCGAACTGGAGTCGCAGGAGGACACGCTGACCCTGCTCGTGCTGGGGCTGGCGTTGACGCTGGTGCTGGTGATGGGGGCGCTGGTGGCGTGGGGCCTGCGTCGCTCGTTGCGCCCGCTGACACGGCTGGCGGACGACATCGGTGCACTGGAGCCCGACCATACCGGCCAGCGCATCGCCGTGGGCGACACCGCCAGCTCCGAACTGGCCGTCATCGCGGGCGCACTGAACGACTACCTGCGGCGGCACGAAGAGTTCGTCGAGCGCGAGCGCGTCTTCATCGACACCGCCAGCCATGAACTGCGGACCCCCATCGCGATCATTGCCGGCGCCAGCGAACTCGCGCTGGAGCAGCCCGAGCTTCCCGCCAGCGCCCGTCACCAGATGCAGCGCGTCCTGCGCACCGCCCGCGATGTGGAACGCCTGGTCGCCCTGCTGCTCACGCTGGCCAAGGACCCCGAGCGCCTCTCGCGCAGCAACGACATCGTGCCGCTGCATGAACTGCTGCCCGACATCATCGATGACCACCGCTACCTGATGCAGGGCAAGGACCTGACGATCGTCGTCGAGGACCTGGCGGCGTGCCAGGTTTCCGCGCCGCTGCACATCGTGCAGGCCGCGGTCGGCAACCTGGTGCGCAACGCCATCGAGAACAGCGACCAGGGCGCCATCCATGTCCGCCTGGACGCCGATGCCACCGTCACCATCGAAGATCCCGGCCACGGCATGACACCGGAAGAGATCAGTCGCATCTACACGCAGATCGCACGCGGCGGCGGACGGGAAGGCGGCGGGATCGGCCTGGACCTGCTGGGCCGGTTGTGTGATCACCTGGGCTGGACCTTGGCCATCCAGTCGGTGCCCGGCCGCGGCACCATCAGCCGCCTGCGGCTGTCGCGTTGATCTTTCCGGCCCGTCGGATGATGCCTGCCGTTACGGGGTGTGGCGTGCGCGGTGGATCGCCTCGACGCGGGCCTTGCGCATCGCTTCGCCCACGTCAGGGCCGGTCATGCCTTCGCGGGCGACATCGCGTGCGCTGACCGCCAGGGCGGCTTCGTGCAGCCGCACCAGCTCGCGGCCCTGCGGATAATCGGCGTCGGCGCTGCCCAGGCGGCCGCGCTTGTCGGCCTCGCAAACCGTCGCCAGCGGGCTGATGCGCTCGGGCCGGCGGAACGCATCGCAGCGGGTCAGCAGTTCCAGCACGGTGGCGTCGCGCAGTTCCGGCAACCGATGCACGTTGAGATGCTCGCGGCACGCCATCACCGCCAGCTCGCGATGCTCGGCGGGTACCTTCAGGCGCTCGCACAGGGCCAGTACCGGCTTCACGCCGGCATGCTCGTGGCCGATGTGCCTGGGCAGTACGTCGGCCGGCGTCAGTGCCTTGCCCAGGTCGTGGGCGAGCGCGGCGAAGCCGATGACGGCATCGCCCGGTGCCAGCCGTGCCGCCATGTCGCTGACCATCTGCTGGTGCAGGCCGGTATCCACCTCCGGGTGGAATTCCGCGCGCTGCGGCACGCCGTAGAGCGCATCCACTTCCGGCAACACCACCGCCAGCGCCCCGCAGGCGCGCAGGGTGGCCAGGAAGGCCGACGGCTGCGCCGACGCCAGCGCGCGCCGCAGTTCCTGCCAGACACGCTCCGGCACCAGCGTATCCAGTTCGCCGCTGGCCACCATCGCCCGCATCAGCGCCATCGTGTCGGGCGCCACGGTGAAGCCCAGCGGCGCGAAGCGGGCCATGAAGCGCGCCGCGCGCAGCACGCGCAGCGGATCCTCGCTGAAGGCCGGGCCGACATGGCGCAGCACGCGCGCTTCCGTGTCGGCCACGCCGCCGTAGGGGTCGACCAGCCTCCCGTCCGCATCCTGTGCGATCGCATTGACGGTGAAGTCGCGGCGCTGCAGGTCTTCCTCCAGCGTCACCGAAGGATCGGCATCGACGACGAAGCCGCGGTAGCCACGGCCGCTCTTGCGCTCGGTGCGCGCCAGCGCGTACTCCTCGTTGCTCTGCGGATGCAGGAACACGGGGAAATCGCGGCCCACGGCGCGGAAGCCCTGCGCTTCCATGTCCGCCTGGGTGGCGCCGACCACGACCCAGTCGCGGTCGCCGGGCGGCAGGCCCAGCAACCGGTCGCGTACCGCGCCGCCGACGAGATAGGTCTTCATGCCGTCATGATGCCGGATCGGCGCATCCGCCGTCTGCTTGTGGGAGCGACATGCGTCGCTCCCAGGGGCAGGTAGTGCTCAGCTCTTCGGCATCTGCGCGGTGGGGCAGGTGAAGGCTTTGCGCTTGGCCTGCACGCGGCCCAGCATGCGGTCGGTGACCGGCAATGCGTTGCCGTTGAGCCGCCAGTCGTAGATCACGCTGAAGGCCAGCACGCGCGCCACGTACTCGCGCGTTTCCTTGTAGCTGATCGTTTCGATCCAGACGTCCGGATCATGGTCGGGCCGCTGCACCTGCCAGCGCGCGGTCGGCGCGGGCCCGGCGTTGTAGGCGGCGATGGCGATGTACGGCACGCCGTACTTGTCCTCCATCTCGCGCAGGTAGGCGGTGCCGATGGCGATGTTGGTGTCCGCGTCGTAGAGGCTGGCGGCGCCCGCGTACGGAATGCCCAGGCGCCTGGCGACACCGGCGCCCGTGCCCGGCAGCACCTGCATCAGGCCCATCGCATTGGCGCCCGACCGCGCCTTCGGGTTGAAGATGCTCTCGGCGCGGATCTCGGCCGCGACCCAGGCCGGGTCGATGCCGTGGCGCGCGGCCTCGCGCCGGATGGTGTCGCCGTGGTGCAGCGGGAACCGCAGTTCGTACAGGCGCTGCTCGTCGGGCTGCTTGCCCAGCGAGAACACGGCACGATCGAACCAGCCGTTGTCGCGCGCCACCTCCACCGCCAGGCGACGCTGGGTGTCGTCGAACCGGGCCAGCGCTTCGTTCCACTCGCTGGTGGCCCAGCCCGGTCGATCCAACTGCCACAGTTCCATCGCGCGGACGATGGCGGGGTCGCGTGCGACCGCCTGCCGGGCCGCCGCGCCGTCGTTCGGAATCCAGGCGCACAACGCATACGGCTGCTCCAGTCGGTCGGCGGCGAGGAAACCGTGGAAGGTGGCGGTCTTCGCGGCTTCGCGGAACAGCCGCTGCGCGCCCGCGCCGTCGCCGGTCTTCTCGCTCATGCGCGCCTCGAAGTACCGCCAGCGCGAGTCCTCGCGCTGCTTGACGGGCATCCTGCGCAACGCGGCCAAGGCCGCAGGCCAGTCGCCGCGCGCCATCGCTTCGCGCACGCGCCATTCGTGCAGGCGTTCGTCATAGGCGGCGTCGGGAACGGCATCGAGCCGCCGCGCCGAGTCCGGACCGTACGAAGCCACCGTCCACAGTGCGATCTGGTAAAGCACCAGGCCGCGGTCGGCGTCCGTCATGCCGAGCGCATCGGCGTACTGCGGCAGCTGGCGTTCGGCGGCATCCGGGTCCTTTTCGGCAAGCCGCGCCAGCCCGTGCGCGGCCATGCGGCGGCTGCGCTCGGTCTTCGGCCAGTTCAGCGCGCGGGGGTGCACGCCGTCGATGAAGGCGGCGTAGTCGTTGGCCAGTGCGGCTTCGTCCGCCGGCAGCCCGCGCGCGGCACTGCGCATCACCGCGGACTGGCGTTCGGCGGCGGCGGCATCGATGCGCTCCCAACGCAGGGCCGGGGTCAGCCCGCCCTGGCTGGACAGCAGGGCGAACACGGGTTCGCAGCCATCGGGCAGGGATTTGGCGCCCTTGCGCCAGATGTCCTGTGCCTGCTCCGTCCATTGCGCATCGGTCCTGCCGGTGGCCTGGCGCGCGTGGAGTTCCGCGCATTGCAATGCGGTGCTGGTGGTGGGCTTCCATGCTGACAGGAAGGTCGGCCAGTCCTGCCGGCGCGCGAGCGCGGGCAGCCACAGCGCGCGGAAGCTTTCCGCCACCGCCTGGCCTTCGTAGCGCTTGAGGAATGCCTGCGCCTGCGAGGTCGAAATCGCGTCCGGGTCGCGGCGCAGCGCGGCGAATTCCACCCATCCGTACAAGGGATGGCGCGACAGCGCGGCCGATGACGACGCATCGAAACGGCCGGCCTCGGCGGCCTGCAATGCGGCACGGATCTGCGGACGCTGTGCTTCGAGGGATTGGGCTTCCGCCACACCGGCCTGCAGGCAGAAGGTGGCAACGAGTACGATGGCAAGGGGAAGACGGATCATGCCGGCAATATACCGAAGCCCGATGAACGTCCCCGTAGACATCATGGCCGGGAGAGTGCGTTTGGATGGGGTATGGGTGTTTCCGCTGCTCGGCATCGTCGCCGGCATCCTGGCCGGTCTGTTGGGCATCGGGGGCGGTCTGGTGCTGGTTGCGGCACTGGCGTGGATCCTGCCGCTGCATGGCATTCCGAAAGAAGCTGCGATGCATGCGGCGCTCGCCAGTTCGCTGGCGAGCATCGTGCTGACGGCCACGTCGTCGGCCTACGCGCATCACCGCCGTGGCAGCGTGCTGTGGCCCACCGTGAAATGGATGGTGCCGGGCCTGTTGCTGGGGGGATGGCTGGGCAGTGGTCTGGCGGTCTACCTGGATGACCGCGTGCTGCGCTGGATCGTCGCCGGTTACTGCTTCATCGCGGGCGCGCAGATGGCGTTCGGGGGCAATGGCGGGCGCGGCGAGGAAGGCAACGTGGCGCCCCCGCGCGGCCCGTGGATGAGCGCGGCGGGCACCGTCGTCGGCGCGGTGTCCGCCGTGGTCGGCATCGGCGGCGGCAGCATGACGGTGCCCTTGCTGGTGTGGCGCGGCGTGCAGCCGGTGCGGGCGGTGGGTACGTCCAGTGCCTGCGGTGTCGCCATCGGCCTGGCCAGCGCGCTGGGGTATGCGTTGCACGCGCCTGCGGGTGCGTTGCCCGCGCATGCCGTGGGCTACATCTATCTGCCGGCGGCCATCGGCGTGGCGATCGCCTCGGTGCTGGCCGCGCCCTATGGCACGCGGTTGGCGCACCGCATCGGCGGCCCGGCCCTGAGACGGGTGTTCGCGGTGTTCATGGGGGTGATGGGGGTGGGCATCCTGACGAGCGGGTGAGGCGGCGCTGCAGCCTGGTGGCGGCATTATCTACACGCATTTACTTGTTAATGATGGTGACGGCTGTGTGTAGAAAGCATCAGGTATTCGTATTTACTCATTGATAACGCTGGTTACGTTTCTCGGAAAGGTGACTTTCGTCTGTTGTTGCGCGTTTACGGATTCTTTACAAAGGAAAGTGAGGTCATGCCGGGTAAGCAAGGGCACGATCCAATCCACCATCTTTTGGAGAGAGAAGATGCAAGCGCGCCGTCACAAACTGGCTTCCGCCATACAACTCGCAATGCTTTGCGCATTACCCGTGCTGGCCGTGGCGCAGGAGGCCACCACCCTGGACACGGTCACCGTCACCGGCAGCCGCATCAAGCGGGCCGAAATGGAAGGCCGGGTGCCGGTGCAGACCCTGTCGCGCGAGGACATCGAACGCACGGGCCTGACGTCCATCGGTGAAGTCCTGCAGGAGCTGACCGCTTCCGGCTCGGCCCTGAACACCAAGTTCAATTCCTCCGGCAACTTCGGTTTCTCGCCCAATGGCGATGGCGTGGGTGCGGGTTCGGCGCAGGTCGATCTGCGCAACCTGGGGCCCAAGCGCGTGCTGGTGCTGGTGGACGGCATGCGGTGGGTGAACGAATCGTCGGCCTCGGGCGTCAGCGCGGCGGTCGATCTGAACACCATTCCGCTGGCCCTGGTCGAGCGGATCGAAGTTCTGGAAGACGGTGCGTCGTCGCTGTACGGTTCCGACGCCATCGCCGGTGTCGTCAACATCATCACCCGGCGCGACTTCGAGGGCGGGCAGGTCACGCTGAACTACGGCCAGTACGACAAAGGCGACGGCGAGATCACCGGTGCCGATTTCGCATGGGGCTTCCAGACGCCCCGCAGCAGCCTGTTCCTGAGCCTCAGCTACACCGACCAGCAGGAAGTGAGCTCCGGCGACCGCCCGATCTCCGCGATCCCCATCCAGGGCGGCAGTTCGCGCATTCTCGGCGGCCGCTACGCTTTCCGGGATCCGAATGGCGTCGCCTACGACCTGTCGGTCAAGCCGGGGCAGACCAATCCGGTCTACACGCCGGGACAGCCGGCCTGCGGTCCGGGCGTGACGCGTACCGACGGCTTCCAGTGCTTCGACTTCGGCCGCGACGCGTTCAACTACGCGCCGTTCAACCTGCTCATCACGCCCTCCGAGCGCACCGGCGTGTTCGGTCAATACCGCTTCGACATCACCGAACGGCTGAACTTCTACGCCAAGGCGCTGTACAACCGTCGCGAGTCGACCAACCAGGCCGCGCCCGAGCCGATCGATCTGGGTCCCGGTGCCGGCACCACCTACACGGCCAACCTGGTGATTCCGGCCAATCACCCGTTCAATCCGTTCGGGTTCACCCTGAGCGGCGGACCGGGCGGCAACATCACCACGATCCGTCGCCGCCCGATCGAAGGCGGTCCGCGCATCTTCGAACAGCAGGTGGATACCCAGTACTTCGCCACTGGGCTGGAGGGTTCGTTCGGCGGTGAGCGGCAGTTCTTCTGGGACGTCAATGCGGCCTACAGCAAGAACGAAGCCGACCAGACCAACTACGGCAGCTACAACGCGCGCAACATCGCCATCGCACTGGGCGATCCGGCCGTGTGCGCGGCCACGGCCGGCTGCACGCCGCTGGACATCTTCGGCTTCGACACCATCACGCCGGCGATGCTGGCGTACATCAGCCCGGTGTTCCGAGACCGCAGCGAACAGGAGTTGACCCAGGTGACCGCCAACATCAGCGGTGGCCTGTTCCCGATGTGGGCCGGCGACGTGGAATTCGCGGCCGGCTACGAGTACCGCAAGTACGAAGGCAGCTACAACCCGGACCCGCAGACGGTCGCGGGGGAATACAACGGCGTGCCGTCGCTGCCGACCTCGGGCGAGTACGACGTCAATGAAGCGTACGTGGAATTGAACGTGCCGCTGTACGCGCAGAAGGATGGCGCGGGCAAGCTCGACCTGAGCCTGGCCGGCCGCTACTCGGACTACTCGACCTTCGGTGGCGAGTTCACGCCGAAGTATGGCCTGCGCTGGCAGGTGGCCGAGGAGCTGGTGTTGCGCGCGACGTATGCGGAAGGCTTCCGCGCGCCGTCGATCGGCGAACTGTACGGTTCGCAGAGCCGCTTCGACGCCCTGCTGGTCGATCCCTGCCTGGTCCCGCCCACGGCGCCCATCGGCTCCGTCGCACCGGTCGCCTGCCCGGGCGTGCCCGTGGGTGCACGGCAGAACGATCCGCAGATTCCGGTGCTCACCGGCGGCAACCCCGAGCTGCAGCCGGAAACCGCACGCAGCTTCAGTGCCGGCCTGGTCTTCAGTCCGTCGTTTGCCGAAGCGGTGTCGTGGTCGGACAAGCTGGACTTCGAGGTGACGTACTACCGCCACAACCTGGAAGGCGCCATCCAGGCGATCGATGCGCAGACGCAGCTGGACCTGTGCGCGACCACGCAGGATCCGCAGTACTGCACCGGCATCACCCGCCTTGCATCCGGCGAGATCGACACCTTCGCCAACTTCCTGATCAACCTGGGCTCGATCAAGACCAGTGGCTGGGACGCCGATGTGTTCTGGTCGTTGCCCGAGACCTCGGCCGGCCGCTTCAAGCTGAGCTGGCAGAACACCTTCGTGACCGGTTACGAGGCACGCGGTGCGGGTGGCCAGCTGCAGCCGCAGGGCCCGGGCATCGTCGTCAATGACACCGCCATCCCGGAGTGGACCTCCAACGTCACGCTGGACTGGAAACTGGGCAACTGGAATGCCGCCTGGAGCGTCCGCCATCTGTCGGAAATGGAAGAGGCCTGCCTGGCGGCGGATCCGTCCGAATTCTGCGACACGCCGACCAGCAACACGCTGGATGCGATCACCTACCACGACATCCAGCTGGGTTACGACTTCGACTGGCTGAAGGGGTTGCAGCTGACCGGTGGCGTCAACAACCTGTTCGACAAGGACCCGCCGGTGTGCACCTCGTGCTCGCTCAACGGCTACGAAGCCTCCACCTACGACATCCCGGGTGGCCGCTACTTCTACGTACGGGCCAACCTGCGCTTCTGAGTCCTGCAGGCAGCTGAAAAGAAAAGCCGGCCCCAGGGCCGGCTTTTTCTTTGCCGATCCACCCGGCGCGCGGGCTCAGCGCAGGGCCGCCATCGGCACGTCGATGTTCATCGCCAGCGCCAGGTGATCGGAATTGGCGGCGGGCATCGCGCGCGCATCGGCGGTGGCCATGTCCTCGCTGACCAGGATGTGGTCGATGGCGCGCATCGGACGCCAGCTGGGGAACGTGGGCACGCTGAAGGCCGGCGGGCGCAGCCGCGTGTGCTTGTAGAGCACGTCCATTTCCGGCGTATCGGGCACGCAGTTGAAATCGCCCATCAGCACCGCGTGCGGATGGTCGGACAGCAGTTCGGCGATGAAGGCCAGCTGCGCCCGGCGCGACGTGGCGCCCAGCGACAGGTGCGCCACCGCCACGGTCAGGCCTTCCTTGCCGTCGCCGAAGCGCGCCAGCAGCACGCCGCGGCCGCTGATGCGACCGGGCAATGAATGGTCGGAGACTTCCACCGGTTCCAGCCTGCTCAGCAGGCCGTTGGCGCTGCCCGCCACGCGCGCGACGTTGCGGTTGGGCTGGTGGGTCCAGTAGTCGAACCCCGCGCGCTCGGCCAGGTAATGCGTCTGGTTGGTGAAGCCCGAACGCAGGCTGCCGGGATCGGCTTCCTGCAGGCCGACGATGTCGTGCTCGCCGGCCAGCAGCGCGATGGTGTCCAGGCTGCCGCGCTTGTTGCCCGCAGGCAGCGCATGCGACCAGCTGCGCGTCACGTAGTCGCTGTAGCGGCGCGTGCTGGAGCCCGCCTGGATGTTGGCGCTCAGCACGCGCAGCCGCCGCGTGGCCGGGAGATCGGTCATGGAAGTGGGGGCTTCCGTGGCGTTCAGCGCGCGGCGCGCTCCTGCGCGACCAGGTGATCGATGATGCGCATCACGTCGCCGTACGTCTCGCCACCGGTGACCCGGTACTTGCCGTTGACGATGACGGTCGGCGTGCCTTCCACGCCCGAACGCTGGGCGAACTGCATGCCGCGGCCGATCCTGGCATTGGTGGCGAAGCTGTTCATCAGCGCGGTGAATTCCTGCGCGCTGACGCCGTAACCGGCATAGAACTTCGACAGCGTGGCGGCATCGGCCGGCGGCTTGCCTTCGCCCGGCAGCGTGCCCTGCAGGTGGATGGCGCTGAAGACGGCGTCGTGGGTCTTGTCCACCAGGCCCTTGGCCTCGGCGGCGTAGTAGGCCTTGGCGTACGGCTCCCACGTCTTGCTGAAGACGACCGGCACGTAGGTCACGCGCACATCGGCCGGCTGCTTCTTCTTCCAGGCGCTGACTTCAGGCGCGAAGCGTGCACAGGCCGGGCAGACGTAGCCGAAGACTTCCACGACTTCGATCTGGCCGTTGAGCGGCGCGTAGGGCTGGCCGTTGGGGATTTCCACGTAGTCCTTGCCCGGCACCGGCGCGGGGCCTTCCGGCGGCAGCACGGGATTGGTGTTGGCGGCAGGTGCGGCGGGCGCGGTGCCGTCTGCCGCGGCCGCCGGCGTACCGGCATCCGGTGCGGCGCCGGCGGCGGTTGCGGTGTCAGCGGCGGGCGCAGCGCTGGTGGCATCCGGGGTGGCGGTGGCGGCGCTGTCGGTCGCCGGGGTGGTGGTGTCGACGGGCTTGGGTCCGCAGGCCGCCAGCAGCGGCAGCAGCAGCGACAGCGTCAGGACGAGGCGGGATTTCATCGCTCAGGCTCCAGGTAGCAGGGAAAGTCGGGAAAAGGCGGGGTGCCAGCCGGCACCGGACATCGCATTCTGCACGGCACCCGTGGCCGGTGCCATGACGCAATCATCACTTGCGGGCGCGGCGTTCGCGGGCGACCAGCTGGTCGGTGATGCGCAGCATGTCCTCGTAGTTGCGGCCACCGGTGACGCGGTACTTGCCGTTGACGATGAGGGCGGGCGTGCCGTCCACGCCGGTCGCCCGCACCCATTCGCGCGCGCGCTGCACACGCTGGTCCACGTCGGCGCCACGCAGGGCGGCGTCGAACCTGGCCGCATCCACGCCCTGGCTGGCGTAGAACGCCGTGATCTCGTCCGGCGAAGCGTTCTGGATGGGCAGGCTGCCAATCCTGTGCAGGGCATCGAACACGGCGGCATGCGTCCGGTCCTGCACGCCCAGCAGCTGCGCGGCGTAGAACGCACGCGCGTAGGGGACCCAGTAGCCACCAAACGCCGCCGGCACCGGGGTGAAGCGCACATAGCCGGGCTGCTTCTTCTTCCACTGGCTGATGCTGGGTTCCAGGTGCGCGCAGTGGACGCAGGTATAGCCGAACACTTCCACCACCTCGACCTTGCCGTCGAGCGGCGCGAACGGCTCACCCCCCGGTATGACCACGTAGTCCTGGCCTTCGACCAGCGCGGGTGCGGGCTTGGCGGCCAGGGCGGTGGCGGGCATCAGCGCCAGCAGGGTGATCAGCAGGGGCAGCAGGCGCGAGGGCATCGGCGGGTCTCCGTCAGCAGGGCCGGGGCTACAAAAAAGAAACGCCGGCCATGGTGGGGCCGGCGCAATGAACAGGAGCTGGCACTTCCGACCCCGTGCGGGCGACGGAAGTTCAACGATTACCGGGTGCTGCCGGCCTTGGCCGAAGCAACGTCATCGGCGCGGCTGTGCAGGCCCTGCAGGTAGCTGGCCAGGGCCTGGATTTCCTGCTCGGTCAGCGGCGCGGCGACCTGCGCCATGATGTTGTACAGGGTCGGGTCCTTCAGCGTGGTGGTGCCGGCCTTGTACTCCTGCAGGCGGCGCACGGTGTAGTCCTGGTTCTGGCCGCCGATGTGCGGGTACGCCGGGCCGGGGTTGCCGGCGCCGCTGGGGCCATGGCACGCCATGCACGCGGGCACGCCGCGCTTGGCATCGCCGCTGCGGTACAGCTGCTGGCCCACTTCGTAGAACTTCATGCCCTTGTAGGGGCCATCGGCCACGATGCTGTCGTCGGCCAGGCCGGCGCCGGACTTCTGGGTGGCGAAGTAGGCGCCGATGTCGCGCATGTCCTGCGCGCTGAGGGCCTGGGCGAACGGCGCCATGACGGCCGCCATGCCGGTGTTGCGCTCGCCCGAGGCGAACAGCGCCAGCTGGTGGGCGACATAACGCTCGCTCTGGCCGGCAATGCGCGGGTACTGCGGATCGGTGGGGTTGCCATCCGGGCCGTGGCAGGCGGCGCAGGCGGCGGCCTTGGTCTGGCCCGCCTTGGCGTCGCCCCAAGTGGTCTTGGCCAGGTTGACCTCGAGCGGGGCGGTCTGCACCGGCGCGTTGTCCGGCACCGGAACGACGGTGGTCTGTGCAAATGCGACGGCACCCACGGCCACGATGGCCAGTCCGGCAAGTCCCATAACGCGAGCGTGGCGCATGCTAAAGCTCCGAAAACCTAGACGATAGGCGGCGCAGAATGCGGCCGCGAAACCGGTGAATTATCCCTGTGCGGGGCCTGTCCGGTCAATTCAGTGGGCGCGTGGCATGCCCGCGCGGCCGGCGCGTGCCATGCTAGCGGCATGTCGAACCCCCTGAATTCCGCCAACTACCTGCTCTCCGCCCATACGCCGCGCCAACTGCCGGAGGATGGCGGCTTCGAGGTGGCCTTCGCCGGCCGCTCCAATGCGGGCAAGTCCAGCGCCCTGAATGCGCTGGTCAACCACAATCGGCTGGCGCGGGTGTCCAAGACCCCTGGCCGCACCCAGCAACTGGTGTTCTTCCAGGTCCAGCCGCAGCGCTACCTGGTCGATCTCCCCGGCTACGGCTATGCCAAGGTGCCGCAGGACCTGCAGGCCCACTGGCAGGCCTTCATCGACCGCTACTTCCGCACCCGCGAGGCATTGCGGGGGCTGGTGGTGGTGATGGACATCCGCCACCCGCTGAAGGACTACGACCGCCAGATGCTGGGGTATGCCGTCCAGCGCGGGCTGCCCGCGCATGCATTGCTGACCAAGGCCGACAAGCTGGGCCGTGGCCAGCAGGGCAACGCGTTGCAGGCGGTGAAGAAGGAACTGTTCTCGGCTTTCGGCGACACGGTCGGCGTGCAGACCTTCTCCGCCGAATCCAAGCAGGGCGTGGACGAGGCGCGGACCGTCGTAGGCAACTGGCTGGAGCTGTAAGCGTCAGACGGTAACGTGGAAAAGTCGACCGACCAACGCTGCCGCGGCCATTGCCAGCGCACCCCAGAAGCCTACCCGCAGCGTGCCCCGCAGGATGGGTGCGCCGCCGATCCGCGCCGCCAGTCCGCCTGACACCAGCAATCCGAGCAATGTGACCCCGGTTGTCACCAGTCCCACACTGCCGGCAGGCGACAGCAGCGTGGTGGCGATGGGCAGCAGTGCGCCGACCGTGAACGCGCCAGCAGATGCAAGCGCTGCTTGAACGGGACGCGCCCGCAGGGTCTCGGTGATGCCGAGCTCGTCGCGCGCGTGGGCCTCCAGTGCATTGCGGGCGGTAAGCTGCTCCGCCACCTGCCGCGCCAATGCTGGCGACAGGCCGCGCTGCACGTAGATCCGGGTCAGTTCCAGCAACTCGCTCTCGGGCGTTTCCCGCAACTCGCGCTTCTCGACCGCCAGGTCGGCGGCTTCGGTGTCGGCTTGCGATTGCACGGAGACATACTCGCCTGCCGCCATCGACATCGCGCCTGCCACGGTGCCCGCGACGCCGGTCACCAGGATGGTGGAAGGTGCCGCGCCGCTGGCAGCCACGCCCACCACCAGGCCGGCAACCGACACGATGCCATCGTTGATGCCCAGCACCGAGGCGCGCAACCAGCCCACACGGTCGGTGCGGTGGCGTTCGCGATGCCGGGCCTGTGGCGAGCGCGTGGGCGGAGTCATGCGTGGAGCCTAGTCCAAGCCCGTGCAGGCGTCGATGCGCCTCATGAATAGGATGCTGAAGCCCTTGCGTGGCGACGATCCCGTGCACCCGGTCACGTTATAGTGCCGGCCTTGCAGTGCGGGGTGCCTTCCCGCATTGCGCTTTCCCCCTCGCGCGAGCCCGTCCCTTGTCCAGCCCCAGCCACGTCGCCGACACGCTCATCACCGACCGGACGCAGTTGGTGGAGTACATCGCCTCGGGCGAGAAGCCCGCCCGGGACTGGCGCATCGGCACCGAGCACGAGAAGTTCGGCTTCCGCCTGGACGACCTGCGTCCGCCGACCTTCGACGGCGACCGTGGCATCGAGGCCCTGCTGAAGGGCCTGACGCGGTTCGGCTGGGAAGCGATCGAAGAGAAGGGGCGTGTCATCGCCCTGACAAAGGACGGCGCTTCGGTCACGCTCGAGCCGGCCGGCCAGCTTGAGCTGTCCGGCGCGGCGCTGGAAACCCTCCACCAGACCTGCGTTGAAGTAGGCACGCACCTGAAGGAAGTGAAGCAGGTCGCCGACGAACTTCAGCTCGGCTTCCTGGGCATGGGCTTCCAGCCCAAGTGGCGCCGCGACGAGATGCCGTGGATGCCGAAGGGCCGCTACCAGATCATGAAGGCGTACATGCCCAAGGTCGGCCAGCTGGGCCTGGACATGATGACGCGCACCTGCACCGTGCAGGTCAACCTCGACTATGCCAGCGAAGCGGACATGGTGAAGAAGTTCCGCGTGTCGCTGGCGCTGCAGCCGGTGGCCACGGCCCTGTTCGCCGACTCGCCGTTCACCGAAGGCAAGCCGAACGGCTACCAGAGCTATCGTTCGCACATCTGGACCGACACCGACGGCGACCGCACCGGCATGCTCGACTTCGTCTTCGAGGACGGCTTCGGCTACGAGCGCTACGTCGATTACCTGCTCGACGTGCCGATGTACTTCTCCTACCGCGACGGCATCTACCACGACGCCAGCGGCAAGTCGTTCCGCAAGTTCCTGCGCGGAGAACTGGACGTGCTGCCGGGCGCGTTGCCCACGCTGCGCGACTGGTCCGACCACATGACGACCGCCTTCCCGGAAGTGCGGATGAAGAAGTTCCTGGAGATGCGCGGTGCCGACAGCGGCCCCTGGAACCGCATCTGCGCGCTGCCGGCGTTCTGGGTGGGCCTGCTGTACGACGATGCCGCGCTCGACGCGGCGTGGGACCTGGTCAAGGATTTCTCCCTGGCCGAGCGCCACGCCCTGCGCGACGGCGTGCCGAAGCAGGCGCTGAAGCTGCCATTCCGCGGCGGCAACGTGCGCGACCTGGCCCGTGAAGCGGTGAAGATCGCCATCGGCGGCCTGCAGCGTCGTGCGCGGCTGAACGGCAAGGGTGCGGACGAGAGCGGTTTCCTGGATGCGCTGGTCGAGATCATCGAGGCGAACGAAACCCCCGCCGAGCGCAAGCTGGCCCTGTTCCGCGGCGAGTGGGGCGGGGACATCGATCATGTCTTCCGCGCATTCGCCTACTGAGGGACGGCCCGGCGGGCGCCAATTCGAGGCGGCGGGCCTGAACCGGACACGCCCGCTTCCGTCCCGCTGATCGACCCATTGCCTGGCGGCTGCCTGTAAAATGGTCGTTTTTTGGCCATTCGCATCTTGGAAGTTCCTTACCGGGCACCGGTCAACGGCCCGACGTTCATCCGCCTGCTCGCCCGTCTGGCGACGGCCGACGTTCCGCCCCCCCACGCCTCCCTGTCCGACCGGCTGAGCCAGTGGATCGACTGGACGCGCGCGGTCGCGCTGTCCAGGGCGCTGGATGGCGCGCCGCCGATGGAGGTTGGCGGAGCCGCGTTCGACAGCGCCGAAGACGCGGCGTGCATGCGCACACGGGACACGCTGACGCGCGCCATCATCGACGGCCTGCCGGCCGCCGCGTCCACGCCGCTGGCCGTCGAACCGGAATACACGCCCTTCCGCCAGCATCATGTCGCCATGCAGCGCGCCATGCTGGTGGCCACCGGGCAGCTGCGGGGACGCCTGCGCGACCTGCTCGCGGCGACATCGCCGGCGCTGGCGCGCCTGGCCGCGGTGGATGCGTCGATGGAAGTGGTGCTGAGCCCCCGCGAACACGCCTTGCTGGCCACCGTGCCGGCGTTGCTGGGCGAGCACTTCGAACGCCTGCGGCAGGCCGCGTGCGCGGACCGGCAGGCTTCGCCATCGATGGCGCCGGGTGCCTGGCTGGACGTATTCCGCCGCGACATGCAGGGCGTATTGCTCGCCGAACTGGATGTCCGTTTTCTACCACTGGAAAGCCTGCTTGCAGCGCTTCGTACTCACTCGCAGGGACGTCATGTTCAGACAGCTGCTTGATCCCGTTGCCTTCCTTCTCGGCCTGGTCGCGGTGTGCTTCATCGGTGCCGGTTACGTCGGGACGAACCTGCTGGCGTTGACGGTCACGCTGTTGATCGCCATCGGCTATCTGGCCGGCGCGCTCGAACTGCGGCGCTACCGGCGTGCCACCGCCACGCTGGCGCGCAACGTGGCCGCGCTGACGGAACCACCGCCCAGCCTGGACGACTGGCTGGCCCCGCTGGACCCGTCGCTCCGCCCCGCCGTGCGCCAGCGCATCGAAGGACAGCGCGTGCCGCTGCCGGGTCCGGCATTGACGCCGTATCTGGTGGGCCTGCTGGTCCTGCTCGGCATGATGGGAACCCTGCTGGGCATGATGGCGATGCTGCGCGGCACCGGCCAGGCGCTGGAAACCGCCGCCGACCTGCAGGCCATCCGCGATTCCCTCGCCGCACCGGTGAAGGGGCTGGGCTTCGCTTTCGGCACCTCGATCGCCGGCGTGGCGACGTCGGCCATGCTGGGCCTGCTGTCCGCGCTGTGCAGGGGCGACCGGTTGCGGGCGGTGCAGGCGCTGGATACGAAAATCGTCACCACGCTTCGCATCCATTCGCAGGCGCACCAGCGTGACGAAGCATTCAAGCTGCTGCAGCGGCAGACCGAACTGATGCCAGCGCTGATCGACCGCCTGCAGGCGATGATGGCCACGCTCGAGCAGCAGGGCCTTTCCGCGAGCGAACGCCAGGCGGCACAGCAGGCCGCGTTCCACGCCAGGACCGAAGCGACCTACACGCAGCTGGCGGCTTCGGTGGAGCAGTCGCTGAGGAACAGCATTTCCGACAGCGTGATTGCCGCCAGTGAAGCGCTGCAGCCGGTCATGGCGGCGACGATGGATGCCATTGCGCACAAGACCGCGGCCCTGCATGACACGGTGACGCTTGCCGTGGACCGGCAGCTGCAGGCGCTCACGGGCGGCCTCGAAACCACCACGCGCGACGTTTCCGCCCTCTGGAGCCGGGCACTGGCCGAGCAGCAGGCCTCGAATCAGGCGCTCGTCCACGATCTGCGCGGCGCGATGGACCGGTTCGGTACGACATTCGCGCAGCGGTCGACGGACCTGCTCGAAGGGGTATCCGCCCGCCTCGATGCCACGACAGGCAACATGGCGGACGCCTGGAGCCAGGCACTGTCGCGGCAGCAGGACGTCAACACGGCCTTGTCCGAGCGCAACCAGGCCGCGCTGGCCGCCGCCACGACCGCCTTCGAGCAGCAGTCGGCATCCCTGCTGCGCACGGTGGATGCGTCGCACGTGACACTGCAGCAAGGGCTGGCCGAGCAGGACCAGCAACGGCTCGCCGCGTGGACCGGATCGCTGGCGGCGATGGCGACGGCGCTGCGCGAGGAATGGGCGCAGGCGGGTGCCGACACCGCGCACCGCCAGCAGGCGATCTGCGACACGCTCGCCCGCACGGCCGACGACATCGGCACGCGCGCGCAGGCGCATGCCAGCGCCACGATCGCCGAGATTTCCCGTCTGGTCGATACCGCCTCCGAAGCACCCAAGGCCGCGGCCGAGGTCATCGCCGAGCTGCGCCAGAAACTGTCCGACAGCATGGTGCACGACACGGCGATGCTGGAAGAGCGCACGCAGTTGATGGCCACCCTCGAGACACTGCTGTCGGCGGTGAACCATGCCTCCCGCGAACAGCGCACGGCCATCGACGCGCTGGTGGCCACGTCGGCGGACCTGCTGGACCGCGTGGGCACGCGCTTCACCGCCCATGTCCAGGCCGAGACCGGCAAGCTGGAAGCCGTCGCCAGCCAGGTCACCGTGGGCGCGGTGGAAGTGGCGAGCCTGGGCGAGGCCTTCGGCGCCGCCGTGCAGGTATTCGGCGACAGCAACGACAGGCTGGCCGGCCGACTGCAGGCCATCGAAGAGGCGCTGGAAAGATCGCTCGTGCGCAGCGACGAGCAGCTGGCCTATTACGTCGCCCAGGCCAGGGAGGTCATCGATCTGAGCCTGCTGGCGCAGAAGCAGATCATCGAGGACATGCGGCATCTGGCGGGTCCGGCTGCACTGGCGGGAGCGGAAGCGGCATGAGCACCGAGTCCGGCGCGGATGTCGGTGGCGGGGAAGAAGCGTCGGCGCCGATCTGGGCGGCCTTCGGCGACCTGATGTCGGTGCTGCTCGGCGCTTTCGTGCTGATCCTGGTCGGTGTCATCGCCGTGCAGGTGCAGCTTGAAACCAAGCTCAACGAAGAGATCGCCCAGCGCCGGCTGGAGACGCAGCGCCGGCAGGCCCTGGAGCAGGCGCTGGCGGGGCCGCTGGCGGCGGGCCGCATCACGCTGGTGGACGGGCGCATCGGCATCCGCGGCAGCGTGCTGTTCGCGCTCAACTCCGACCAGTTGCAGCCCGAAGGGCGCGACGTGCTGAGGACGCTGGCGCCGCCGCTCGCCACGTATCTGCGCGCGCGCAACGAAGCCCTGATGGTGAGCGGGTTCACCGACGACCGGCAGGTGCGCGACAGCAATCGCCGGTTCGCCGACAACTGGGAACTCTCCGCGCAGCGCGCGCTGACCGTGACCCGCGCGCTGATCGACGAAGGCGTACCGGCCGGTTCGGTGTTCGCCGCGGCGTTCGGTGCCCAGCAGCCCGTCGCTTCCAATGCCGACGAGGCCGGACGCGCGAGCAACCGTCGCGTCGAGATGGCGCCGGTGCCCATGCGCCAGCCCGCACGTGCCGCTTCCGATGGCCGGTAATGCCCTGTCCGACCATGCGCAGCTAGCCACCTGGCGCGCGCAGGGCGACGACCGCCACGATCCCCTTGCGTTCCACTATCTGCTGGCGCTGGAACGACGCCTGGAAGCCTGCGAAGGTGAAGCGCGACGCGTGCTGGAGGGCCGGTTGTCGCGCCGGATCCAAGCCTACGCGGCCATGCTGGCGAACACGCCGCCGCGGGCTGCGCCGACCCGACCCGGCAGTGCATCGGCGCGGGGGATGCTGGGGATCCTCGCCGACGACCTTGCCGGACGCGCTGCGCGGCGGCAGGTCGACGCCATGGACGGCCCGATGAGCCATGACAGGCTGCACCCACCGGCCGCGCTGGATGAGGTCCGCAGGATCTGGGCTGGCGTGCGCGCCGAGAGCCAGATGCGGCGCTCCCTGCAGCCGTCCGCCGCCGATACCGGCCCGCTCAATTCCCGCAGCCTCGTACACCGCTCGCTCACGCTGATGCGCGACCTGTCGCCGGGCTATCTGCAGCACTTCCTGGCCTACGTCGATGCCTTGTCCTGGCTGGAACAGATGCAGGAAGGGGGTGTGATGGCGGCGGGTGGCCCGTCCATACGCGAAAACGGTGCCCGCACGCGCGGCAAGCCACGGAAGCGCGGCAAGTAGCATCGCAACCCCGATGCCGGGTTGACCGCCCCACTCAGGCGTTCGCCGATGTCCGCTTCTGGCTTGGATTCAACCGATCGACGCAACAGTTTGCCGATGTCGCTCTGCCGGTGTTTCGTAACCTAGCGTCTTGCGCGGTCGTTCGCTGAGCTGGCGTGCCACGGCATCCAGCTTGGCCTGCGAGATGTCTGCCAGGCTGATGCCCTTGGCGAGAAGCACTGCCGCAATAGGCCGTTGGTGTTTTCGTTTCAGCGCCTTGACCACGGTCTCGATGTCCTTGTCTGCCACCTTCACCAGCATCAGATAGCGGGTCTGCCGCTCCACCGGGATATCGACGCTGTCTGGCAGCTTGGTTGCTGTGGCGCTCCATTCCCTGCTGGAAAACCCGTCCATGTGCATCCTGATTCTCCGTGGACATATCGCCACCATGGTCTATGTGGTCATTTCTGACAATAGTATCAATTATGATTTTTCATGGTATGATCGGGCCCCGCAAACTTTCCGCTGCCGCCATGCCCCCAGCATCGCCCCTTGGCAAGCGCGCCCGTACCCCCGCCGCCCACACCGAAACTCCCGGGTCTGTGTCTCCGCTCGCGAATGAGCGCGAACCCCGGGGGGCGAGGCGCAAGCGTGAGACGCAGCAGCGTTTGTTGAGCGCCGCCCTGTGCCTGATGGCGAAGAAGGGCATGGAAGGCGTGGCCATCAACGAGATCACCGAAGCTGCCGATGTCGGGTTCGGGTCCTTCTACAACCACTTCGAGTCCAAGGAAGCCATCTACGCCGCGGTGATGGACTGGGTTTTCAAGGACTTCGCCGACGCGCTTGACCGTCTGGTAGAGCGCCTTACGGACCCTGCCGAAGTGGTTTCGGCATGCGTGCGGCACACGTTGCTGCGCGCACAGGACGACCCGGTGTGGGGGAAATTCCTGGTCCGCGAGGGTTATTCGATGCAGTCTCTGGAGCGCGGTCTGGGGCAGCGGCTGCTGCGCGACATTCGCAAGGGAATCGAATCCGGGCGTTTCAAAGGCGAAGATCCGCTGCTCAGTTTCCTTTCCGCCGGTGGCGTCGTGCTGGGTTCCATTTCATTCTGGCTGCAGTTCCACCAGGTGCCCGGCGGGCAGGAGGCTCCCTTGGGCGTGCAGGGCCTGAACATGGACAACCTTCCGCAACGGGCCGCCAAATCGATGCTTCTGGCGCTAGGCCTGCGTCCATCCGAAGCCGTGAAGATCGCCTATGCCGATCTGCCCGCGATCGACACGCTCCACCCAGCGGCATCGGGATCGACCGCAGCCGCGGGCTGAGTTTCAGCAGGAAAGCTGAAACTGCTCGGCTTGAAAAAGCCGACATCCGTTGCGCGTGGCGTGGCCTGGACGTCCGCGCCCTTTGAACAGCAAGAAGCAAACGCTCGTCCCCGGAAGGCGTGAAACCATGTCCAGACTGGCCAAGCTGACCCGACCCCGACTGCACCGGGTACTCGCGCGCGAGCGGTTATTCGCACGCCTCGATGCTTGCAGGACTTCCCCGCTGATCTGGATCGCAGGGCCTCCAGGCGCTGGCAAGACGGCACTTGCAGCGAGTTGGCTGGATGCGCGGCGCGCCGGCGGCATCTGGTATCAGATCGACCCCGGTGATGGCGATCTGGCGACCTTTTTCCATTACCTCGGCCAGGCAGTGCCACCGGGCACGCGCAAGCATGCTCCGTTGCCGACGTTCACGCCGGCGCACCAGTTGGATCCGGCCGGCTTCGTGCGCCTGTACTTCCGGGCGCTGTTCCAACGGCTCAAGGCACTTGCGGTGCTGGTACTGGACAACTACCACGAGTTGCCATCGCACGCCCCCTTGCATGGCCTGCTCGAATCGATCGTCCGCGAGGTTCCTGAGGGCGTGGTGCTGCTGGTCACCAGCCGCGGCGATCCGCCGCCGCAATGCGCCGCGTTGCAGGCCAATGACCGACTTGCCCTGCTCGACTGGGATGCGCTGCGCCTGACCTTCGACGAGACCTGTGGAATCGCTGCCATGCGGCACGACGTGGACGAAGCCAGTCTTCGCGTCCTGCATGCGCAGCTCGATGGCTGGCCGGCCGGCCTGGTTCTCACGCTGGAACAAGCGCGTCCGGGTGGCGCCGCGGTCGTTCCCCATGCCGATGACCGCGAAGTTCTGTTCGCCTATTTCGCCGGACAGATCTTCCAGTCACTGTCCGACCCGGTGCGAGCCCATCTGGCGCGTCTGGCGCTGTTGCCACGGGCAACGGCCGCGCAGGCAGTGGAACTGACGGGGGATGTCGATGCGGGCGCGACACTCGACGAGCTCTATCGCAAGCGCCTGTTCGTCGAGCGGCATGGCGATGTCTATCAGTTCCATGACCTGTTCCGCGCCTTCCTGCTCCAACAGCTCAAGACCACGGCCGATCCCGAATCCATTGCTGCGTCGCGGCGGCGCGCTATCGCGATACTGGCTGGTTCCGATCAACCGGAGGCTGCGGTAGATTGCGCCGCCGCCACGAGCGACTGGACCGAGGTCGCGGCGCTGATACTGCGCTTCGCGCCCATGCTTCTGGAGCACGGGCGCGTCGCGACCCTGCGCAACTGGATCGAATCGCTACCTGCCACGATCGTGCAGACCTCGGCGGAGCTGACCTTCTGGCGAGGCATCTCGCTGTTGTCGCACCCGGCACAGGCCCGGCCGGTGTTCGAGGTTGCGTACGAACGATACGGCGACGATATCGTGGGGCGCGCCTTGTGCTGCGCTGCGGTGCTTTCCACGTACTACCTTGAAGTTGACCAGGGCCCGTTCGACCACTGGCTGGACCGACTTCTGTCACTGTTGGCGTCCCGTCCAGAATTCCCGGCACCGGCGGCTGAGCTGCGCGTCTACGCCGGGCTGCTCTTTGCATTGGGTTTCAAGCGGCCGCGCGCCGACCTGGTCGATGCGTGTCTCGCCCGAGTGGAGCAGTTGCTGCCGGTGCACGATATACCGCTCCATGCGCGGCTGGACGCGGCCACGATGGTGCTCGCCCATCATCAGATGGGGGCCAATTTCAACGAGGCCGAACGCGTCGTCACGATGGCCGCGCCCTGGATCGACGGCACCGATGTGACGCCGAACCAGCGGGCCATGTGGTCCCTGCAGCTGGGGCATCTGCGTTTGAAGCAGGGACGCGACGCTGACGCGACGCAGCTGTTCGCAGAGGCTCTGCGGATTGCCGACGCCAATGCGCTTGTCCTGCCGCCGCTGCGCGTCTATTCGCACATGGGGCGTGCCGCCGTAGCGCTCGCCGCGCACGACCCGGAGTCGGCCGATGCGGCGCGTTCGCAGGCCGCAGCGCACTGGACGTTCACGCGCCCGCTCGACCGCGCCTTCGACGCCTGTTTCCGCATGTGGATCGCTGCGCACCGGGGTGAGCACGGGCAGGCGCTGGTCCACGCGCGCGAGCTGCACGAAAGGGCGGATCAAGTCGGGCCGGTGTGGCTGCGCTGCATGGCGCGCCTGCAACTGGCCAGCGCCGAGCTGGAGTGCGACCGGAATGCGGACGTCGGCGCTCTGTTCGAACAGGCGCGGCAACTGGTGACGGGGACATGTCTCGAACGTCTGGGCGGCGCGATCGATGCCGTCGAGGCATGGATGCATCTGCAGCGTGGCGATGCGGAGGCGGCACGCCCGCTGCTCCAGCGCTGTGTCGGCAACGATGACGCACTGCACGGACAGTTCATGTTGCGGCTGCATCCGCGCTTGCTGACCGATGTATATGCAGCGGCACTGGCATGCGGGATAGCCGAAGGTGAAGTGCGTCGCGCGATCCGCGAGTACGGTGTGCATGCACCCGCCGAGGATGTGCCGGGCTGGCCGTGGCCGCTCGAGGTGCACATGCTCGGGCGTTTCGAGGTCTTGCGCGAGGGTCAGCCACTGGCCTATTCGCGCAAGGTGCCGAAGAAGCCGCTGGCCCTGCTCAAGGCGCTGGTCGCGCTGGGGGGACGTACGGTTTCCGAGCAACGAGTGCTGGATGCGCTTTGGCCGGACGAGGAAGGCGATGCTGCCGCGCGGGCTCTCGATGCCGCTGTGCTGCGTCTGCGCGGCCTGCTCGGCGACCCCGGCGCAATCGTGCAACGGGGTGGCAAACTGAGCCTGGATCCGGCGCGTGTCTGGGTGGACGTGTTCGCATTCGAGCAGGCGATCACCGCTGCCGACGGCAAGCGCGACATCGCCCAGGAGATGTCGTCGCTGTCGCGGGCCCTCACCCTGTACCAGGGCAGCTTCCTCGTCGAGGACGCGGCCGAAGGATGGGCGGTCGTGACCCGCGAGCGCCTGCGTGGGCGCTTCATCCATGCGCTGGGTCGTTACGCCGAACGGCTTGAGGCAGCCGGCGACCATGAGGCGGCGATACGGGCCTACCTCCGTGGCCTGGACACCGATCCGGCCGTCGAATCCTTCTATCAGGGCCTGATGCGCTGCTACTGCCTGATGGAGCGACGCAGCGAGGGCATCAGTGCCTATCAGCGTCTCCGGCAGATCCTGTCGATTACCTTGGGTCTGAGCCCGTCACCCGCCAGCGAGCGGCTGTACCAGGCATTGCGCGCGCAACGCCCGGACTGACCGCCCCGGGGGTGCTGGTCGCACTCCGGTCGCCCGGAAGACGGTAGCGGGGCGCCCCCATCCCGTCGGGTGGCCCGCAAACCAGGGCAGGCAAGCCGATTTCGCAAAAAGTAGCCAATCCGTAGGCATGCCCTGGCGATGCTTTCCGAAACCCAGAGGAAAGCGTCCATGCCCGTCGTTCGCAGCTACGTCGTCCGGATCTACCGAAGCAGCCGCGAAGGCATCACCGGCATGGTCGAGGACGTGAAGACCGGCCGGTCGCGCCCCTTCAGCTCGATCAACGAACTCTGGCGTGGGTTGCGGCAGCGGCCTGTGCGCCCGGCTGCGCCGGACAACAGCGAACTCCCGCCCGCGACGCAACCCGAAAGCTCCCAGGCCGCTTCCGACTGACCCCGCAGACCACCCCAGGATTCCCTATGTTCCGCACGCTCACCACAACCGTCATTCTGGCACTGTCCCTAACGGCCTGCGGCGAAGCCGAGCAGACGGTCGAAGATGTTCGTCCGGTCCGCACGCAGAAAATCGGCCACGGCGACACCGGAAATTCTGCGACCTACTCCGGTGAAGTGCGGGCCCGTCATGAGGCGTCGCTCGGATTCCTCGTCAGTGGACGCGTCCAGCGCCGCCTGGTGGAAGTGGGCGACCACGTCGCGATCGGCCAGCCGCTGTTCCAGATCGACCCGACGGATACGACGCTGAGTGCCAACGCTTCCCGCACGCAGGTGGAAGCGGCGCGTGTCCAGCATGCGAAAGCGGTGCACGACTACCAGCGTTACGTCGAACTCGAGCGATCGCAGTTCGTTTCCAAGTCCGAGCTGGAACGGATGCGCCTCAACATGGAGACGGCCCGCGAGACGTTGCGCGCCGCCCAGGCGAACTATGGTGTGGCTGCCAACCAGTCCTCCTACACCACGCTCCGGGCCACCACATCCGGCGTCGTCACCTCGATCGCCGTCGAGGCCGGCAACGTGGTGGCCGCTGGCCAGGTCGTCGTCAAGATCGCCGAGCGCGGCGAGCGCGAGATCGTCATCAGCATTCCTGAAGCGCGCGTGGACGAACTGCGCAATGCCGAGAGCCTTGCGATAGAACTGTGGGCCAACCCTGGACACCGCTATAGCGGTCGCCTGCGCGAGCTGGCACCCGACACCGATCCGGTCACGCGCACGTATTCGGCCCGCATCAGTATTCTGGACGCGGACAGGAAGGTCGGCCTTGGCATGACCGGCAAAGTGCTGTTGACACTGAAAAGCGATGCGCGGCTGCGTCGTCTGCCGCTGACGGCGCTTTACGATACCGACGGCCAGCCCAGGGTCTGGGTGGTGGATGCCAAGACGTCACGCGTCCAGCCGCGCCAGGTGCAGATCGATCAGGCTCAGCAGGGGAGCGTGCTTGTCAGTGGTGGCCTTCGTGATGGCGAACTGGTCGTGACCGCAGGCGCCAACCTGCTTCACGCAGGTCAGAAGGTACGCGCAGTGGATGCTGCCGAGCTGCCGGGAGGACGTTCATGAAGTCCTCCTTCAACCTGTCAGCGTGGGCACTCAAGCACCAGCAGTTCGTGTTGTTCCTGATGCTGCTTTTCAGCATCGCGGGTGCCTACGCCTACCTCCACCTTGGCCAGGCGGAGGACCCGGAGTTCACCGTGAAATCCATGGTGGTGCAGTCGAGCTGGCCAGGCGCCAGTGCCGACGATGTGGCGCAGCAGGTGACCGACCGCATCGAGCGCAAGCTGCAGGAAGTGGCGGAGATCGACTACATCACCAGCTTCTCCAAGCCGGGCGTGTCGCAGATCACCATCACCTTGCTTGAGTCCACGCCTTCCAGAGACGTGCCCGACGTCTGGTACCAGGTCCGCAAGAAGATCGGCGACATCCGCCCCACACTGCCGCAGGGGGTGCAGGGGCCGGCATTCAATGACGAGTTCGGCGACACGTTCGGCAACCTGTACGCATTCACCAGCGACGGCTTCAGCTATGCCGAACTGCGCCGTTTCGTCGACCAAGCGCGCGACGAGTTCCTGCGCGTCGGCGACGTGAGCAAGGTGCAGTACGTCGGTGTGCAGGATGAAAAGGTGTTCGTGGAAACCTCGTCCGCGCGCCTCGCGTCGCTGGGCATTGATCCGCGCCTGATCGAGGATACGCTGCGCGCCACCAATGCCGTGGTGCCCGCAGGTACTGTCGAGGGTGACGAGCAGCGCGTGGCACTGCGCGTGACCGGCGAGTTCGACTCGGTGGAGTCCATCGCCAACATCGGCATCCAGGCTGGCGACCGGCGGCTCCGCCTGGGTGACATCGCTCGCGTTTACCGCGGCTACGTCGATCCGGTCTCCAGCAAGATGCACTTCAATGGCAAGGAGGCGATCGGTGTCACCATCGCCATGCGCGACGGCGGCGACGTGATCGGCATGGGCAAGGAGCTCGACGCGGCGGTGGCGCGCATCAAGGCGGCCATGCCGGTGGGCGTGGAGATCCATGCGGTCTCCAACCAACCCGAGGTGGTCCATGAGTCGATCCGCGAGTTCACCACCAGTCTGGCCGAAGCAATCGCGATCGTCCTGGCGGTGAGCTTTCTTTCGCTGGGCTGGCGCACCGGCATCGTGGTCGCCCTGTCGATCCCGTTGGTATTGGCGATCACCTTCCTGGCGATGTATGCGCTGGGTATCGACCTGCAGCGCATTTCGCTGGGCGCACTGATCATCGCGCTGGGCTTGCTGGTGGACGACGCGATCATCGCCGTGGAAATGATGGTGCTGAAGCTCGAGGAGGGTTGGGACCGGACGCGTGCAGCGACCTTCGCCTACACCGCGACGGCTTTCCCCATGCTCACCGGCACGTTGATCACGGCCGCGGGCTTCCTGCCGGTTGGGCTGGCCAGATCCAGCGCGGGCGAATACACCATTTCGATCTTCCAGGTCGTGGGCATCGCGCTGGTCATGTCCTGGGTGGTGGCGGTGCTGTTCACGCCTTACCTGGGCTACAAGCTGCTGCCGGAAATGAAGAAGCACGCCGGCCATGATCCGCACGCGGTCGACACCACCAAGGGTTTCTACGGGCGCTTCCGGGTAATGCTGGAGTGGTGCCTGCACCATCGCGGCCTGGTGCTGGGCATGACGCTGGCCGCCTTCATTGGCGCACTCGGTCTGTTCCGCACCGTACCGCAGCAGTTCTTCCCCGCGTCGAGCCGTCCCGAACTGATGGTCGACCTGTGGCTGCCCGAGGCGGCGAGCATCACGGCCACGGAAGCGGCCGTCACGAAGCTCGAGGCCCAGTTGGAGAAGGACCCTGACGTGAAGTCCGTCACCAGCTACATCGGCAACGGCAGTCCGCGCTTCTACCTGCCTCTCGACGTCCAGCTGCCCAACACCAACTTTGCCCAGCTGATGGTCATGACCAAAGGCACGGAGGAGCGCGAGCGCGTGCTCGAACGGCTCCACAAGGGCTTCGAGACAGGCTTTCCCAATGTGCGCGGCCGCGTGTCGCGGCTGGAGAACGGCCCGCCCGTCGGCTATCCGGTGCAGCTGCGCGTCTCCGGGCCAGACAAGACGAAGCTGATGGACATCGTGGCCCAGGTGCAGGCCGTGCTGCGCAAGGAACCGGCGATCCGCGCCGTCAACACCAACGCTGGCGAGCGCCTGCAGGCCATGCGTGTCATCGTTGATCAGGACAAGGCGCGTGCGCTGGGGTTGACGTCCAAGCAGATCTCCGACGCCACGCAGAACTCGTTGTCGGGGCTGGCGATCACCCAGTACCGTGAAGACGACCAGTTGATCGACGTCATCGCGCGCGTCGACCGTGGCGAGCGTACCGACTTGGAGAACCTCAAGGACGCCAAGATCTACGTGCGGGACGGCCGCTTCATTCCCTTGTCGCAGGTCGCCCGCATCGAAGTGGGCAGCGAAAGCAGCATCGTGTGGCGTCGCGACAGGATGGCCACGGTGACCGTGCGCGCGGACGTCAGCGGCGCCGAGGGACCGGACGTGACCGAGCGCGTGTGGCCCGAGATCGAGAAGATCATCACCAAGCTGCCGCTTGGCTATCGCATCGAGGTGGGCGGCGCCACGGAATCCAGCATGCGGGCGCAGCGCTCGATCGGCACCGTCGCACCCCTCGCGGTCGCGGCCATCTTGATCCTGCTGATGATCCAGCTGCAGGACATGAAGAAGATGGCGCTGGTTCTGCTGACCGCACCTCTGGGCATGATCGGCGTATCGCTGGTCCTGGCGGTCTTCCGGGTGCCCTTCGGCTTCGTAGCGCTGCTGGGAACGATCGCGCTGGCAGGCATGATCATGCGCAACTCGATCATCCTGATCGACCAGATCGACCAGGATCTTGCGCATGGCGTTGCGCCCTGGGAGGCGATCGTCGGCTCGACGCTGCGGCGTTTCCGCCCGATCGTGCTGACCGCGCTGGCCGCCATCCTGGCGATGATTCCGCTGACGCGCTCGACCTTCTGGGGCCCGATGGCGTGGGCGATCATGGGCGGGCTCTCCGTGGCCACGCTGATGACGCTGGTCGTGCTGCCCACGCTATACGCGCAGTGGTACCGCGTCCGCCCCGATACTCCTGCCCCCACTCCCGCACCTCCGTCCACGGAGGACGATGAACCCCCGGCGATGCTGCCGGCGTCGGCATGACGCTGACGATGCATCGTGCCCCTGCTGCCCGGCGTCTGGCCGTCGGCGCAGCACCTTCCCATCCACACCTAGATCCGTCCATGGCGCTCGGTTCTCCGCGCGCCAACCCATCCACAATCCCCATCACGACACTGGAGTTTCAATGAATCTCACCACGCGGGTCGCGGCAGTTGCCGCCGCCCTGATGTTCTCTTCGCCGTTGCTTGCTCTGGAGCTGCCGAATCCGACCTTCGAAGAGCAGCAGATCCTCGCCGAGGCGGAAGTCGCCCGGGTACAGCAAGGACCGCAGAAGCGCGCATTCATCGAGCAGCAGTTGCGATTCTCGCCGCAGGACGCCGCCCGGTTCTGGCCGGTGTACGAGCAGCACCAGGCCGGCCTGGATGCACTCACCCGTCGCCGCATCGAGAACATCCTGTACTACGTCCGCGTCTGGAACGCCGGCAGTGTGGACGACGAAGCTGCGAATCGCTTGGCGCGGGAAGCGATCGCGATCGAAGAGGACGAAGCCTCGCTGCTGAAACGGACGTATCTCCATGCCAGCAGGGCCGTGTCGCCCGCGCAGGCAGCCCGTTATGTGCAGATTGAAGCGAAGGCGCGCTCAGTGATTCGTGCCCAGGAAATGATGAGCGTGCCGCTGGTCAAGTAGTGGAGAAGGCGGTGCAGGGCACGGAGCATCTCGTCATGCCCGATGCCCTGCAGACCGCCGCCAACAACACAGCCGGTCATCGGTCCGTTCCGCGGACATCCCGTAGTTCCCCGCATTCCCGTCACGTCCGACGATCCGTCGCCGGCAGACCGTGCGTTGCCACAGATGGTCATCATGCAATTCGCAAACCTCCCCCCATGGCTGCTGGCCGTCATCGTCATCCCGGTGTGCGCATCGCTGAGCGCGCAGGTGCAGGCCGCGGACGTCTGCAGTCAGGGCACCCGTCCCCCCGTGGTCAACCTGCGCGTTGACAACGACATCGTCGGCGGACAGGACCAGGGTTACAGCAACGGGCTGCAGGTGACCCTGGTTTCGCCCAACCTTCGCGACTACACCACCGACCCCTGTCTTCCGCGCCCGGCGCAATGGATCAATCGCCATCTTTCCGCGCTGCAGCCCGATGGGTTCGAACAGCGCAACATGATCGGCACCTTTGCCCATGGCATCTTCACGCCAACCGACTACGACCGCCGTGACTTGATCGAGGACGACCGCCCTTATGCGGCCGTCCTGCTGTTTGGCGTGGGCTACAGCGCGCGCAACGAGGATCGCCTTCATACCACGCAACTGCAGGTCGGCGTCCTGGGCCCGGCGGCCATGGGCGAGCAAGTACAGAATGGCGTGCACGGCGTGATAGGCGCCGACAAGTTTCGCGGCTGGGACCACCAGCTGGAGAACGAGCCTGTGTTCCGGATCGTGCACGAACGCATGCGGCGCTACGCGCCTGAAGCGGGCGAAAGCGGCTGGGGGTGGGACGCCATCTCGCACTACGGCGGCAGCTTCGGCAATCTCACCACCTACGCCAATGCCGGCGGCGAGCTGCGCTTCGGCCGCAACCTGCCCAACGACTTCGGCAGCACACCGCTGCGCCCCGCCGGCGAGAACACCGCCCCCGTGAGTGAATCGCACCGCTTCATGCCGGGGGTGCACCTGTTCCTGCATGTCGATGCACGTCTGGTCGCGCGCGACATCTCGCTGGACGGCAACACCTTCCGCGACAGCCACAGCGTGGACAAGCGCGAGGCGGTTGCCAACCTCGGCTACGGCGTGGCGTGGATGCTGCACAGGTGGAAGTTCGCACTGGCCCGCTACCACAGCACACGCGAGTTCGACGGGCAGCGGGAAGCGCCTGTTTTCGGCAGCTTCACCATCAGCAAGGCCCTCTGAGGCTCGTGGCAGTACTGGCAAACAGGAGAGACGCACCATGACGCGACTGCGCACCGCTCAGGCAGGAGGGTTCTTCCTGCTGATGATGATGCTCCTCTCCAGCGGTTGCGCCGTCCTGCGTCCTGCCGTCGGCGTCAAGACGGTGACGCCAAGCCAGTACATCATCGCCAAGCGCGGTGACATCCTGACCACGCGCAGGCTGAGCGAAGCCACCGTCGAAACCATCCGTGTCGCCGGCCTGGACGATGGCCCCTGCGTCGAGGCGTCGCCTGACTGCACCGACGCGCTGAGCGAGGCGAGCGGCCTCTCGAACGAACGCCGGCTGCTGGCTCTTTCCGAGCTGTGGCTGCAGCAGGCGATGTCCCTGCGGACGTCCTCGCGGGCGGATGCGCACGATGCCCGGGTCGATGCGTGGCTGGAGGTCGCCCGGCATGCATACGCCTATCTGTTCTTCAGCGAGCGTACGCCGGGAGAACGCGCATTCGAAGACCGCCAGACGCAGGCGCGCGACTACTACAACCTCGCGGTGCAGGAAGCCACCGTCGCCATCTTTGGTGGACAGGTCCGCGGAAGGGCGGACTTCGACCACCTCGGCGTGATGCGGCTTTCCCGCTGGACTGTCCGCGTCGACCTTTCGGGTCTGCGCCGGTCGGAAAGACTCGATGTTCCGCAGGAACTGGTGGCGGCCTCTTCGCTGTCGTTCGCCGGCGTGCGCAGCGTGTACCGGCGCGACGGCTTCGGGGCCGAACTGGTGACCGTGCTGGGCGATCCCTCAACGCAAGTCGCGCGAGAAGAGCCCGGTGAACCGAGCCCGCGCGCGCGGCGGCCCGCAGCCGTGTGGAGCCAGATGCCTTCGCCCTCGGTCACCGCGTTGCTCCGTTTTTCCGGCGAAACGCTGGCCGAAGTGATGGCCACGTCCGAATTCGTGGTCGCCGCCTACGATCCTTACCAGGTCACCCGGGTGGATGTTCGTGGTCAGGACGTCCCACTGGCGGCGAACTTCACCGCCGGCTACGGCCTGTGGTTGGCGCGCTCCGACTTCGCGCAGCAATCGATCCGCTCGCTGTTCGGCAGCGAACTCGGGATCGCTCGTCCGCACCTCTACCTCATGCAGCCCTACGATCCGGACAAGCGGATCCTGCTGATGGTGCACGGACTGGCCAGCAGCCCCGAGGCCTGGGTCAACGTCGCCAACGAGCTGATGGGCGACGAAGAGCTGCGAAAGCACTTCCAGATATGGCAGTTCTACTACCCCACCAACATGCCGATCGCCTACAACCATGAAGCGATCCGGAAAACGCTGGACGACGCCATGCGTCACTTCGATCCTGGCGACACTCGTCGAGCCTCGCGGGGAACGGTGATCGTGGGCCACAGCATGGGCGGCATCATCGCCCGCCTGATGGTGTCCTCGTCGGGCACTTCACTGTGGGATCGCCTGGTGGCCGGGAAAGTGCACGACAAAACGCGACTGGAGCGTGTCCGCGCGAAGGTCGCCCACATCCTCCAGTTCGATCCTTTGCCGAATGTGGATCGCGTTGTCTTCATCGCCGCTCCCCATCGCGGAACCGACCTGGCAGGCAGCGGCATCGGACGCTGGATCGGCCGCATGGTGCGCATCCCCATGGCCGCGCTGGGCAGCTTCGCCGACGTCCTGCCGGATATCACTTCCGATGCCGACGGTTCCAGCCGACGCATGAGAATTCCGACGAGCATCGAGAATCTCGACAAGTCCGATGTGTTCGTGCGGGCCGCGGCCGACCTGCCGATCTCCTCGCGCGTGCGCTACCACTCCATCATCGCCCGGCGTCGACCGGCAGTGCCGCTGGACGTCTCCGACGACGGTCTGGTGCCTTACTGGAGCTCCCATCTCGATGGCGCAGCGTCGGAGAAGGTCCTGCATGCAGGCCACAGCGTCCAGGAGACCCCACAAGCGGTGCTGGAGCTCAAGCGCATCCTGCATCTCGACATCCGCGAGCGTGCCAGCGATGGCGCTGCATCGCTGTAGATGGCGCACGGGAACTGAAGATGTCCATCCTGTCGTTGCAACAGTACTGGAGTGGCGGTTTCCTCGAGGCCAACGGTTTCATCGGCCTGAATCTGCTCGGCGCGTTACTGCTGGGCATGCTCGTGGGCTACGAGCGTTCCTATCAGGGTCGCGCTGCGGGCATGCGCACCTATGGTCTGGTGTGCATGGCATCGACTGCCCTGACCGTGTTCGTGGGCTTCGCGCCGCAGTGGTACGGAGGCCAGGGCACGCTGGCCATCGTGGACCCTACGCGTGTCGTCCAGGGGATCGTCACCGGCATTGGCTTTCTCGGCGCCGGCGTGATCGTGAAGGACGGCCTGAGCATACGCGGCCTGACCACGGCCGCTTCCATCTGGGCCGTATCTGCGGTGGGGGTGCTCCTCGGCGTCGGCCTGTACGCCGCCGCCCTGTTCTTTGCGCTGCTTTGCGCGCTTTCCATGTCGTTGCTGCACAACCTGGAAACTCGCCTGCCAGGGCGCTCTACGCTGGACATCACGTTGACGTTCCGTCCCGGCTTCAAGCCGGACCTGTGCGAAGTGGAACAGATTGCCAAGGCGCGCGGCTATCGGGTCTTGCGCGACAGCGTGACCATCACTTTCGCCGACAACCAGGCGGTATGGCGGTTTGGTGCGGTGGCGATGGAGCGGTCCCGCGCACTCTCTCCCACGCTGCTCGCCGATGAGCTCGCCACGTCCGAGGGTGTCGCCCAGTTCACCATCACGCCGGTTCGCAACTGAACCGCGCTGCCGGATCCAACGCGCCGGGAACATCCGCCCGTTCCCCGGTCTTCCACGCAACCAGGACACTCCCCAAGGAACCTGCCTCTCCATGAACCTCCTGCATCTCGATTCCAGCATCCTTGGCCCGCACTCCGTGAGCCGCTCACTGTCCTCCCGGGTGGTCGACCAGTTACGCCAGAGAGTGCCCAGCCTGCGCGTGACGTATCGGGATCTGGCTGCAGCGCCGATCCCTCACCTGTCCGGACCGTATGTCGCGGCCACGCACGGCGGCGGGATCGCACCGGAAGACGGTACGTTGCGTGAAGACCTCGCACTCGGTGAAACCGTCATGCAGGAATTCCTTGCGGCCGAAGTCGTAGTCATCGGCGTGGCGTTCTACAACTTCTCTATCTCCAGCCAACTCAAGGCGTGGATCGACCGCATCGCGATCGTGGGAAAGACATTTCGTTACACCGAATCCGGACAGCTGCAGGGTCTGGCCGGCAACAAACACGTCATCTTGGCTATCGCACGAGGCGGCTTCTACGGCGACGGCTCGCCTGCGCGGGCCATGGAGCATGCGGAAACCTACCTGCGCAGTGCGTTCTCCTTCATCGGCGTGACCAGGCTCGACGTCATCGAAGCAGAGGGACTGCGAGTAAGTGCCGAGCAACGCGAGACAGCAATCGCACAGGCCGAACAGCGCATCGCACAGGCGGTCACGGCCCTGGCATCCTGAGGCGTGCCAGCCGCTGCGCACGGGGCAAGTGACCGTTCCCGCTGGTGACAAGGGACGATGGTCGTGCGGGCATCGTTCCCGATGAGGACCTTCGATCACATGGGCGGCGATCACGATCTCCAGCGTGGCAGCGGGCGCCGGCGTTCAGCCGATCGTGCCAAGTCCGGCGTCGACGGATGCGAAAGCTGCTATCGCGGTGCGGCTCCGGGAACAGGATGCTCGCAGGCCGCCTATCCGGCGACAGTGCGGCCCCTGTCGAGCCGCACTGGCCAGGTCTATCAGCCTAAGTCAGAAGCCATTGGTCGATGAAGTGGTGCGATCAGACGTCGAGTCCGTCGTGGCCGACGAAGCAGTGGCCTCGCCCGGTGCCCTGAAGCCCGCTGCGCGTGCGCAGGCATCGGCCTTGCGCAGGCGACGATCGACTTCGGCCGGATCCGGCGGCGTACTGCCCAGCTTGGGCAAGAAGCCTGCCAGCCTGTCTGGAGTAAGATCCGATGGCAGAAGTGAGGGTAGAGCGCAGTTCTCTGTTTCCGTCTTCGTCCGATTGCCTTGTTCGGCAGCGTCGGACTCGAGTCTCGGGATGCTGGCTTCGCCTGCCAGCAGCGGAGAGGAAGCGCTCAGGGCGAGCGCCAACAGAGCTGTCAGTGGGATGATCTGCAAATGAAACTCCTTATCGAGTTGGGGTGTGGCGGCCGCGGCATGGCGAACAGCGAGCCCGACGGAGGGGAGAGAGGACTCCGGGGGCGACTTGACGTTCTGAATCGCCAGTCGTGGACCGCATGCATAGCTTGCTTGTTGGCATCGCACGAATAACCTACGGATTCAGAAAGTCATGCGTCCAATGCACGACACGCGATGCACGTAGCCGGTAGCAGTATCGTCAGTCCGAAGCGAGACCAATCCTTCTCAATCCCCACATCGGCGCGATGCCTGCGCTGAGCATCACCGGCGAGCGGTTCTACTGCGCGAGTCGCCTGTGTGGCGCGCCTGCCACCTGATGACCGGGGCAGTGGCTCCCCGCCGATGGAAACGTCATCGAAGTGCGCCAGCGCGGGGGAGTCACCGCATGCAGCCACGGAACATTGAGAAGTCGCAATGCAGCCGGTGCGACTGGTCGCAGCAGCAGGGCGTGCCCGGTTCCTGGATTCAACTGATCGCGCCGCGGTGCTCAGTGTCCTGACCAGCGTCAGTGCCGTGTGAGACTCGGCTGGCGACCCCTATTACAGAGGGGCGGCATACAGTTACGTCTGCTGACAGGTCTCTTGCGGCCGTTCATGCATGTGGAGAAGACCATAGTTCTTGCAGCCGGCACCTACATGGGAATGCGAACAGCGTCGTACGAAACCCGGGCTCGCCGGGCTTCCGGTGATACTATACCCCAGTATTCCATAGAGGCTGTTGCGATGCCCCATAGCGCCCATGAGAAAAAGCGCGTGCTGACGCGGGTGCGCCGCATCAAGGGCCAGGCCGATGCGCTGGAGCGCGCACTGGAAGCGGGCGCGGACTGCGGCGCGGTGTTGCAGCAGATCGCCGCCATCCGTGGCGCCGTCAATGGCCTGATGTCCGAAGTGATGGAAGCCCACATCCGCGAAGAGTTCGGCCAGCCCGCGCGCAGCGATGCCCAGCGGCAGGCGCGCGTGCAGGAAATGGCCGGGCTGGTCCGTTCCTACCTGAAGTAAGCAGGTGCCGCATGCGACACCCCGTTAATGACCGTCATTGCAGGAGTTCCCCATGAAGAGCCGCGCCGCCGTCGCCTTTGCCGCAGGCGAGCCCCTCCGGATCGTCGAGATCGACGTTGCCCCGCCGCAGAAAGGCGAGGTACTGGTGAAGATCACCCACACCGGCGTCTGCCACACCGACGCCTTCACGCTGTCCGGCGACGATCCGGAAGGCCTGTTCCCGGTCGTGCTGGGCCATGAAGGTGCCGGCATCGTGGTCGAGGTGGGCGAAGGCGTCACCAGCGTGAAGCCGGGTGACCACGTCATTCCGCTCTACACCGCCGAATGCGGCGAATGCCTGTTCTGCAAGAGCGGCAAGACCAACCTGTGCATCTCCGTGCGCGCCACCCAGGGCAAGGGCGTGATGCCGGATGGCACCTCACGCTTCTCCTACGAGGGCCAGCCGCTGTACCACTACATGGGCTGCTCGACCTTCAGCGAGTACACCGTGGTCGCCGAAGTGTCGCTGGCGAAGATCAACCCCGACGCCAATCCCGAGCATGTCTGCCTGCTCGGCTGCGGCGTCACCACCGGCATCGGCGCGGTGCACAACACGGCCAAGGTGCAGGAAGGCGATTCGGTCGCCGTGTTCGGCCTGGGCGGCATCGGCCTGGCGGTGATCCAGGGCGCGCGCCAGGCCAAGGCCGGCCGCATCATCGCCGTCGACACCAATCCGGCGAAGTTCGAGATGGCGCGGCAGTTCGGCGCCACGGACTGCGTCAACCCGAAAGACTTCGACAAGCCGATCCAGCAGGTCATCGTCGATATGACGGACTGGGGCGTGGACCATTCGTTCGAATGCATCGGCAACGTCAACGTCATGCGCGCCGCATTGGAGTGCGCACATCGCGGCTGGGGCCAGAGCGTCATCATCGGCGTGGCCGGCGCGGGACAGGAGATCAGCACGCGGCCGTTCCAGCTGGTGACCGGGCGCAAGTGGATGGGTACGGCGTTCGGCGGCGTGAAGGGACGCTCGCAGCTGCCGGGCATGGTCGAGGATGCGATGAAGGGCGACATCGAACTCGCGCCCTTCGTCACCCACACCATGCCGCTGGACGGCATCAACGAAGCCTTCGACCTGATGCATGAAGGCAAGTCGATCCGCTCGGTGGTGCATTTCTGATGTCCGAGCCCCTCTCCCGCCGGGAGAGGGGTTGGGGTGAGGATCCGGCGACATCCTGATGGTCGGACGCCGCGCTTCTTGCAACGTCCACTGCGGTTCGCCCGTTACGCTCCGTCCAACCCTCATCCGGCGCTTCGCGCCACCTTCTCCCGCAGGAGAAGGGAACACGGGAACCACCATGACACTCGAACGCCTCGAACACCGCGCCTGCTTCGGCGGCTGGCAGGACGTCTACCGCCATCGCTCCGCCGCACTCGACTGCGACATGACGCTGGGCCTGTACCTGCCGCCGCAGACCGTACACGTCGCCTGTCCGGTGCTGTACTGGCTCAGCGGCCTGACCTGCACGGAGCAGAACTTCATCACCAAGGCCGGGGCGCAACGTTACGCCGCCGAACACGGCCTGATCCTCGTGGCGCCGGATACCAGCCCGCGTGGCGAGGATGTGGCGGACGCCGATGGCTACGATCTCGGCAAGGGCGCCGGCTTCTATGTCAACGCGACGCAGGCGCCGTGGGCCTCGCACTACCGGATGTACGACTACATCGTCGACGAGTTGCCCGCGCTGGTCGAGTCCCATTTTCCCGTCACCGGTGCCCGCGCGATCAGCGGCCATTCGATGGGCGGACATGGCGCGTTGACGATCGCGTTGAAGAACCCCGGGCGCTACCGCAGCGTCTCCGCGTTCTCGCCGATCGTCGCACCGTCACAGGTGCCGTGGGGGCAGAAGGCATTCTCGGCCTACCTCGGAGACGACCGCGCGGCCTGGAAGGCCTGGGACACCGTGGAGCTGATCGGTCATGCGCAGGAGAAGCTGCCGCTGCTGGTCGACCAGGGCGACGCGGACGAGTTTTTGCAGGATCAGCTGAAACCGGAACTGCTGCAGGCCGCGGCCGCTGCGGCCGGACATCCGCTGACGCTGCGGCTGCAGCCCGGTTACGACCACAGTTACTATTTCATCGCCAGCTTCATCGGCGACCACATCGCGCACCATGCGCACGCATTGAAAGCGTAGGGCGGGCTCAAGCCCGCCTGCTGGATCCGTGGGGATGACGACGGTGGGCCAGGGCCACCCTACGAAACAGCGTCGGTCAGCGCGTAGTCGGTAAAGGCGAAACGTCCGTCGCGCAGTTCGGTGTCGCCCTGCGTCAGCCGCAGCGGCCGCTCGAACATCGGACCGGCCCACACGCAGGTGTGGAATTCGCCGTTCTCGCCGCAGGCATCCACGGCGGCGGGCACCGCTTCGAGCAGCGCGAGGTCGAAGGCATGCCCGGCGAACGCGGCGTCGAGTTGCTGCGTGTCGACACAGCAGAGGTCCGCGCGCAATCCCCCCGCGATCATCTCGCGCGCCAGGGCCGCCGTATCGCGTCCGAACAGCGGCGTCAGCACCTCCCATCCGATCGGTGCGAGGCTCTGCACGCGATAGGCGCGCACATCCTCGAGGAACAGGTCGCCGAACGCCATCGTGTGCAGGCCCGGCCAGCGTTGCGCGGCCCGTGCCAGTGCCTCCGTCATCGCCTGCCCGTAATCGTCGTTCGAGCAGGCCGCCGGAATCATCGCCTCGATCAGTGGCAGTCCGGTGGCGCGTGCCTGTGCATGCAGCACGCTGCGGCGGATGCCCTGCATGGAAATGCGGTCGTACTCGCGCGTCACCGTGGTCAGCAGCCCCACCACCGCGACATCATCGCGCTGGCGCAACGCATGCAGCGTCCACGCGGCGTCCTTGCCGCCGCTCCACGACAGCAGTACCGGCGTGCGGGAGTCCATCAGGATGCGAAGAATGCGTCGGCAGGCGGCACGTCAGGCGGCCGACACGTCGCGCAGTTCCCAGCCGTGGCCGGCCAGCAGGCGCAGGCGATGCTTCAGTACCTGGCCGGGAATCGACGAGGTCGCCACCAGCATGATCCGCAGGTCGTCCTGTTGCCCGGAGACGGTGGCGCCGGCGTCCACCACGCCCAGGCCGGGATCGACCTCGTCAGGCTCATCCTGGCGGTCGCGCCAGCGATCGAACAGGGCGCTGGTGCGCAGCGCGTTCTGCAGTTGGGCCGCGAATTCCTCGGCGCCATGGGCGTCGAAACTGAAAGCCGGATCCCCGCCGCGCGCACGGCTGGGGTCCGGCAGACTGATGTAATAACGCACCGCCATGGCACCCTCGACGCTTGTCTGGCCGATAGAGTAGCGGGCAGGCGTTAGGCCGTCGTTATGTCACCTTGAAGGTGTGGGGCTCGGATGCGAAGCCGACCACCACGGCGCCCTTGCCCACGTTGACCATGCCGGTCAGGCTCATGACGCTTTCGAAGACTTCGACCTTGTTGTTCTCGCAGATGTCGCGCAGGCGCTGGTAACCGGGCAGCGCACGCATTTCCGCCAGCTCGCCGCCGTAGCTCAGGCATACCGTGGGCGTCATCAGCCCCTTCATCACCTGGCTGCCGGCGAACTTGAACATCTGTTCCACCGCATTGTCGAAGCCCTTGATCTTCGCCACCGGTTCGGTGACGCCGGCATGGCCGTGCAGCACCGGCTTGATGTCCAGCGCGCTGCCCAGCGCCGCACTCAGCAGGCCCACGCTCCGGTCGCCCTTGGTACGGGCGCGGGCGCGCAGGTAGTACAGGTCGCGCGGGATCATGTAGCCGTGGGTGTTGGCGGCCAGCTCCTCCAGGCGAACGCGGATCTGCTGCACGCTGGCACCGGCGGCGCGCATGCGTACAGCCTCCACCGCGGTGATGCCCTGGGCGGCGAACAGCGTCTGCGTGTCGATCACGCGCAGTGCGAATGGCGAGTTGTGCCCGGCCGCCTGGCGCACCGGCTTGTAATCGTTGAGGATGGCGAAGCTGGCCTGCATCGCGTTCTCGTGGATCGGACTGCGCGTCTTGGTGATGGTCATGCAGAAGACGTGGTCGTAGTCGATCACCAGCTGGCCCAGGAACAGGTCGCGGATCTGGTTGACGGTGAACGGCGTGGTCTCGGCCTCGTGACCCCGCTCGGCCACATGCGCGTGCAGGAAGCTCAGCGTGGCCTGCTCGTCGCGGTGGTCGGCCAGCACGGCTTCGCCGATGCGTACCGTGATCGGCAGGATGACGATGTTGTTCTGTTGCAGGTATTCCAGCGGCAAATCGCACGCAGAATCGATGACTATGCCTATGCGCATCTCAGCCCCTCCCGGCTTCCGTCGCATTCAATCGTGCAAAGCTATCCGACAATCCGTGGCGGGGCCGTCGCGAAAGCTCAGGACTGTGCTGTAAATCACAATAACGGACCTGCCTCACAGTGTCGATGCGGCCTGTGTGCGCTTTTGGCTGGGTTCGTGATCATCAATTAATTGTGATGATAATCACAAAAATGACCCGGGCGGGCTTGTCGCTGTGCGATGGCGGACCGACACTCCGACCTCAATGCAAGGGGACGCATGAAACAGGGGTGGTGGTCGTTACTGCTGGTGCTGGCCCTGCTGCCCACGGCGCACGCGCGCGAAGGGAACATCGCGCGGATCGACCGTATCCAGTCCGTCACACTGGAGCAGCAGGCCGGGCAGCGCGCCGGACTCTTTTCCGAACGCCGGTTCGAAGCCGGCGACGATGTCGCGCGGGTGATCGGCAACGGTGAATGGCGGCTGCAGCCTTCCCCGGGGATCACCGAGCCGCTGCTGGTCATCCACCATCCCTACAGTGCACGGGTGACCGTGCTGGACCGGCCCGGCGGCACGCCGCGGGTGCAGGATCTTTTCACCCGCGACCTGGATCCGCAGTACCTGCGACGCACGCTGGTCTTCCCGCTGGCGGGCGACGGGCCCGTCTACGTGAAGGTGGAAGGCGCGCGTTACCCGCTGCATGTGTCGGTCGAGCCGCGCGCGCGCCACGTTGCCGCGGATCTGGAGCACCAGCGTCGCCTGCTGCCCGCGCTGGGCGTGGTGCTGGGCGTGTCGCTGGCGGTGCTGCTGTTCTGGGCCATGCTGCGCGACCGCGTCTATCTGCTGTACGCGGCGACCATGCTGCTGCAACTGCTCTTCATGCTGTGCTCGTACGGCGAGGCCTACACGCTGCCCTACCTGCGGGAGCTGGCGCGTTTCGGCGCGCCCGGCATCTGGGCCATCAATGCCCTGGCCACCATCGCGCTGGTCTACCTGTGGCTGGACTACGCCGATCTGCGCCGGGTCACGCCCCGGCTGAGCCTGCTGCTGCGCGTGGTGGGCGTGCACGTCAGCGTGGTGCTGCTGGTGCTGCTGTTGCTGCCGTGGCCGGCGGACAAGGCGTGGTTTCCGGACATCGCCAATGGCGTGTTCCTGCTGACCAACCTCATCGCGATCATCACGCTGGCGCTGGCGTGGATACGCGGGCAACGGCACGCCGGCTATGTGCTGATCGCGTGGGTGCCGCTGGTGGTCTTCACCCTGTGGCGCGCCTTGCGCTTCAGTGGTGGCGAGCAGGTGGATCCCTGGCTGGACTATGGGCTGCCGCTGGTACAGGCGTTCAACGCGGTGGTGCTGGCGCTTGGCCTGGCCGACCGCATGCGCACCTTCCGGCGCGAGCGCGACAGCGCCAAGCAGCACGCCGAACGCGACGTGCTGACCGGTGTGCTGAACCGCGGCGGCATCGAGCACCGGCTGGACTGGGCCGTCATCGAGATGCAGCGCGAACAGATCCCGGTCTCGCTGTTATTCATCGACCTGGACCACTTCAAGAAGATCAACGACCGCCACGGCCACGCGCTGGGCGATGCCTGCCTGCGCGCGGTCACGCGCGTGGTCAGCGGCGAGTTCCAGTACGGCGACCAGTTGGGCCGGCTGGGCGGCGAGGAGTTCGTGCTGGTGCTGGCGGGCGCCGACCTGGCCACCGCCACCCACATCGCCGAGCGCGTGCGCGCGCGCATCCAGCAGGGCTGCCGGGTGGTGGATGGCGTCACGGTGGAACTGACCGCCAGCATCGGCGTGGCCCCGGGCCTGCCGGGCGACAGCGTCGCCGCGCTGATCGCCCGCGCCGACCAGGCCATGTATGCGGCCAAGCGCGCCGGCCGCAACCGGGTCATGCCGCATGGCGCGGCGCCGGTGGCGGAAACGAAAGAGGCGCCCGAAGGCGCCCCCGTCGACTGATCCGCAATCCGTCGCGTCAGCGCGTGTATGCGCGCGGCAGCGGTCCGGCCTGCTGCAGGTAACGGTCGCGCAGTTCGGTCTGGCGCGAACGCATCGGCATGGCGCGTCCACCCAGCCACACCTGCTCGGCGGTGTTGGCGATGTCCAGCGGATCGCCGCTCCACAGCACCAGATCGGCCACCTTGCCGGGCGCGATGCTGCCGACGCGGTCGGCCACGCCGAACGCTTCCGCCGGCACGCGGGTCAGGCCGGCCAGGCCGTCTTCCCACGGCAGGCCGTTGGCCACCGCGTTGCCCGCCAGCTGCCGGACCTTGCGCGCATTGTGCGAGGCGTCGCCGGCCTGGCTGAAGCCGACGCTGACGCCGGCGGCCTCGAGCCGCGCGGCGTTTTCCAGGGTCGCTCCGATCTGGTCGAAGTCGGCCGGCAGGTCGGCCAGCGCATCCACGAAGACCGGCACCTTCGCCTGCGCCAGCTGCGGCGCCAGCTTCCATGCCTCCGCGCCACCGGCGATGGCGATGCGCACGTTCTCGCGCTGCGCCCAGCGCAGCAGCTGGCGGATGTCGGCCGCGCGGTTCACCGCCACCACGATGCGGCCATTGCCCGCCAGGTAGCGCGCCAGCGTGGCGCGACCGGCCGGCGTCAGCAGCGCATGGGGTGAGTCCACCGGTACGCGGCCCCGCGCCTCGGCCACCATCTGGTCCAGCAGCATCCACTGCGCCGCGCGCGACTTGCCGCTCAGGTCCGACGCCGCGCTGCCCAGCCGCACGAACAGCGCCCGCGGACCGATCGGATCCGCGCTGCCGTCCAGCCGTACCACGCCGCCCTGGCCGGCGATGAAGGAGCCGCCGGTGGTCGCACCCAGCAGGGTGAAACCCAGGCCTTCCACGCGTGCCACCGGGATCAGCACCGAGGCGGGGTTGTACGCCAGTGTCACGTCGAACTCCGGCCGCATCGGCTGGTTGGTCAGCGTCACCGCGGCATCATCGGTGGACGACTCGCCCGACACTTCCTCGATGCCGATCTCGGTGATGCCGCCGAACAGCGCGGGCGTCAGCGCCTTGCCCTGGGCATCCACCACGCCGGCACCGGCTGGCGCGGCCAGGCCGCTGCCCACGGCCTGGATGACGCCGTTGCGCACCAGCACGTCGGCATTCGTCAGCGTGCCCTGCGCGCCGGCGGTGTGCACGGTGGCGTTGCGGATCAGCACGTCCTGGGCGAACGCGGCGAAAGACAGGGACGCCAATGCGGCTGCCAGCGCCAGCGATTTCACCGTCCCGGCGAAAGCCGGGATCGGGTGCCTCTTGCTGTCGATAGCGCGGCGCCCGTCGAAAGTCGCTGGGTCCCGGCTTGCGCCGGGATGACGGGAGGCAAGATCGTGGATGCGCTTCATGGCGTCACCTCCTGGCCCAGCATGAAGTCCGAGACCGGCTGCCGGCTGCGGTCGTTGCGGTCGTAGAGGCGGGCGCCGTCGATGTAGACCTGCTCGGCCTTGGCGTACACGCTGAAGGGGTTCTGGTTCCACACCACCACGTCGGCCATCTTGCCTGCCTCCAGCGTGCCGGTGCGCTCGGCGATGCCCAGCGACTTCGCCGCATTGCGGGTCACCCAGCGGATGGCGCGTTCCGGCGCGATCTCGCCCATGCCGGCGCGGCGCGCGTGGGCCATCACCTTGGCCGCTTCCTGGTTCAGCCGCTGGATGCCCTCGTCCGAATCCGAATGCACGATCGCGCAGCTGTTGGCCGGACGGTCGACCAGCGCGATGTTTTCCTGGATGCCGTCGAAGGCCTCCATCTTGAAGCCCCACCAGTCCGCCCACAGCGCGCCGCAGACATCATCCTGCGCCAGCCGGTCGGCCAGCTTGTAGGCTTCCACGCCGTGGTGGAACGCGGCGACCTTGAAGCCGAATTCCTTGGCCAGGTCCAGCATGGTCAGCATCTCGTCGGCGCGGTAGCAGTGGATGTGCACCAGGATCTCGCCGTTGATCGCGCCGGCCAGCGTGTCCAGCTTCAGGTCGCGCTTGCCGCCGGTATCGCCGGAACTGTCTTCGCTGCCGTTGCCGTTGGCGCGTTCCCACCAGCGCTTCTTCTTCGGCTGTTGCGGCTTGGGCGCGTTCTTCTTCAGGTATTCGCTGGCATCGATGAACGCCGCGCGGTAACCGGCCACGTTGCCCATGCGCGTCGCCGGGCCGGCCTTGCCGCCGTAGACGCGCTTGGGGTTCTCGCCGCAGGCCATCTTCAGGCCCCACGGCGCGCCGGGGAACTTCATGCCCTGGTAGCTGGTGGATGGCACGTTCTTCAGCGTCACCCCGCGACCGCCGACCAGATTGGCCGAGCCGGGCAGGATCTGCAGCGAGGTGACGCCGCCGGCCAGCGCCGTGTGGAAGCCCGGGTCCTGCGCCCAGATCGAATGCTCGGCCCACACGTTCGCGGTCACCGGCGCGGTGGCTTCGTTGCCGTCGCTGTGCGCCTTCATGCCGGGGCTGGGGTACACGCCCAGGTGGGAATGCACATCGATCAGGCCGGGGGTGATCCACTTGCCCGTCGCGTCCACGCGCGTCGTGCCTTCCGGGGCGGGCAGGCCGCGGCCCACCGCGCTGATCCTGCCGTCGGCCAGCAGCACGTCGGCACCGTCCAGGCGCTCGCCGGTGCCGGTCAGCACGGTGGCGTTGGTCAGCAGCACCGGGCCGGACGCCAGGGCGCGGTAGGTGCTGGGGTAAGGGTCCTGGGTGAAGCGGGAACCGGGCGTGGCCGCACCGGCATCCGCGCCCAGCAGGGCCAGGGCAAGCCCGGCCAGCAAGGTCATTCGCATCGTGTATCCCCTGAAAGAGACCTGAAACCTACCCGGCCACGCCGCGCCTGCCAAGTGCGGCTGTCGCAGTCGTGCAAGAATTGCCGCAAACAACAAGAAGAAGAGGACCGCCATGAAAGACAAGAACGAGATCGTCGACAACTGGTTGCCGCGCTACACCGGCGTGCCGCTGGACCAGTTCGGCGACCACATCCTGCTGACCAACTTCGGTGGCTACCTGCACGTGTTCTCGCAGCTGACCGGCGCGCCGGTCGTCGGCCTGGACCGGCCCATGGCCAGCGCCACCGCCGACGGCATCACCATGATCAACTTCGGCATGGGCAGCCCCAATGCCGCGACGATGATGGACCTGCTGTCGGCCACCATGCCCAAGGCGGTGCTGTTCCTGGGCAAGTGCGGCGGCCTGAAGCGGAAGAACCAGTTGGGTGACTTGGTGCTGCCCATCGCCGCCATCCGTGGCGAAGGCACCAGCAACGACTACATGCTGCCGGAGGTACCGGCGTTGCCGGCGTTCGCGCTGCAGCGCGCGGTGTCCACGATGATCCGCGACCTGGGCCACGACTACTGGACCGGCACCGTCTACACCACCAACCGCCGCGTCTGGGAACACGACGAGGCGTTCAAGGAGTACCTGCGCAAGCTGCGCTGCATGGCCATCGACATGGAAACCGCCACCGTGTTCGCCGCCGGCTTCGCCAACCGCATCCCCTGCGGCGCGCTGCTGCTGGTCAGCGACCAGCCGATGATCCCCGAAGGCATCAAGACCGAGGCCTCCGACGCCAAGGTCAGCTCGTCGTTCGTCGAGAACCACATCACCATCGGCATCGAAGCACTCAAGCTGATCCGCCGCAACGGGAAGTCGGTGCGGCATTTGCGGTTTGATGAGTGATATTTGCCGATGAGAGAGATTGAGAACCTATTGGGTCCGGCCCTTGATTGCGATCTCCATCACTACACGGGAGTCGCAGGTCTTCACGGAATAGCTACTTCACGATCCATCTGGGCCAGTAGTGCGTACTATTTGAATGATTCTTCGGAAATCATGGAGGCGGTTCGTTTAACGTCGCATGTCGCGTACCAGATGGCCCAGGGTGCGAATGAGGGGGTCGCCGTTGTTCTTGATCACCTTCAGGCGTGGCTGAAGACCCTTCAGCACCCTCAAGGGGTTTACGTTCTGTCTTTGTCTTCTAAGGAAAATGACCTCAGTCAATGGCGTGCTTACACGCCGTATGCGAAAGGTGTTTGTCTTTCGTTCTCTAGTGAGCAGATATTGAGTCTTGCGAAAGGCAATGGATGCAAAGTCGTAAAGTGCATCTACAGTGCAAAAGAAAAGACGAAACTGGCTCAGCTGATTGTAGAAAAGACGTTGGAGACTTGGCGAAATACCCGTGAGGACGACATTCCGAAGGCTCATCCGTCTCAGAAGTATCACCCGCTGTTTGAGTCGATGAAGGCGAACTACTTGGCCTTGTTCGTATTGTTTAAGGATCAAAGGTTTTCATCTGAAGGGGAGTGGAGAATCGTATCTCCATACATCGCTTCGTATGTTGACGAAAAAGTCGACTACAGGGTGGGCGCTTCGATCATGATTCCTTACATCAAGATTGCCCTGCCTAGTGAAGGCCCTTTGTTTGATCGGATATGGGTTGGTCCGACAGAACACAATAACTTATCAATGCACGCTATCTCTGCGTTTATGAGCAAGTACCGTTTGGTTAGAAATGGATGCATAAGTAGCGGAATTCCATACAGAGAATGGCGGTAGTTGAAAGAATGTACGTCCAATGTGATCCAGGCCAAGGCAAGCACATGAACGAATCCAACGACGTCACTACCTTCTGGCAAACCGCCGGCTACGAAAAGTGGTTCTCGCGCGATGAGGTCTTCGACACCGAGTTCCACCAGCGCTTCCGCGGGCCGCACTTCCGCGCGGCGCGTCGGGAGCTGGAAGGGTGGATGGGCGATGCGGAGGGTGCGCTGGCGCTGGTGCTGCTGCTGGACCAGTTTCCGCGCAACTGCTTCCGCGAAAGCGCGCATGCCTACGCCACCGACGGGCTGGCGCGGCATTACGCCGACCGCGCCATCGGGGCCGGCTTCGATGCCCAGGTCGATCCGGCCCTGAAGATCTTCTTCTACATGCCGTTCGAGCATTCCGAATCGCTCGATGACCAGCAGCGCTCGCTGGACCTGTTCCGCGCCACCGGCGACGAGAACTACATCAAGTACGCGCAGCTGCACTACGACCTGATCGCCCGCTTCGGCCGTTTCCCTCATCGCAACGAGGCGATGGGGCGCACATCGACGCAGGAAGAGCGCGATTACCTGGCGGGCGGTGGTTTCTCGGGATAGGCGAGCGGCGTTGGCCCGCGGGATGCGTCACTGGCCGTGAGCGGAAAGCATCGCGCCCAAGGGCGCTCCTACAGAGGAGCCCGCTTTGTAGGAGCGCCCTTGGGCGCGATGCTCTCTGCACAGAAGCAAAAAGAAAGCGGGCCAAGGCCCGCTTTCTTTCGTGGCAGCGTGAACGCGGCTCAGTACTTGCTGAGCGTGCCGTCCACGTCATCGGCCCAGGCGTTGATGCCGCCGGTGATGTTGTAGACGTTGGAGAAGCCCAGCGCACGGAACTCTTCCGCCGCCTGCTGGCTGCGGCCGCCACTGCGGCACAGGAAGGCGAGCGCCGTGTCCTTCGGCAGCGCTTCCAGCTCGGCACGGCCGTTGCCGTCGAAGGTCTTGAACGGCAGCTTGACCGAGGCGATGGCGCGCTCGTCGGCCGGGCGCACGTCGACCAGCAGCACTTCGCTGGCGCGGACCTTTGCATCGGCGTCCATCGGCGACAGTGCCTGCACCGGCTTGGGCGCATTGGGGTTGTCGATGGCCAGGCCCTTGCCGCGGATGTCGTCCACCCAGTCGATGGTGATGCCGTCGGCGCGGCGCGCGCTGGCCAGGTCGAACTGCACGCGCACGCCGTTGGATTCGCTGGCGATGGCGTTGGCGTCGAACTGCGCCAGCTGGAAGTTGGGCTGGAACTGCGCATTGATGGACAGCGCCAGCGCGGCGCCCGGGCCGGCGTCGGCCACCGCGTTCTGCAGCATTTCGGCGGCCGCGGCGGTGATGGTGATCGCCGGCGGCGTGCGGTCGGGGGCTTCCAGGCCCAGCAGCGTGGCCAGTTCGCCGGAGTTGGTCATCTGCTCGATGATGTCGCTGCCGCCGACCAGTTCGCCGTCGATGTACAGCTGCGGGATGGTCGGCCAGTCGCCGTAGACCTTGATGCCTTCGCGGATGTCCTGGTCGGCCAGCACGTTGACATGGGCGAAATCCACGCCCAGCGCGCTCAGCGCCCCGACGGCCTTGGCCGAGAAACCGCACTGCGGCATGGAGGGCTGGCCCTTCATGAACAGCACGACGCGGTTGGACTGCAGGAGGGATTCGATGCGCGAGCGCAGGGCGGGGTCGAGGGACATGAACGGTTACCGGGAAGCGGGAAGGGGATTTTACGCCCCGTGGCATCATGGGGCATGACCACGACGGGAACACTGCATCGTCCGCCACGCCGTCCCGGCCTGATATTGGGCCTGCTGGCGCTGTCGCAAGTAGGCGTGGCCTGGCTGTGGTGGCGGTTCGGCTGGGCCGTGGGCCTGCCCATCATGGCCGGCACCCACCTGCTGGTGGTCTGGGCCACGCTGTACCCGCGCGCCACGCTGTTCTGCCCGGCGCTGTCGCGGCTGCCCACCGACGAGCGCGTGGTCTGGCTGACCATCGACGATGGGCCGTCCCGGGACACCCCCGCCCTGCTGGACCTGCTGGACCGGCATGGCGCGAAGGCCACCTTCTTCCTGGTCGGCGAGCGCGCGCTGGCGCAGCCGCTGGCCGTGCAGGCCATCCGCGACCGTGGCCACGGCATCGGCAACCACAGCGCCAGCCATCCGGACAAGCGCTTCTGGCGGCTGGGCCCGGGCGCGCTGGAAGACCAGATCGGCCGCAACCAGTCCATCCTCACCGCCATCACCGGGCAGACGCCGCGCTGGTTCCGCAGCGTGGTGGGCATGACCAATCCCTTCGTCGGGCTGTCGCTCAAGCGCCATGCGCTGGCGCGGGTGGCGTGGAGCGCGCGTGGGTTCGATGGCGTGGACTGCACGCCCGACCAGGTGCTGGCGCGCGTGACGCGCGCTATCCGGCCCGGCGCCATCGTGTTGTTGCACGAAGGTGCGGCGCACGGGCACAACGTGGCCATCCTGGCGCAGCTGCTGGCGTGGCTGGACGCGCAGGGGTACCGCACCGTGGTGCCCGAGCCCGACGGGCTGCGGATGCCGGCGGTCGCGACGGCTTGATTCCTTACTCCCTTCTTGAGGAGAGCCTGCCCCGTACTTGATACCGGGTGGCGCGAAGTGCAGGAGGGCGCGGCGAAATCGGGAGGGTTCACCGCCGATGATTCCGCCGGACCCTCACCCCAACCCCTCTCCCGAGGGGAGAGGGGCTCTAGCCGCAAGATCGACGTAGCGTGCGCCATGCGCACGGCGCATGGACCTGCCGGCTCGCTCGTCCTCCTCGGGCCCGATGGGCTGCGGTGGCGCCTCCAACCTTCTCCCGACGGGAGAGGGCCTCACGCCAGCAACCGATGCGCCACCGGGAACGCCAGCCGCGTCCATTCGGTGTACATCGCGGCCGAGGGGTGCAGGCCGTCGTCTGCGAGCATGGCCGGTTCGGCGCCCCGCGCGCGGCTGACCCCGGTGATGTCGACGAAGGCCACGTCACGCAGGCGGCAGACGGCTTGTGCAGCGGCGTTGTAGGCCTCCAGTTCGCGCGCGATCTGCGCCTCGTCGCGGCCGGACTGCGCAGCGAACGGAGTGACCCCCCAGTCGGGAATCGACAGCACCAGCACGCGGTCCGGCCGGTTGCCGGCAAAACCGATCGCGCGCCACAGCAGCGCGGCGAACTGCGTGCGGTACTCCTCCACGTCGCGACCGCGGTACTGGTTGTTCACGCCGATCAGCAGGGTGACGAAATCGTGCGCGCCCAATGGCTCGGCCGCGGTGATCGCGGCGTCCAGCTCGTCCGTGGTCCAGCCGGTGGTGGCGATGATGCGCGGATCGCCGACCGGGATGCCTTCCCGGCGCAACAGGCGCGCCAGCTGCATCGGCCAGCGGCCGGCTTCATCCACTGCTTCGCCGATGGTGTAGGAATCGCCCAGCGCGAGATAGCGCAGCTCGGTGGTGAGGGCGGTGGTGTGGGGGGCGGAGATCGTCGTCATGGGCGAATGATGCGCCTTTCCGGCCCCTTGTAGGAGCGACGTCAGGCGCGACCGCGAACCCGGGTCGCCAGCGGAAGATCGGCCATCCGGAGTACTTCGCCGCGGCTGACGCCTTTCGCCGCTCGATGGGGCGTCATCGGCTGCATCGTGGCGTGCGGTCGCGACTGACGTCGCTCCTGCAGCGAGTCAGCGGCGTTGTTCTACGCCGCCGCCGGTCGCGACTTGCCCTTGATCGGCACCACCTTGGTCGCCGCCTCCGCGCGGCGCGACAGGGCGCGGTCGATGCGGGCGAAGACTTCGCGCATCGTCGCCGCTTCCGGCAGCAGGGTGACGCGGAAATGATGGCGGTACGGCACGTTGAAGCTGGAGCCGGGCACGACCAGCACGCCCTCGGTTTCCATCAGGTCCAGCGCGAAGGCGTGGTCGTCGAAGGCCTTGGCCGCGTCGCCCACCACCGCCGGGAAGGCGTAAAGCGCGCCGGCCGGGTTGACCAGGTCCAGGTGCTCGCTGGCTTCGCAGGCCTCGATCACCGCGCGCCGGGTTTCGTACAGGCGGCCACCCGGGGCGCACAGTTCGCTGATGGTGTCCGGCCCGTTGACCGCCGCTTCGATGGCGTACTGGCCCGGCACGTTGGCGCACAGGCGCAGCGCGCTGAGCAGGTCCATCGCATGCAGGAAATCCCGCACCACGTCGCCGTGGCCCGACAGCACCGACCAGCCCACGCGCCAGCCGCAGGCACGGTGCACCTTGCTCAGCCCACTGAAGGTGATGCACGGCACGTCGCCCGCCAGCGGAGCGACCGGCACGAACGTCGCGCCGTCGTACAGCACCTGGTCGTAGATCTCGTCCACCATCAGCAGCAGGCGGTGCTTGGCCGCGATGGCGACGATGCGTTCCAGCAGTTCGCGCGGATAGGTGGCGCCGGTCGGATTGTTGGGGTTGATCAGCACGATGGCGCGCGTGCGCGACGACACCAGCTGCTCGATCTCGGTCGGATCGGGCAGGAAGTCGTTTTCCGGGTCGCAGCGGTAGTACACCGGGCGGCCGTCGTTGAGGATGGTCGCGGCCGACCACAGCGGGTAATCGGGCGACGGCACCAGCACTTCGTCGCCGGGATTGAGCAGGGCGCGCAGCGACAGGTCGATCAGTTCGGAAACGCCGTTGCCGACGAACACGCGGTCCGGATGCGCATCGGGCGTGTGGCGGCGCGCGTACGCGGCGGCGATGGCTTCGCGCGCGGCCGGCAGGCCCTGCTGGTGCGTGTAGGGATCGGTGTGGTCGATGTCGCCGATGATCGATTTCTGCAGGTGCGCCGGCGCGCGGAAACCGAACGCACCCGGATTGCCGATGTTGAGCTTGATCAGCTTGCGACCCTGCGCCTCCAGCTCCCGGGCTCGCCGTGCCAGTTCGCCCCGGATCTCGTAGCGGACTTCGGACAGGCGTTCGCGCGTGGCGAGCGGTTTGACGGGCGGCGTGGACATGGCGGTAAGCGCTGGGGCTGGCGGAAAGGGCAGACAGGGGCCAAGCTTAACGGAAATTTAGCCGTCAAGACCCGTCGGCTTCAGCCCCCGTCTAGAATCCGGAACCATGCCCGAAATGCCTGCCAATACCGTGTCCGGGATCACCCTGTTGAGGGCGATCGGCTGGCCCTATGAGGGGGAACCGGAGGACAAGGCCTGGCAGGCGGTGCTCGCCGCGCATCCCCACGCGCGGCCGGCACGGGTCGTGGAGCAGCACCGGTCGGGGTACATCGTCGCCGATGCCCCTGGCGTGGCCGTGAAAGCCGACTCGCTGCCCGAATGGCAGCGCCCGCGCTTTCCCGCGCACGAACGCCCTGCCGTGGGCGACTGGCTGCTGATGGAAGGCGGCGGCGAGCCGGGCAGCGGCGGCACGCGCCACCGCATCGTCGCCACGTTGCCGCGACATACCGAAATCAAGCGCGGCGCGGCGGGTGAGCATTACCACCAGCAGGTGATCGCGGCGAACATCGATACCGTGTTCATCGTCTGCGGCCTGGATGCCGACTTCAATCCGCGCCGGATCGAACGCTACCTGCTGCTGGTCGGCGGTGGCGGTGCGCAGCCGGTCGTGGTGCTGACCAAGGCCGACCGCACCGAGTACGCCGACGATGCGGTGGATGTCCTGGCCGATGTCACCGCGCAGGGCGTGCCGGTGTTCACCGTCAACGCCAAGGATCCCGAGAGCGTGTCGCAGCTGTCCCCGTGGCTGCTGCCCGGGCGCACCGTGGTGCTGGTGGGGTCGTCCGGCGCGGGCAAGTCGACGCTGACCAACACGCTGCTGGGCAACGAGAAGATGAAGACCGGCGAAGTGCGCGAGAGCGATTCGCGCGGCCGCCACACCACGACGTACCGCGCGCTGATCCCGCTGCCGTCCGGCGCCTGCATGATCGACACGCCCGGCATGCGCGAACTGAAGCCCACCGGCGAGGAAGACCTGTCCGAGGGCGGTTTCGCCGACATCGAGGCGCTGGCGGCGCAGTGCAGGTTCCGCGATTGCTCGCACGACCGCGAACCCGGCTGCGCCGTGCGTGCGGCGATCGAGCGCGAAGAACTCGACGAGGGCCGCTTCCTCAACTACCTCAAGCTGCGCGACGAAGTGGCGGCCGCCGCCGACAAGCTCGCCGGCCGCCTCGCCGACAAGGCCAACGCCCGCGTGCAGGGCAAGGCGTTGAACAAGCGTCTCACGGACAAGTACGGCAAACGCTGACGAGGCCGCGGAGCAAGCGCCGCTCTGCGGCGGGCGACCGCGGGTGCAGGCGGACGTAGAGTCGAGCTTGCTCGACTCCGCATGAAACCCGATACGCCGGACATCATGGAGCAGCGGAGCAAGCGCCGCTCTACGGGGGATGCGCGCACTGGGCTAAAGTGGGGATCCGGGAGGACCGCATGCAGGCCGACATCACCCATCACGCCGCGCTCGACGCGCGCATGGTCAAAGCGGTACGCGGCATCAAGCTGCTCAGCCTGGCCAGCTGGCCGGCCGACGTGCAGGCGCCTTTCCTGGAGGGGATCGCGCGGGGGCAACCGCAACTGCCCGTCATCGCCTACCCCGTGCTGGATTTCAGCGAGGCCCGCCGCGAGCTGGCGGCCATCGGCGCGGCGGCCGATCCCTCGCACCCGCTGGGCAGCTACCTGCGCGCCTCGGTGGAGAGCTGGGACATCGCCGCGCAGCTGCTGGAGTCGCTGGGCACGCCGCGGGTGACGACGCATTCGATCGCCCTGTTCGGCACGCCGGAAGAATGCCTGCCCGGTGACGGCCCGACCACGCGCGACGCGGCGGGGCACTTCATCGCCATCGCCAACGACCTGGACCACGAACTGCTGGCACCGGAAGAACAGATCCCGGTGTCGGCGACCGCGCTGCAGCTGCAGCTGCAGGCGGACCTGGACGATTTCTTCGACGGCCGCGTCATCACCGTGCAGCTGGATCCGGCGCTGATCGCCAAAGCCGCCGCGGGCGCCACCCGCATCCGCCTGCGCCACGGGGCGGCCTTCAGCGACTACGACCGCCGACAGTTGCTGCAGCACGAGGCGCTGGTGCATTCGCTGACGGCGTTGAACGGGCGCGAGCAGGTGCACCTGCCCAGCCTGGCGCTGTCGTCGCCGCGCGTCACCGTCACCCAGGAGGGCCTGGCGACGTTCGCCGAACAGATCACCGGCAGCATCGACATCGAGCGGATGAAACGCATCAGCCTGCGCATCGAAGCCGTGGCGATGGCGCTGGAGGGCGCGGACTTCATCCAGGTTTTCCGCTATTTCACCGATGCCGGACAGAGTGCGGCCGAGAGTTTCTCGTCTGCGCAGCGCGTCTTCCGCGGCGTGCCGACCACCGGCGGGGCCGCGTTCACCAAGGACACGGTCTACCTGCGCGGCCTGATCGGCGTGCACACGTTCTTCCGCCGGTCCCTGCAGCAGGACCGGCTGCGCCTGTGCCGCCGCCTGTTCGCCGGCAAGATGACGCTGCAGGACGTCACCAGTTTCGACCCGCTGTTCGAGAGCGGCGTGCTGGCCCCGCCGCGCTGGCTGCCGCCATGGGTGAGCCGCGCCAACGGCCTGGCGGGGGTGCTGGCGTTCTCCCTGTTCGCCAACCGCATCCGCCTCGACCGGCTGTCGGCGGACGCCTGAGCCGTGATGTAAAGCCGCAGCGCAGCAGGACAGGTCACGATCGCGATGGGGGATTGCCGGTAGAATCGCGGGCCTGTCCATGGATGCGTGCGCAATGTCCAACGAAGAATTCAAACAGGCCGCCCTCGAGTACCACCGCGTCTCCCCGCCGGGCAAGATCAAGGTCTCGCCGACCAAGCCCATGCTGACGCAGCGCGACCTGGCGCTGGCGTATTCGCCCGGCGTGGCCTATGCCTGCGAAGCCATCGTCGA
>JAESGW010000132.1_pt1 | contig 170113 bp, 166 predicted proteins | sample 9269791 | NCBI WGS metagenome assembly JAESGW01 (sample SAMN16773120, study PRJNA677053) | algae metagenome | isolation source: Aphanocapsa lilacina HA4352-LM1 and co-occurring heterotrophs from near cave... | place: USA: Maniniholo cave, near Haena, Kauai, HI | collected 2009-07-28
TCGCCTGATAGGATCGCGAGCTGTCGAGCTCCGCCTGCATCTGGTCGATATCCTTGCGCTGCTTGGCGATCACCTCCCCATAGCGATCGTATTCGGCGCGCTCGGCACCATAAGTCCACATTCGGACGTTGAACTGATCCTCCATGACGCGCTCGCAGGCCGAGCGAATTCCTTCCACGATTTTGATCTCGGCCTCGACACGCGCGATCGTCTTTTGCATGTCGCGCCACGTGTTGTAGCGGTCCTTGAAGGTCTGGATCTCGATTGGGATCTCACCGAACAGAAACCTTTTGACGAAGTCGGTGACGCTGGTGATTTGCTCGATGTCAAAGGACAGCGCCTGGCGCATGGCCGCTCTTGCGCGGTCGGGGTCGAGTTGGGTGCCGCGGGCGTTTGCGTTGATGATCGCGTAGAGATGGCGCAGGAACGTGCGATTGTTTTGACGTTGAAAGGTCTGGATGGCACGGCCATTGCGCCGCTGCTCGTCGAGAAAGCTCTGCCAACCCTTTTCTTCGAAGCCTTTCGGACGGGCGTGAACGAAGTCGGCGAACCGGAGAATCTCGCCATCAAGGATGAAGAGGCCGAGCACGTTCTCTTCGCTGAGCGAGGCCTTGGCTTCGAGGCAGACTCCGGCAGTGCAGCGACGGCTGCCGTCAGCGGCCTCGAACCCGAGCGCGATGTAGGTAATGCAGGCATCGCGCTGAAAACCTTCTCCATCGTCAAGCAAGCCAAGGCAGGCCTCGCGGACCGTTCGCGTGCTGCGCCCTCCCTCGGACACGCGGCTGTTGAGGTCGAGATAACGCTTGTTCATGCCGGTCATGACTATCTGGATCGCATCGAGCAGCACCGATTTGCCCGAACTGTTTCCTCCGAGGAAGACGGCGTTGCCGCGCTGGGCAATCGGGAAATCCTGAGCGTAGAGATAGAAATTGACCGCTGCGATGTTGCGCAGCACGAATGCCGGAATCATGATGGCGGCGCCTCCGGCTCGGCGACGGCGTCTTCGTCGGCGACGTTGTCGCCATCATCGGCGCTTGCTTCGCCGGGGCGAGCAGGCTGACCGGCCCACACCTCGATGCGCGCCAGGAACGAGCTATCGACCACCTCGGTGATGGTCGGACGGATGAGGACGTCGACCGAGACTTGAATCGAATGGGTCTGATCGAATGTGACGAGGCCCTTGCGCTTGAATGTTGTAAGGATGGCCCGCAACTCTCCGGGCTTGAGGGCACGCGATCCCATCGACGAGAAGACGGTCTGGACCTCGTCTTCCTCGACGAGAACCTGAGCACTGGAGTCGGCAAAGTATCCCTTCTCCGCGCCTTCGTCATAGAGCAGGCGAAGACAGAGAAGAACGATGGTCTCTTGCGTCGGCACGCGCGCGTTGTTGTACGCTGTCGGGCTGACATATCCGGCGTAGCCCCAAGTGTCGTTGAAGATGAACCGGAATCCAAAGGTGGCGAAAACATCCTTGAAGTAATCGAGATTGCTAGCGATACGGTCAAAATGCGTGGCGCCACCGAAGTCGCCGCGCGCGACGAACTGGCGATGCAGAAGCCGGTTCGCGGTTTCCGTGAGCTGCTCGGCCGTGACATTGGGATCCTGGCCAGCTTGCCGAGTCGCCCAACGTGAGAAGTAGGTCATGGCTTGCCCTCCCGGCGGCGCACCAATAGACCGGGCCCCCAAACGAAACGGTTCGGGTGTCGTGAAACGCTGCTGCGGATTTCGAACTCGGGATTGGCCGCCAACGCGCCTGCCCGAGCTTCGTAGAGAATGGCGATGTCGCGGGCTGACTCTGGTTCGAACTGATCGAGGTCGAAGAAGGCGCCGTCGGTAGGCAACACCATCCGGATGCGTTCCGCGACGGTACGGCGGCTGACGTCCATATCGGCCGCATAGGCGTCAATCATCTGCTCGCGCATGACATCGGCAGGATCGACCGTTTTCGGCTGCCGCGTCTGCGGTTCGACCGGCTCACGCGCCTTCTTGGGCAGCGCCAGAGTGGCGGTCGAGTAGGGAACCGGTATTTCGACCAGTGGGGTAACACATTCGACGTTGCCGGCACCCCACTGGACGAATGCCAGACGAATGGCGTCGCGAAGCCGCTCCTCGCGAATGTTTCGGGCGGTCTCTTGATATCGGACGGTGGTTGCAATGCGGCGCTCAAGCTTGTGCGAGAAACGGTCGATGACATCGAGCTTCTCTCCCAGATTGGCGAACACATCGCGGATTCGCGTGAGATCCTGCGTGATCTGGACTTGAGCCGCGGCAATATCTGGCACCAGTCCTTGATCGGCCAGCGCCAAGGCCGCGCGGGCGATCTGGCCCTCGTCGTTGATGAAGCGCTCGGTGTTGGTCTGGATGCTGCGCTGGAAGCGCATCGGGTTGTAGGCGGATGCCTTGAGCGCGCGGTAGTTCTCCAGCAGAAGCTTTTCCACGAAGCGTTCCATGAACTTGGCCAACAGGTCGGCCAGGCCCTCCGAACGCATGAGATCTTCTTCGATGCGATGGAGCGACGTCAGCACGCCGTCGATCGAACGCCGCAATTGCACGGCTTGCCGGCGCGCGCTGGCGATATTCATCACCTTGCCGGCTGGATCCTGGTAGGCCGCGATGATGCCGCTATCGATCAGGCTCGCTTCGGCCGAAATATCGACCTTCAATTCCTCCCTGAGGGTGATGAGGGAGGAGAGCAATGCATGAGCCTCGCGGGGCATGTAGACTTCAGTCACCTTTCGATTGGCCACCTCCATGATCCAACCATCGTCGCGCAAGCGGCCGTAAACCACATGCTCGGCCGTCTCCGGGGTGGTGACCTCGCCGTCGTCAGCGAGGGTCTGGAAGCGGGAATCGTCCAGAACTTGTCGAATGACCTGCAGCACCTCAGCCTTCTTGGGCGCGAAAGCGAAGTCATCGAAGAACTGCTCGAAAATAGATTCCAGGACCGCGACGTTGCGCGCATGTGCCGACGACGACAGCATGCGGAACAGCGTGTGGGGAATTACGTCAAGAAAGCTCATCTCGCTCTTCCAACCAACTCCGGAGCGGCATAATATAAGTTAGCACAAACTAAACAAACGGTCCGATGCCTCGTCCGCAGAAATATACCGATCCCGAAATTATGGCGGCGATTCAAACGTTGATTGCAGAAGGGGGCGAGGTCAATCCTATGCGCGTGCGCATGCGGTTGGGAGGGGGCAATGTGACCCGTATCAAGGCCGTCATCGCCGGCATGCCGCGGCAGGAGAAGCTCCCCGCTCTGCCTTCCGGCCTGCCGCAGACGCTGGTGCGCGAGCTGCAGCATGTGACCTCGGATGCCTCGCAACAAATACTGTCGATCGTCGCCAGATACTGGACAAGCACGATCGCGGGATCAGCCGGCCCGGCGCGGGAAGAGAACGCAAGGCTGCGTAAGCAAGTCGAAGATCTTGAGAATGAGGCACTCGCCTCCTCCGAGAGGCTTGCCCAGGCCGAAAGTCAGCGGGAGGAGGCGGGCCGCGCGCTGAAGCAGCTCGGCCAGGAAAAGGCTGACCTCGCGCAGAGCTTTGGGAGCCTCCAGTCAGCACTGCGCAATGCGGAAAGCGATTTTCGCGCTGCACAACGGGTGATCGACAGCTTCGAGCGCAATCGGCGTGAAGACCGCGACGAAATCCGCAGCCTGCAAAAGCGGATTGAGGGTTTGGTCGGCGAGATCGGCGCTCTTAAGGCGAAAGCGTCTGGCGGACAGCCAAGAGTCCGCGCGCGGGGTGCTAAGTCCTCCGGTTCCCGCCCCCGTTGAGCCTTGGGAGAGATTGTCCGAAGTTTGTATATGTATTTCGGACGCCACCTTTGCCTCTTGTCCGAAAAAGTGCTACAATTTTCGGACAATGAACACCGACTCGCCCGACCTCAAGGCCGCCATGCTCGACCGCATCCGGGCGGATGCGCCGCGCAAGGTCTGGACGCCCAGTGACTTCGTCGATCTCGCCTCCCGGGACGCCGTCGATAAGGCGTTGCAGCGGTTGACGAAGGGCGAAACCCTAAGGCGGATCGATCGCGGGCTTTACGATCAGCCTGGCTTCAACAAGCTCACCCAGAAACCCAACCCGCCCGATCCGCGCTCGGTCATCGACGCCATCGGACGACGCGACCAAACGCGGATGCTTGTCGACGGCATGACAGCGGCGAACGATCTGGGTCTGACGGACGCCGTCCCGGCCAAAATCGTGGTGCACACCGACGCGCGTCGCCGCGCGATCAAGCTTGGAAACGTGACGATCACTTTTCGTCCGACCGCGGCCAGCAAGCTGTTCTGGGCCGGGCGACCGGCAATGCGGGTCGTCCAAGCGCTTCACTGGCTGCGCGATCTCCTGGTTCGTGAAGGCGAGAGCGATCAGATCAAGCGCAAGCTCGCTAAGCTTTTCGAGGATCCGACGGCGGGGCCACTCAAGGCCGATCTCACTGCCGGTATGTCGGCTCTTCCGACATGGATGCGGGTGTTTCTGAAGCCGCTCATCGAAGCCGACGCCGGCGTCGGTCGCCGGCCCATCGACGATGATCGCGATCATGCTGATCATGATCGCGCCGATGATGATCGCCATCGACATAGACGGAGTGATGATGATCATGATGATGATCAGCGTCGCGCCGCCGTCGCACGTCCGAAGCCGAAACCACGCTCCACCCAGAAGAAACCAGCCGCCAATCGGGGCGCAGCCCGGAGGACGAAGGCATGAACCCGGCTTTCGATGAGGTTCTCGCGGCCGGGTCGGACGCGATGTTGAGCGCCTTCGATACGACGGCGCTGCGCCTCGGCACGGCATCCCAGAATATCGAGAAGGACTTCTGGGTCTGCTGGACGCTGGATGCCTTGTTCAACGGCCTGAAAGAGGGAGGACCCCGCCTCCTCTTCAAGGGTGGAACGTCCCTGTCCAAGGGATTCGGGCTGATCAACCGCTTCTCCGAAGACATCGATGTCACGGTGTTTCGGGACGATATCGGCGAGCCGGCGACGATTGAGGAGCTTAACGCGTTGAGCGGTAACAAACGCCGGGCGCGCCTCGATGCGATCAAGGAAGCCTGCCAAGCTTACATCAACGGCCCGTTGCGCGCCGAGTTGACCCTGATCCTGCAGGACCGGCTCCGGGCCAGCGGCCTCGATGCGGGGGCGGCACGGGTTGAAGCCGACGACGCCGATGCCGACGGACAGACCCTGCTGATCTGGTATCCCGCAGCGACGCCGCGATCGGACTATGTGCGGGCGGCGATCAAGATCGAGTCGGGCGCGAAATCCGCGCTCGACCCGAACACCGAAGTGCCGATCAAACCTTATGTTGACGATGATCTGCCAGCGCTCGACCTGACCGTTCCGGCGGTGCGCACGGTCGATCCCGAGCGCACCTTCTGGGACAAGGTGGTCATCCTCCACGGGTTGCGGCGCTGGTTCGACAAGCGTGGCGAGCTGCGCGGCGGCGGCCAACGCGTGTCCCGTCATTATTATGACTTGCACATGCTCGCCAGGGACCCGGTCGGCGAAGCCGCCCTCGCGGACACGGCGCTCGGCGTAGACTGCGTCGCGCATGCCCGGATGTTCTTTAATCGACCGGACTTCGATCTCGCGAGTGCGGTGCCTGGCTCGTTCGCGCTCGCCCCGCATGACGCGATGATCGATCAGTTGCGTGTCGACTACCGGGCCATGCAAGGCATGATCTTCGGTGACCCGCCTGATTTTGAGGCTGTGCTCGCCAGCATCAGCTCGCTCGAGACGCGTCTGAACAATAAAGGCGCGAGCGAAAGCGGGGCGGCGCGATGAAGCAGTCGGAGGGCGTTGTCGGCACAGGGCAACAGGCAGACGCGAATCGCGCTGGCGAAGTGACCGTAACACCGCTGCGCAAGCGACGCCTCACTGGCGAGCTTTACGAGCGCGACCCAAAGACAGAAGCGCTCATCGCCGAATTGGCGGTGCTGCCGCGTGATGCGTTGATTGCCAGGGCCGAAGTCACGAAGCGCTCCGACCCAAACTACATCCCGAGCGAATGTCTCGTCTATTTCATCCGGGCGAGCCGTCGTGACAACAACGAGGTGTGGTTCGAGCGCCTCTATCGGATCCTGACCGAACGCGTGCTGCGCAGTTTGCCGAAAGCCGAAAGCCCTGATGGCGAGACCGAATCGCTGACCCGTGGAATCGTCCGCGACAAGGTGTTCGGCCGGTTCGTCGAGCTCCTTTCGGCGGATCGCGCCAACTATGTCGACAAGCTCGACTATTTCGAGGTGCGCTTCGACGGCGCCATGGCGAGCCTGCGGCGCGATGCGCAGGAGAAGGCCTGGCGCGACGAGAACCGCTCGCGGCCACTCGAATACGACGAGGAGAGCGGCGAGCTGTCCCCGGAGGTCGAGGCGGCGGCAGGGACCCAGGATCCTTTTGCCGCGTCAGATTTCGACGATCCGGCTTACCGGACGCGCTTGGAGGCAGCGATTGACGCTCTACCGATAGAACAAAGCAGGATCATTCACATGCTGAGACAGGGCTTCCCTATCGATTCCCAGGAACCGGACGTCATGACCATCGCTAAGGCCTTAGGCCGTTCCGAAAAGACCGTCCGAACCTATCGTGACAAGGCTTTTGCCGCCCTGCGGACTGCTATGGCCGATGGAGAAGAGCGGTGAGCCCCGCCGCCAAACGCCCATCCCGCGAGTCCGTACTCGACGCTTTCGCAGTTGAGAGTGAGCCCGGCCGGTCGACCCTGGAGCGCTATCTGCGGCTTTACCCGGAATATGCCGGGGAGCTCGTCGACCTCTCGCGGGAACTCAGCCGCGAAGTCTGCAACGACACGGCGCCGCTCTCGGCTGCGGATCGGGCCCTCATCGACGGTGCTTGGACGCAACACGCGGCGGCCATGCCGGCGGCGGCGGTCGACCCCTTGGCGTCGCTGACGGTCGACGACTGGCGTGCCGTCGCTCAGCGTCTTGACGTGCCTCGGCAGGTCGTGACCGCGCTACGCGAGCGACGCGTCTCGCGCGTCAGTATCCCGCGACCGTTTTTCGAGAAGCTGGCCGAGGCGGTTAGCAGCACGGTTGCGCAGTTGGAATTGTCCTGGGGGCCGGCCCAGCTGGCTGCACGCAGCTATAAGGCGGACGCCAAACCAACTGTCGGCGAGCAGGTCACGCTTGAGCAGGTGCTGATCGACGCCGGCGTCCCGGCAGAGAAGCGCGCCCGGTTGTTGGCGGAAGCGGACTGACATGGACAGCGTGGAGCTCGCCAGGCAAGTCGCTGCCGAACTTCACGCTAGCCTCGTCGCATCTGGTGCCGACCCCTGGTCGCCCTATGACTTCGCATTTGCGGAAGCCAAGCGACGAGGGATCGATGTCGAACCGACGGCGGCAGGGTCATCCGTCCTCGACGGAGCGCGCGCGACCTTCGTCGCCGCCGATGATCTGATCCTTCACGAGCGTGTGGGTTCCGCATTCGAGCAAGCCTTCCTCGTGGCGCACGAGATTGGTCATGTCGAGCTCGGCGACGATCCTGATAGCGACGCGGCGCCGACGATCGATCCGAGCCGCGCGGCGGAGCCGTCGCCGGTCGGAATGGATCGCGTTGTCGATTATGGCCGCAGGCAGCGGCGCGAGGTCCAAATGGACCTGTTCGCCCGCGAGCTGCTACTTCCCCGGAATGTAGCACGAGCGCTCCATGTCGATGAAGGGCTCTCGGCGTCTGCCATTGCTGCGAAGCTCGGCGCGCCGTTCGAGGTCGTCGCGCAGCAGCTGTTCGACGCTTTGCTGCTGCCGCCGGTGCCCCCCGCGACCGCCGCGGCGCACGTCGAACGGCCGCTGAATCCGTTGCAAGCGGCGGCGGCGGCGCATCGCGGAGAGGCCTATCTGCTCGAAGCGGGTCCCGGTACCGGCAAAACGCAGACGCTGATCGCGCGTGTGGAAGGCCTTCTGGAAGAGGGCGTCGATCCGAGGCGCATCTTGCTGCTGACCTTCTCGAACAAGGCGGCGGGCGAGATGGCCGAGCGGATTGCCCGCAAACGGCCGGAGGCGGCGGCCTCGATGTGGATCGGCACGTTCCACGCCTTCGGTCTCGATATCATCCGTCGTTTCCATGCGGAGCTCGGCCTGCCGAAGGACCCGCGGATGATGGATCGGACCGAGGCGGTCGAGCTCCTCGAGGAGGAGTTTCCACGACTAAGGCTCATGCACTACCGCAATCTCTATGATCCGACCCAGATCATCGCCAACATGCTGGCCGCCGTTTCACGGGCGAAGGACGAGGTCGTCGACGCCGAAACCTACGCCGCGCTTGCCAGCGCGATGCTGGCGAAAGCGGAGGATGCTGACGCGCGCGAAGCTGCCGAACGCGCCAGCGAGGTGGCCCGTGTTTACGCGGCCTATGAACAACTCAAGCGCAACGCACATTGCGTCGACTTCGGCGACCTCGTCGCCTTGCCGGTGCAATTGCTCGAGAAAGACCCAGCGATCTGCGCGACGCTGCAGGCGCAATATGATCACGTGCTGGTAGATGAGTATCAGGACGTGAACCGCAGCAGCGTGCGCTTGCTAAACGCGCTGCGGCCGGATGGCCGCAATCTCTGGATGGTCGGCGACGCCAAGCAGTCGATTTATCGGTTTCGAGGTGCCTCGTCCTTCAATATGACCCGGTTTGGGAAAGAGGACTTTTCGGGCGGCAAGCGCGGCCGATTGAAGCGCAACTATCGCTCGGTGCCGGAGATTGTCGCCAGCTTTTCCGGCTTCGCAATCACGATGCGCGCCGGAGACCCGGAGAGCGGTCTTGAGCCGGATCGCGACGGCCATAGTCAAAAACCCGAGTTGCGGACGGTTCAGCGCGCTGAGCAACAACAAGTAGCCCTGGCTGACGCGATTGGGGAGCTTCGCCGCGAGGGCTACGCCTATCGGGAGCAGGCGGTTCTTTGCACCGGCAACGAGAAGCTGTCGACGATCGGGCACGACCTCGAACGGCTCGGCGTGCCGGTGCTGTTTCTGGGCAGCCTGTTCGAGCGGGCCGAGGTTAAGGATCTCTTGGCTCTGCTTTCGGTCCTCGTCGATCGTCGCGCCATGGGCTTGGTGCGCGTCGCATGCTGGCCCGACTTCACGGCCTCCTTCGCGGACGTGGCGACGATCTTCGAGCATCTGCGCGCCGGCGAGCATACGCCGGGCAGCTGGCTGCAGCAGGTCGATACGATCACGGGCGTAAGCGATGCCGGCCGTCAGGCGTTCGCTCGGCTTGCGGTCGTGCTCAATGGCTTCGACCAAACAGCTTCGCCATGGACCGTGCTCGCGTCGTTGTTGCTCGATCGCACTCGTATCACCGCACGCCTTGGGACGTCGGCGGACCTCGGCGATCGCACGCGCGGCATTGCGATCTGGCAGTTCCTCAACTTCGTGCGGGTCCAGCCGGCCGGACGCGGGCTGCCCATCACGCGCCTGCTCGATCGCGTACGCCGGCTTGTTCGTCTCGGCGATGATCGCGACCTGCGCCAGTTGCCGGCGGCGGCTCAGCATCTCGATGCGGTGCGTCTGATGACCATCCACGGCGCCAAGGGCCTAGAATTCGGCGGCGTACATATTCCGGGACTCAACAGCGATACGATCCCCCGCACGCCGCCGGCGCCGCCTTGTCCGGCGCCCGACGGGATGATCGCGGGCGCCGAAGGTAGCGCGCTGGAGGCATTCCGCGCGGGCCAGGCCGAGGAGCAAGAGTGCCTGTTCTACGTGGCGCAGTCGCGCGCCCGCGATCGCTTGATCCTCTATGCGCCGACTGAGAAGAGTAATGGCCACAATCGGCCGCTGTCCCCGTTCCTCGACCGTCTTGGGACGACTTTGACACGGCGGTCCGTCCTGCCAGTGCGCACACTTCCGGTGGCAGCGGAAGCGCGCGGCGTCGAGTTGGTCATCGACGGACGAATGCGTTTCGGCGCACCGCAGCTCGCCCTTTACGAATCCTGCCCGCGGCGATTCTTCTACACGCATATCTTGCAGGTCGGCGGTCGGCGAACGGCGACCGCCTTTATGCATCTGCACGAGGCGGTTCGCACGGTGGTCGAGACGGTGATCGCGTCGGACGTCCCCATGACCGACCGCGACCTGGAAGATCGCACCAACGCGGCGCTTGCCGGCGAGGGGCTCGCCGACCACGGGTATGGCGCTGAATTCCGCGACCTCGCATTGACGATGCTGCGTTTTTTCCTGTCGAACCGCTCCGGAGCAGTCGTCGAGCCGCCGGTCGCGCTCAGTCTCACCTTTGGCGGGGAAGAGATCACGGTGCGGCCGGACGAGGTGCTGGTGCGGCCGGACGGGGTCCGGGCCGTGCGCCGCATCCGCACGGGTCATTTGCGATCGGCTGAGAGCAAGGACGTCGGCGCAGCGGCGCTAATCCTCGCGGTCAAGCAGGCCTTTCCCGGCGCCGTTACGGAGCTCGTCCACCTCTCCGACGGCGAGGTGCATCTGCTCTCCTTGTCGGACCGTGAGTTGAAGGGGCGCAAGGACAAGCTCGCGAAATTTCTCGGCGACATCCGGGCCGGCCGGTTTCCGGCCGAGATCTCGTCGCGCACCTGTCCGAACTGCCCGGCATTCTTCATCTGCGGGCTGACCCCCGACGGTCCCCTGCAAAAAAAGTTCGCCTGACCTTACCGGTCGGCCAAACTCGCTCCGATTGGACCCTTAGAGCCGCGGCATCGCCTCGGCAAACCTAAAGGACCCAATCTGATGAGCACTGAAGAACTTCTCGACTACGACGACCTCGGCGACGCCCTGCGCGAGGGCCGGGCACTGCGTCCGGCGCGGGGGTATCGCTTTCTCCTCGCGCAGGGCGATCTCAACTTCCAGTCCCGGCAGGTGAGCGATCCCGTGCCGCTCGGCCGCCAGTTGCTCGAGGCCGCGGCACTCGACCCGCGGGACGGCTACAGCCTCGTCGCGATCCTGCCCTCGGGCGACTTCGAGGACGTGCGGCTCAACGAGCCGTTCGACCTCCGGGAACGCGGCGCCGAGCGGTTCGTCGCCTTCCTGACCGACCGCGACTTCAAGCTCACCCTCAACGACGACGAACTGCGCTGGGGCAAGCCCGTCATCAGCGGTACGGTGCTCTACGGCCTCGCCAAGCCTGGCGACGGGGAAGGCGTTTTCCTCGAGGTTCCGGGCGGCGAAGACCGCTTGATCGAACCTGGCGAACTGATCGATCTGACCCAGCCCGGCATCGAGCGGTTCATTACTGCGCGGAAGACGTTCGAAATCATCGTCAACTCGCGGCCCCGCACGGTGAACGCACGCACGGTCACGTTCGAGCAGATCGTCCAGCTTGCCTTCCCGGGCCAGCATGAGCCGAATGTCGTGTTTTCGATGACCTACCGGCACGCGGCGTCGACGCCGCACGCCGGCGAGCTCGGGGCCGGCGGCTCGGTCGACGTCAAGAAGAAGGGCACGGTGTTCAATGTCACGCGCACTGTTCAGTCGTAATTCCGACCTCAAGCGGCTGCGCGACGAAGGTTACTTCGTCCAGCAGCAGGGCGGGTATCTCGTCATGCGGGAGGTGCCCTATGTCGATGCGCGCCGGGAGGTGCGCATCGGCACCCTCATCTCCAGCCTCACGCTGGCTGGAGATGAAACGCGCACGCCCGATACCCACGTCGTCCACTGGGACGGCGACTTCCCCTGCCGCGCCGATGGCGCGCGCATCAAGGGAATCTCGCATGCGGCCGGCGTCTTCGATCTCGGCCACGGCCTGAAGGCGACGCACAGTTTCTCCAGCAAGCCCGACGGCGGCTACGCGGACTACCACCACAAGATGACGAGCTACGCGAACATCATCGCGGGCCCGGCGGCGGTGCTGAAGCCCGGCGTGACGCCGCGCACGTTCCGCGAACCGGAAGACGAGGAAGACAGCGTCTTCAACTATGTTGAGACCGCCTCCGACCGTGTCGGGATCGGCGTGCTGACCGAGCGGCTGGTCAACGAGCGGGTCGCCATCATCGGCGTCGGCGGCACCGGGGGCTACATCCTGGACTTCGTCGCCAAGACACCGGTCCGCGAAATCCGGCTCTTCGATAAAGACGAGTTCCTGACCCACAATGCGTTTCGCGCGCCGGGCGCTCCGAGCCTGGAGGAACTACGCGAGGCGCCGAAGAAGGTCGACTATCTGAAGCGCATCTACAGCCGAATGCACCGAAACATCGTGGCGCACGACGTCGCGCTCGGCGCCGACAACATCCACCTTCTGGATGGCGTGACCTTCGCGTTCCTGTCCCTCGACGCCGGTGACGCGAAGCGGTTGATCGTGGAGAAGCTGGAGGCGATTGGGGCCGCGTTCGTCGATGTCGGCATGGGTCTCGAGCTCGACGACGGATCGCTCGGCGGCATCCTCAGGGTCACCGCCAGCACGCCGGAGAAGCGGGATCATGCGCGGAAGCGCATTTCCTTCGTCGGTGGCGGCGCGGAGGACATTTACGCATCCAACATCCAGGTCGCGGACCTCAACGCGCTGAATGCTGTCTTGGCCGTTGTGAAGTGGAAGAAGATCCGCGGGTTCTACCGGGACCTCGAGTGCGAGCACCACTGCACCTACACCACTGACGGCAACATGCTGATCAACGGGGACCTCGGGTGATGCGGCACAAGCGACTCGAGCATCGCTTCGTCGAACACATCCCCGAGCGCCTTGAGGCAGGCGTTCTCTATGCGTCGATGGAATACGCGACATCGGCCCACAGCTGCTGCTGCGGCTGCGGCGAGGAAGTTGTCGCGCCCTTCACGCCGACGGACTGGAAGATGACGTTCGACGGCGAGACCATCTCGCTTCGTCCGTCGATCGGCAGTTGGACGCTGAAATGTCGATCACACTACGTGATTGACCGCGGCAAGGTCATCGAAGCCGGCTCGTGGAGTGACGCGCAAGTCGAAGCCGAGCGTCGTCGTGATCGCGCCGCCAAAGCGCGGTTCTACGGAAAGGCGCAGAAGGTCGAACCTCCTGTTCACGCCGCTGCGCCCGGGGCAACACGAGGCTTCTGGCGCCGCGTCTGGGACCGGGTATCCGGCAGATCGTAACGACAAGCCCGACGGTCATATGCCGTCGGGCATGTGATCTTGAATGAGATGATGACTATTTGACGCTGTGCTCACTCAACAGTTCCGGTTTACGATTAAGCCTGACTCGTCGCGGCGGAACCCTTTGCCCGCTTTAGTGGGCCGGGAAGAAGCGCATCAATCTCGGTATCCAAAAATGTGAGGTCCTCGTTATTCTTCAGCGCGTTCTGCGCTTGACCGTATGCTTTGCCATCTGTGTTCGGAACGGAACGGTAGATTTTGTGCAGCAAGGTTTGCAGGTCGTCTCGACGCTTTCGCAGATCGGCTATTGGGAAAGCTGTATCCCGAATGTCTGTAAGCAGGCTCAGATACGATTCTCTTATACTCCAGATGTCCGACGCGGCTTCGCGGTGTTTCTGCGCTAGCTGCCCGGGATCAACGTCTTTCACATAGCTGTTCAAGATAAGCATCGAAATAGAAAGAAAGGCAGTCGCGAAAGGAAAGAACATCGAGGCCTTGTCGAAGAGGACACCGATGGCGCCGCCGGTAGTTAATGCCGACAAAATGATCTGACCCCATTTGACGCGCCAGAGCCATGCACTCGCACGTTCGGCCATTTTTTCGTGCGTTTTGTGCGTGTATGCGCATCTTCCATAGAGCTCACGCACTTGGCTCTCGAGAACGAACCGTTCGTCAGCCGGGGTAAAGGCTACCAAAGACTTCCCTCCATTTTTGTCGACGAGACCATTCTTTGTCATCGAGATCGATCGCTTCGCACGCTCTCAAATAGGCGCTTCGAGCTTTGTGTTCGAAAACACCTTTGCGGGATACCGCCGATCCGCTACCGGGTGCTCGCCAATAGCTCTGCTTCTGGTCCTGCTTCGAAAGCAAATCGAAGAAGTCGCGCATCATGAAGTCATGATAGAGAAAGGACTTGTCGCGAAACTCGTATGTTTCGATGAATTGATATCCCAAAGTGTCGATCAACATTCCGCTCATGGGGACATCGCAATGCTTGGCCCACACTCTCCCCATCCTAGCCAGATACTTCATATTCTTATTTGTCGCATCGCTTCGTTTTGACACGGCTGCAATTTCGGCTCTCGGATTGCAGGTTTTCCAGCTGCCGCCGCCGTTAGCGTTCGGATACGTAAAACTCTGCTTGTCATCGTTTTCGAACACAGGAAGAATTTCAAACGTGATGCCGTCGTCGAAGGTGATAACCACTACTTGGCCGTCACCGAAGCTTTCAGAAGTCGGATACGTGTTTTGGATCGATTTCTTTACGGCTTGCAGTAACGCAGATTGCCCGTTTGTTTCGTATGCGTTGTATTTGTGGTACAAAGCATTTGGCAATTCAAACGCTATGTCGAGATCGCTGAGGCCTTTCGCGGCGGTGTCTCTGCCGTATGACCCCACGTACAAACTATGTGCGGTCTCCGAATTAGTACTCCAGAAATCCGTATTCAACTGCCGCGTGATCCGCTTGTAGCGATACGAAATCGATCCGATGAGCGTTGCTGAAATTTGATAATTGTCTTTGAATGTCGAAAAGTCGTCGCCAACTCCCATTATTTAGTCTCCCACAATCCGATCAGGATGATATTGGTTCGTCCGTTGGGCCCGCGCAACCAAAACGTGCATTCGGTCGGCGGAACCTGCTAGGGCTCTGGCGGAGAGTGGGATTCGAACTAACGACACGGAATTCCCCTATTTTGTTCAAACCGCCTGTGCGAACGCTCGTGACTTCGCTGCCGGGCCTGGAGCTGCACATTTCCATTCATCCGATTTCGTACTCTATTCTACGACGGCAAGTGTGCTGATCTCGTCAGTTGAACCGCGGGACCCCTACCCTGTTCGACGTATGGAAGGCCGATCCTCCGCTTGAGGCACTTTGAGCATCGGCGTCCCAGAAGCGGATAACAGCCAGAGTTCCTTGTGCATGCGCGCACCGCGCAATGACCCTTGTCGTCGCCTCAAGCTTCGTCCGTCATTGGAGCAATGGCGAGATGACGAGCCGATCACACTCGCTGAAGCCGCTGCCCTATTCTTTCCGCACGGACCGCTGACGATACGATCGTTCAGGCGCCTAAAGGCATCCGGCAAGCTTGCAGTTAGACGGCTTGCTGGTAAGGATTTCACGACGCCTTCCGCCGTGAAAGAGATGCTACGTCCATGCCTGGACCAAAGCCAAAACCGCCGCGCCTCTATTTCCGAGAAGATGAGCAAACTTGGGTCATCCTCGATCGCGGAAACAAACAAATCCGCACGGGATGCGGCCGCGAGCAAACTGATGCAGCAGCGCAAGCGCTGTCGAACTACATCGGCGGACGCTTCAGCCCCGCGGCGGGAGAGCGAGATCCTGCCCAACTCGCGATAGCCGATGTTCTGGTCGCTTACGAGCAGTCGAAGCTGCCGAAGGACTATGACGAACTGCGTAGGAAGCTAACGGCCAAAGAGGAGATTACGTCCGAACAGCGCAAGAAAGTCGAGCAGCACGACGAGCTCGTCTATCGCCTGCAGAATGTGAACGCGTTTATGGGTGGCGATCGCGTCAGCGAGATCAAGAAACAGCTGTGCAGCGATTACGTCGACTGGCGAACGCAAACACCGAACGACCGCAATGTCGTTCGGGGGATCGCGCCGCGGCCGCGGCCAGTGTCCGATCAATCCGCACGACGCGAGCTTGAGGATCTCCGAGCTGCGATCGGAGCTTGGCACGCCGACCACGTTCTAAATTTCGTTCCCGTCGTGACGCTGCCGGCAAAGGCTGAGGGACGCAAGCGCTGGCTGACACGCAGCGAGGCCGCTCGGCTGCTCGGCGCTGCGCTCGGGTTTGTGTTTGACGGCAAGGAGAAGCGCTGGAAGCGTGACGATGGCGGCCGACTCGTGCGTCGCGACCGTGTGACGCGCACGCGACGGCGTCATGCGGTCCGATTTATTTTGATCGGGCTTTACAGCGGACGTCGCGAGGAGGCCATACGGCGCACGTTGTGGATACCCGCGACGAGCCAACCGTCATTCGACCTGGAACGGATGATCTATCACGGTCGCGGCGTTGACGAGCTCCAGACCAAGAAACGAAGGCCCGTTGCCAAGATCGCGACGCGCCTGCGCCCACATCTGCTGCGCTGGCGACAGCTCGATCTTGCGCTGGAGCACGAGCTCGGCGCGCCCGTGCACTATGTCGTGCATCGACCAGACGGGCGGCCACTTTTGGGCAAGATCAAGACCGCTTGGAGCGGCATCCTCGAAGACGCGGCGCTCGGTGACGACGTGGTTCGTCATGCACTGCGCCATACTGCGGCGACCTGGTTGATGCAGTCAGGCACTGATCGGTGGCAGGCGGCCGGGTTCCTCGGCATGACAGTCGAGCAGCTCGAGGAAGGTTATGGCCATCATCATCCGGATTTTCAGGAAGAAGCCGCCGCGGCCTTTGCGTCTTCCAGGCGCGGCTGAAGCACCGACACCGCGGTGGCAAATGTCGTCAAGTTTGATAGCGACAGCCCGACACTGTGCGGTCAGGGCTCTGCTGCGCCGACGCAAGAAACAGATTGTCGAAAGGGACGAGATCTCTGCGAAAGCGCGGATCCGTCAGCTTCCGGGCCCCAGCCTTTTGTGGTCAAAATCCGGCGGCCAAGAACTCGGAGGACATGAAATCGGCACAGCCAAAAGCCAACTCTTTGCGAACCCTTTGCGACTGCTAAACCCCGACCTTGCTAAGTTATTGAAAAGCTGGTCGGAGTGGCAGGATTTGAACCTGCGACCCCCTCGTCCCGAACGAGGTGCTCTACCAGACTGAGCCACACTCCGATTTAGAGGGCGGCTTATAGCCTCCGCCTCGCCCCACCGCAAGGCGTTCCGGGCAGAGTGAAATCCGCTATGGAAAACCCGTGGAAATGACAGTCCGGACGCAAACCCGAACGATTTTGGCCGGCGGCGACGCAACGGCGGCGGCCGCGTGCTGCCTCGTCGAGGGGGGCCTCGTCGCGTTCCCGACGGAAACTGTGTACGGGCTCGGTGCCGACGCCACCAATGCCCAGGCGATTGCACGGCTCTACCTGGCCAAGGGGCGGCCGTCGTTCAATCCGCTGATCGCCCATGTGGCGGACCTTGCCGCCGCGCGGGGAATCGCAAAATTCGATGCCAACGCCGAAAAGCTCGCCGCAAATTTCTGGCCGGGCCCATTGACGCTGGTGCTGCCCCGCGCCGTCGATTGCCCGGTTGCCGAGCTTGCCACCGCAGGACTAGAAACCATCGCCGTGCGCGTTCCCGCCCACCTGATCGCGCGCAACATTCTCTTGAGCTTCGGCAAGCCGGTGGTCGCGCCGTCGGCCAACGTGTCGGGCCACGTCTCGCCGACGACCGCACAGCATGTGGAAGCCGACCTCGCCGGCAAGATCGACCTCATCGTTGACGGCGGTCCGGCGAACGTCGGATTGGAATCGACCATCGTCGGCTGCTTCGAGCGGCCGATGCTACTGCGGCCGGGCGGGCTTGCGCGCGGCGACATCGAAGCCGTGCTCGGACGCAAGCTTGTCGACCTGCCGCAACACGAGACCGCGGCGCAGCCGCTCGCCCCCGGTATGCTGGCCTCGCACTACGCGCCGCGTTCGCCGGTGCGGCTGAACGCAACGACGATCGAACCCGGCGAAGCGCTGCTGGCGTTTGGCTCATCTGCCGTCGCAGGAGTGGACAAGGCAGCCGCGGTGTTGAATCTCTCAGGCAGCGGCGACCTCGTCGAAGCCGCGGCCAATCTGTTCCACCATCTTCGCGAGCTTGACGCCAAGGCTGCGATGCAGATCGCGGTGATGCCGATCCCGAACGAGGGCCTCGGCGAAGCCATCAACGACCGGCTGCGGCGCGCAGCCGTGTGAGGACGCAAGAATGAACAAGATCGATCCGGCGCCGCCGCATCTCGCGCCCGACCTGATCCGCCGCTTTGCCGCGATCGTCGGCGACAAGTACGCGGTGACCGACCAGAACGACATCGCGCCGTACCTCACCGAGGAGCGCATGCTCTATCACGGGCGTTCGCAGCTGGTGCTGCGCCCCGGTTCAACCGCGGAAGTCTCGGCTATCTGCACGCTGGCAAACGAGACGCGCACGGCGCTGGTGCCGCAAGGCGGCAACACCGGCCTGGTCGGCGGGCAAACGCCGCACCATGGCGAAGTCGTCGTCTCGCTGCGACGGATGGATCGCGTGCGTGACCTCGACCCGCAGTCGAATACCATGACATGTGAATCGGGCATGGTGCTGCAGAACGCCCAGAAATTCGCAAGCGAAGCCGATCGCCTGTTTCCCTTGTCGCTCGGCGCGGAAGGAAGCTGCACCATCGGCGGCAACCTCTCCACCAACGCCGGCGGCAACACCGCCCTCGCCTACGGCGTCGCGCGCGATCTCGTCATCGGTTTGGAAGTGGTGCTCGCCGACGGTCGCGTCCTCAACGCGCTATCAAAATTGAAGAAGGACAACACCGGCTACAACCTGCACAACCTGTTCATCGGTGCAGAGGGCACGCTTGGCATCATCACTGCGGCGGTGCTGAAACTGTTTCCGAAGCCGCGCGCAGTCGAGACCGCCTTCATCGGCGTGAAGTCGCCCAAGGACGCGCTCGCCCTGCTCGGCGTCGCCCGTTCAGAGGCGAGCGGCGCCGTCACGAGCTTCGAATTGGTGTCCGAGATCATCATCGATTTCTGCGTGCGGCATGGCAACGGCATCCGCGATCCGATGCCGACGCGCTATCCCTGGTACGTGCTGATGGAGCTGACCTCACCCGCCGCGAGTCTGAGCGAGACGATGGAGACCATTCTCTCGCGCGGCATGGAGGAAGGGCTGGTCGAGGACGCCGTGATTGCCTCGAGCCTGCAGCACCGCCGCTCGTTCTGGGATCTGCGCGACTTCGCCACCCATTCGCAGAAGCCGGAAGGCGGCTCGATTAAGCACGACGTCTCGGTGCCCGTCGCCTCCGTGCCGGCGTTCCTGGAGAAAGCCAGCGCCGCCGTGGTCAAGTTCATGCCCGGCGCTCGCGTGGTGCCGTTCGGCCATCTCGGTGACGGCAACATCCACTTCAACGTCAGCCAGCCGGTCGGCGCCGACAAGCAGGCATATCTGGACCGCTGGCACGACATGAACGACGTGGTGCACGGCGTCGTCGCCGAATTCGGCGGCTCGATCTCGGCCGAGCACGGCATCGGCGTCATGAAGCGCGACGAGCTCGCGCATGTGAAGGACCCGGTAGCGCTGCAGCTGATGCGCACGCTGAAGGCGACGCTCGACCCGAACGGGATTTTGAATCCGGGGAAAGTGGTTTAGGGCGCTACGCTTTCGACTGTCATGTCCCCGAAATAGAGCCATTGTTACAACTGACAGCTCATCAACCGGAGTCGCGCCATGTCGTGGCTGTTTGAGCTGCACACGTATCTCGACAAGATCTACGACACGAACCCAACGCTCATCACCCTCGGCGTCATCGTGCTGTTTCTGGCGCTCTTCCTGTCGAGCCGGAATATGAACCGAAGCAAGGCGGCCACCATCGCAGTGCCGCTGCTTGTGATGGCCGCGATCCTCGGGCTCGCGGCGCTTTTTTTCAGCGGCCCGCCTGCGACCACACCCTAGAACAGCGAGCCTTGATCGATCGAGGCGACCTTGCGCGGCTTGGGCCGTGGCTTCGCCGCCTCTGCTTCCGCGGCCGCCTGCTCCGCTGTCACCGGCTCGATCAAGCGTGGATCGTCATTGGCGGTACGGTTCACTGCGGTCGACACCTCATGCCAGGCGAACGTACCTTGTAGCGGCGCAATCAAGAGCGATGTCGCGGCCTCCGCGTCCACATTCGCGCAATCGATCCAGAGATCGAATGCATCGGGTGCGATCGTTACCGGCATGCGCGGATGGAAGCCGGCCAGATCCTTGCTCGCCGCCGTCGTCACGATCGCGACGGTATCGACCTCTTCGCCGTTCGGCCCGATCCAGGTCTCCCACAGGGCCGCGAATGCGATCGGCCCGCCTTGCGCCGGATAGACGAACAGCGGCTGCTTGCGACTGCCGAGATCGTGCCACTCGTAATAGCCGTCGGCCGGGATCAGGCAGCGCCGGCGCTTGATCGCGTTCTTGAACGCGGGCTTGTCGATCACCGACTCCGCACGCGCATTGATGACGAGGCCGAACTTCTTCGGATCCTTCGCCCATGCGGGCAGAAAGCCCCAGCGCATCAACAGGAACTTCCGGGGGCCGCGCTCGGTCAGCACAACGGGAACAGGTTGCGTCGGCGCGATGTTGTAGCGCGCCGGCATGTTCGGCTGTTCGCTGTAGCCGAACAGCCGCCGCAGCGCTTCAGGCGAGGACGTGATGACGAAGCGACCGCACATTTCACATTCCAGAGGCGGGTTTGCCTAAAAGCGGGCTCAAGTGACCTGAATTTCAGTGGGAATTAACCACAGACCTTAACAATGGGGCAGATGGGACCAGCCGCAAGCCAGATTTCCCCCGTTTTTGACTCGTCGGACGCGCTCAACGCAGCCGCGCTCACGGCTGCCAACATCAATCCCAATACCCGCCTCGCCACCGATTATCTGAATCATTTCAATGAAGCGATCATGCTGCTGGAAATGATCCCGGACATGCCGGAATGCGCAGACGATTTCCTCGTCTGGGAGCCGCTGAGCTACCCCGAGCATTTCCGGCACTCGAACTTCAAGGCCCGCGACCTCGCCATCGCCGCCTACGATTCGGCGGACCCGGAGATCCGCGCCCGCTTCGACGGGCTGTGCGATACGCTGACCTCGATCCTGACCGCCACGCGCGACGCCATGGGTGAGGCGACCCAGGCCACTACCCGCGTCCGCCTGGCCGAGCAGGCAACCGGCTGGCTGAAGCCGCTTGTGGCCCAGGCCGGCGGCGTCATCAACGGCGCCACCGAAGAGCAGGCCGAGGAGGCCCAGCCGCAGAGCGACGCCGACCTCATCATGTCGGCCAGCACATGATCCCGTAAAAGCTCGCCCGGGGGACTTGATTCGGGCGTGGGACACGATTTTCGTGCAGGATCATGCGCAGACAAACAGTTGGATTTCATGTCCCCTCGCCCCATGCCTGAGCTTGCGGTCAGTGCCGCCATCTTCCGAGCCCATGAGGTGCTGGTGGTTCGCCGCGCCGGTGCGCCGGCCAAGGGACTGTGGACCCTGCCGGGGGGACGCGTCGAGGTCGGCGAAACCCTGGTCGAGGCCGTGCACCGCGAGGTGATGGAAGAGACCGCGCTGAATGTCGAGGTGATCGGCCTTGCCGGCTATCGCGAGATCATCCTGCCGGAAGCGGTTGGCGCGCGCGGGCGACACTTCGTGATCCTGCCCTTCGCGGCGCGCTGGATCTCTGGCGCGGTCGTGCTGAACGACGAATTGAGCGACGGCCGCTGGATGGCTGTCGAGGCGGTCGCCGGGCTGCAAACCACGGAAGGTCTGCTCGAGATCTTGCGCCGGGCTGGGCAGCTCGCAGCCTAGCGAGGCCCCCACAGGCGCGCCTTGCTTACGCCGCCGCGACCGGTCATATGACGCCCCGGAACCGGGCCCTTCATGCGCAAGCTTCTCCACATGCTGACGATCGCCGCCTGCCTCGGCCTCGCGCCCGCGCGGGCGCAGGATGCGGCCGCGCCGTTCGATGCGGAATTGCAGCGCTTTGCGGAAATCCTCGGCTCACTGCATTACCTGCGGGCCATCTGCGGCGCCAACGAGGGTCAGAAGTGGCGCAATGAGATGCAGGCTTTGGCCGACGCCGAGACGCCGTCGGGGGAGCGCCGCACACGGCTGATCGCCAGCTTCAACCGCGGCTATCACGGGTTTCAGCAGACCTATCGCACCTGCACCCCGGCCGCGAACGTGGCGATCAAGCGCTATCTGACCGAAGGCGCCAAGATCTCCCGCGACCTCACTGCGCGCTACGCGAACTGACGCGGCGGCAACCCTTTCCGGAACCTTCGGCGATTGCCGACAATGCCGATTAACCTTTCCTAAAGATGCGCTCTAGGCGGAACCGTGCCTCATGCTAGAGATGGCACCACAGTCGTTCCGGACGCGCCGGTCTCCCGCGCCCCCCGGCCTTTCCTTGTGAGCCTGATGCCCGCTTCCGCCTCCCACGACCTGCTCGCCGATGACGCTCAAAAGCGGGCCGCATTGTCCTATCTCTCCGAAGCCTGGGCCGAAGCGCGGCTTGAAGGAATCGACGGCGACTGCCTCGCACAGGCGAGCCTGTTCACTGCCTTCGCCGAGTTGGTGACGACATACGGCGAGGACGCGGTCGCGAAGTTCGTCGAGGGCCTGTCGACGCGGATCAAGAACGGCGAGTTTTCGGTGATTGGCGCGAGGCAGTAGTTCGAGGCGTCTTCTCTTGACGCACGAACCTATCCCCTCATCCTGAGGAACGCGAAGCGCGTCTCGAAGGATCCGGGTTTAAGGCACCAACGTTTCCATGAACCGGATCGGCTCGCCCTGCGACGGCGTCGTGAGCTCCCCCTGCCACATCACACGCTTGCCGCGCACAAAAGTACCGACCGGCCAGCCCCTCACCTTCACACCGTCGTAAGGCGTCCAGGCGGCGCGGGAGGCGATCCACTTGTTGGTGATGGTCTCTTCCCGCTTCAGGTCGACGACCGTCAGGTCGGCGTCGTAGCCGGTCATGATGCGGCCCTTGCCGGCGATGTTGAACAGACGCTGCGGCCCGGCGCTGGTCAGGTCCACAAACCGTGCAAGCGACAAACGCCCCGCGTTCACATGGTCGAGCATGATCGGCACCAGCGTCTGCACCCCGGTCATCCCCGAGGGCGAGGCGGGGTAGGTCTTCGCCTTTTCTTCGAGCGTGTGCGGCGCGTGGTCCGAGCCGAGCACGTCGACGATCCCCTGCTCCACGCCCTTCCAGATGCCCTCCCGATGCACCGCATCGCGCACCGGCGGGTTCATCTGCGCGCGCGTGCCGAGCCGCTCGTAGCATTCGGGCGCGGCCAGCGTCAGATGATGCGGCGTCACCTCCACCGAGGCGACATCGCGATGATCCTTCAGGAACTCCATCTCTTCCTTCGTCGAGATGTGCAGCACATGGATACGCTTGCCGAACTCGCGGGCGATTTTCACCAGCCGCTGCGTCGCTGTGAGCGCCGCGACCTCGTCGCGCCACACCGGATGCGAGCGCGGGTCGCCCTCGATGCGCAGGCCCCTGCGCTCGTTCAGGCGATATTCGTCCTCGGCATGAAACGCCGCACGGCGGCGAATCGCGCCGATGATCTTGCGCAAGCCCTCGTCGTCCTCCACCAGGAGGCTCCCCGTGGACGAGCCGATGAACACTTTCACGCCCGCACAACCTTTCGCGCGCTCCAGCATCGGCAACTTCTCAAAATTGTCGCGCGTGCCGCCGATGTAAAAGGCGAAGTCGCAGTGCATGCGATGCGTGCCGCGCCTGATCTTGTCGGAGAACGTTTCCTCGGTGATCGTCAGCGGATCGGTGTTCGGCATCTCGAACACCCCTGTGACGCCGCCCAGGACGGCGGCGCGCGAGCCAGTCTCCAGATCCTCTTTCTGCGTCAGGCCGGGTTCGCGGAAATGCACCTGCGTGTCGATCACGCCGGGCAGGATATGCAGACCCTTGCAATCGATGACTTCCGCGGCGCTCGCGCCGGAGAGCGCACCGATGGCAGCGATGCGCCCGTCCTTGACCGCAAGGTCGCGCAAGCCCTCGCCGTCCTGATTGACGACCGTGCCGGACTTCAGGATCACATCGTAGCTGGTGCTCATGCTTCCTCGAACGCTGTTAGCGCTGCCGTGCCGGGACTTGTCTCGCTTACCCGCGCGCCTTACGTTCCGCGGTAACAACTGGCAAGAGCTTTTCCGGATGAAGGCAGCGTTTCTCCCCGACCGTGGCGTCGTCAAGCTGAATGGCGACGATGCACGGCACTTTCTCAACAACCTCGTGACCGCGGAGCTCGCTGAGCTGAAGCCCGGAACCGCGTGCTTTGCAGCGCTGCTGACGCCCCAGGGCAAGATCGTCGCCGATTTCCTGGTGACGGAGGCCCCGGCCGGGCACGGCGGCGGCCTGCTGCTGGACTGCCCGAAACCGCTGGCCGCCCAGCTTGCAACCAAACTCAATTTCTACAAGCTGCGCGCGAAGGTGACGGTGGAAAACCTGACCGATCAGCTCGGCGTGCTGGCCGCCTGGGGCGGACAGCCTCAGATGATACCAGAGCTCGCCTATCCCGATCCACGCAACAGCGAGTTGGGTATCCGGGTCATCGTCCCGCACGAGCTGGCGGAAAAGCTTGCCGGCGTGCTCGGCGCCGAGTTGGTGGCTGCTGACAATTATGAGCAGCATCGGATCGTATGCGGGGTGCCGAGTGGCGGCAGCGATTTCATCTATGGCGACGCCTTCCCGCATGAGACCAACATGGACCGGCTGCACGGCGTCGACTTCGACAAGGGCTGCTATGTCGGCCAGGAGGTCGTGTCGCGCATGCAGCATCGCGGCACGGCGCGCACCCGCACGGTGCGGCTGATCGTCGATGGCCCTTTGCCAGAGACCGGCAGCGACGTGATGGCGGACGGCAAATCCGTCGGCAAGTTGGGCTCAGCGCGTTCGGGGCACGCGCTTGCGCTGCTACGGATCGACAAGGTCTCCGATGCGCTGGCGAAAGGCGCATCATTGTCGGCAGGCGGCATCGCCGTCAGGCTGGTCGACCCGACGGACGCCAAAATCCCTGAAAAGCAGGTGAACCTGTGACGACTGCGCGCCTGCATGCCGACGGAAAGAAGCGATGCCCCTGGCCGGGTGAAGATCCGTTCTACATGGCCTATCACGACGACGAATGGGGCGTGCCAGAATATGACGACCGCGCGCTGTTCGAGAAGCTGATCCTTGACGGCTTCCAGGCGGGCCTGTCCTGGATCACGATCCTGCGCAAGCGCGAGAATTTCCGGAAGGCCTTTGACGATTTCGAACCGGGCAAGATCGCGAAATACGACGCCAAGAAGATCCATGCGCTGATGAACGATGCGGGCATCGTCCGCAATCGCGCCAAGATCGAAGGCACGGTGGCGAGCGCAAAGGCCTACCTGAAGATCATGGAGGAAGGCCCGGGCTTCTCAAAGCTGCTGTGGAATTTTGTCGACGGCAAGCCGAAGGTGAATGGCTTCAAGTCGACCAAAAGCGTTCCCGCATCCACACCGGTCTCGATCGCGATCTCGAAGGACCTGTCGTCGCGCGGCTTCAAGTTCGTCGGGCCGACGATCGTCTACGCGTTCATGCAAGCGACCGGCATGGTCAACGATCATCTCGTCAGCTGCCACTGCTACGAGACTTGCGGCAAATTGAAGCGCAAGCGGCCGACGAAATGACGGCGCCGAAGGCCGCAGCGCAGCTTGCCGCGGAACGCGATATCGCCAAGCGCGCATGGCAGCGCATGCTGTCGGGCCGCCGGCTCGACCTGCTCGACCCCTCGCCGCTCGATATCGAGATCGAAGATATCGCGCACGGGCTGGCACGGGTCGCCCGCTGGAACGGCCAGACCGTCGGTCCGCACATTTTCTCGGTGGCGCAGCACACGCTGCTGGTGGAAGCGGTGCTGCGGACGCAGGTGCCGCGCGCCGATCATCGCCTGCGCCTCGCCGTGCTGCTGCACGATGCGCCTGAGTATGTCATCGGCGACATGATCTCGCCGTTCAAGGCGGTGATCGGCGGCTCATACAAAGTGGTCGAGAAACGGCTGCTCAGCGCGATCCACATCCGCTTCGGCCTGCCGCCGGCACTGCCGGACGAGCTCACCGCCCGAATCAAGGCGGCCGATGCGGGCGCGGCCTATCTCGAGGCGACCCGGCTCGCCGGGTTCAAGGACGCCGAGGCGCGAAAGCTCTTCGGCCGCCCACCGGATTTGCCGGAGGAGACCGAGACCGATTTCCTCGCTCCCTGGCCCGCTGGCAAGGCGGAAAAGCGCTTTCTGGCCCGTTTCAAGGCGCTGAAACCGGCTTGAGCGCTTCCGCCGCCCTTCGCCGGGTTCTATAATTCGCGCAGAAGATTCTGAACCAGGAAACGCGCATGCTTCACGTCTGCTCGCTCGCTCATCTGCCCGGCACGGTACAGGCGACTGGCGCAAGCCATGTCATCACCGTGATGGCCGATGTGGACAAGGTGCAGCGTCCGCCGTCGATCCTGCAGGACAATCACCTCGTGATCTCGATGGATGACATCATCGAGGAGGCGGAGGGTTTCACCGCACCCGCGATCGACCACGTCGAGCGGGTGCTGAATTTCGGCCGGAGATGGGATCGCACGGCACCGATGGTGATCCACTGCTACGCCGGTATCAGCCGCTCGACCGCGAGCGCATTCGCCGTCGCCTGCGCACTCAATCCCAACCGCAGCGAACTGCAGATTGCGCAGCGGATCCGCAGCGCGTCGGCCTTAGCGCATCCGAACCGGCTGATCGTCAGCCACGCCGACCGCCTGCTCGGCCGCGATGGCCGCATGCTGCGCGCTCTCGACGAGATGGGCCCGGGCAACCTGACCATCGAAGGCCGGCCCTTTCGCATCGACCTCGACTGATCCAGCCAAAAAAATCGCGATGAGCGAGAAGCCGCTGACGCCAATCGAGATCGGTCTCACGGCGGCGATCGTCGCAATCGAGGCGAGCGAGCCGCGCATTCTCGTTGCCTCGGCCGACGCAGGCAACGAACCGCGCGCCGGCCTCCCCTTCGGCCCGTTCGATCCGGTCGCGCACCGCACGCTCGAAATCGGCCTGCGTGAGTGGGTGGAAGAGCAGACCGGCCTCTCGCTCGGCTACATCGAGCAGCTCTATTCGTTCGGCGATCGCGGCCGTCACGCCCATCCCGGCGACATCGGCCCGCACGTGATGTCGGTCGGCTATCTGGCGCTGACGCGCACCGACGGCTCCGACGAGCAGCGGGCCGCAACCGCCGCATTCGAACCCTGGTACCGCTATTTTCCGTGGGAAGACTGGCGCAAGGAGCGGCCGGAGATTCTCGATGCGCAGATCATGCCGGCGCTCACCGAGTGGTCGAAGCAGGCCGAGACGCCGAGCATCACCCGTGCGCTCGGGCGGCGCGAGCGGGTCCGGCTCTATTTCGGCGGCGAGGGCGGCCACTGGGACGAGGAGCGCGTGCTCGACCGCTACGAGCTGCTCTATGAAGCGGGGCTCGTGGAGGAAGCGCGGCGCGACGGCCGGCCCGCGGCGCTGGCACGCAAGAAGCTGCCCCAGCTCGGCGAGCCGATGCGGTACGATCACCGGCGCATCCTTGCCACCGCGATCGCCCGGCTGCGCGCAAAACTGAAATACCGGCCCCTGGTGTTTGAACTTTTGCCCGGCGAATTCACACTCACTGACTTGCAACGGACCGTCGAGGCGATCTCGGGGCGTCACTTGCACAAGCAGAATTTCCGCCGGCTGGTCGAGGCCGGCGCGCTGGTCGAACCAACCGGCGAAATGTCCACACAAACCGGTGGACGTCCGGCGGCGCTGTTTCGCTTTCGCCGCAGCGTGTTGCAGGAGCGGCCGGCACCCGGACTACGGGTGCGGGGCCGTTAATTTCATGCGTTAAGGATGTGCGGCTAGGACATACCCTTGGCCTTTGGAGAATCTATGTTCGAAATCCTGGTTTTCGGCCTCGCGATTGCCGCGCTCATCTTCGCCATGACGGCACGCAACAAGCTGCAACAGATCGAGGCGCGGCTCGCAAAGCTCGAGGCCGGTGCGCCGGTGCGCGCCAGCGTCGTCTCCGATGAAGCGCAGCCCGAAGCGACGCTTGCCCCGACCATCGCACCCGAAGCGGAGCCCGAGCGAGTCGAAGACGCGCCGGTTGAAGCGCTGACCCAACCGCCGCTGCCGGAAGAGCCGGCGCCGACAACCGAGCCCACAAGACCTCGGCCCGCATCGCCAGGCCTCGAAGAGCGGCTCGGCACCCGCTGGGTGGTCTGGGTCGGTGGACTGACGCTTGCGCTGGGCGGACTGTTCCTCGTGCGCTACTCCATCGAAGCTGGCCTGCTCGGCCCTGCGGCGCGCGTGTTCTTCGGCGGATTGTTTGCGGCAGGCCTGCTTGCCGCCGGCGAATGGACCCGTCGCAAGGAGTCCATCTCCAGCATCGAAACACTGCCGATCGCCAACATTCCGGCGATCCTCACGGCCGCCGGTACTGCGGTTGCTTTCGGCACTGTATATGCCAGCTACGCGCTATACGACTTTCTCGCACCCGCCACGGCCTTCGTCGCGCTGGGTCTTGTCGCGCTCGCAACGCTTGCCGCAGCGCTGCTGCATGGACCCGCGCTCGCGGGCCTCGGCGTGGTCGGCGCATTCGTCACGCCCGTGCTGGTCGCCTCGGACAAGCCGGACTACTGGGCGCTCTACGTCTACATCGCCATCGTCACAGCCGCCGCGTTCGGTCTCGCCCGCATCCGCATGTGGCGCTGGCTCGCCATCACCACCATCGCGCTCGGCGTGCTGTGGTCGCTGGTGGGAATGGGTCAGCCCGGCCTGCTCTCGCCGCACGCGTTCAGCATCATCGCGGGATTTGCGCTGGCCGCCACGCTGGTCGTGTCCGGGTTCCTGTTCGGTCCGGAGGCTCAGCCCGGCGAGATCGAGCCGATCTCGTCGGTTTCGCTCGGCGTCTATCTGTTCGCCGCAACCCTGATGGTTGTGACTTACTGGCACGCCGATCCGGCGATGATCGTGTTCGGGATCCTGGTTGCCGCGACGCTCGTGATCGCCTGGCGCACTGACGCTGCAATCGGTGCGCTGCCGGCAGCGGCGATCTTCGTTGCGCTGGTTTTCCTGTCGTGGGCGGTGCGTGGCTATTCCGAATTTCTCGTCGTGCCGGGAGGCGCGATGCCAGGCGTCGCGCCCAACCGGTTGGACGGCTCCGTGCAGGTGCATCTGATCGCGGCGTTCGTGTTCGCCGCAGGCTTCGGCGTCGCGGGCTTCCTGGCGCAGGGACGTTCGCAGCATGCAACGGTGCCGGTGATCTGGTCGGCGGTGGCGGTGGCAACGCCGCTCTGGCTGCTGATCGCCTGCTACGCGCACATCGCCCATCTCGACCGCTCGATCCCGTTCGCCATCGTGGCCGTGGTGCTCGCCGCAGTGCTCGGCTACGCGACCGAGCAGCTATCGAAGCGCGAGCCGCGTCCGGGCCAGGCGATTGCCGCAGCGCTGTTTGCAACCGGCACGCTTGCAGCGCTCGCGCTCGCATTCACTTTCGCGCTGGACAAGGGCTGGCTGACGATCGCGCTCGCGCTGATGTCGCTCGGCACGGCGTGGATCTCGCTGCAGCGTCCGGTGCCGTTCCTGCGCTGGCTCGCGGCGATCCTGGCCGCCATCGTCGTCGCGCGCATCGGCTATGAGCCGCGCATCGCCGGCAACGATGTCGGCACGCTGCCTATCTTCAACTGGCTGCTCTATGGCTACGGCATTCCCGCGCTGTCGTTCTGGGCGGGCAGCTATTTTCTGCGCAAGCGCGGCGACGATGCGCCGCTGCGCATGGTCGAAGCCGCTGCCATCCTGTTCACCGTGCTGCTGGTGTTCATGGAGATCCGCCACTTCGCCACGGGCGGCAACATCTATAACGCGCCGAGCTTGATCGAAGTGGCCTTGCAGGTCTGCAGCATGCTGGCGATGGCCATCGGCCTCGAGCGGCTGCGCGTGCGCACCGGCAGCATCGTCCACAATGTCGGCGCGCTCGTGGTTACGGCGATCGCGGGCCTGTTCATCGTGTTCGGGCTGTTCCTGCTCGAAATGCCGATGTTCTGGCGGGTCGATGTCGGCGGCCTGGTATGGAATCAACTGCTGCTCGCTTACGCGCTACCGGCAGGGCTGCTGCTGGCGCTCTCCTACACCGTCGCCGCGCGGCGCCCCGCGGGCTACGCCAACGCGCTTGCCGGCGTGGCGCTGGTGCTGGCGCTGACCTACGTGACGCTGCAGGTCCGCCGCTTCTTCCACGGCCCGGTGCTGGCCGGCGGCGGCACCACCGACGCCGAGCAGTATGCCTACTCGCTGGCGTGGCTCGCCTTCGGCGTGGTGCTGCTGGCCGTGGGTCTCATCTTCGCCTCGCAGCGCGCACGGCTTGCGTCTGCGCTGATCATCGGCCTCACGGTGCTGAAGGCGTTCCTGTTCGACATGTCGAACCTGACCGGCGTCTTCCGCGCCCTGTCATTCATGGGCCTCGGCCTCGTGCTGGTGATAATCGGCTGGCTCTACCAGCGCATCCTGTTCAAGCGGCAGCCGCCAGCACAGGAGCAAGTGGCGGCGGAGTGAAGACTCTTACCCTCTCCCCATAGCCGTTCGAAGAACGGCGTCGCTTCGCTCGCCTATGTGGGAGAGGGTGGCGAGCGCAGCGAGCCGGGTGAGGGGGGCGATTGCTGATTGCAGAAGCCCCTCACCCGCCTTCGCAGCTCCGCTGCGAAGGCACCCTCTCCCACAGGGGGAGAGGGTCAAGAGTTCACCTCCCCGCCAGCGCTTCGACCATCTCCTGCGCCTGCTTTGTCAGGCGCACAAATGCCGGATCGCCTTTCACACGCGTTGCAAAGCACTTGCGCATGGCCTCATCGCCCGCTTCGCGCACGCGCTCCATCTCGTCGGTGACCGTCTCGCTCTTGTTCGCCGCCTTCTCGTTGGCCTCGAACATCCTGTTCGCCTTCGTCTCCGCATCCTTCAGGAGCTTTTCGCAAGTTGCCATCAGCTTGACCTTGGGCGCCATCGGCATGCTGACGAGATAGACGCGCGGCGGCGCGATCACGCCGATCAGAACTTCATCCGGCGCCGTAGCGCCGATATCCTGGCGCCGCGCGGACAGCATCGCGAACACGGAGTCGGCGCCGGCAGGCTTGGCTACCGGCAGCTCGCCGAAATTTCCGACCGCGGCATCCGTGGGAATGGCGCGCGTGTAGAACGAATCGAGCTTCAAGGCTGCGCGTACGTCAGGCGGTGTGCTGCCATCCTCCGACGCAAGCCCGTCGCGCGACTTCACCCAGCGGTCGAGCAGGCCGGTCGTGGTGACGACAAGGCGCCTGTCCTTGGACCTCGTGAACGAAAGACCGTCGAGGACACCGAATTCCATATCGCCGCGGAACAAACTGCCGACGTTGTAGAGCCCCTCGCTCGTGAAGCCCTTGACGTTCAGCGGACCGATCACACCGCGCAGCTGCTTGCCCAGTTCGGCGCGTGCGCCCTCCTCCTCTTTCGAGGCCGCGTCGCTTGGCGCAACGAGATCGCCCGGCGGATTGAATTTTGCGATGAAAGCATCGCGCGCGGCGATGTAGTTCTCTTCGGGCGTGGCGGCATGCGCGGTGGCGGAGACCAGAGTCAGCGCGATGGCGAGAGCGCATTTCATGTCGCGAACCTGCAAGCGGGGCCGGAATGGCCTAGCTCCGCTTTGCCGGATTCTGCAAGGCAAAGGTTCAGGCAGACGCCAAACTCAATCCGTCGAGCGGCGGAGCTCCAGCGAGGCCGGCTCGGCCTTGGGCGGATCGATCTTGGCGGCCTCGACCTTCGGCGTCTCGACCTTCGCCACAGTTTCCCCCTTGGGCGCTTCAGGCTTGGACGCTTCGGTGGAACGGACGCCGCGCGCGCGCAACGACACCGGACCGCGCTCGGCGCGCGCCATCAGCACCGAATTGCCGTGCTTGCGGAAGTCGCAATAGGCGAAGCTCATGCCCTGCACCGAGCCGCGGAAGCTCCCCTCGCTGGTCTTGTCGAGGTTGAAGCACGGCGTGAAGGGCAAACCCTTCAGCTGGGCACAAACCTGCGTCGTGCCGACCTGGATCGTATTCACCGGCAACCGCGCATAGCGGATCGGGCCGCTCCCGGAGAACTGGACCGAGCCCGCGACGGAGCCGTCATGGTGGATGCGGCCGGACCCGCGGGTGCCGTCCACGCAGGTGAACGCGAAGAGTTTTCCGGCGATGAACTGGCGAGCTTGTTCGGGATTCAGCGATTCGGCCGCGGACGGCCCTGCAACTGCGCTTGCGACCAGCGCCCCCCACACCAAACGCGAAAGCATGCTGCTACTCCGACTCACAAATTTGCGCCCCGGGTCCCCGCTTAACCCGATGCTTACCATACGAACCAAGGCAACATTGGCGCAGCTTCGTAGACAAAGTCTGAACGCCTCAGACAATTTTTACCACGATTCGACCGCGCACTTGGCCAGCGAGAATTTTCGCACCCGCCTCGATAACCAAGTCTAGCGGCATTTCGCTAGTGATTTCAATCAGTTTTGACTTGTCCAAGTCCCGTGCGAGCCGCTCCCAGGCCACGCGTCGGCGTTCAATCGGGCACATCACCGAGTCGATGCCTAAAAGGCACACTCCGCGCAAAATGAATGGCGCAACCGAGGCAGGTAAATCCATGCCCGCGGCAAGCCCGCAGGCCGCGATCGCGCCACCGTATTTGGTCATGGACAGCAGGTTCGCGAGCGTATTCGAGCCGACGCTGTCGACACCGCCGGCCCAGCGCTCCTTGTTGAGCGGACGCGGCGCGGCGGCAAGCTCCGCACGGTCGATGATCTCGGCGGCGCCGAGATGCTTAAGGTAATCGGCTTCAGACGTGCGGCCGGTGGAGGCAATGACCTGATAGCCGAGCTTCGACAGGATCGCGGTTGCGACCGAGCCGACGCCGCCTGCGGCGCCCGTGACCACGATCGGCCCCGACGCAGGTGTCAGCCCGTGATCCTCCAGCGCCAGCACCGAGAGCATCGCCGTGTAGCCGGCGGTGCCGATCGCCATTGCATCGCGCGTCGAAAGGCTGTCGGGCAGCTTCACCAGCCACTCCCCCTTTACCCGCGCCTTTTCCGCATAGGCGCCAAGGTGCGTCTCGCCCATGCCCCAGCCGTTGCAGACGACCTTGTCGCCGACCTTCCAGTTCGGATTGGCCGACTGCGCGACGGTGCCGGCAAAGTCGATGCCGGCGATCATGGGGAAACGCCGCACCACCGGCGCCTTGCCGGTCAGTGCCAGGCCATCCTTGTAATTGAGCGTCGACCACTCGACGGCGACGGTGACGTCGCCGTCCATCAGTTCGGCTTCGTCGAACTGGGTGATCTTTGCGGTGGTGCCCTTGTCGGCCTTGTCGATCCGCAGCGCTTTGAACGTTCCCACGCCTCACTCCCGCTTGTTTGCTTGGGGCATGATCTTGCCCTGCCATCTCAGGCGGGCTGGGCCACTCCCCGCTCCACCGGTTTCTCGACGATCGGCAGGTTGATCAGCGCCGAAGCGACGCCGAAGAAGATCGAAAGGTACCAGACCGGATTGTAGGAACCGGTCGCCTCGAACACGATGCCGCCGAGGTAGACGCCGAGAAAACCGCCAACCTGATGGCTGAAAAATGCGAAGCCGTAAAGCGTCGCGAACCAGCGGGTTCCGAACATTAGTGCAACCAGCGCGCTGGTCGGCGGCACAGTGGACAACCAGGTGACGCCCGTGATGATGCCGAAGAGGACAGCGGTCATCGGCGTGATCGGGAAAGAGATGAACGCGAGGATCGACAGCGCGCGGATGAAATAGATCGCCGAGAGGATGAAACGCATCGGCACGTATTTCGCGACCCAGCCAACGCCGAGCGAACCGACGATGTTGAACAGGCCGATCACCGCGATCACCCAGCCGCCGACATGGGCGTCGAGCCCGCGGTCGACGAGATAGGCAGGCAGGTGCGCCGTGACGAAGGCGAGTTGGAAGCCGCAGGTGAAGAAGCCGAGCACCAGCAGCACGTAGGAGCGGTGGCCGAAGGCTTCCGACAGCGCGTGCTTGAAGGATTGCTGCTCCGCCGGCGTGCCACCGGCGGATGAGCCACTCTCCGCCTTGGGCGTTGCCAATACCAATGCCAGCGGCACGACCAGAAGCATCAGCGCTGCGAAGATCGTCAGCGCGGTCTGCCAGCCGAAATTATCGATCAGCGCGACACCGAACGGGGCAAACAGAAATTGGCCGAAGGAGCCTGCCGCGGTGCCTGCGCCGAGGGCTACGGAGCGCCAGTTCGGCGGCACGATCTTGGCGAAGGCGGAGACGACGAGATTGAACGAACAGCCTGAGAGGCCGAAACCGATCAGCACGCCAGCGGTCGCATTCAAGGCAAGCGGCGTATCCGAGTAACGCATCAGTGCGAGGCCGAGCGCGTACATCAGTCCACCGACGGCGATCACGCGCACGGTGCCGAAGCGGTCGGCGATCGCGCCGGCGAAAGGCTGGCCGATGCCCCATAGGAGGTTCTGGAAAGCGAAAGCGAAGGCGAAGACATCGCGGCCCCAGGCGAACTCCTGGCTCATCGGCTGCATGAAGAAGCCGAAGGTGGAGCGCGGCCCGAATGTCAGGGTTGCGATCAGGCAGCCGCACAGGACAACGACGAGCGGAGTCCGCCAGCTCGGGGACGAGGAAGCTGGCGACTTTTCCAGAGCAGGCATTTCGAGGACCTCGTGCGAACCAACAAGGCGCGCAATATGGAATCTGCGGATTACACCGACTAGTGTACTTTCTGTACTACCCGATCACTTTTGCTGCGTCACAGCAACCGCAACGCAGCGATGCAAATCGGACAAGGCAGATGCCGTGTTTTTCGTGAGCCGGCCTCTAGCGAGGCGCTCATTGTCGTGTTATATTCGTTTTGCTCGATATGAGAATAAGTAAGCAGATCGAGTGAGCCCAAGCTTCCAGCTTGGCGTTCTGGGAAAGTCCGGGGAAAGACGCAAAGTTTCGGAAGATGGGAATGCCGGCCCGTTTGGCCGGATTTATCAGGACTCAGATATGCTCATGTTGAGCATTATTGAAGGTCCCGGGTTCTGAAAGTGAAGGAAGGATCGCGCCATGCCGATCACTGGAATTTACGGTCCGGAGGACCTTTCGCACACGCCGATGACGCGGACGCGGCCGCTGTCGCGCGCACCCTCGCGCACGTTGCCAATGCCGCCGGTCGCCTGGACGCCCGAGATCGAGCGCGAGACCGCGCACCTCTATGAGCGCGTCAAGACGGTGATCCCGCCGGTCGAGTGGCCGACGATGGCGCCCTACGTCAAGGCGATCAACGACCTGAAAAAGGAGCGCAACGCGGTCATCCTGGCGCACAACTATCAGACGCCGGAGATCTTCAACTGCGTCGCCGACATCGTCGGCGACTCGCTGCAGCTTGCGCGTGAGGCCGCCAAGGTCAAAGCCGACGTGATCGTCCAGTGCGGCGTGCACTTCATGGCGGAGACCTCGAAGATCCTGTCGCCGGAGAAGACCGTGCTGATCCCGGATTCGCGCGCGGGCTGCTCGCTCGCCTCGTCGATCACCGGCGAAGACGTGCGGCTGCTGCGCGAGAAATTCCCGGGCGTGCCGGTTGTAGCTTACGTCAACACGTCTGCCGACGTGAAGGCGGAGGTCGATATCTGCTGCACCTCGTCGAACGCGGTGCAGGTGGTGGAAAGCCTCAACACCGACACGGTCATCTTTGTGCCCGACCAGTATCTGGCGAAGTACGTCGCCACGCTGACCAGCGTGAAGATCATCGCCTGGAAGGGCGCGTGCGAAGTGCACGAGCGTTTCACCGGCGACGAGCTGAAGATGTATCGCGACGCCGATCCGTCGGTGCAGATCATCGCGCATCCGGAATGCCCGCCCGACGTGATCGCGGAAGCGGACTTCACCGGCTCGACCGCGCACATGATCAACTGGGTGCGCGACAAGCGGCCAAAGCGCGTCGTCATGGTCACCGAATGCTCGATGGCCGACAACGTTCAGGCGGAATTGCCGGATGTCGAATTCGTGCGGCCCTGCAACCTCTGCCCGCACATGAAGCGCATCACGCTGCCGAAGATCCTCGACAGCCTCGTCAACATGCGTGAGGAGGTTCTGGTCGATCCCCTGATCGCCGCAAAGGCGCGGCGCTCGGTCGAGCGGATGATCCACCTGAAGAGCTGAGCCCGCTCAACATTTCACCCCGACGTCGTCATGGCCGGGCTTGACCCGGCCATCCCGATAAGGATGGCACTGCGCCCCTAACGGGATGCCCGGCACAAGGCCGGGCATGACAAGGAAAGGCCCGGTCAGATGATCAACCTCTCCAAGAGCATCGACGACGTCGTCATCGTCGGCGGCGGGCTTGCCGGGCTGTTCTGCGCGCTGAAGCTGGTGCCGCGGCCGGTCACCGTCATCTCGGCAGCCCCGCTCGGTGAAGGCGCGTCCAGCGCCTGGGCACAGGGCGGCATCGCTGCGGCCGTCGGCGAAGGCGACACCGCCGAAGCGCATGCGGCCGACACCATCGCGGTCGGCGCTGGCCTCGTCGACAAGGATATCGCGCTCGGCCTCGCCCGCGAGGCACCCCAGCGCATCCATGACCTGTTGAGCTACGGCGTGCCGTTCGACCGCGACCTGCAAGGCAGGCTCGCCGTTGCGCAGGAAGCCGCGCATTCGGCGCGGCGTATCGTCCATGTGCGCGGCGACATGGCGGGCAAAGCGATCATCGCCGCCCTGATCGAGGCAGTGCGCAAGTCGCCGTCCATTCGCGTGATCGAAGGCTTTGTTGCCGAAGCGCTGCTCACCGAGAACAACGCCGTCACCGGATTGCAACTCCGCAAGGCCGACGACGTGGCGGCGCGGCCGGAGACGATTGCGGCACGTGCGGTGGTCCTCGCCACCGGCGGCATCGGTCACCTCTATGCGGTGACGACCAATCCGAAAGAAGCCAGCGGGCTTGGTCTTGCCATCGCCGCCCGCGCCGGCGCGATCATCGGCGATCCGGAGTTCGTCCAGTTCCACCCGACGGCGATCATGGTCGGCCGCGACCCTGCTCCGCTCGCCACCGAGGCGCTGCGCGGCGAAGGCGCGACGCTGATCAACGCGAAGGGCGAGCGCTTCATGCAGGCGAAGCACCCGCTCGCCGAGCTCGCGCCGCGCGACATCGTCGCCCGCGGCGTATTCGCCGAGATCGCCGCCGGCCGCGGCGCGTTCCTCGACGCAACCAAGGCTCTTGGCGACAAGTTCGCCGGGCATTTCCCGACCGTCTATGCAAGCTGCATCGCCGGCGGCATCGATCCTGCGCGCCAGCCGATCCCGATTGCACCGGCGGTGCACTACCACATGGGCGGCATCGCGGTGGACGCCCGCGGGCGCACGTCGATCGACGGACTGTGGGCAGGCGGCGAAGTGTCCTGCACCGGTGCGCATGGTGCAAACCGCCTCGCCTCCAATTCGCTGCTCGAAGCCGTGGTCTATGCAGCGCGCATCGCCGAGGATATCGACGGCCGCGCCTTCACGGCACAGCGCCTGCCGCCGGCCGATGTGCCGCGCAACTGCGCCATGCCGCCTTCGGCGGAAGCGAGCTTGCGCGGCCTGATGACCTCGCATGTCGGGGTGATCCGCGACGGCGATGACCTCGCCGATGCCGTGCGCACGCTGTCGATGATGGAGCAGTCAGTCGGTAACATCGCGCTGCGCAACATGGCGACCACGGCGCTGATCGTCGCGACGTCCGCCTGGTCGCGTCGTGAAAGCCGCGGCGGCCACTATCGCTCGGATTATCCGTCGGAAGGTGCGCAGGCCAACCGCACGATGACGACCTTGAACGAAGCGCGCGCCGTCGCCGCCTCGATCGCGCAAGGCACCTCGCCGCGCGTCCGCGCCACGGCCTGAACGTCATGGTCACGCCCGCCTCCCTGCTGCATCCCGAAGCGTTCCTGTCGCCGATGGCGCTGGAAAGCGCCGTCCGCCAGGCGCTGGACGAAGATCTCGGCCGCGCCGGCGACATCACCTCCATCGCCACCATTCCGGAAGCGACGCAGACGCGCGCCACGCTGGTTGCGCGACAGGCCGGCGTGATCGCAGGGCTGCCGCTCGCCGTCGAGACTTTCAGGCAGCTGTCTCCGGACGTCCGCATCGAGACCAACGCGCGCGACGGCCTCAAGGTCGACAAGGGCATGCATGTGCTGACGATCGTGGGCCCTGCCCGCGCCGTGCTGTCCGGTGAGCGCACCGCGCTGAATTTCGTGGGCCGCCTGTCCGGCGTGGCGACGCTGACATCGGCTTACGTTCGGCAGGCGGCGGGCACGAAGATGCGCATCTGCTGCACGCGCAAGACCACGCCGGGGCTGCGCGCGCTGGAAAAGTATGCCGTGCGCTGCGGCGGCGGCTTCAATCACCGCTTCGGCCTCGACGACGCGATCCTGATCAAGGACAACCACATCGCGGTTGCCGGCGGCGTGCGCGCGGTGCTGGAGCGCGCGCGCGGACACGCAGGCCATCTGGTGAAAGTCGAGATCGAGGTCGACACGCTCGATCAGCTGCACGAGGTGCTCGACACCAAACTCGCCGACGTGGTGCTGCTCGACAATATGGACATTCCAACCTTGAAGCAGGCGGTGGCGATGGCCGCGGGCCGCGTGGTGCTGGAAGTTTCAGGCGGCGTCACCGAAAGCTCGATCGCCGCGATCGCTGCGACCGGCGTCGACTATGCGTCCTCCGGCGCGCTGACCCACTCGGCGCCGAATTTCGACGTGGCGCTGGACATCGGAGCTTAAAGCTTCGCCGCGATCTCGGCCGTCTCTTCCGCGGTGCCCCAGCTCGGCACTTCGCTGCCGTCGCCCCACTGGCGCGGGCGATAGAAGACGTGCAGGCCGGTCTTGTACATCTTCTTCATCTCGCGCACCCAGTAAGGCCGCACGTAGGTCGCGTGATAGTGCGTCGAGCGGTTGACCTCCGGCAGCCAGAGCCGGCCGTCGAGCATCTCCTTGGCGACCTTCTTCGCGCGGTCCCACTGCTCCGGCTCGGTCACCACGTCGCGCGTACCGTCGCAGGCGAACGTGAACTGGCAGGCGAGATAGCGGTGCGAGTTCTGGTAGACGACGCCGCAGACGGTCGCGGGATAGTAGCCCGAGAAGGCACGGTTCACGACCACCTGCGCGACCGCGATCTGGCCGCGCACCGGTTCGCCACGCGCTTCAAAGTAGACGGCTTCAGCGAGGCACTTCGACGCCTTGGCATAGGCTTTCGCGTCGAGACTGAGCCGCTCGGCCGGGCTCTGCGGCCGCTGCGGCTGCGCCGTCACTTCGCCCTTCGGCGCAACCGTTGAGCCTTCGCTCGTGCTGCCTGGAAGCGCTGCGGATTGTTTCAGGTCGGTATCGACGTCGCCCGGCAGCACCAGCCGCGGCTCTTCACCCGGCCGCCAGCGTTCGAGCGAGCCGCCAAGGTTCCCGAATGACGAGTGGCCGAAGTAGAGATGCGCGGTCTGGACCGAGAACGGATCCTTGGGCGGCAGCGCATCGCGCTCGGCGCCTTCGCGTTGGAAATGCGCATCGGAGCCGATGCCCCGCGGCGCGTGATACTGCGGCAGCGGCGCGGATTTCAGCGCAGCCTCGAGCTCCGGATCGAGCGGAGCGGTCGCGCTCGCCGTCCCCCGCCTGACGTTCAAGTCCTCAGTCGGCTCGTTTGCCGGCGTCACAGGACTGGCGGCAGTCTCATCCTCCGGCAGCGCCGGCGTGATCGCAGGCTCCGGCCGCGTCGACGGCAGCCGGTCACCCTTCGATGACAGCCTGTCACCCTTCGCCGTGCGATCGACGGTCGGGAACTCATGCGGCTGTGGCGGACGAATGACTTGCCCCAACGGATTGCGCGCAATGGAACCGGTCACGTCGGTGGCGCTGTTGTTCAGACTTGCAAGCTGGACGCCGGGCGCGCGCGGTATCGACGAGCCGATCGGGCGCGGAAAGGTGAAGGTCGCGGCGTGGATGGTGCCGAACGTCGAGGCGACGGCATGCTTCTGCCAACGCGCAGTGACACCGGGCTGGCGCGCAAGCAGCGCCGCGATGTCCTGATAACCGATCTCAGTCGGAAGCAAACCGAAGACCGTGACTGCGAAGCCGAAGGACGCCCACCTGGCGCCCTTCGGCCCGTTCTGCAAAACAGACATCGATTACGCCTACGCAACGCTTACGCTACTCGCACACACACCGAATGCGCATTTGCGCGCAATTCGATTGATTGCGTTAGTATCGGATTAGAGTTGCGAGGCAGTTAATCGCCGATGCGCGCGGAACACACGCAAGCGTCTTCGCGCAATTGCGCAGTTAGTTCGGAAATGCTGGTAAACCGCGCGCAAAACAAGTTGGTAAACATCTGGTCAACGAAAGACGCGCTGCATGCGGTCATGCAGCGCGTTTCAATTTGCGACAGGTCGCAGCCCGCATTTGCCGGGTAGAGATTACGCCTGGCTCGCCGCCGTCTTGCCGAGTGCGGCTTGCGCTGCGGCGAGACGCGCGATTGGAACCCGGTACGGCGAGCACGACACATAGTCGAGGCCGATCTCGTGGCAGAACGCGACCGATGACGGATCGCCGCCGTGTTCGCCGCAGATGCCGACCTTCAGCCCCGGGCGCGTCTTGCGTCCGCGCGCAACGCCGATCTTCACCAGTTCGCCGACGCCTTCGCGATCGAGCGTGATGAACGGATCGACCTCGAGGATGCCGCGTGAGACGTAAGTACCAAGGAACCCGCCGGCGTCATCACGGCTGATGCCGTAAGTGGTCTGCGTGAGATCGTTGGTGCCGAACGAGAAGAACTCCGCCGTCTTGGCGATCTCGCCGGCCATCAGCGCTGCGCGCGGCAGCTCGATCATGGTGCCGACTTCATACGTCACCTTGCCGCCCTGATCCTTCATCACGGCCTGCGCGGTCGCGTCGATCCGCGCCTTGATCATGTCGAACTCGGCCTTGGTCGCAACCAGCGGCACCATCACCTCGGGCGCGACCTGCTTGCCGGTGCGTTTGTTGACGACGATGGCGGCCTCGAAGATCGCGCGCGCCTGCATCTCGGCGATCTCAGGGTACGCGATGGCGAGGCGGCAGCCGCGGAAGCCAAGCATCGGGTTGAACTCGGACAGATCGCGCGCGCGGTCGGCAAGCTTGCGCGGATCGGCGTCCATCGCCCGCGCGACTTCCTCGACCTCGGCCTGAGTGTGCGGCAGGAACTCGTGCAGCGGCGGGTCGAGCAGGCGGATCGTCACCGGCAACCCCTGCATGATCTCGAACAGTTCGACGAAATCGGCGCGCTGCATCGGCAACAGTTTTGCCAGCGCCGCGCGGCGCTTCTGCTCGTCGTCGGCCAGGATCATCTCGCGCACGGTGCGGATGCGGGTTTCCTCGAAGAACATGTGCTCGGTGCGGCACAGGCCGATACCTTCGCCACCGAACTTGATGGCAACGCGCGCATCCTCCGGCGTGTCGGCATTGGCGCGCACCTTCAGCTTGCGCACCTGGTCGGCCCAGCCCATCAGCGTGCCGAACTCGGCCGCCAGTTCCGGCTCCAGCATCGGCATGCGGCCCGCCAGCACCTGGCCCAGCGCGCCATCGATGGTGATGATGTCGCCGGCCTTGAACGAGCGGCCGCCGGCCGTCATCAATCCGCGACCGTAATCGATGCGGATGGTGCCCGCGCCGGAAACGCAGGGCTTGCCCATGCCGCGCGCGACCACGGCGGCGTGCGAGGTCATGCCGCCGCGCGCGGTGAGGATGCCCTCCGCCGCGTGCATGCCATGGATGTCCTCAGGACTGGTCTCCACACGAACAAGGATGACCTTGCGCCCGTCCGCCTGAAGCTTCTCCGCTTCTTCCGACGAGAACACGATCTCGCCCGAGGCAGCGCCCGGCGATGCCGGCAGACCGGTGGCGATCACGTCGCGCTTGGCGGCCGGATCGATCGTTGGATGCAGCAACTGATCGAGCGACGCCGGGTCGACACGAGCGATGGCGTCCTTCTGCGAGATCAGGCCTTCGTTCGCGAGTTCGACCGCGATACGCAGCGCGGCCTTCGCCGTGCGCTTGCCACTGCGCGTCTGCAGCATCCACAGCTTGCCCTGCTCGACCGTGAATTCGAGGTCCTGCATGTCGCGGTAATGCTTTTCCAGCAGCGCATAGATGCGCGTCAGCTCCCTGAACGCCTCCGGCATCGACGCTTCCATCGACGGCTTGTCGGAGCCGGACTCCTGCCGCGCGACCTCGGTGATCTCCTGCGGCGTGCGGATGCCTGCGACCACGTCCTCGCCCTGCGCGTTGATCAGGAATTCGCCGTAGAGCAGTTTCTCGCCGGTGGATGGGTTGCGCGTGAAGGCGACGCCGGTCGCCGACGTCTCGCCCATGTTGCCGAACACCATCGCCTGCACGTTGACGGCAGTGCCCCAGGATTGCGGAATGTTGTGCAGCGTGCGGTAGGTCACCGCGCGCGCATTCATCCACGAGCCGAACACCGCACCGATCGCGCCCCACAACTGAGCGTGCGGATCCTGCGGAAATTCCTCGCCGGTCTCCTTGAGGACGGCGTCCTTGTACTTGCCGACGATCGCCACCCAGTCATCGGCCTCGAGGTCGGTGTCGAGCGTGTAGCCCTTGGAGTCCTTGTAGGTGTCAAGGATCTCCTCGAAATGATGATGCTCGAAGCCGACCACCACGTCCGAATACATGGTGATGAAGCGTCGGTAGCTGTCATAGGCGAAACGCTTGTCGCCGGAGAGCTCAGCCAAAGCCTCCACCGTCTCGTCGTTGAGGCCGAGGTTGAGCACGGTGTCCATCATGCCGGGCATCGAGGCACGCGCACCGGAACGTACTGACACCAGCAGCGGGTTACCCGCGTCGCCGAACGTCTTGCCGGTCAGCTTGCCGACATAGTCGAGTGCCTTTTCGACCTGCGCCTTCAGCTCGGGTGGATAGGTCTTGTTGTTGTCGTAGAAATAATTGCAGACCGATGTCGGAATGGTGAAGCCCGGCGGCACCGGCAGACCGAGATTGGCCATCTCGGCGAGGTTCGCGCCCTTGCCGCCAAGCAGTTCGCGCATCGCGCTTTTGCCCTCGGCGCGGCCGTCGCCGAACGTGAAGACCCATTTGCCTGCGGTGACCTGCGATCGCGCTGCAGGCTTCTTGGCCGGCGCCGCTTTCGCGATCGCCTTTACCGCGGCCTTCGGCAACGACTTCCGCGCGGCAGGCGCCTTTTTGGCGGGAGCCTTTCGGGCAGAAGCCTTGCTGGCAGACGTTTTGGCAGCAGTGGGCTTTGAACGGGAAACGGATTTCGACGAGGCTTTGGCCATGATGTCCGTGACGGGTTGCAGTGTCGGGAACTGGCAGGCTGCCGCTTACACCACGCTTTCATGCTGCAGTGCAAGCGCCGCGAGCTGCCTTTCTCCGCAACATTGAGGCGACCTGACGGAATACCGCGCCCTACTTCAGGATACCGAGGCCGAGGATGCCGACAAGGATTAGATACAGCGCGACGATGTAATTCAACAACCGTGGCATGATGAGGATCAACACGCCGGCAATGAGTGCGACGATCGGTTGAAGATTGGCGATGCTGATAGTCACGGATTGTCTCCCTTCGTTACGTATCGATTCGCTACGCGCCGTCGCCTGCGATGCGATTCGAATCGCGGCGCTAGCTTTCGGCGGAACCCGATCTTAGACGGTTCCACGCCGCGAATGTTCCGTATGTGCAAAATTTTTGAGCGCAGAAACACGCATAGCTTCCGGAACGATGCTCGGTGCGATGCATTAACCGGCGTCTACGTCGTGCGCGAGACGTTGGTGGGCTGAGGTCGCGCTTGTCAGCAGCGTCAAGTGTTCAAGGAGAGCAACATGCGCAAACATGTTTTTGCCGCAACTCTGATCGCGGGTACGGCGTTCGCGCTTCCAGCGTCGGCGCAATACACGGTCGGCACCACGGGACCGGTGGTCGGCGTGATCGCGGAGGACAGCGTTCCGACTTTCCGCCGCTATGTGGTCGAGGAGCGGCTTCCGTCGTTTGCGATCCCTGACCGCGTTGTGATCGGCAGCACGCTGCCTGAGTCAGGCGTCGTCTATTACGACGTGCCGGAGCGATTTGGCGCGACGACTTATCGTTACACGATCGTGAACGACCGGACCGTTCTGGTCGACCCGCGCTCGCGACGGATCATGCAGGTGATCGACTAGTTTCTCGCGCGCCGCAGGGCGCGCGGAACGAGACTCATCTGGGTGAGTATGGGTATCCCCTCCCCGTGCAAGCCTGGATGACAGGGCCCCGCGCCGGCACCGCCGCGCGGGGCTTCTCCTTTTTGCCTTATCCCTCAGCCCGTCTCGTTGTCGTCTGCCCGCCAGCGCGTGCGCACCCATTTCTCGAACGGCCCGCCGAAGATCAGCACGATAAAGGCCAGCGCCACGCCGATCGCAACCGTGTTCCATTCGGCGACCGCGCAGGCAGCACCGACACAGGCCGTCAACCAAGTACAGGCTGCTGTCGTGAGCCCGTGAATGCGCAAGCCCTTTTCGGGCCGCATGATCACCCCTGCGCCGAGAAAGCCGATACCCGTGACGATGCCCTGGATCGCGCGCGATACGTCGCCATCGCCGCCGATGCGCGCGGCCGCCAGCACGGCAAGCGCTGAACCGAGCCCGACGAGACCGAGTGTCCGCACCCCGGTCTGCTTGTCATGCATGTCGCGATTGAGCCCGAACGCCACGCCTGCGAGCGTCGCCGCGACCAGCCGAACAGCAACATCGAGCGTGTCCATGCCGCGCTCCGAGCGAGGGGACTAATCCTGGATTTTTGAGAAATCCGCGACCGCACGCGTGGCGGCGCGGATCTCGTTGAGCAGCTTCAATCGGTTTTCGCGGATCGCCTTGTCGTCGTCGTTGACTTTCACCTTGTCGAAAAACGCATCGACCGCCGGACGCAGCTTCGCCATCGCGCTCATGGCCGCCGCGAAGTCCTCTTTCGCCACGGCGGCGCTCGCGTCCTTCGTGACCTCGCCGATCGCCTTGGCCAGCGCCTTTTCCTCGGGCAGCTGCAGCAGCGACGCATCGACCGCGCCGTCGTAAGCCTTGCTGTCCTTCTTCTCCTCGATACGGAGGATATTCGCTGCGCGCTTGGTGCCGGCGAGCAGGTTCTTGCCGTCGTCGGTATCAAGGAATTTACCCAGCGCCTCGACGCGGCGGACGACCATGAGCAGGTCATCCTGGCCTTCGAGCGCGAACACCGCATCGACGAGATCGTGCCGCGCGCCCTGCTCGCGGAGCTGGACTTTCAGGCGATCGGCGAAGAAGGCGAGGAGATCGGTTGATATGGCTCGACTATCGCCGTCCCGGAGCACATCTGCTGCAAATTTCGCGATTGGCGACAAGCGCAAGCGCAGTTGATTATCAACAGCCAGGCGGATGACACCCAACGCCGCACGTCGCAGCGCATATGGATCCTTCGATCCCGTCGGCTTCTCATCGATCGCCCAGAACCCGACCAGCGTGTCGATCTTGTCTGCGAGCGCCACGGCAACCGACACTGGATCGGATGGCACGCGATCGTTCGGGCCCTGCGGCTTGTAGTGTTCCTCGGCGGCGGCAGCGACAGACGCGTCCTCGCCCTGCGCCAGCGCGTAGTATTTGCCCATCAACCCCTGGGTTTCCGGAAACTCGCCGACGACTTCGGTAAGCAGGTCCGCCTTGCAAAGCTTCGCCGCGCGCTGCACCTTCGCCACGTCGGCGCCGACCAGTGGCGCGATCGCCGTCGTCAGAGTTTCGATACGCGCGATGCGCTCAGCCTGGGTGCCGAGCTTCTCGTGGAATACGATCTGCTCGAACTTCGGCAGCCGGTCTTCCAGCTTCGTCTTCAGATCGGTCTCGTAGAAGAATTTCGCGTCCGACAGCCGCGCGCGGATCACGCGCTCGTTGCCGGCGATGATGGTCTTGCCGCCATCCGCCGCCTCGATATTGGCGACCAGAATAAATTTGTTCGCGAGCTTGCCAGTCTTCGGATCGCGCACGACAAAACATTTCTGGTTGTTGCGGATCGTCGCGCGAATGACTTCGCCAGGGATATTCAGGAGGCTCGCCTCGAACGAGCCCATCAGCACCACCGGCCATTCGACGAGGCCTGCGACCTCGTCGAGCAGCGCCTGGTCCTCGACCAGTTCGAACCCTTGCGCGAAGGCAAGCGACTTTGCATCGGCCAGGATCATATCCTTGCGACGCGCAGGATCGAGTACGACCTTTGCCGCCTCGAGTTTCGAGACATAATCGTCGAAGCGGCGCACGCTGAACGCGTCCGGCGCCATGAAGCGATGGCCGCGCGTCGTCTGTCCGGTGGCGATGCCATCGATCTCGAAGCGCACGATCTCCGGATCCTCGGTTTCCGGGCCGAAGGTCGCGACGATCGAATGCAGCGGCCGCACCCACGACAGCGAGCCGGACCTCACCGAGCGTGCACCCCAGCGCATCGACTTCGGCCACGGGAACGTGCGGATAATCACCGGCAGCGCATCGGCGATCACGTCGAGCGCGGGGCGGCCGGGTTTCTCGATCAGCGCCACATAGAACTCGCCCTTCTTCGGGTCCTTCTCGATCCTGGCTTCGCTGAGCGACGACAGGCCTGCGCCCTTGAGAAAACCCTGAATGGCGGCCTCCGGCGCGCCGACGCGCGGTCCCTTGCGCTCGTCCTTCAGGTCGGGCTGGCGCACGGGAATGCCGTGCACCGTCAGCGCCAGGCGGCGTGGCGTCACGAACGCCTTCGCACCTTCATAGACAAGGCCTTCGGCGACCAGCTTCTCGGTGACGAGGCGGCGCAGATCGTCCGCCGCCTTCGCCTGCATGCGCGCGGGAATCTCTTCGGAGAACAGTTCGAGCAGAAGGTCGGGCATTGCGTGCTTATTCCGCCCTTCCGGCTTCGGTGTGTATCCACGCTTCGCCGCAAGCCTTCGCCAGCTCGCGCACGCGCAGGATGTAGCTCTGCCGCTCGGTGACGGAAATCACGCCGCGCGCATCAAGCAGGTTGAAGACATGGCTCGCCTTGATGCACTGGTCGTAGGCCGGCAGCGCAAGCTGATGCTCTTTGCGGTTGCCGTCGTCGCGCCATCCGGCGTCGAGATATTTTCGACACGCTTCTTCGGCCATCTTGAACTGCTCGAACAGCATCGCCGTGTCGGCCACCTCGAAGTTGTGCCGCGAATATTCCTTCTCGGCCTGCAGGAACACGTCGCCGTAGGTCACCTTCTCGGCGCCCTCGCGGCCGTTGAAGTTGAGATCGTAGACGCGGTCGACGCCCTGCACATACATCGCCAGCCGCTCGAGCCCGTAGGTGAGCTCGCCCGCGACCGGCGCGCATTCGACGCCTGCGACCTGCTGGAAGTAAGTGAACTGCGACACCTCCATGCCGTCGCACCAGCACTCCCAGCCGAGCCCCCATGCGCCGAGCGTCGGGCTCTCCCAGTCGTCCTCGACAAAGCGGATGTCGTGCAAGGCGGAATCGATGCCGATGGCGGCGAGCGAGCCGAGGTAGAGCTCCTGCAGGTTCGGCGGCGATGGTTTGAGGATCACCTGGAACTGGTAGTAGTGCTGCATCCGGTTGGGGTTCTCGCCGTAGCGGCCGTCCTTCGGCCGGCGCGAGGGCTGCACATAGGCTGCGTTCCACGGTTTTGGCCCGAGCGCGCGCAAGGTGGTCGCCGGGTGAAACGTGCCCGCACCCATCTCCATGTCGTAGGGCTGCAGGATGACGCAGCCCTGATCGGCCCAGAATCGCTGCAGGGCGAGGATGAAGCCCTGGAACGAGTTTTCCGGGCGCATATGGGGTGGCAGCGAGTCCATTGGGGAGATTCTGCGGTTTGGTTAAGCGCGCGGAAACTATCGGCGGCTTCCCCCCGGCGCAAGCGCAAGCAGGACGGAAACCATAGGCCGGCTTTGGCGTCTTTAGGCCGGGGTCCTGCTCGAACCGGCGGTTTCTGCGGCCCGACTTCCTTATCGGGAGAGTCGACGAAAATGACGTGCTTTGTCGGGGCCCTGGTGCTGGTTCTGGCCGCGCTCGCCGGCAGCCCCTGGCTCGTGGCGCACCGCTCCTTACGCCGCCGACGGCAGCGTTTCGTTAAAATGCAACGTATTCGGTTACGTACCCGCTAACCCCTGCGGCGGGATTGGCACGGAAACCGGCCAATTGTTAGCAATTGGAACGCTACCACTGCCCTCGCGCGAAAGCGTCAGACCGGAGAAACCGGCAGAAACTCTCAACCCGCGACCCTTCAAGGACTGAGAGATAACGGGGGCTAAAATGTTCATTATCGAATGCGCCGCTGCGGCGCTGATTGCGATTGCGCTTGGCGTTCTGATCGACGAGGACACCCGCGACATGCGCATCCGCCTGTCGCGCTGGGACGATATGCGATCAATGTGATGAACCGTCACTCCGGACGGTAAGCGCCCGTCACCGGATCACGGCGAAGCTTGGGAATCCGCTCGGTCGACATGGTTTCGGCCATGCGGGCCATACGCGCTTCTTCGAGCTCGCGATTGATGCGTCGCGCCTCCTTGACCGCCCAGCGAAGCAAGGCGGCGCCTCCCAGCACTCCTACTCCCCACGCGATCAGCGGCGGCATGACCCAAGGTCCTTTCTCCGGCGGTGCCAGCTACGAACCCTGTTAGATTCGCCGGCAATTGTGGCGAAACTGCTCCCGCCAGGTGCGACGTTGAGTAACGCCTTCACGGGCGAACCTAGAAGCCGTATCGCGCCCAGATCGCGCGGGTCTCCAGCGCAGAAATCAGCTCGTCCGGCATCGACGACGGTAAATTCAGCAGCGCATGTGTCTCCATCCCCGCTGAACGGCGGCCGAACAGGCTGGACAGAAGTCCGCTTGCCGGCGCAATCACCGGCATCTTCACCTTCTCGCCGAAGCGCGCGCGCAGCACAGTGCGCAGATCGCCGATGGCGTCGCTGAGCCCGAGGTCGATCGATTTCTGCCCGGTCCAGTAGGCGCCGGAGAACAGGTCATCCTCATCACCCTTGATCTTCGCGCCGCGGCTCTTCTTGACGAGATCGATGAACATCACATGGATCTCGTGCTGGATCGCCTTCAGCCGCGCGACGTCGTCGGGATTCTCGGGCAGGAACGGATCGAGCATCGCCTTGTTCTTGCCCGAGGTGTAGAGGCGACGTTCGACGCCGATCTTTTCGATCAGGCCCTGAAAGCCGAACGAGCCGCCGACGACGCCGATGGAGCCGACGATCGACGACGGATCGCAGAAAATCTCATCGCCGGCGCAGGCGATCATGTAGCCGCCGGAGGCGGCGACGTCCTCAACGAATATCAGCACCGGAAGCTTCTTCTCGGTCGCAAGCTGCCGGATGCGGTTGTGGATCTGGTGCGACTGCACCGGCGATCCGCCCGGCGAATTGACGACGATCGCCACCGCCTTCGCGCCGCGCACGCCGAACGCGCGCTCGAGAATCCGCGCAACACTCGCAAGCGTCATGCCCTGCCGCAGCGGCGTCACTGCGCCGATCACGCCGGACAGGCGCACCACCGGCACGACCGGCGCGTCGCCGCGAAAGCGCGGCGGCAGCCATTGCCTCAGGCTGCGCAGCGTTGCGCTCAGGCCTGCTTCGCGCACCTCAGTTGTCGGCTCATTCATGTTCATGACTCAGACTGGGACATCAACAAATCGGTAACCATCCTCGCGTATCTGGAACGGGTCCTGCACTCCAGTGTTTTCTGGATGCGACGGCGCAGTCCTGAAGTTGGAAATGCAATGAAGATCTATCTCTTGATGCTGCTGATTGGGGCACTCCTGACCGCCGTACACTTCACTGCTCCTTCGGACAGCCAGCGCAACCCCGCGCAGCAATAGGCTCGATCGGTTCTAATTCGCGGCGAGCCGCAGAGTTTCCTCGCCTCTCAGCACAGCCTCCGCTTGCGGCGTCGGCTTGCCGTCTGTCGTGTTGAGCACGAGGCCCGGCAGCATGGTCAGCGGCGCGAACGATCCTTTCTCCGCCTTGATCAGAACGCGAATGGCGGCAGCATCCGATTTCGGATGCACCGGCAGAATAGCAATAGCGCCGAAACCGCGGCCCAATGCCGCAAGAACGTCGCCAACGCCGTCCGCGCGCCAGATCAGCGTCAGCGTGCCACCGGGCTTGAGCAGCCTGCGCGCCGCATGAACCCAGACATCGAGCATCGACGCAGGCGCCTCATGCGCGGTGCGGCGGCCTGCGTCTGGTGAGGGCTGGTGCCTGGTCGCATCGTTGAAAGGTGGATTCATCAGCACGCGATCGGCGCTGTCCGACGCCAGTCCCGACGCGGTGAAGGCCTCCGCTTTCGCTGTGACATCAAGCGCGACGACGCGGCATGCGATGCCGTTCAATGCTGCGTTCTCCCGCGCGAGCGCGGCCAGTGCTTCATCGATCTCGACAAGGGTCAGATCGATGCCGCTCGCGCGACATGCCAGTGCGAGCCCGGCTGCGCCGACGCCGGCGCCGAATTCAACCACGCGTTCGCATGGCGCTGCGTCAGCGGCGGCAGCCAGCAGCATCGCATCGTGGCCTGCGCGATGACCCTTGCGCGGCTGGCGCAGCCGCAGGCGCCCGCCGAGAAATGCATCCTCGGTGATGTCGCCCCGGCCGTTCATTCGGGTCGCAATTCGTGGCCAAGGCCCGCATCCGTCACCACCTGCCGCGCAGCCGGCACATCGTCGTCATCGACCATGATCCGCCGGGGCAGGATACCGATCGAGCCCTCGATCACGCTCATGTTCTGGTCGAGCACGTGGTAGCGGATGCCGGCACCGTCCAGCAGGGCGCTGATGGCCGACACCAGGACGGGATCGTTGGCACGGATCAATTCACGCACGGGCGCACTCCGGTACGGCAGTTACGGCCCAAATGCCTAGGCCCTGGATGAGCACGGCACGGGCCTTTGGGCCGAAAAGAACTGTGTTTTGAAATAGCTGGTCGGGCGCCAATTGTCAGCGGCGGGTTTTCCCGCCTTGCCGCCCGGCCCGGCAGTTTCTATGTTTGCAATGCAGAATACACGGAGACCCGCGTGGCCGTAATCGTTCCCTTCGAAAGCCGTTCCGACGCCTCGATCGACGCCCTGGTGTCGCTGGTCGCAGCCGACATGGAGCGCGTCAACGCGACCATTCTGTCGCGCACCGGCTCCGAAGTGACCATGATCCCGGAGGTCGCCAACCACCTGATTTCGTCGGGCGGCAAGCGCCTGCGGCCGATGCTGACGCTGGCGATGGCGCATCTTTCGGGTTACGCGGGCGACGGCCACATCAAGCTCGCCGCCTCGGTCGAGTTCATGCACACGGCGACGCTGCTGCACGACGACGTGGTCGACGAGAGCGAGATGCGGCGCGGCAAGCTGTCGGCGCGCATGCTCTGGGGCAACGAGGCGAGCGTGCTGGTCGGCGACTTCCTGCTCGGCCAGGCCTTTCGCATGATGGTCGAGGTCGGCTCGCTGCGCGCGCTGGACATCCTGTCGGCCGCAGCCGCAACGATCGCCGAAGGCGAAGTGATGCAGTTGGCGGCGGCGAAGAACACGGCAACCACCGAGGACGAATATCTGGCGGTGATCCGCGGCAAGACCGCCGAGCTGTTTGCGGCGGCCTGCGAAGTCGGTCCGGTGCTCGCCGGCCGTCCGAAGCCCGAGCAGGCCGCGTGCCGCTCGGTCGGCATGAACCTCGGTATCGCCTTCCAGCTCGTCGACGATGCGCTCGACTACGGCGGCAAGGCCGCCAAGCTAGGCAAGAATGTCGGCGACGATTTCCGCGAGGGCAAGATCACGCTGCCGGTTGTGCTGGCGTTCCGCCGCGGCAATGACGCCGATCGCGCGTTCTGGATCCGCACCCTCGAACAGGGTGAGATCGGTGACGGCGATCTCGATCAGGCCATCGGCCTGATGACCAAGCATCGCACGCTCGACGATACGATCAGCCGCGCCCAGCACTACGGCGCGATGGCGGTCGATGCGCTGGCGCTGTTTCCATCCTCCCCGATGAAGTCGGCGCTGGAGGAAGTGGTGGCGTTCTGTCTGGCGCGGTCGCATTGATGAACGTAGCCCGCATGAGCGCAGCGATATGCGGGATCCTTGCCACTGAGTCAGCCCCGGATATCGCTTCGCTCATCCGGGCTACGAGCCACTAACTCAACGCGCTCGCCTCGACCCACCATTTCGGATGTGCGGATTTCAGCGCCGCTGCGGCGCTGGCGGCAGAGGCGTCGCTGTCGAACAGGCCGAAGCACGTCGCGCCTGACCCCGACATGCGAGACAGCGTGCAACCTTTCGCGGCGCTGAGCTGCGACAGCACCTCGGCGATCACCGGCTGGATCTTCACCGCCACCGGCTCGAGATCGTTGCGGCCGCTGCGGATCGCGGCAAGCCATGCGACCGGCCCTGCGGAGGCCTGAGGCCACGCCACGGTCGTTGCGCCGCCGGGCGGCGTGAACGTGTCACCGGCCTTGAGGCCGATTGCCGCGAAGACGTCCTTGGTCGGCACCGGGACACCGGGATTGATCAGCACGCACGGCAGCCGCGGCAGCGGCATGGGCGTCACCTTCTCGCCTGCGCCGCGCATCATGCAGCCGGAGGACAGAAGGCACACCGGCACGTCGGCGCCCGCGGCCTGAGCGGCAGCGATCACGCGCGGATCGTCGCCAGCGAGCCCATTGGCGCCCGCCAGCAGCCGCAGCGTCGCGGCTGCGTCGGCCGAGCCACCACCGATGCCAGCGGCCGCCGGCAGATGCTTGTCGAGCACGAAGGCGCCGGATGTGAGCTGCGGCACACGCTCACCCAGCAGCCGCGCAGCCTTGGCCACGAGGTTGTCCGAGAGATCGCCGCAGTCGGCGGCGCGCGGTCCTGTGACAGAGAGGGAGAATTCCTGGGCTTTCGAGAATGTCAGGCCGTCCGCGCAGTCAGCGAACGCGACCAGGCTCTCAAGATCGTGATAGCCGTCGCCACGACGGCCCAGCACATGCAGCGTCAGGTTGACCTTCGCGCGGGCGCGTTCGTTCAGCACAGCCATGCTGATTAAGTATCAGCCGGGGAGCTGCGAGTTCAACCGCCCTTGTCGTCTTTCTTGACGTCGTTGGCGGCTGCGGTCGGCTCCTTGTCGTCCGGCAGGCCGTCCTTGATCTTGGCCTCGATCTTCGGCAGTTCCTCCGGCTCCGGCTTCAGGTCGCGCGCGTGCGCCCACTGGAATTTAGCTTCCAGCTTGCGGCCGACCTTCCAGTACGCGTCGCCGAGGTGATCGTTGATGGTCGGATCTTCCGGCCTCAGATCGATCGCGCGTTCGAGATGCTTGGTCGCTTCCTCGAAGTTGCCGATGCGGTAGTAGGCCCAGCCGAGCGAGTCGACGATGTAGCCGTCGTCCGGCCGCTGCTCGACGGCGCGGCGGATCATCTTCATGCCTTCGTCGAGATTGATGCCCTGATCGATCCACGAATAGCCGAGATAGTTCAGCACATGCGGCTGCTCGGGCTTCAATTCGAGCGCCTTCTTCAGGTCGGCCTCGGACTTCGGCCACTGCTTGGAGCGCTCGAAGCAGATGCCGCGGAAGTAGTAGAATACCCAGCTCTGCTCGTTGATCACCGGCAGCGCGTCGATGCCGAGCGTGTAGGTCTCGCCGCATTCGGCGAACTTCTTCTTGCCGCGCTCGATGTTGCCGAGCGCCATGATCGACTCGATGTCCTTCGGGTTCTCTTCCGTCAGGCCCTTGAGGATCTTGATGCCGTCTTCGCTGCGCTCCACCGTGTCGAGATTGGTCGCGAGCTGGATCTGCGCATTGCGCTTCAGCGGTGAATTCGCCGGCACCCGCTCATACGCCTTGATCGCGAGCTGCGGACGCTTGACCGTCTCGTAAAGGTCGCCGAGCGACAGCAGCCCCAGCGCGTGTGTCGGCTCGAGATAGAGGGCGAGCTGCAGGTAGACCAGCGCCAGATCTTCCGCGCCGCGCCGCGTGAGCGAGGCACCGATACCGTAGAGCGCTTCGGCTGCGCCCGCCTGCGGCGAATTGATGAGCGGCGGAAGCTTCTTGCCGGCCTTGGTGTCGCGAATGCCCTCGAGCACCAGCGGATGACGGGCGAGCTTCTTGTCGAACGCCTCATAGACGGCGACAGCCGCTTCCGACTTGTCGTTGCGCGACAGCCAGCGGCCATAGGAATCCACCACCCGCAGCGCGGAGTCGTCGAGCTTGAAGGCGCGCTCGAGCCGCTGGCCCGCTTCCTTCGGCTTGTTGGCGAGATCGTACATCAGCCCGATGTGCAGATCCTTGAAGATCGGATACCACTCAGGCCCGGCGAGCTTGTCGATATTGGCCGCGGCAGTTTTCACGTCGCCCGTGCCCATCACCGCCCAGCCGGACAGCAATGCGGCAACGAGATCGGTGATCGGCCCGCGCACCGACTGATTGATGTTCTGCTGGGCTGCGGCGTATTGCTTCTGCTTCAGCGCGCGGACGCCTACCACGAGCCGGGCGATGCGGTTGGCCTTGTCGGTCTGCAGGATCTTCTCGGCCAGCTTGACCGCCTCGTCGATGTCACCATCGGCGAGCGTCGAGATGAAAGCGCGGTCGAGCAGTTCGGTGTTCTTGGGGTCTTCACGCAGCGCCGAGCGATAGAACGAGGCGGCCGCGCCGGCGTCGCGCTCGACGCTGGCATGGCGGGCTGCGAGATAGTTGCCGGCGATCTTCGGACCCTTCCGGCGGTCGATCGGCGTGAATTCGACGACGCCGGAGCGGATGGATTCGAGCTTCTTCTCGGACTTCTGCTGCGCAAACGCCGTGGCCGGCAGGCTCAGTCCAATCGCCAGCGAAGCGCAAAGGGCCGCGCGGCAGGGAAGAGATGACATTACGATTCGCCTTGGTTTCAGGGTTGCAGCGGCTGCCAGCGGTGCAGCAAAATTCGCCAAAAACAGTCCAAATGCCCCGGTTCGAGCGGCGACAATGGCCTTTTCGCCGCCCGCTCGCAAGGATTGCCCCGGCATCCTCTTATATCATCTGAGGCCGGTTTAGTGTGGCGGCATCGTGGCCGGAACGCCGCACCCCACGTAATCGTGCGGTGGGGTCGGTTACCTCACATTGCCTGATAATTCGGCCCGCCGCCGCCCTCGGGCGGAACCCAGGTGATGTTTCCGTTCGGGTCCTTGATGTCGCAGGTTTTGCAGTGAACGCAGTTCTGGGCGTTGATCACGAACTTCGGACCGCCGCCCTCCTCCACCCACTCGTAGACGCCGGCCGGGCAATACCGGTTCGACGGGCCGGCAAACACCTCGAGCTCGGAGCGCTTCTGCAGGTCGAGGTCCGCAACCTTGAGGTGGATCGGCTGATCTTCCTCGTGGTTGGTGTTGGACAGGAATACCGACGAGAGGCGATCGAAGGTCGTCTTGCCGTCGAACTTCGGCGCGGCGATCGGCTTCGAGCTCTTCGCCTCGACCAGCGTCTCGCGGTCGTGCTTGCCGTGGCCGAGCGTGCCGAACAGCGAGAAGCCGAACAGCGAGTTCATCCACATATCGAAACCGCCAAGGCCGACGCCGATGACGGTGCCGAACTTCGACCACAGCGGCTTGACGTTGCGAACCTTGAACAGGTCCTTGCCGACCGGCGACGCGCGCCAGCCGTTTTCGTAGTCGACCAGCTCGTCGTTGGCGCGGCCAGCGGCCAGCGCCGCCGCGACGCATTCGGCGCCCTGCATGCCGGTGCCCATCGCATTGTGCACGCCCTTGATGCGCGGCACGTTGACGAAGCCGCCGGCGCAGCCGATCAGCGCGCCGCCGTTGAAGGTCAGGCGCGGCACCGACTGGTAGCCGCCCTCGGTGATCGCCCGCGAGCCGTAGGCGAGGCGCTTTGCGCCCTCGAACAGCGGCGCCACCTTCGGATGCGTCTTGAAGCGCTGGAATTCCTCGAACGGCGACAGATACGGATCGGTGTAGTTCAGGTGCACGACGAAGCCGACCGCGATCAGATCGTCGTCATAGTGATAGAGGAACGAGCCGCCGCCGGTGGACAGGCCGAGCGGCCAGCCGAACGAGTGCTGGATCAGGCCCTTCTTGTGCTTGGCCGGATCGATCTGCCAGACCTCTTTCAAGCCGATGCCGAATTTCGGCGGCTCGCTGTTGGCGTCGAGACCGAACTTCCGGATCAGCTGCTTGGTCAGGCTGCCGCGCGCGCCTTCGGCAAACAGCGTGTACTTGCCGAGCAGCTCCATGCCGCGGGTGTAGCTATCCTTGTGCTCGCCGTTGCGGCCGATACCCATATCGCCGGTGGCGATGCCGCGTACCTCGCCGTTCTCGCCATAGACGACCTCGGCGGCAGCGAAGCCCGGATAGATCTCGACGCCGAGCGCCTCGGCCTTGGTCGCGAGCCAGCGGCAGACCATGCCAAGCGAACCGATGTAGCAGTGATGATTGTCCATCAGCGGCGGCATGATGAAGTTCGGCAGGCGGATCGCGGTCCCTGCCGTCATCCAGTAGAAGTGGTCGTCCTTGACCTGGGTCTTTAGCGGGCAGTCGGGGTCCTCGCGCCAGTCGGGAATGAGCTTGTCGAGCGACAGCGGATCGATCACCGCGCCGGAGAGGATGTGCGCGCCGACTTCGGAACCCTTCTCCACGATCACGATCGTGAGGTCCGGGTTGATCTGCTTCAGGCGGATGGCGGCAGCGAGACCGGAGGGACCCGCGCCGACGATCACCACGTCGAATTCCATGGATTCCCGGGGCGGCAACTCTTCCGTGCTCATCGTTTCCTCGAACGGTTCTAGACTGCCCCCGTTCTTGACGATTTTTGCTTCAATCACAACCTCGGAAATGAGGGGCGGCCATTCAGGGCGCGCGCGGCGAGGCGGTCGGGCGCAACAGCCATGCCATCAGCGCGAGCGCGAGGAGCGCACCGACAAATTCGGCGGCGATGAAGCCGGGCAGGTCCACAGGGCGAATGCCTGAGAACGTGTTGGTGAACGAGCGTGCGATGGCGACGGCGGGGTTGGCGAACGACGTCGAGGCGGTGAACCAGTAGGCCGCGGTGATGTAGAGCCCGACCAGCCACGGAACCGATGCGTTGGCAAAGCGAATGCCGCCGAGGATGGTGGCGACCAGCCCGAACGCGGCAACCGCTTCCGAGAACCACTGCGCGCCGCCGGTGCGCACCTTGATCGAGGCGTCGATCAGCGGCAGGCCGAACATGGCGTGCGCGACCATCGCGCCTGCAATGCCGCCGGCGATCTGCAGCAGCATGTAGAGCAGCGTATCGCGCGGGCTTAAGTCACCCTTCAGCGCGAACACCAGCGAGACCGCGGGGTTGAAATGCGCACCCGAGATCGGCCCCAGCACGGTGATCAGCACCACCAGGATCGCACCGGTCGGCAACGTATTGCCGAGCAGCGCCAGCGCGACGTCCTTGGTCAGGCCTTCGGCCATGATGCCGGAGCCGACCACGGTCGCGACCAGCAAGCCGGTCCCGAGTGCTTCAGCAGCGAGCCGTCGGGACAGATCGAATGTCTGCATCAGCCGGCCTTGTCCTGCTGCGAAGTCGAGCCATCCATGTGGCCGATGTCGCGCAGTTTTGGCGCGAGCACCAGCTTGTCGATGCTGTGCAGTGGCAGGCTGACGAAGGCGGAGATGCGGCTCTTCAGGAAGCGGAACGCCTCATTGAAGGCCGCTTCCTTCTCGATGTCGGTGCCTTCGACGGCCGCCGGGTCCTCGATGCCCCAATGCGCGGTCATCGGCTGACCCGGCCAGATCGGACACGCTTCGCCCGCGGCGTTGTCGCAGACGGTGAAGACGAAATCCATTTTTGGCGCATCCGGTTTCGCGAACTCGGCCCAGCTCTTCGAGCGCATGCCGTGGGTCGGATAGTTCAGCCGCTCGAGCACCTTCAGCGCGAACGGATTGATGGTGCCCTTCGGCTGGCTGCCGGCGGAGAAGGCGCGGAAGCGGCCGGCGCCCTCCTTCGCAAGAATGGACTCCGCAAGAATCGACCGCGCGGTATTTCCGGTGCAAAGAAACAGCACGTTGTAGATGCGCTCAGGCATCGGCTTCCTCCTTCGACGGCGCTGGGCCACAGCAGGCGTTTGCAATCTCCAATCCGCAGATTTCCGGGCGGCCGTTGCAGCAGTCGTTCACCAGAAAGCGGACCAGCGCGCCGAGCGCGTCAAAATCGGCGGCGTAGATGATCGAGCGCGCCACGCGGCGCTGCGCGATCAGGCCGGCATGCTCCAGCTCCTTGAGGTGAAACGACAGGTTCGACGGCGAGACGTCCATCGCCGCGGCAATAGCGCCGGCGGCGAGGCCATCGGGCCCGGTCCGGACCAGGTGCCGCAGCACGCGCAGGCGGGTCTCCTGCGACAGCGCGGCGAAGGTTGAGAGAGCCTGGCTCTCATCCATATTTCAATATTCCTTGAATACTTGAATTATTGAAACTTGGATAGCGCGAAATTCCCGACCGCACCAGCGGGATTTTCCACCGGCGTCGCCTTGCTGCGCCCGGGGGCCGGTCGCATAACCGGGGCATGACGCCCGAACGCATGCCGAGCCCGCAGGAGCTCCTCACCTTCTATGTGGAGGCTGGGGTCGATTGCGCGGTCGGCGAGGAGCCGGTCAACCGCCTCGCTGACGAAGCCCCGGCGCCGCGGGACGTCGCCGCGGCACCTCGCGCCGAGCGGACCCTGCCGTCGCCACCGGCTGCCGCGCGCCCGGCAGCAGCCCCGGCCGTCGCGCCACCGCCGGAGGCGGCGATGATGTCCGCCCGCGATGCCGCGCGCTCTGCGCAGTCGCTGGATGAGCTACGTGAGCTGCTGCAGAACTTCGACGGCTGCGCGCTGAAGTTCACCGCCTCGCGGCTGGTGTTCGCGGACGGCAATCCGCAAGCGCGGCTGATGTTCGTCGGCGAAGCGCCGGGGCGTGACGAGGACATCGCCGGCCTGCCGTTCGTCGGCCGCTCAGGCCAGCTCCTGGACCGCATGATCGGCGCGATCGGGCTTCAGCGTACGGACGTCTACATCGCCAACATCATTCCGTGGCGACCGCCGGGCAACCGCACGCCGACACCGCAGGAGACGCAGATCTGCCTGCCGTTCATCCGCCGCCAGATCGAGCTGGTGAACCCGGATGTGCTGGTCTGCCTCGGCAATCCATCGAGCCAGGGCATTCTGGAGACGAAGGAAGGCATCATGCGCACGCGCGGCCGCTGGCGCGACTACGACACCGGCACACGCGCGATCAAGGCGGTGCCGACATTCCATCCGGCGTACCTGCTGCGCTCGCCGGTGTACAAGAAACTCGCCTGGCAGGATTTTCGCGCGATCAAGGCGGCGTTGGCGGGGTAGCCGGCTGCGCTTGGGCGACACGCGAGCCAACTCGTCATTGCGAGCGAAGCGAAGCAATCCAGCGCGCGTCTGCGCGCCATCAAAAAGCGGCTGAGTCTGCTGCTATTGCCGCGCTTCTTGCTTGCGCGCTTGCGCGCGCAGCTGGATTGCTACGCTCGCAATGACGGCGGGGAAGCGCTTCGCTCTATTCAATTGTCAAACAGCCCGCCGCACCGCTGACCCCGGATATCGCTTCGCTCATCCGGGCTACGACGACGCATGCGTCATCGCCCCCGTTCTTTGTCCGGCCTGGGGCTGCCGGTCTTCTGTTGCCTTCCCTGCCCCCGAGAGGGCGTGCGGAACGCTTGGGCGTTTCACCGCACCCGCGGCCCCGTGTGCAAAGGGGGTAGAAAGAAACGCACACGAGCTCCTGTCGAACGCAGCTCCACGCCGGCGTTCCGCACGCGATGAGTTTATTCGGGCTTGCTGCATCACGCCTCTGGTGGGCTCGTAGCGCCGGCACCTTGTTGACGAAGCAACCACGCGGAGCCGTCCGCGTGGGGATGCACTTGGACCCGATCGCCTGCACCGGGTTCGCCGGCCTCATCCGCCACGGGATCGACACACACCCGCCCTCGGTCCAGGCCTCACCAGCGCAAGCAACCATCGCATCCCGCCCCACAAGCCGTGGCGATCTAGACTCACCCTCTCACCGGGGCGGGACGGGTGAAGAATATTCCTAGATGCTGAGGAAAATCAATTTCTGAAACGGCGAAACATGAAGAAGCCTGTCAACAGATCTGTTCAAAACTTTGTAAGCCGCTGACGCTGATTGCAAATCGGGGCTGTGCACGGCGGCAGCAACGCGGATGGCGCGCCCCTCTCCCCGTTGGGGAGAGGGCTGGGGTGAGGGGCCGTGACACGCGAGGTTTGTTACTGGCCCTCACCCGCCCTCGCTTTGCTCGGGCACCCTCTCCCCGACGGGGAGAGGGGAAGAACTACAGCCGCGCCTTCTGGCCGAGGGCCTGCTCGTAGACCTTGATTACGGAGGTCGAGTCGTCGGGGCCGAAGCCGAGGCCGCGGGCCATTCTCATTAAATTCAGCACCTGCGGGGCGACCATGCCAGGGACGCCGTGTTCGGTGGCGAGATCGACGGCGAGGCCGAGGTCCTTGTAGGCGAGGTCGAGCGCGAAGCTGGGCTCGAACTTGCCCTGTAGGGCGCGCCCGGTGACGCCGCGAAACGCCTGGCTGTTGCCGGAGCCGTTGGAGATCACCTCGACGATCTTGCCGAGATCGACGCCGGACATCTTCGCCATCATCATGCCTTCGGCGGCGACGGCCGAATTGCACAGCGCCAGCATGTTGTTGATCAGCTTCGCCACCGACGCCGAGCCGTGCGGCCCGGTGTGCACAACCAGCGCGCCGATCGACGAGAGCAGCGGCCGCTGCTTGTCCACCACCGCTTCGTCGCCGCCGGCGATGATGGTCAGCGTGCCGTCGGTCGCCTTGATGACGCCGCCGGTGACCGGCGCCTCGATCAGCGAAATGCTCTTGGTGGAGAGCAATTCGCCGAGCCTTTTCATGACTCCGGGCGAATTGGTGGACAAGTCGATCACTACGCTGCCGGCCTTCGCATTCTCGGCGACGCCGCCGGGACCGGCGATCACGGCTTCCACATGCTTCGGCGTCGGCAGCGACAGCATCACGACCTCGCTGCCGGCTGCGACCTCCGCGACACTGGCGCCGCGCTTGGCGCCGGCCTTGATGCACGCCTCCATCGCCGCCGGATTGAGGTCGAACACCGTGACCTCGTGGTTGGTCTTGCTGACGATGTTGCGCGACATCGGCCCGCCCATGGCGCCGACGCCGATGAATCCGATTTTCATGACGCGCTCTCCCTCTATTGTTGGGGCATGATCTCTTTCGAAAACCGGTACCCACTTTTCGGGATCATGCCCCGTGTTTATTGAGTGTCTATTGTTCGGGCTGCGGCTGTGCGCGGCGGACGCCGCCGGCGGTGATGCCGCCGTCGATGATGAGCTCCGTGCCCGTCACGTAGCGCGACGCATCGGAAGCGAGGAACAAGACACCGTTGGCGATGTCCTGCGCTTCGCCGGCAAAGCCCAGCGGCACGCCGAGCTTGGCGAGCTCGTCCGGGCGCATCGGCGCGTTGTGACCCATACCGGTCGCCTCGCGCGGGATCTTGCCCCAGATCGGCGTGTCGATGATGCCCGGATGCACCGAGTTGACGCGGATGCCGTCATTGGCGCCGGCGCACTCCATGGCGATGGATTTCGCAAACAGCCGCACGCCGCCTTTGGTCGCGCAGTAGCCGGCCAGCGTCGGCGAGCCGCGCAGGCCCGCCACCGACGACATCATGACGATCGATCCGCCGCCGGAGCGGCGCATCGCCGGAATGCAGTGCTTCACCGACAGGAACACGCCGTCAAGGTTGATCGCCGTCTGCCGCCGCCAGTCCGCAAGCGTCATCTCGACGATGGTCGGCGCGCCGACGCCGATGCCGGCATTCGACACCAGCACGTCGAGGCGCTTGAAGCGCTTCTCGATCTCGCCGACGATCTCGATCCAGCGGTTCTCGTCGGTCACATCCTGGCGCAGATAGATCGCCTCGCCACCCCCACCGGTGATGGCCTTCACGACCTCGGCGCCGCCGCGGTCGTCGATGTCGGTGACGACCACCTTCGCGCCCTCGCGCGCCAGCGTCGTCGCACATGCAGCGCCGATGCCTGACGCGCCGCCGGTCACCAGCGCGACCTTGCCCTCAACCTGACCCATACGTCTCTCCCGATTATGTTGTTCCGGCCTTGAATGGCCGGCTTTGCGTGTCTTGAATTATTGCTTCGCGCTGAGCCTGCGTTCGACGATGCGCGCCATCAGGCTGGCGCCGACGGGGATGATCGCGTCGTCAAAAGTGTATTCCGGATTGTGCACGGGCTTGTCGCAGGCGTGGCCGACCCAGCAATAGGCGCCGGGCACGGCGCGCAGCATGTCGGCGAAATCTTCGCTGCCCATCACCGGCTCGACCGCGGTCGACAGGTTTTCCTCGCCGACGATCTCGCGCGCGACATCGGCATAGGCTTCGGTCTGCTCGGGATGATTTTCCAGCACAGTGAAGACGTCGCGATAGTCGACGTCGACCTTCATGTCGTAGGTCGCGGCAATGCCTGCGCCGATCTCCTTCATGCGCCGCTTCACCAGCGCGCGCGCATCGTCGGAGAAGGCGCGCACGGTGCCGGAGACCGTCGCCTCCGCCGGGATCACATTGTAGGCGGAGCCCGCATGGATCTGCGTCACCGAGACCACCAGCGGCGTGCGCGGATGGTTGTTGCGGCTGACGATGGTCTGCAGCGCCTGCGTCAGCGCGGTGACGGCGATGATCGGATCGCGCGCCTCGTTCGGCCGGGCGCCGTGGCTGCCGCGGCCGCGGATGCGGATGTCGAAGAAATCCGCACCGGCCATCGCCGGGCCCGGGAACACCGAGACGCGACCCGGCTTCTTGTTCGGCGCGTTGTGGAGGCCGTAGATCTCGTCGCACGGGAAGTTCTTGAACAGGCCGTCCTTCAGCATGGCGCGCGCGCCGCCGAGCCCCTCCTCCGCCGGCTGGAACACGAACACGGCGGTGCCGGCAAAGTCGCGGGTTTCGGCGAGATAGCGCGCAGCACCCAGGAGGATGGTGGTGTGACCATCATGGCCGCAGGCGTGCATCTTGCCGGGAATGGTGGATGCGTACGGCAAGCCGGTCTCTTCCTGGATCGGCAGCGCGTCCATGTCGGCGCGCAGCCCGATGCGGCGATTGCCGTCGTGCTTGCCTTTGAGCTCGCCGACCACGCCGGTGCCGCCGATGCCGCGGTGGACAGTGATGCCCCAATTTTCGAGCAGCTCGGCGACGATGCCGGAGGTGCGAACCTCCTCGAAGCCGATTTCGGGGTGCGCGTGGATGTCGCGCCGAATGGCGACGAGTTCGTTCTGATACTGATTGATCCGCTCGATGACCGGCATTTTTTATCCGCAAGGCTATTGGTGCAGGAAGTCGCGCCTGCACTCTATGCGGACTGTGCCTTCAAACAAGACTTGACGGTGCTTAAAGGCAATGCGGGACGTGCCGGGTCTGTATGCGTTTTGGGGGCGAGGCAGCCGGCCTCGTAGCCCGCATGAGCGAAGCGACATGCGGGACCGCCGCACCCGGATGTCGCCACAGCCGATGCGAAGCATCGGCGTTCTTACTCAAAGAACGGCGGCCAAAGGCCGCCTATGCATCCGGGCTACAGGCTGCGTCGCCGCCCTTACCAGCTCGCCGGGAGGCTCTTCAGGCCGCGCAGGACGAAGGTGGGGCGCCATTCCGGGTTGGCGACGTCGTCGATCTTCAGGTTGGGCAGGCGCCGCAGCAGGGTCGAGATGGCGATCTCGGCCTCGATGCGGGCGAGTTGCGCGCCGAGGCAGAAGTGGATGCCGCCGCCGAACGAATGAACGCGGATATTCTGCCGGGTGATGTCGAGCTTGTCCGGATTGTCGGGATAGGCGGCCGGATCGCGGTTGGCGGAGCCGAGCAGGCACATCACCGCGTCGCCCTTCTTGATCTCCTTGCCGCCGACCACACCGATGTCTTCCAGCGCGGAACGGCCGGTGATCTGCACCGACGAGTCGTAACGCAGGAACTCCTCGATCGCGTTCTGCATCAGCTCCGGTTTGCTCTTGAGCAGGGCCAGCTGATCGGGATTGCGATGCAGCGCCAGCAGGCCATTGCCGATCAGATTGACCGTCGTCTCGTGGCCCGCGCCGAACAACAGGATGATGTTGCCGCAAAGCTCCTCGTTGGTCAGCTTGTTGCCGTCCTCCTCCGCCTGCACCAGCTGCGTCGTCAGATCGTCACCCGGCTGGCGCCGGCGCAGTTCGAACAGCCGCTGGAAGTAGAGCAGCGAATTCTGGTGGCCCTGGTTGGCCTCGTCGATCTCCGCGCGCGACAGTGGTACCGGATCGAGCAGCCGTCCGCCGGTGCGCTCGCGGTGGAAGAAGATTTCGCGATCCTCCTCCGGGATGCCGAGCATGTCGCAGATCACGATCACCGGCAGGCGGAAGGCGAAGTCTTCAATCAGGTCCATGCGGCCGTTCTTCTCCACCCGATCGATCGAGTCATCGACGATCGACTGGATGCGGGGGCGCATATCCTCGATCCGCCGCGCGGTGAACGCCTTGACGACGAGACCGCGCAACCGCGTATGATCCGGCGGGTCCTGCGTCAGCATCCAGTGGCTCATGCTGCGGAACACCGGCTCTTCCATGATGCTCGGACCGTAGCGCGCGACGGTGCGGCCGGTGAAATCCTTGCCGAACCGGCGGTCGCGCAGGATCATGGCAACATCCGCATTGTGGCTCGCCAGATACGCCTTGAGCGGCGTCATATACATCGGGTCAGCCGCGCGCAGCTGCGCGTAGAACGGATACGGATCGCGGATGAAATCCGGCGACAGCGGATTGAACAAAGGCTGGGCAGCCGTGGTGCGAATGGCTTCGTTCATGAGCGTTCCCGCGGAAGTGTGATCTTGTTTACGCAGAGTTTACGCGATCCCCCGGCACCCCGGTACTCGCATTTGCTGCGGCCCATGCGTCACACGGCTTTTCTGGAATGGGGTATTGCTCGCGTGCCCGTTGCGTCGATCCGGAACCAAGTCCAGTATCGGTGCAGCGCGAAACCAATATCGCTGCCTCGGGAGGACAAAAGATGAAGACCGCAACATTCACATTCAGCCTGTTCGCGTCGGCGCTTGCGCTTGCCGCCCTGTCAGGCCCCGCGGCGGCACAGACACCGCGCGCCAACGGCGAGACCGTCGGCATCCAGAATTACGCCAGCACCACCGGCAACATGCACGCGATCATCGCCAGGGAGAAGGGCTTCTGCGAGAAGTACAACTTCAAGTGCGAGATCAAGACCATCAACTCGACCTCCCTCGGCCTGCAGGCCCTGGTCGGCAAGACCATCGACTTCACGCAAGGCGGCGCCGATCTCGTCGGCGCGGCGGTGGTTGCCGGCGCGGACGTCGTGATCGTCGGCACCAGCCTGCCGGCGAACGTGCTGTCGATCAGCGTCCGCAATGACGTGAAGATGCCCAACCGCGACAAGGGCTATCCGGCGATCATGAACGACTTCAAAGGCAAGAAGATCGGCGTCGCCGCGCGCGGAACCTCGAGCGAGAAATACTTCAACGCCATGCTGAAGGACGGTGGGCTGAAGCCCGAGGACGTCACGTATGTGGCGGTCGGCGCGCCGAACACGGCATATACCGCGCTTGCCATCGGCAAGCAGATCGATGCGGTGATCATGTACCAGCCGCTGCCGCAGCTCTGTTCGTTCAACAAGACCTGCGAAATGGTCATCGACATGACCGTCGGCGAAGGACCGAAGTCGCTCGAGGCGACGATCGGCGCCAACGTGATCTTCGCCGCGCGCCGGGAGATGGTCGAAAGCAACCCGAAGCTGATGGAGGCGTTCTACGCGGCGATGACGGATGCTGCGACCTGGTTCAGCGACGAGAAGAACTTCGATGAGCTGGTGAAGATCTTCACGCCGATCATCTCGTTCGGCGACATGGCCGGCGCGGACGAGATGCGCAAGAGCTGGATCAAGAGCGTGATCCCCGCCTACAGCAAGGACCTGAAGGTCAAGGTCTCGGCGCTGCAGGAGATCATGGATTTCAGCCTCGAGAACAACATCATCGACGTGAAGGTCGACGCCAAGAAAGTGCTGTGGAGCAAGGCGCCGCAGACGCCTTGATCCTCGCGACGTGGAACAACGACCAATGAACATGGCCATGCAACCGGCGCAGGCGAAGGCCGGCGCCAGCTCCCTCGCCAACCCTGCGCCGGGCTCGGTGATCTTCGACAAGGTGTCGGTGGTATTCGAGCAGGCGAACCTCGTCGCAGTGTCAGAGTTCTCGCTCAACATCGCGCCGGGCGAGTTCGTCTCGATCGTCGGCCCGTCCGGCTGCGGCAAGACCACGCTCCTGAACTTCGCCGCCGGCCTTCTGCCTCCAGGCGCGGGCCGCGGCAGGCTGCTGGTCAACGGCAAGCCGCCGGTCAGGGGTACGCACGACCTCGCCTACATGCTCGCGCGCGATGCGCTGGCGCCATGGCGTACCGCGCTCGGCAATGCCGAGCTTGGCACCGAAGTGCGCGGCGTGCCCGCGGACAAGCGCCGCGCCCGCGCGCTCGATCTGTTGGAGAAGGTCGGCCTGAAAGGCTTCGAGAACGCCTATCCGAAGGCGCTGTCGCAGGGCATGCGCCAGCGCGTCGCGCTCGCGCGCACCTTTTCGCTGGATTCGCCGATCCTGCTGATGGACGAGCCGTTCGGCGCGCTCGATGCGCAGACGAAACTGCAACTGGAAGACGTGCTGCTCTCGCTGTGGCAGCGTGAGCGGCGCACGGTCCTGTTCATTACGCACGACCTGTCGGAAGCCGTATCGATGTCGGACCGCGTCATCGTCATGAGCGCACGGCCGGGCCGCATCATCGCCGACGTGCCGATCACGCTCGGGCGGCCGCGCTCGGTGCGCGCGCTGCAGAAGGATGCGCACTATCACGAGCTTTACTCGCAGGTCTGGACCAAGCTCGAAGAAGGATTGAGCTAATGAACGACGAGCGGTCATGGGGTCCAGGCAAGATCTGGGCGGCGCGGCTGATATTTCTCGCGATCTTCTTCGTCTTCTGGGAGGTCGTCGCCGACAAAAAGCTGATCGACCCGATCCTGATCGGCAAACCGACCGGCATCGCCATGTATCTCTGGCAGGAAGTCGTCGTGACGAAGAGCCTGCTGAACGACTTCTACTGGTCGATGGCCGGCACGATCATTGCCTTCGTGATCGGCAGCGTCTCGGGCGTGCTGGTCGGCATGCTGTTCGTCACCAGCCCGTCGACCGAAGCGGTGTTCAACCCGATCTTCACCGCGCTGAATGCGATGCCACGCATCGCGCTGGCGCCGCTGTTCATCATCTGGTTCGGCCTCGGCCTCGGCTCCAAGGTCGCGGTCGGCGTCAGCCTCACCTTCTTCATCGTGCTGACCTCAACGGTGGCCGGCGGGCGCGGCGTCAATCCGGATCACATCACGCTGGCGCGCACGCTCGGCGCAAGCGAAAGCCAGATCTTCCGCAAGTTCGTGCTGCCCAGCGCGGTGCCGGTCATCTTCAACGGCCTGCGGCTTGGGCTCGTGTTCGCCCTGCTCGGCGTGATCGGCTCGGAGATTCTTGCGTCGGAGAACGGGCTCGGCCAGACACTCTCGGTGCTCGCCGCGAGCTTCAAGACCAACGGCGTGTTCGGCATCATCTTCCTGCTGTCGATGATCGGCGTCGGCATCAGCTGGGGCATGACCGCGCTGGAGAACCGCCTGCTGCGGTGGCGGTAAAAGCCCCCTCACCCGCCTTCGCAGCTTCGCTGCGAAGGCACCCTCTCCCACGAGGGGAGAGGGAAGCAAGGGGCGACCATCCTGATCACCCCACTGCGAACTTCGTGGCGAACAGCACGGCCAGCACCAGCACGGCGGGCTTTGCTTCGGCGACCTTGCCGGAGATCAGCTTGGCCAGCGCGTAGGTGATGAAGCCAAGGCCGATGCCGGTGGCGATCGAGTAGGTCAGCGGCATGGCGATGGCGGCGACCACTGCCGGCGCATATTCGGTGACGTCGTCCCAGTTCATCTCGGCGAGACCACGCGCCATCACGCAGGCGACGAACAGGAGCGCTGCCGACGAGGCGTAGGCCGGGATCATGCCGGCGAGCGGGGCGAAGAACAGCGCCAGCAGGAAGAACAGGGCCACGAACACCGCGGTCAGGCCGGTGCGGCCGCCGGCGGCAACGCCGGACGCGCTCTCGATGTAGCTGGTCGTGGTCGAGGTGCCGATCGCTGCACCAAACATCGCCGCAAAACTGTCGGAGATCAGCGCCTCTTTCATGCGCGGCAGGTTGCCGTCCTTGTCGGTGAGGCCGGCGCGATGGGCGACGCCAATGAGTGTGCCGGCATTGTCGAACACGTCGATGAACAGGAAGCTGAACACGACGATGATGAAGGTCAGCTCAAAAGTGCGCGAGAAGTCAAGCTGCAGCAGCGTCGGCGCGAGCGAGGGCGGCAACGAGACGACGCCGCCGAAGGTGGCGAGCCCGAACGGCAACCCGAGCAACGCGACGACCACAATGCCGATCAGCGTGCCGCCGATGACGTTGCGCGCGTTCAGGGCGACGATCAGGATGAATCCAAGCAGACAGAGCAACGCCGGCAGCGCCGCCTGACCTGTCAGCGGGCCGAGCGTCACCAGCGTCACCGGATGGGCGACGACGATCTTCGCCTGCTCCAGCGCGATGATGCCGAGGAACAGGCCGACGCCCGCCGAGATCGCAAACTTCAGGTTGCGCGGGATGGCGTTGATCACATACTCGCGGATGCGGAAGATGGAGATGATGAAGAACAGCACGCCGGAGAGGAACACCGCGGCGAGCGCCTGCTGCCAGGTGTATTTGTAGCCAAGCACGACGGTGAAGGCGAAGAAGGCGTTCAGCCCCATGCCGGGCGCGAGCGCGATCGGGTAGTTCGCGTAGAGCGCCATCACCAGCGTGGACACCGCCGCCGCAAGGCAGGTGGCGACGAACACCGCGCCCTTGTCCATGCCGGCAGCGCCAAGGATCGTCGGATTGACGAAGACGATGTAGACCATCGTCAGGAACGTGGTGAGGCCGGCGATGAACTCCGTGCGCACGCTGGTGCCATGCGCGCTCAAGCCGAACTGACGCTCGAGAAAACCCGTCTGCTGCTCCGCCATCCGCTCCCCCTGCCCGCTTGGTTCAGCAAAGCATAGAGCGGGCCGCTGCATCCGCAGCGGTTCACGGTCAGTTTTCCACCGACTCGGCATCCAGAGATCTGTGATCGTGCACGCCATTTGCTGCGAATTCTGAGCGCCCCCTCTCCCCGTCGGGGAGAGGGCTGGGGTGAGGGGCACTGGGCGTCAGCGGTGAGAGCAAGGCGCGCATGCTTCGTCTGACCGGTCGTGGATTTCGCTGTCACTGCCGGGTGCCAACAACAGCGGCCCGAGCCCCTCACCCTAACCCTCTCCCCAACGGGGAGAGGGGACCGCGCTGAATTTGGTGAGATGTGGCCGATTATCGCGCGGCAGTCTGCCCGGGGCGGACGATGGCCCAGCCGATCCGGAGCAGAGGCTGGCGGCCGGTCAGGTAGCGCTGGAAGGAGCGCGGAACCTCGGGCACGAGGCCCGGAAAGCGGCGGGCGATATCCTCCGGCGGCGTTCCCGACGTGTCGGCCGCGCGCCAGACCACCACACCGCCGGTCTCGTTGAACTTCTGCAGGTTCAGCCACGGCGTCTTTTCCGGCGTTGCATCCAGCAGCAGGTGCGGACGGCGGGGTGCTGCATAGCCGATCAGGGTCGCGATCTGCGGATCGCCTGCGACGGCTGCGAGCGGCTGGCCGGTGCGGCGCTGGAAGCTGTCGGCGAAGAACGCACCGATGTCGCGCGCAGGCAGCATGGTCCGCACCTCGGTGCCAAGGATCCAGGGCTGCGCCAGTGTGATTGCGAGGATGAACAGCGCCGGCGCCGCGATGATCCAGATCCAGACGAGACGCAGGAAGCGCTGGCGCCGCAGATAGATCAGGTCGCCTGCAGCCACGACCACACCGAGGCCGGCCATCACCAGCATCGTTCCGGTGCCGGCGAACAGTTGCGGCAGATCGAACAGCGCCGCGATGATGCTGAGCAGCGCCGGCGGCAGGATCGCAAAGCAGTAGACGAACTTGCGGCCCAGCGGATCGACGGACGGCCGGAAGATCACCGGGGCGCGATCGGTTTCATCGCTGAGACGCCGCGAATTGAGGATAACCAGCAGCACGACGCCGGCGAGCGCAAGCGCCAGGCCGCCGAGGATGTCGAGCCAGCGCCAGAGCCCCTCCTCCAGCATGAGACCGTTCAGCTGCGGCAGCTGCCAGCCGACGCCGGTGCGCATCAAGAATATCGCGTAAGGCACGACCAGCACGACGACGACGATCAGCGCGAACAGCGGATCGAACGACACCATTATGCGGCGGCCGCGCGTCGTCGCCAGCGCGAACACGGCGAGCATCGCCAGCAGCAATGGCGCGGCATGAGTGGTCAGCAGCAGCAGGCCGGCATGGATCGACAGCGCAAACCACGCGTTGCGCCGGCCCTCGCCGATGATGCGCCAGCCGCCGAGCAGGGTCAGCGCCCACAGCGGCTGCGCCAGGATGTGCGGCCCGAACTCGACGGACGGAAATGCGAAGGCCGAAATGGTGAGCGTCATCAGCACCGCGACGGCGGCGTGCTGCGCGCCGACGATGGCGCGGCCGAGGCGGAAGATCGCCCAGAACGAGACGACGAAGCAGACCTGAGCGAGCAGATAGACGCCGAACATGTTGTTGCCGGCGGCACGGAAGGCGATGTCCGCCAGCCAGAACGCCAGCGGCGGTCCCTGCACGCTGCCGAGCAGATATTCGCGGCCATAAGCGAGGTTGAGGGCAACGTCGCCGGGCGGGCTGGAATAAATCAGTGCCGGCAGAATGAACCACAGCCCAGCCTGCGCGAGCACGACCAGCCAGAAAACCAGCACGGGCCGCGCACGGATCAGTTCGACGATCAGGGAGGTGAAGCGCATGCGGTGCCGGACGGCGGAGGGGATTCTGAGTTGTGTGTAAAGCGCGATGCGCTTCCGGGCAACGGGGATACGCGTTGCGCTAGCCAAGACTGCGGAGTGCCCCCTCTCCCCGTTGGGGAGAGGGCTGGGGTGAGGGGCAGCGGCGTGAATGATGGAAGCAAGACCAGCGGCCTCGTTGTTTCAATCTCAGACTCGCTGTTACCGCCGCATTCTCGCAACCACGGCCCGTGCCCCTCACCCTAACCCTCTCCCCAACGGGGAGAGGGGACACCGCTGAGTCCGGTGAGATGCATTTGCAAGCACCGCTGCGCGCGTGCGCTCAGGCCGACAGAGGCAGCTCGCCTTGCAGCAGGGCGGCGATGGGGGCGAACAGGCGGCGGTGGTGGATGGTGGGGCCGAGGCGGCGCAGCGCCGCGAGATGCTCGGGCACAGCGTAGCCCTTGTGGCTCTCAAAACCGTAGCCCGGATGATCGAGCGCGAGGCGGCACATCAGCCGGTCGCGCGACACCTTTGCAACGATCGAGGCGGCGGCGATCGACGCCACGATCGCATCACCGCCGATTACCGCATCGCAGCCGCAGCCGACGTCGATCTTGTCGCGGCCGTCGACGAACACATGCTCCACCCGGTCCGGCAGCGCATGCACGGATCTCGCCAGCGCCCAGAGCGAGGCGCGCAGGATGTTGTCGCGCTCGATGCGCGCGACCGAGGCCACGGTCACGGCGACCTGCGCCGTGGCGCAGATCTTTTCGAACAGCCGTTCGCGCTCCTCGGGTGTCAGCTTCTTGGAATCGTCCAGACCTCTTGGAATGCGCGCCGGGTCGAGCACGACGGCTGCGGCGACCACCGGTCCCGCGAGCGGCCCCCGCCCCGCCTCGTCGCAGCCGGCCACGAGGCGAATGCCTTTGTTCAGGATCGCGCGCTCGCGGCGGAACGACGGACGGCGCGCGGGCGCGTCCCGCGTACCAGCGTCCGTTGTTGTCCCCCTGGCCGGCTTCGGGGCTTCTTGTGCCGCTGCAGTTCGACTCATCGCCCGACTGTGGCGAAACGAGCGAACCGCCGCAACAGCGCTCAGAGCTTATCGCCGCAATCCACGGCCGTGGTTTCGAATTTAACTCTGCTCCCTCTCCCCGCTTGCGGGGAGAGGATTGGGGTGAGGGGGTTGATGAGTCCGCGATTCCAGCAACCGGAATAACACCGTGACATGCCCCTCACCCGGATTGCTGCGCAATCCGACCTCTCCCCGCATTGCGGGGAGAGGTTAAAAAGAAAGAGTCAGAACAAGCTGAGCTGACCGCCGGTATCCTTCGGCCTTGCAAAGTGTTCCGTCGTCAGCTTGATGCGCTTCTTGTTGAGGCCGAGCTTGGTGCAGGCGATCTCGAAGCGGCGGCCGATCATCCAGGCCATCGGCCCGGTTCCCTTCATCCGCACGCCCCATTGTGAGTCGTAGTCCTTGCCGCCGCGCATGTCGCGGATCACCGTGAACACGTGGCGGTACCGGTCCGGATAGTTGGCCATGAGCCATTCGCGGAACAGATCGCGCACCTCGAGCGGCAACCGCAGCAGGATGTAGCTCGCTTCCGGCACACCGATGTGCGCCGCCGAATCGAGGATGCGCTCCAGCTCCGCATCGTTCAGCGCGGGAATGATCGGCGACACCATCACCTTGGTCGGCACACCCGCCTGTGTCAGCATCTGCAACGCTTCCAGCCGCTTGGTCGGCGTCGAGGCACGCGGCTCCATGGTGCGCGCGAGCTTCGAATCCATCGTCGTCACCGAGATGCCGACCTTCACAAGATTGCGCTTGGCCATCCGCGACAGGATGTCGATATCGCGCACGACCAGCGCCGACTTGGTGACGATGCCGACCGGATGCGACACCCGCTCGAGCACCTCGAGTATGCCGCGCATGATCTTCAGATCGCGCTCGATTGGCTGATAGGGATCGGTGTTGGTGCCGATGGCGATCATGCGCGGCTCGTAGCCCTCGTGCGCCAGCTCCTTTTCCAGCAGCGCCGGCGCGTCGTGCTTGGCGAGCAACTTCGATTCGAAGTCGAGGCCGGGCGACAGGCCGAGATAGGCGTGGGTCGGCCGGGCGAAACAGTAGACGCAGCCGTGCTCGCAGCCCCGGTAGGGGTTGATCGAGCGGTCGAAGCCGATGTCCGGCGAGTCGTTGCGGGTGATGACCTTGCGGGCGGTGTCGGCGGTCACGGTGGTCTTGAACGGCGGCAAATCCTCGATGCTCTGCCAGCCATCGTCGAAGGCAACCCGCGCCTCCGCCTCATAGCGGCCACTGGCATTTGACTGCGCGCCGCGACCGCGCCGCCGTTCCTTTTCAACGGCAGCCTCAATCGCCGGGAAAGGGCCAGTTTCCCGGAAAGGGCTCTGGGGCTCCTCCCGGAATTCGGTCTTCAGCGACGCTGGTGCGGACTTTGCCATGAGAGAACAATACCAGAATATGTGAACATAACAAGAACACAAATAGGACTTCCCCAGCCCTGTTCAACCGGCCCGACGGCGGCAACGGGCGATCTCGCCGTTGTGATGGGACGGGGCGCGGCGAGCCTTTATTGACCTGCAGGGGATGGCCAAGTCAGCGCTCGGACGCAGGCGAGCCAGCTCGACCGAGGAGACGAAGACATGCGCGCACTGACTTTCGCCGCCGCAGCGCTGGCTGCAGGCACCATTCTGGCAGGCTCGGCAGCAACGCCGGCGAAGGCGCAGGGCTTCGAGTATCCGTATTGCACGACCGGCGGCTGGTCGACCGACAACACCTGCCGCTTCTACACATTTGAGCAGTGCATGACCTTCGTGCAGGGCGTCGGTGGCTCATGCGTGCCCAACCCGCGCGCGACGCCGTATCCGCGGGCCCCGCGGCGCTCGTAACAGTCTTCCCCGCGCAAACGTATGTCGGTGAAAGCGGAGACCGGCATGCGCAGCACGCTGAGACTTGCAATCATCCTGGGCGCGGTGTCGCTCGCGCCCGCAAGCGCATCCGCGCAGGCACGCGCGGACTATCCCTTCTGCGCCTATGGCGGAAAGACGACTGAAGGCCTGGCGTGCGATTTCGCGACGTTGACGCAATGTCAGGCGGCAACGGCTGGAAGCGGCGGAAGCTGCGTCGCAAATCCCCGAGCGGGCCAGGGCGCGCGTATCCAGGACGCAGGCTCTGCCGGCAGGCGATGAGGGATCACGTCTCTGTGTGCCCGGATAACGCAAGGCGCGCGGAACGCTTAGCTGAGACGGCAAATCCAAAGGGGCTTTCTCATGCGCAATCTCATTCTCGGCGCTGCAACGCTCGTCCTCGCCGCCACCGCCCTCCCTCTCACCGCATCTGCCGAGATCGAATACCCCTACTGCGCCTCGGGGCGCGGAACCGGCGGTTGCTCGTACGCGACGCTCGATCAGTGCCGCGCTACCGTCAGTGGCGCGGGCGGATACTGCTTCAGCAATCCGCGCTACCAGCCGAACGAAAGCGCCTTCGCACGCACCCAGCGGGCACGTCGCTGATCGGATATCTCAAACCATCATCCAGGGGATCGCCATCATGCGCCATCTCATCATTGCTGCAGCAGCACTCACCCTCGCCGGCTTCGCGTTACCGTTCGCTGGTACGGCTTCCGCCGAAATCGAATATCCCTATTGCGCGAGAGGGAACGACGGCGGCGGCGGAGGTGGCTGCAGCTACGCAACGATCGAGCAGTGCCGCGCATTCGCCTTCGGCGCCGGCTACTGCTACGACAACCCGCGCTACACGCCGAGCGCGAATGCCTCCGTGCGATCCCCTCGGCCGCGCCGCTGATCGGATATCTCGAGCCGTCATCCAGGAGATAGCCACCATGCGCCATCTCACGAGCGCAGCAGCACTCACCCTCGCCGCAGTCGCATTGTTTTTCGCTGGCCCGGCCTTGGCCGACATCGAATATCCCTACTGCGGGAAGGGGCGCGAAGCCGGTGGCGGCTGCACCTTCGCAACGATGGAGCAATGCCAAGCCTTCGTCACCGGGACCGGCGGCTACTGCTACAACAACCCCCGCTACACGCTGACCGCCAACGCCCGGCCCCAACGCACACGCCGCTAACCAAGCGGGCGAAATGCACGTATTCCGGGCTGTTCCCAGGCAAATCCGGTGCTAACAGTGCGGTCCTTGACAGTTTGATGACGTCACGGACTGCAGATGCTGAGTGTAATCGTACTGACCAACGGGGATGAACGCGGCGTCGTCGCGACGCTGGCGGCGCTGGTGCCGGGTGCGGCCGCGGGCCTCGTACGCGACGTGCTCCTGGTGGATCGCGACGGCGGCGAAGCGATGGAACGCGTGGCGGACGTCGCCGGTTGCCATTTCCTCGTCCGCCGGGGCGCCGACGGCGCCTTGCTGAGCGAAGGCGCGAAGGCCGCGCGCTCCAACTGGCTGCTGTTCCTGCGCGCTGGCTCCATCCTCGAAGGCGGCTGGATCGACGAGACGGCGCAATTCATGGAAAGCGCCGCGCTGGCGGCGAAGGCGCGCGCGGCCGTGTTCCGCTATGCACGCTCGCCGCATGCGGATTTGCGCGTGCGCGATGCGTTCAAGACCGCGCGACGCTTCCTGCTCGGCCCGTCGGCCGATCAGGGGCTGCTGATTTCCCGCATGCATTACGACGCGCTCGGCGGCCACGCGGCGGCATCCGAGCGCGCGGAGACGAAGCTGCTGGCAAAACTGCGACGCAAGGACCGCATCATCCTGCGCAGCCGGATCGTGGTGGGGAACTAGACGTTCCCTACTTTGTCTTGCGCATGATCTTGTCCGAAAACCGCTTCACACTTTTCGGGATCACGCGCTAGTTGACTCAGTCAAGCAATTCATTGATAAAGTCAATGAATTGCTTGAGGCGAGAAATGGCCGGAAAACAGGTCACCGAAAAACTCAAGGCGGACGTGGCAGTGCTGCGACGCTTCAACCGCTTCTATACGCGGCAGGCCGGGCTGATCGAGCCCAAGCATCTGCACACCGAGGTCTCGCTGCCCGAGGCCCGCATCCTCTATGAGCTGGCGCACCGTGATCGCTCGCAGCCGGCGGAGCTGATCCGCGATCTCGGCATCGACCCGGGTCAACTCAGCCGGACCCTGCAGGCGCTGCAGCGGCGGCAACTGCTCACGCGAAAGGCCTCCAGCGCGGACCGACGACAGGTCGAGATCACGCTCACCGCCAAGGGTCGTGCGGTGTTCGCCGAACTCGACAAGCGCTCGCAACGGACCGCAACGGAGTCCTTGGCGCAGCTGCCGGCGGACCGACGCGCCAGCGTCGTCGCCGCGATGGAGACGATCGAGCACGCACTTGCACCAACCAACGGGTCGCGCGCCGCGGTCATGCTGCGCACGCACCGCCCCGGCGATATCGGCTGGATCATCTCGCGCAATGCGGCGCTCTACGCCGAGGAATATGGCTGGACGATCGATTACGAGGCGCTGGTCGCCGAAATCGCGGGACAGTTCATCAAGAATTTCGATCCCGCACGCGAGCGCTGCTGGATCGCGGAGGCCGGCGGCAAGCCTGCGGGTAGCGTCATGCTGGTCAACGGCGGCAACGGCGTCGGCAAGCTGCGCCTGCTGCTGGTCGAGCCGCATGCGCGCGGCCTTGGCGTCGGCAAGGCGCTGGTCACCGAATGCATCCGCTTCGCGCGCGAGACCGGCTACACGTCGATGACGCTCTGGACACAGAGCATCCTCATCGCCGCGCGTGGCATCTACAAGCAGTGCGGCTTCCGGCTGGTCGACGAGAAGCCGCATCACAGTTTTGGGCAGGATCTCGTCGGCGAGACGTGGGAGATGGAGCTTTAGCCGCGACGCGTAGCCCGGATGACATAGGCGGCCTTCAGGCCGCCGTTCTTAAGAACGCCGATGCTTCGCATCGGCTATGGCGACACCCGGGATCCTTGTCGCGGAGTCAGCCCCGCATATCGCTACGCACATGCGGGCTACAAGCTATCGCTCGCAATGATGCGCTTGACCGACGCTGTCCTCCCTCCGATGATCATCGCATGCCGATCGATTACGAGGCCGAGTACAACAACCGCGCGCGGGTGAAGGAGCATCCGGAGATTCTCGCGCGCCTGGCCGAGGCGGCGGGTGCCTATCGCGCGCTGGCCACGGCCGAAGGACGCGTCGAGTTCGGCGCCAGCTATGGCGCGAGTCCGCGCCAGTCCGTCGACATCTTCTTCTCCGAAGCAGGACCCGATGCACCGCTGGCGATGTTCATTCATGGCGGCTATTGGCGCTCGCTGCAGCCGCAGATGTTCTCGTCCCTCGCGCATGGCCTGAACAGGCACGGCGTCACCGTGGCGCTTGCCGGCTACGACCTTTGCCCCGAGGTCGGGATCGGCGAGATTGTCGGGCAGATCGAGCGGGCTTGCCTGTTCCTGTGGGATCGCTTTCGCAAGCGCATCCTGGTGTTCGGCCACTCCGCCGGCGGACATCTCGCGGCAGCGATGCTCGCGACCGACTGGCGCATACGCGGCGCGCCTGAAGACCTGGTGCCGTCGGCGATGGCGATCTCGGGCCTGTTCGATCTCGCACCGATGATCGCAACCTCGATGAACGCGGATTTTAGGCTCGATGAGGCGGAGGCAAGGCGGCTGTCGCCACTTGATTGGCAGCCGCCGGTCGGGCGAGTGTTCGATGCGGTGGTCGGGGCTGCGGAGTCGAGTGAATTCCTGCGCCAGAGCCGCAGTATCGTCGATCGCTGGGGAAGCGCGGGCGTCGAGACACGCTACGAGGCGGTGTCGGGTGCGAACCATTTTACGGTGATCGAGCCGCTGGCCGATCCGGAGAGTGAGATGGTGCGGCGGCTGGTTGAGATGGCGCGCTTGTAGCCCGGATGCATAGGCGGCCTGCGGGCCGCCGTCACTAACAAGAACGCCGATGCTTCGCATCGGCTATGGCGATATCCGGGATTCTTATCGCAAGCTCAGCCCCGCATATCGCTTCGCTCATGCGGGCTACGAAGCCTACCGCTACGAAGCCTACCGCAGCGGTTCGCCGCTGTTGATATGAAAATGCAGGTGCTTCGAATCCTGGTAGCGGCCGAGGTTCGTCAGGATGCGCGCGGCGCCGTGCTCGGCGGTCACTCTTGCCGCGAGCGTCTTCATCACCTCGACCATCTCCAGGAAGGTCGGCATGTCGTCCACCGAGAGCGTGACGAACGAGGAGATGTGCTTCTTCGGGATGACGACGATATGCACCGGCCAGAACGGCCGCGTGTGATGATAGGCGAGCACGCGATCGCTCTCGTACTCCTTCTTCAGCGGCACGATGCCTTTCAGGGCGACATCGCAATAGAAGTCGTCGCCTGAATAGTCCGTCACACCGTGGCGCCTTTCGCCTTGCCGCGGCGCAGATGCTCGTCGAGCCGTGGCATGATCTCGACGAAGTTGCACGGTTTTGTGCGGTAGTCGAGCTGGGCAGCGAGGATGCCGTCCCAGCCATCGCGACACGCGCCCGGCGATCCGGGGAGGCAGAAGATGTAGGTCGCTCCCGCAACGCCTGCGGTCGCGCGGCTCTGGATCGTCGAGGTGCCGATCTTGGCGTGGCTCAGCATGTGGAAGGCGATCGAGAAACCGTCCATCCGCTTCTCGAACAGCGGCTCGAGCGCCTCCGGCGTCACGTCGCGGCCGGTGAAGCCGGTGCCCCCGGTGGTGATCACCACGTCGATGTTGGGATCGGCGATCCAGATCTTCACCTGCGCCTGAATGCGCTCGACGTCGTCGGGAACGATGTTGCGGGTCGCAAGCCTGTGGCCGGCCGCGGTGAGCCGCTCGGCGAGCGTCGCACCGGATTTGTCGTCGTCCAGCGAACGCGTATCCGACACGGTCAGCACCGCGATGTTGAGCGCGATGAACTCTCTTGCCTGGTCAGCCATTGGCGAAGACCGGATTACAACCGAACGCCCGGCGCGAACGTGTTGCAGGCCTGCACCGAACCCTGCTGGTAGCCGATCATGAACCAGCGGCGGCGCTGTTCGGCGGAGCCGTGGGTGAACGAATCCGGCACCACCCTCCCCTGTGCCTTGCGCTGCAGGGTGTCGTCGCCGATCGCGGTCGCCGTCTGCAGCGCAGCATCGATGTCGCCCTCCTCCAGGAAGTTCGGCCGCTTCTGCTTCTCCTTGTTGACCCAGACGCCGGACAGGCAATCGGCCTGCAGCTCGACGCGCACCTGCAGCGCATTGGCGTCGGCACGGCTGAGCTGCTGCTGCTCACGCTGCACCCGCGACAGAATGCCGAGCACGTTCTGGATGTGGTGGCCCGCCTCATGGGCGATGATGTAGGCGGCGGTGAACTGGCACGCCTTGCCCGAGCAGCCGCGGAAGCGCGTCTCGATCTCGCGGAAGAAATTGGTGTCGAGGAAGATCTGGCGGTCCGGCGGGCAATAGAACGGGCCCATCGCGCTCTGCGCCATGCCGCAGCGCCCGCCATTGGTGGCGTTCCGAAACAGGACCACGCGCGGGCCGACATACTGCTGGCCGGCCGCCTTGAAGATTTCGCTCCAGCGGTCGTCGATCTCGCCGAGCACGCCGGCGATCATGCTGCCCATCTCGTCCTGCGGCGCCCCGCGCTTGGGGCTCGACGACGACGGCCGATCCATCTGTACCGACGGGGCGCCGCCGCCGGCGCCTGAAAGGATTTCCGCGCCGCCGATCAGGATGCGGGGATCGATGCCGACGGCCCAGCCAACCAGGCCGAGCACGATAATCGTGCCGATGCCGAGCCCGCCGCCACCCATCGGGATGCCGAACCCGCCACCACCACCGCCGCCGCCATCGTCGTCGCGCCGGTCGTCAATGTTGTCGCTGCGACGGAAATCATCGTAGCGCATGGCGGCTCTCCTTCATTCTCGATGCGACGACACACTATGTGACGATACGACGTCAACGTGGCCGCCGCCTTCCCTCCCCGCGGACATCGCCGCGCCAGCGCGGCCACATCTGGAGATTTTCATCGACCAATCAATAGCTCGCTAGGCAAAATTTGCCTAGCGAGAAAGGGCCTGGCAGCGCTCGTCGATAACCGCACGTTTACCTCGCTCCGGCAAGGTGTGCCTAGCTGGTTTTAGTTAGTCCCGCGTCGCCGGCTGCGTCTCCTGAGTCAGAGTTTGAGTCATGGGTGTGTCGCGTCGCGGGGCGTCTGCAAGGGCGCCCCGCTTCATTTTGGAGTCCGTACCGGACACCAGTATCGTCGTCGGCGATTGCGTCGCCGAGATGTCGAAGTTGCAGGCCGGATCCGTCGATCTGGTCTTTGCCGATCCGCCTTACAACCTGCAGCTCAAGGGCGACCTCAAGCGTCCCGACGAGTCGCACGTGGATGCGGTCAACAACGACTGGGACAAGTTCGCCTCGTTTTCCGCCTATGACGACTTTACCCGCGCCTGGCTGCTGGCCTGCCGCCGCGTCATGAAGCCGTCGGCGACGCTCTGGGTGATCGGCTCCTATCACAACATCTTCCGCGTCGGCGCGATCATGCAGGACCTGGGCTTTTGGGTGCTGAACGACATCGTCTGGCGCAAGTCGAACCCGATGCCGAATTTCCGCGGCCGCCGCTTCACCAATGCGCACGAGACCATGATCTGGGCCGCGCGCGACGAGAATGCAAAGGGCTACACGTTCAACTACGAAGCCTTGAAGGCCGCCAACGAAGACGTGCAGGCGCGTTCCGACTGGCTGATCCCGCTGTGCACCGGCGACGAACGTCTTAAAGGCAAGGACGGCAAGAAGGTTCACCCGACGCAGAAGCCGGAAGGCCTGCTCGCCCGCGTGCTGCTCTCCTCGTCCAAGCCCGGCGACCTGGTGATCGATCCGTTCAACGGCACCGGCACCACCGGCGCCGTCGCCAAGCGTCTCGGCCGCCGCTACATCGGTTTTGAGCGCGACCAGGCTTATGCCGAGGCTGCCCGCGCGCGGATTGCGGCGATCGAGCCGCTGCCGGAGGCGACGCTGGCGCCGTTCATGACCGCGCGCGATGCGCCGCGGGTGGCATTCTCCGAACTGATCGAGCGCGGCATGATCCTGCCGGGCACCAAGCTGGTCGACGCCAAGAAGAAGCACGGCGCGCTGGTGCGCGCCGACGGCGCCATCATGCTCGGCGACAAGGTCGGCTCGATCCACCGCATGGGCGCGGTCGCGCAAGGTGCAGAAGCCTGCAACGGCTGGACCTTCTGGCACGTCGAGACCAAGAAGGGCCTGACGCTGATCGACGAGCTGCGCGCAAAGGTCCGCGCGGAGATGGCGGCGGGCTGAGCGAATAGGGAGTAGCGAATAGCGAATAGAGGGAAAAGCAGGCATCCTGCTCGCTGTTCGCCTTTTTCGCGTTCACAAACTGTTAGCTTGTGCCGCCAGCGGCTTTCGCGCATGCAGCATCCGTCCACTGCACGCACGGAGCACCTCATGCTGAAATTCTACTTCAACGGCTCGCCAAACCCGACCAAGGTCGGACTGTTCCTCGAAGAAGCCGGCATTCCCTACGAGGCGATTGCGATCGACGCGCGCGCCGGCGATCAGTTCAAGCCCGAATTCCTCGCGATCAATCCCAACGCCAAGGTGCCGGCGATCGACGATGACGGCGTCATCGTCTTCGACAGCAACGCGATCCTGCTTTACCTCGCCGAGAAGACGGGAAAATTCCTGCCCGCCAATACGCCGAAAAGCCGCGGCGAGCTGCTGTCATGGCTGATGTTCGTGGCGAGCGGCGTCGGTCCGTTTTTCGGCCAGGCGGTTCACTTCAAGCACTTCGCGCCGGAAAAGATCGATTACGCCGACAATCGCTATCAATTCGAAGCGCGCCGCCATCTTGAAGTCCTCAACGATCGGCTCGCCAAGCGCCGCTACATGCTGGGCGACACCTATACCATCGTCGACATGGCGGTCTGGGGCTGGGCACGCCTGGTGCCGTTCATCCTCGGCGAGGGCGCGCTCGACAAGTTTGCAAACGTGAAGCGGCTGACCGACGAGATTTCGGCACGACCGGCCGCCGCAAACGCGGTCGCGCTGAAGGACAAGTTCAAGTTCAAGCCGGAAATGGACGACGAAGCGCGGCGCAACATGTTCAAGCACCTCGCCGTCAAGGTCGCCTGATCGCTCTTGCAAGTTCACCCGTGCCTGCCGATGCGCGGGCACGGGTGTTTTATTGGCGCCAAAACGGCTTGTTGGCCTCGTCGGCGATCTCTGACCAGCATATGCCGATATCGGCGAGCTCACGTTCGCTCATCCTTGCGAGCGCGCGGCGGTAGCGCACGCGATCGCGCCAGCCCGACGTGGTTGCGCGGACACGTTTTACGATCCGTACAATGCCCGACGTCCACCCGCGACGCTGTCGTGTATTTGTGACATCGATGTAAGTCCGGCTCAAAGCTCACACCGCCTTCGGCAGTTTTGATGCGGGGAACGGACCCAGCGCTTTCTCGACCAGGGCCGAGTCGCAATACTCCTTGATCTCCTTGATCCGGCCGTTCTCAAGCCGCCAGACCATGCAGTACTCGTTGTCGTAACGGACACCGGTCTTGGTGATGTTGTCGCCTTTCGCCTCGACCACGACGGTGTCGCCTTCGGCGATGAAGTTGTGCGCAACCGTGCGCGGACGCCCTTCGATCAGCGATCGAAAATGACCCTGAAGGCCATTAAGCACCGCGTCCCTGCCTTCGAATCTGTGTGACCACGAATACTGGCCGGTCACGACCCAGCGGACGTCGTCGGCGAGGTTGTCGACGAACGTCGTGCCGTTGCGGTTGGCTGAATCCGTATAGATCTGTTGAATGAGTTGCTTGTTTTCGGCTGCGCCCATGATGGCCTCCGTGATCAATCGAAATATCGCTGGCCTTATCGCGCACCGATGATTATTCTTCCAATCGATAGGTATGATGATATAAATTCAGCCCATGAATTTGAATTCGCTCGATCTCAACCTCCTCGTCGCCCTCGATGCGCTGCTGCTGGAGGCCAATGTCAGCCGGGCGGCGTTGCGCATCGGCTTGTCGCAGCCCGCCACAAGCCACGCGCTGCAGCGCCTGCGGACCATGCTCGACGATCCGCTGCTGGTGCGCGTCGGCGCGCGCATGGAATTGACGCCGCGGGCGCAGTCGCTTCGCGCGCCGCTGGCGCAGACGCTGGAGCAGGTGCGCGAGCTGCTGACCACGCAGAATTTCGACGCGGCGCGCAGCCAGCGCCGGTTTCGGCTGATGATGCCGGACATCATTGCCGAACTGTTCCTGCCGCTGCTGGCGACGCGCGTCGGCGAACAGGCGCCCGGCGTACGGCTCGACGTGGTGCCCTGGCGTGCGCCGGCCACGATCAACAACGAGTTCGCGCGCTCGCTCGACCTGATCATCTCGTGCCTTGCCGACGCCTATCCGGGCTTTCACCGGCAGTTGCTCTATGAAGACAGCGACGCGCTCGCCGTGCGCAAGGGTCACCCGCTCGGCAAGCGGCTGAAGGAAGCGGAGGTGTTCTTCAAGGCGCGCCATATCGCCGTCGTCGAGCGCGGCGCCAATGAAGACATGATCGACATGTGGCTGCGCACGAAGAATCTCGAACGGCAGGTGGCGCTGACGGTTCCCGGCTACATTCAGGCGCTGCACGTGGTGTCGCAGACCGACCTTGTGGCATTCGTGCCGCTGCGCTTGATTTCCGCGCTGTCGAGCCAGCTGTCGCTGATCACGATACCGCCGCCGATCGATCCCGGCGTCGACAAGCAGTTCATGTTCTATCCGACCCGCGCGCAGGTGGACCCCGGCTCGCTGTGGCTGCGCAACCTCGTGCTGGAAACGGGGCGCGGCCTCGACCGGGTGAAGCGCAAGGCGGCTTAGTCTTCGCAGTTGCCCACGGGCGCGCTCTCGTGTCATGACCCGGCCATGCTCAGGGGCTTCGCATGACGGTTCTCATCGCCGGTGGCGGCATCGGCGGGCTGACGCTGGCGCTCAGCCTGCATCAGATCGGCGTGCCGTGCCGCATCTTCGAAAGCGTAAGCGAACTGAAGCCGCTCGGCGTCGGTATCAACGTGCTGCCGCACGCCTGCCGCGAACTGATCGAGCTCGGCCTGATGGACAAGCTCGACGCCTCCGGCGTGCGCACCAAGGAGCTTTCCTACTTCTCGAAACACGGCAAGCCGATCTGGTCGGAGCCGCGCGGGCTCGACGCCGGCTACAAGTGGCCGCAGTTCTCGATCCATCGCGGCACCTTGCAGCAGATCCTGCTCGACACGGTGATCGAGCGGCTCGGACCCGACAGCATCTTGACAAGTCATCACCTGTCGCACTTCAAGGAGACCGGCTCAGGCGTTCGCGCGAGCTTCCTCGACAAGGCAACGGGCAAGAACGCGGGCATCCATGACGGCGACGTGCTGATCGCCGCCGACGGAATTCACTCCGCCGTGCGCGAAAAACTGTATCCGGACGAAGGCCCGCCGATCTGGAACGGCCGCATTCTCTGGCGCGGCATCAGCGAGGGCGATGCGTTCCTTTCCGGCCGCACCATGATCATGGCCGGCCATCAGCATGTGAAGTTCGTCTGCTATCCGATCTCGCGCGAGGATGCCGGACGACCGCAGATCAACTGGATCGCCGAACGCACGCTCGATCCGGACTACCAGTGGCGGCGCGAGGATTACAACCGCACGGCAAAGCTCGAAGAGTTTCTGCCCTGGTTCGAAGACTGGCGGTTCGACTGGCTCGACGTGCCCGGCCTGATCCGAAGTTGCGAGCATGCTTACGAATATCCGCTGGTCGATCGCGATCCACTGCCGCGCTGGACCTTCGGCCCGGTGACGCTGATGGGCGACGCGGCGCATCCAATGTATCCGATCGGGTCGAACGGCGCATCGCAGGCCATTCTGGACGCGCGCACGATCGCGCGCGAATTCCTCGCACACGGCGTGACGATCGCGGCGCTCGAGGCCTATGAGGCCGAGCGGCGGCCCGCGACCTCCGAGCTGGTGCTGCTGAACCGTGGCAACGGGCCCGAGCAGGTGATGCAACTGGTGGAAGAGCGCGCCCCCGACGGCTTTGGCGTCGTCACCGACGTGCTGTCGCAGCAGGAATTGGAAGACATCGCCAACAACTACAAGCGCGTCGCAGGTTTTGCGGTCGATGCGCTGAACGCCAAGCCGCCGATCGTGCAGGTGCCCGCGCAAGGGCAGCGCGCGGGCTGAACCTTGCGGGCTGGTTGCGACACCAACATCGGCCACTCGTGGCCGTCATCGGCCGCCAGCCCGATATCCGGAGACAAGCATATGCGCAAAGTCTGCGCCCTTGCCGTTGCAATCGCGATCGTGACCGCCGCAGCGCCGGCACACGCCATCACGGCAAAGGACAGGGGCGACTGCGAGCAGATGGCCAAGCCGGGCCTCAAGGTCACGGCCTGCACGCGAATTCTGGCCGGCGCCGGCACAAACGACATCAAGTCGTTGGGCCACCATCATCGCGGCGTTGGCTACCTGCTGCAGCAGAATTTCGATCGCGCGATCGTCGAGTTCAACGAGGCGCTACGCGCTGATCCGGCGAATATCAGGTCGCTCAACAGCCGCGGCAACGCCTGGCGCGGCAAGGGCGAACTCGACAACGCCATCGCCGACTACAACGCCGCCATCAAGCTCGACCCAAACTTTTCCTACCCGTACAACGGTCGCGCCAACGCCTTCGCGAGCAAGGGCCAGCTGCATAGCGCCATAGAGGATTACAGCCAGGTGATCCGGCTCGATCCGACGCTGGCTGCTCCCTATAACAACCGCGCGCTGGCGTACCTCGACAACGGCGACTTCGACCGCGCGTTGAAAGACGCCGAGGACGCGCTGCGCCGCGACCCTAAGAGCGTGGCGATCTATTCGGCCCGTGGCGAGGTCTGGCGCATGAAGGGCGACCTGGACCGCGCCCTCGCCGACCAGAACCAGGCCGTGCGGATGGACCCGAAGAGCCCGCTGCCGTTCCTGCGGCGCGGCGACACCTACCGCTACCGCGGCGATCTTGCGCGTGCGCTTTCCGACTATGATTCTGCGTTGCGCGTCAGGCCTGACTACATCCCGGCATTCGTCGGCCGAGGCCTGACATTCGAAAAGCAAGGCAACATTTCCCGCGCACGTGCCGAATACGAAAAGGCGCTGAATTCGCGAAGCCAGTTTCGGGGCGATACCGCGGGCGAGGCACTCGATACCGCCCGCGCAAGGCTTGCCGTCCTCGATTCCGGTGCGCCGCAGCCGGTGATACGCCCGGCACCGACGCGGGTGACATCGGCAGGTGCGATCCCAACGTCGGCCGCTGCCATTCCGGCCACGGCACCGGCGGCCGCGACGCAAGGCCGCCGCGTCGCCCTGATCATCGGCAACGCGACGTACAAGAACGTCACGCCGTTGTTGAACCCGCGCCACGACGCCGAGGCATTGGCGGCATCGCTGCGCGCAACCGGGTTCGAGAACGTGACGACCGTCACCGATTCGAACCGCGAGAAGCTGATCGAGGCGTTGCGCACGTTCGCCAACGAGGCAGAGAAGGCCGACTGGGCGGTCGTCTACTATTCCGGACACGGCATGGAGGTGAACGGCACGAACTATCTCATCCCGGTCGAGGCCAAGATCGCCACCGACCGCGATGTGCAGTTCGAAGCGATCCCGCTGGACCAGGTGATGACCGCGGTCGAAGGCGCGAGAAAACTCAAGCTGATCCTGCTCGACGCCTGTCGCGACAACCCGTTCGCGCCGCAGATGCGCCGCACGGCACCGGGCGAGGCCGTGGCACCCTCGGCGCCGACCGGAGGCGGCACCGTCGCCACGCGTTCGGTCGGACGCGGTCTCGGCGAGGTCAAGGTTTCGGGTGCGACGCTGGTCGTCTACGCGGCCAAGCACGGACAGACCGCACTCGACGGCGAAGGCAACAACAGCCCGTTCGCGATCGCGGTGGTCCAGCGCATCGCCACGCCCAATGTCGAGATCAACAAGCTGTTCCGCGTGGTCCGCGACGACGTGATGGAAGCAACCGCCGGCCGCCAGGAGCCTTACACCTACGGCTCGCTGCCGGGACGCGAGGACTTCTTCTTCGTGCAGAGGTGAGCGGTTAGTTCTTCACCTTCGACGGGTCCTTGAAGTCCGGCACGGTTGCGAACTCAACGTTGTAGAGCTTGCCGTTCGCGCGCTCGACCTTGCGGATGTAGATGTTCTGGATGGTTTCGCGCGTTGCCGGATCGATCGATACGGGCCCGCGCGGGCTGGTCCAGCTCATGCCCTTCATCGCGTTGACGAGCGCTTCACCATCGGTTGCGCCGTTGGTTTTCTTCAGGGCTTCATAGATCAGGCGCATGCCGTCGTAGCTTTGCACCGCCGCGAAATTCGGCCGCAGCCCGTCGTTGGCTTTCTCGAAGGCGGCGACAAAGGCTTTGTTCTCGGCGCTGTCGTGCGCCGCCGAGTAATGATGCGAGGTGATGATGCCGAGCGCAGCGTCGCCGATCTGGTTGACGATGTCGTCCTCGGTCAGGCTGCCTTCGGCGATGACTTTGATGCCCGACTTGTTGAGCCCGCGCTCGACGAACTGGCGAAGGAACACCGTTCCAACGCCGGCCGGAACGAACGCCATCAGCGCATCGGGCTTGCTGTCAGCAACCCGCTGCAGCGCCGGCGCGAAATCGTTGCTGGAGAGCGGCACACGCAAGGACTCGATTACCTTGCCGCCTTTCGCCTCAAAGCGCTGCTTGAAGGCCGTCTCCACGTCGATGCCGGGCGCATAGTCGGAGACCAGCGTCACCACGCTCTTGATGCCGTTGGTCGCCGCCCAGTCCGCGAGCGGCACGACCGTCTGCGGCACGGAGAAGCTCGTGCGCACGATGTAGGGCGACCGCTCCGTGACCACGGAGGTCGCCGCCAGCATCACGACCTGCGGGACCTTCGCCTCGTTGGCGATCGCCGAGGTCGCAATCGCACCCGGCGTCAGCGCAAATCCGGCGAGCAGCGACACCTTCTCGTTGACGACCAGCTCCTGGGCAAGACGCTTGGTCATGTCGGCGTTGCCAGTGTCGTCCTTGACGATCAGCTCGATCTTCTTGCCCGCGACCGTGTCGCCGTTCTGCTGCATGTAGAGCCGGGCGCCCGCCGCGAGCTGCTTGCCCGTGGGGGTGAACGGCCCGCTCAGCGGCACCAGGAGGCCGATCTTGATGGCTTGCTGGGCAAGGCCAGGCGCAGTGCCCAACAGGAGCGCAGCAAGACCGCCGATGAGCAGTCGGGCGATGGTCATTGGCATTCCCTCCGGTCGTACTTTTGAGGCAGCAGAGTACAACCGCAGGAGCCCGTCAACGCGACTTATGCGCCGCTCGACATCCGGCTGACGTCACTGTCGGAATAGCCAAGCTGCTTGAGAACCTCGCCAGTGTGTTCGCCAAGCGAGGGCACGGCGTTGGTGTTGCGCCCGATCCCGGCGGACATCTGAAATGGCTGATTGAGCGCCTTGAAGGATCCTGCGGCGTCCCGTGCCTCGAAAAGCGCCTGACGGTGCGCCAGTTGCGGATCCTTCATCGCCTCGGCGACGGTGCGGTACATCGCGCTCGGGACGCCGTGCTTGTTCAACGGCTCCAGGCATTCGGCGGTCGTGCGGGTCGCCGTCCACGCTTCCAGTTCGCCCATCAGCAGGTGCCAGTTCGCTCGCCGGTCGACATACTCGGCGTAGCGCGGATCAGTCACCCATCCTGGCTTGCCGGTTGCCGCGGCGGCACCGCGAAACGTTTGTTCGCTCGCGATTGCGACAAGGATATAGCCGTCCAGGGTCTTGAGCGGCTCCGCCATGCCGCGCGCCAGGGGAACGTAGTCGAACTGCGCCGCCTGCATCTCGATCAAGGTGAGCGACAGCATGCTTTCCAGCATCGACACATCGATGAACTGGCCGGCGCCGCTTCTCTCGCGGTGATGCAGCGCTGCGGAAACAGCGCCAAACGCGTAGGTGCCGCTGAGCACGTCGGCGATCCAGATCCCGCCATTATCGGGTTTGGTCCGACCCTGCTGATATGACACGTGCGCCAGATCATAGCCGGAGGCCGCATGCACGACCGGCGCGTACGCAGGAAGCGCGGCAGACGGCCCGGTTTGCCCGTAGCCCGAGATGGCGCAGTAGATCAGCCGGGGGTTGGTTTGCTTGACCGAGTCATAGTCCAGACCAAGGCGCTTCATCACGCCAGGGCGGTAGTTCTCGATAACGACGTCGGCGTTTGCGATCAGCTTGCGCGCTGCTTCGACGGCCTGCGGGTCTTTCAGGTTGAGGACGACGCTTCGCTTCGACACATTGAGCTGGCCGAACATCGCGCTCGATTGCTCCCGCATGGGCGGGCGCGAGCGCATCATGTCGCCATCCGGCGCCTCGATCTTGATCACGTCGGCGCCGAGATCGGCCAGCAGACGGCTGCAATGAGGGCCTGCAATCGTCGTCGTGAAGTCGACAATCTTGATACCGGCAAACGACATCTGGTTCCTCCCGCGGGCGTTTCTTGGTTATCGCCGTGATATATCGGCACCGCCTCGCGGGCAATATCGGCCTGCCGCCGCAGAAAGTGGGGCGGGGCGCAGCGCCCCGCCCGCTTTCCGCATCAGGCGGCGTCTTCGGTCCAGTCCGTCGACAGCGCGACGTCGGTCCGCTGACGCTGAACGACCAGGACCTGATGCTGCAGGCGGCGCTGGATGGCTTAGGGTTGGCCTACGTGTTCGAGGCGCAGGCGGCGGAATTGATCAAGCAGAAGAAGCTCGTGCGCGTGCTCGCCGACTGGTGCCCGGCCTATCCCGGCTGCTTCCTCTATTATCCGAGCCGCCGGCAGCTTCCGGCGGCGCTGCGCGCCTTCATCGATTTTGCGCGCGAAGCCGCGTGAGCTCGCGCTCGGTTGCAAGCGCGCGTCAGCTTTTCACTCGTCCCACGCCTGCACGATCGTTTGACGCGCGATCCTGCCGTCCTGAAGCTCGATCATCGCCTGACAGAAGACTTTGCCACCGTTGGGATAGGCGCAGGACTCGGTGAAAGCGAGGCGATCGCCGTCGGTGACGGTGGCCTCAACCGCATGCGTCATGTCCCGACTGCAGATGTCGCTCCAGTACGTGGCGATTGCCGCTTTGCCCTTGATCTCACGCGGCTTGCTCGGCGTGCTCATGCGATCGATGATGCGCAGCGTGGCTGCGTCGGAGTAGAAGCTTGCCAGCTGGGCGCCGTCACGGCCTTCGATGGCGCGCTTGATGGCTTCACCGGTGACCTCATTGGTTCCTGAAGACATGGCGTCCTCCTCAAGGTTGTCGTGTTTCACGCCCCAAAGCCTCGGTCCGGGGCGCCCTCGTGGCTCCGTCCCAGAAAAGGTCATCGAGCATACCACGGCCACACCGAACCCGCCCCTGTAACGCAGCACCTGCGCTTCGATAGCCCGCCACCGTTGAGCGGGCTTACGACACCCTTCACTCCAGTCGGTCGCGCGCTACTTGACGGCCTTCGCGGTCTCGACCAGCCGCGAGGTCGACGACGCGGTCGCTATCAGCGTGCCCGCCTCATCCATCAGCTTGCCTTCGACGAACACCACGGTCTTGCCCATCTGCACGACCTTTGCTTCGCAGACGAACGGACCCACCTTACCCGGCGAGAGAAAGTTGACGGTCAGGGTGATGGTCGGCGTGTAGAATTTTCCGCCGGTCATGATGAAGGCGGCGGGTCCCATGGTGTCATCGAGCATGGCCGTAAGCATGCCGCCCTGAATGAAACCCGATGGATTGCAGAACTCAGGCTTGCCCTCGTAGGCGATCCTGATCACGCCCTCCTCGGGCTTCGCTTCGATCAGCCGCCAGCCGAGCATTTTTGAAATCGGCGGCAATCCGAATTGTTCAAACACGTTGGTGGTCATGAAATCCTTCCGGCTCGGCCCTTGTAATCGGGGTAACCGACAATTTATGTCATCAGCGCTGCAGTTTCAGGTGACGTCTCATAAAAAAGCCGTCGCCGTAGTTCGCCTCTCCAATCCTGCTTGTATCGATTGCGGGCGACGCCTGCACGGCGCCGGTGATCCGCGAGAGGTCTGCGGAGGGCAGTTGCCCCGCGAGATAGGCAATGTGCTCCCTGGCGAGATCAGCGTAGTAGCCCGCGGGGTATTGTTGCAGAAAAGCGTCGTAAGCCCAGGGCGCGCCAATCCTTTTGACGGCTTCGAAGCCCTCCCAGGTCGGCGCGCTCTCGGCGGAGGCATCGCGCGCTCCGGCGCAGATCAAGAGAGCCACAACAAGCGTCGCGCGGACCTTGCGCACGATCGTTCCCCTGCGTTTGGTACTCGGTCACCAGAATAGGCAACCGTATCGGCATTCTGACGCTGAAACACTCAAGAACTCAAGTTCGCGGGCCGCCCAGTGCATGCGCCAGCACCTTGCGCATCACGTTCGGCAACGCTTCGTCTGCTAGCGTTGCAACGGGCACCCAACGCGCCTCCGCCGGGGCGCGCGTTCTCGCAGGCACGCGCGACGTATAAATGACAAGCTCCAGCGGAAAATGTGTGAACACGTGGGTGACGACGCCGAGCTTGCGGTGCCACGGCTCGAGCCCTGCGAGCTTCGGCGCCTGCCTCTTCGCATCCTTGTCGTCCTGGCCGGCGAGCCAGTCCGATGTCGGCACCTCGGTCATGCCGCCGAGCAGCCCTTTTGTGGGCCGCGTGCGCACGAGTACCTCGCTGCCGCGAGTGACGACGAAGGCTGCGCCGCGCCGGAGCAGGCCCGTCTTTTTCGGTGCCTTGCGCGGAAACATCTCCTGGTCGCCGCGCGCACGTGATGCGCAGTCGTCGGTGAGCGGACACAGCACGCAGGCGGGCTTCTTCGGCGTGCAGATGGTGGCGCCGAGATCCATCAACGCCTGCGCAGCGTCGCCTGAGCGCTGCGGCGGCAGCAGCGTTTGCGCCAGCGCCTGGATGCGCGGTTTTGCCTTCGGCAGTTCGTCCTCGACTGCGAACAGCCGCGACACCACCCGCTCGATGTTGCCGTCCACCGGCATCGTCGCGCGATCGAACGCGATCGCCGCGATCGCTGCCGCGGTATACGGGCCGACGCCCGGAAGCGCGCGCAAGCCGTCTTCGGTGTCGGGAAACCGTCCGCCATGCTCGCGCGTCACCGCGACCGCACAGGCGTGCAAATTGCGTGCGCGCGAGTAGTAGCCGAGCCCCGCCCACATGCGCAGGACATCGTCGCGCGAAGCAGCGCCCAGCGCCGCCACCGTCGGCCAGCGCGCGACGAATTTTTCGAAATACGGCCCGACCGCCTTCACCGTCGTCTGCTGCAGCATGATCTCCGACAACCAGACCCGATAAGGATCGCTGCGCTCGCCCTGGCGAGCGCGCCACGGCAGCACCCGGCGGTGCCGGTCGTACCAGGCGAGCAGCAAGGTGGCGCGATCGACAGGAACCGCCTCCATATCGCGCTCCGGCGCTTTCTTTCGCCGCACGGCTTCGCCTGATAAGGTCATGGTTCAGGTGTCGCAGAGAGCCTGACGTCACACAAGCAGCCCATGTCCAGACCCGGCCCGTTATTCGCAAAACCGCTATCCGCGATCCTCGGCAAGACCATCGACGAGGTCTTCGCGAAGCAGGGTTTTGCGTCGCGCGAGCTGGTGACGCGCTGGACGGAGATCGCCGGTGAAGAGATCGCCGCCCATTCGCAGCCGATCAAGGTGCAGTGGCCGCGCGCCGTCGGCGACGCGCCGCCTGAGCCTGCGACACTGGTCTTAAGGGTCGAGGGGCCGATGGCGCTGGAAATCCAGCATCAATCCAATGTGATCCTGGAGCGGGTCAACCGCTTCCTCGGCTGGCAGGCAGTCGGCCGCCTCGCCTTGCGGCAGGCGCCCCTCACCCGTCCCGAGAAGCGCGTCGCCCGGCCGGGGCCGGATCCGGCAAAAGTCGCGGAAATCGCCGAAACACTGGGCGCAGTCGAGGATGACGCTCTGAAGAGCGCACTGGCGCGGCTCGGCGCCTCGCTTGGGGCAAAACCCATCAAGTGAAATTGAGTCGGGCCCGAGCTTGCCGGGCCCGGCCCGCCATTGCCACAATCATGGTTTCAAGCTAGCCACGCGGCAAATCCGACGATTTGGCGCCTTCAGGAGCACCCTGTGACCCTCCCCCGGACCTTTACCCGCCGCGAGTTCACCCTCGCCTTGTCCACGACCGCGCTGGCTGCCGCCGCCGGGTTTTCGCCGTTTGGCTTGATCGGCAGCGCCGCGGCGCAGGACGCCAATCCGGTCGAACTCGTCAAGCCGGTTCCGCTCGGCGACGTGGTGCTGGGGCCTGCGGACGCGCCGGTGACGATCATCGAATACGCGTCGATGAGCTGCGGCCATTGCGCCGAATTCCACCGCACGATCTATCCGAAGCTGAAGGCGGAATACATCGACACCAACAAGGTACGCTACATCTTCCGCGAATTCCCGCTCGACATCAAAGCGGCGGCCGGCGCGATGCTGGCGCGCTGCGTCGGCAAGGACGATCCGAAGAAGTATCACGCCGTCGTCGACATCCTGTTCGCCACCCAGAACGACTGGGTGCTGAAGGATACGTCGGAGCAACTGCGGCGCGTCGCCAAGCAGGCGGGCATGAACGACGAGACATTCAATGCCTGTCTTGGCAACCAGAGCATGCTCGATGCGCTGAAGCAGGGCCAGGATCAGGCCTACGAGAAGTTCAAGGTCGATTCCACGCCGACCTTCTTCGTCAACGGCACCAAGCTCAAGGGCGGTGCGACGCTCGAAGACTTCAAGAAGCTGATCGACCCGAACCTCAAGAGCTGAGTTCGACTTGACCTTTACCCGACGCAACTTGTTGGCCGCGACCGCGCTTGCCGTGATCGCATCCTCGCCGCTCGGCAGCGGCCACGCATTTGCACAGGAGGCCGATGCGGCCGAGCTGGCAAAGCCGCCGCCGCTCGGCGACATCGTGCTTGGCGCAGCGAACGCGCCGGTGACGATCGTCGAATACGCCTCGATGAGCTGCGGCCACTGCGCGGCGTTTCACAAGGTGATGTTTCCGGCCATCAAGGCTGACTACATCGATACCGGCAAGGTGCGCTTTATCTTTCGCGAGTTCCCGCTCGACATCAAAGCGGCGGCGGGCTCGATGCTGGCGCGCTGCGCCGCCAAGAACGATCCGAAGAAGTACCACGAAGCTGCCAGTACCCTGTTCGCCGCCCAGGACGAATGGGTACCGCGCGATACTTCGGCGCAACTGCGACGGATCGCCGGGCAGTTCGGGATGGACGAAGACGCCTTCAACACCTGCATCGGCAACCAGAGCATGGTCGATGCGCTCAAGCTCGGCATGGAACACGCCAGCGAGAAGCTCAAGGTCGACTCGACGCCGACCTTCTTCATCAATGGAACCCACATGAAGGGCGTCTGGTCGCTTGACGACTTCCGCAAGATGATCGACACGAAGCTGAAAAGCTGACGGTTTGAAAGCCGAAAGCGCTTCGATCAACAGCTATTTTTGAACCGACCGAACCGGTCTAAATATCTGGAAAAGCTGCAAAAGACGGTTGCAGCACAGGGGCCGCCTAGTCATTGTCCGGCCCTCTCGTCGCCGGTATGCGACTCAAAGCGTTGAGTGTAGATTCAGGACCCATGAGCGCGGCGCGCAGGCGGCCTTCGGCCGCCGTTCTTTAGGGAACGCCCGATGCTTCGCATCGGCTATGCGCTGTTTGCCTGCTGAAAGAACCAGTCTTCCATGAAACTGACGCGCCTCCGCCTGCACGGCTTCAAGTCCTTCGTTGAGCCGACCGATTTTCATATCGAACCTGGATTGACCGGCGTCGTCGGACCGAACGGCTGCGGCAAGTCGAACCTGGTGGAAGCGCTCCGCTGGGTGATGGGCGAGACGTCGCACAAGTCGCTGCGCGCCGCCGACATGGATTCGGTGATCTTCGCGGGCTCCGGCAATCGCCCCTCGCGCAATCACGCCGAAGTGGCGATGACCATCGACAACCGCGAGCGCACGGCGCCGTCGGCGGTCAACGACGAGGACTACCTCGACATCTCGCGCCGGATCGAACGTGAGGCGGGTTCCGCCTATCGCATCAACGGCCGCGAGGTGCGCGCCCGCGACGTGCAGATCCTGTTTGCGGACGCCGCGACCGGCGCCCGCTCGCCGGCGCTGGTGCATCAAGGCCGCATCGGCGAAATCATCCAGGCAAAGCCCGAGCAGCGCCGCCGCGTGCTGGAAGACGCCGCGGGCGTCGCCGGCCTGCATGCGCGCCGACACGAGGCCGAGCTTCGGCTGAAAGCTGCAGAAACCAACCTGACCCGCGTCGAGGACGTGATCGGCCAGCTCGCCGGCCAGATCGACGGATTGAAGCGGCAGGCGCGGCAGGCAATTCGCTACCGCGAGGTCGCGGCCAAGGTGCGCAAAGCCGAGGCGATGCTGTTCCACCTGCGCTGGATCGCCGCCAATGCGGACGTGGCCGATGCCGGCCGCACGCATGATCTCTCGGTGCGAGAACTCGCGGAGCGCACGCGCGAGCAGGCCGAGACCGCGCGCCTGCAGGCGTTGCGGGCCGCCGACCTGCCGGGCCTGCGCGAGAGCGAAGCGCGCGCGGCCGCGGGCCTGCAGCGCCTCACCAATGCGCGCGAGACGCTGGATCGCGAGGAAGCCCGCGCGCGCGAGCGCATGGGCGAGCTCGACCGGCGGCTGTCGCAATTTTCTGCCGACGTCGAGCGCGAGCAGCGGCTGTCGTCGGATGCGGACGTGGCGCTGACGCGGCTCGATGCCGAAGACGCGACGCTCAAGGACGAAATCAAGGTCAAGGTCGAACTGCGCAGCGGCGTCGACGAGCGCGTGGGCGAAGCGGAAGCGACGCTTGCGGAGGCGGAGAAGGTCTTCTCCGAGCTGACGACCGCCCTCGCTGCGCTCACCGCCCAGCGCAATTCGCTGGACGCGAATGTCCGCACCCATCGCGATCGCGTCGCGCGCCTCGAGCAGGAAATCGCCAACGTCGAGACCGAGGTCGCAAAGCTCGCGCAGGCGACGCATGCGTTCGGCGACCTGGGTGAGTTGTCCGCTGCGCAGGAAACCGCGCAGCAAGTACTGGCGCAGGCGGAAAGCACGGCGCATCTGAACGAAGCCGCGCATGTGACGGCGCGGGCGAAGCTCGAAGCCTCCCGCGGCCCGCTGGCCGATGCCGACCGCCGCGTGCAGCGGCTGGAGACCGAGGCCCGCACGATCTCCAAGCTCGTCAATGGCGAGACCAAGAACCTCTGGCCGCCGATCATCGACGGCGTGCAGGTCGCCAAGGGCTACGAGAAAGCGCTGGGCGCAGCGCTCGGCGACGATCTCGACGCACCGGTGGACCCGTCAGCGCCGATGCGCTGGTCCCAGGCCGGCGACGCCGACAACGACCCTGCGCTGCCGGAAGGTGCGGACTGCCTCGCCAACCATGTCGAGGCGCCCGCCGAGTTGCAGCGCCGCCTGCGCCAGATCGGCGTGGTCGGCCGCGAGCAAGGCCAGGCGCTGGCGGCGCAATTGAAGAGCGGCCAACGGCTGGTCTCGCCGGAAGGCGATCTCTGGCGCTGGGACGGCTTCATTGCGGGCGCCCACGCACCGACCGGCGCGGCGCGGCGGCTCGCCGAGCGTGCCCGCCTTGTCGACATCGAGACCGAGCTTGAGAATGCCAGGACCGACGCCCAGACGCGGCGGCAGGAGCTCGAGACCGCGGAAGCCGAGCTGAAGGCCGCAGCCGCAGCCGAACTGAGCGCGCGCGAAAGCTGGCGCAATGCCCAGCGCGAGGCAGACGCGGCGCGCGAGCGCCATGCCAACGCCGAGCGCGAGATCAACCGCCACGCCGCGCGCAATTCCGCGCTGGCGGAAGCGCGGATGCGGCTCACGACCGATCGCGGCGAAGCGCACGGCGCACTTGAGACCGCAGTCGCCTCGCTGGCAGAATTGCCGGCAAGCGAGGAGACCGAGACGCGTCTTGTCACTGTGCGCGAAGAGATCGCCGGCCATCGCACCAAGGCCGCACAGGTCCGTGCCGAGGCGCAGGCACTGGCGCGCGAGGCGGAACTCGCCGACCGCCGCCTGCAATCGATCGCCGCGGAGCGCAGCGAATGGCAGGCGCGCAAGGACGGCGCCGCGTCGCAGATCGCGACCATCGAGGCGCGCGTGAGCGAGGCCAGGATCGAACGCACGGAACTCGAGGCCGCACCCGCCGCCTTTGCCGAGAAGCGCCGCGCGCTAATTTCCGAAATCGAGACCGCCGAAGCCGGCCGCCGCGAGGCCGCCGACAAGCTCGCCGAAGCCGAGAACCAGATGGCGGAAGCCGATCGGCTCGCCCGCTCCTCGCTCGACGCACTGTCATCGGCGCGCGAGGCCACCGCCCGCGCCGAAGAGCGGATGGAGGGCACCAAGCGCCGGCTGCAGGACATCGAGCGCGAAATCCACGACATGCTCGAGGTCGAGCCTGCTGGCGTAGCGCCGCTTGCCGAGATCCAGCCGGGCATGGACCTGCCGCCGGTCGATCAGGTGGAAGCCGACCTGGAGAAGCTGCGGCGAGACCGCGAGCGGCTTGGTGCGGTGAACCTGCGCGCCGAGGAAGAGCTGCGCGAGGTCGAGACCCAGCACACGACGCTGACCACCGAGCGCGACGACCTGGTCGAAGCCATCAAGCGCTTGCGCCAGGGCATCGGCAGCCTCAACAAGGAAGCGCGCGAGCGCCTCCTGACCTCGTTCGAGATCGTCAACGGCCATTTCAAGCGGCTGTTCACCGAGCTGTTCGGCGGCGGCCAGGCGGAATTGACCCTGATCGAGAGCGACGACCCGCTGGAAGCCGGCCTCGAAATCGTCGCCAAGCCACCGGGCAAGAAGCCGCAGACGCTGTCGCTGCTGTCAGGTGGCGAGCAGGCGCTGACGGCGCTGGCGCTGATCTTCGCGGTGTTCTTGACCAACCCGTCGCCGATCTGCGTGCTGGACGAAGTGGACGCGCCGCTCGACGATCACAACGTGGAGCGGTTCTGCACCCTGCTCGACGAGATGACCAAGTCGACGGAGACGCGCTTCATCATCATCACCCACAACCCGATCACCATGGCGCGGATGAACCGCCTGTATGGCGTGACCATGGCCGAACGCGGTGTGTCGCAGCTGGTCTCGGTCGACCTCGAAGGCGCAGTGCAGATCAAGGATTCGGCGGTCGCCTGACCGCCGAAACACTCACCTGAAGATCGTGACCGCGACGCCCTTCGCGCGCAGTCGCGCGAGCAGCGCTTCGTCGCTGATGACGCCCTCGTGGAAGGATAGCTTCTTGAGCACCGGCAGGTCGAGCAGGCGCTGCGGATTGACGCATCGCTCCGGCAGATCGAGCTCTTCAAGCTTCGCGAGGCTGACGAGGTCGGCAACGTCGAGTTCCTCGATCAAGGCAATGCAGTAGATGCTGCGCAGGTTGAGGCATCGGGCGATTCCCTTGATGCTGCCCACGTCGAATTCTCCGGTTTCGCCGTCCCAGAATCGGAAGCAGTAGGAGTAGATCTCGTTGCCGCCATCGAAGGTAACACTCTCGACGCGGGCGAGATCGGTCTCGGTGAGCGGATAGCGCACCAGATAGTCGTATGCTTCGCGAATAAGCGCGTAGCCTTCCTGCTCCAGATCGACCGGACGCTTCAGCACGAACTCGGCAAGATCCTCGTATCTGCCAAGGTCGAGCGCATCGTGCTCGACCAGCGATGACATCACGGCGAGCTTGAAGTTCGGATCTGCGAACGGCGCGCCCGGAGCGCCTTCGGGCGCTGGATAGGTCTTCGACTGCTTCGCCGGATAAACGGCCTGCGGGTCGCGCAAGCCGATCTCGTACAGATTGCCCCAGCGGAACTCGACCAGCAGCTTGTAGTGATCGGAGATGTCCGCGGATGAATAAACGGACTCATAAACCGGCAGGCGAAAGTCTTCCTTGAGCTCCGGGTGCCGCGCCAATGCATCTCGCATCGGCATGCCGATGCGCAGGCCCGCGATCTCGATGTCTTGTGGAAACGGCTCACGGAAATAAACCGCGCCGATGTGTCCCGACGTGTCGATGCGCGCCTCGAAGCCGTGGTTCTTCGCGATTGACTTGACCGCGCCTTCCTGATGCGGTGCCGGCTCGCTCCAGCGACTCTCCAGCGCGCGTGCAAGCACGTCCTTCGCCTCGCCGGGTCTGAGCGCTGCGAGCGCGGGAAAATCGACCGGAACTGCCATGGGATCCTCGAGCAAGCGATTTAGCACGCAGCGTACGTGCAGCGTTGACGTTGGTCGCAAGGATCCACGATCCGGTTCGACGACTGATCGATGAGCAGTCTGCCTCACGGTTTGCGCGAAGCGCTGGCCCGGCAGTCCGAAGGGCTGTCGCGCAGCGATCTCGCGGATCGTGCAACAGCGATTTCAGAAGCCTATCGCAGCGGCGGCACCTCCCGGCCGATCGCCGACGAGCGCGATGCCCTGGCCTATGCACTGGTGCGGATGCCCGCGACCTTTGCGGCGGTGTCGGCGTCGATCGCGGCGCTGCACGAGGCACGGCCGGAGTTTGCTCCAATGTCGATGATCGATGCCGGCGCAGGCCCCGGAACGGCGACCTGGGCGGCCGTAAGCGCCTATCCTTCGTTGTCGGACTTCACTCTGCTTGATGCGAATGCAGCGCTGACAGATCTTGCGAAGACGCTTGTGACGCCTGACGAAAGACTTGCGGAGGCCGGCTTCCGTCTGGGTGACGTCCGGCAGTTATTGACCAACGCGCCCGTCTCGGACCTTGTCGTCGCGGGCTATCTGATCGGCGAGCTGGACGAACGCGCGCAAGCAGACCTCGCCGACCTGATGTGGGAGCGAACCCGCGACACGCTGCTGGTGGTCGAGCCTGGAACGCCCGCCGGCTACGAGCGCATCATTGCGCTTCGCGCAAGACTGATCGCGAAGGGCGCACACGTGCTTGCCCCCTGCCCGCATGATGCCGCCTGCCCGCTGGTTGCGCCCGACTGGTGCCACTTCGCGCAACGGCTGCCGCGCTCGCGCGACCACATGCTGCTGAAGGATGCCGACGTGCCGTTCGAGGACGAGAAATTCTCGTATGTCGCGCTGTCGCGGACCCCGGTCGAAAATCGCGATTCGCGCGTGCTGGCGCCGCCGCATGCCAGCAAGGCGGCCATCGATGCAAAGCTTTGTACGAAGGCTGGCGTTGTCCAGGCAAGCGTTCCCCGCCGCGACAAGACGGCTTACGCCAAGGCGCGGCGATGGCGCTGGGGCGATGCGGTCGATCAGATGGACAGGCTCTGATTGCCGTCAATGCAGTGGACAGATACGATCGGATGCAAATGATTGGCTTCAAAATTTTCAATCACGGCTGAGTACAGGTGATTTACACAGCACCCGATTTCCTGCGCCGGCAATGGACCACCGAAGTCAATGCCGCAGCGCGACGACTGACAATTGCTCGTCGATGGCTTGGCCTGCGGCCGAAGACCGTGGTCGATTGCTCGTTCGACGAATGCGAGGCGCTTGGCGTGATCGAGTACAACATCGAAGGGCATCTGACGCACGGCGTTTACGTGCAACTGCAGAACGGAAAGCGGCACGCCATCCCGATTGCAGGCAGCTCGTATGAAGAGGCGTCGACTGTTGCGACTGACGTCTCGCGCGCAACCGGGATTTCGCGGCGCGATACCTCCTATCCCTAGGATCGTAACCCGCTACGGGATTTCGTAGACCAGCATCTCGTCGGCGATGCCGCGCAGCGCGGCACGCTGCTGCACCGGGCGCAGGCCCGAGGACTCCAGTATCTTCGACGACTGGGTGTCCTCGACGATCGAACTCGTGGCGAAGATCGCCCGCGACGACGCCAGCGACTGCACCCGCGCTGCGGTGTTCACCGTGTGGCCGAAATAGTCCTGCCGGTCGTTCAGCGTCACGGCCAGGCACGGGCCTTCGTGAATGCCGATCTTCAGCAAGAGATCCTCGTTGCCGCGCTCGGTGTTGATCTTCTGCATCGCGTCGCGCATGCGCAGCGCGGCCGAGAGCCCATGATCTGGCGTCTGGAACGTCGCCATCACCGCGTCGCCGATGGTCTTGACAACGGCGCCCGCCTCCGACGCGACGATCTCGTTCAAGACACGGAAATGATGCCGCACCAGGTCATAGGCGGCGAGATCGCCGACGCGCTCGTAAAGCTGGGTCGAGCCCTTGAGGTCGGTGAACAGGAACGTCAGGCTGGTGATCTTCAGCCGCTGGTCGACCTCCATCGTGTCGGTGCGGTAGATGTCGCGGAAGGTCTGGTTGGTCAGCATGCGTTTGGCCGTGAGGAACGGCTTCCGCTTGCCCAGCATCTCGTGCAGCGAGTGGTTGGCGAGCCATACGCCAGGCAGCACCCGACGGTCGGTGCGATTCTCCAGGTTGAGGCGCAGCGGCCCAGGCCGCAGCTCGATTGTCTCGGCCTCCGCCTTCGCCTTGTCGAAGACCACGGTGAGCGCCTGCCGCTCCCGGGTCGGCTCACCCTTCACGTCGATGAACTGCGTCGTGTGGGTGACCGGATCGAACACCATGGTGAACTCGGCCGGCAGCTGAATCGAGACCAGTGCCTTTTCGCCGGGCGGAAGCTCGAGCGCCTCCAGCGTGAACTCGTCGAAGCGCTTTTCCAGATCGTCCGGCAGATCGATGCCGGTACCCCAGAAATACTGCCGGCCATACTCGATATAGGGCAGCGAGTCCGGATCGTGACCGGCGATCTTACGGACGCGCGGGCTGACGGTGAACACGACCTCGACCATCTCGTCCAGCGTCGGCTCATAGCCGCACGCGCACAGCGCGCACTGGTATTCGTCCTGCTTGAATGACTTCAGTGTCGTGCCGGCCTCGAGCACCCCACCACAGCCCGGGCACAGCATGTTCCAGGACATGTCGAAGATGCCGAGCCGCGCCGCGTGCAGAAACGCGGCGATCGCGACCTCTTCGTCGATGGCGTTCGTCCGGGCAAAATCGAGCACGTTAAGCCGGCACAGGGCGCGGTCGCTGCCCTCGGCAATCAGCTGCTCGATGGCCTTGGCCGCCTTCGGGTCGGCCGAGTGCCGCAGCACGTCGAACAGGGCCTCAGTCTCGCTCATGGGAGGCCAATCTACGCCAAAACGCGAGCGGGAAAAGCCTTGATTGTCAGGCCGCTTCAACGGGTTTGTCATCATCCAATCAAATTGCGTCAATTGGCAGCCACGCCGGACACGCGCCCCGCGCAGCTTGAACCGGATCGGCCTCAGTCCTGACCAAGGTAGGCAGGACCACAACCCCCGCCCCTGCCGTGCGGCCCGATTCTCGTCTACGGTGCCGCCTTCGTCGTTTCATCAGGAGCCTATACTCATGTCGACCGGCTGGATCGTCCTCGGTGTCCTTGTCGTCCTCGCTTTCTGGATTTTCAGCATCTACAACGGCCTCGTCGCGATGCGGCAGCGGGTCGACCAGGCCTTCGCCGACATCGACGTGCAGCTGAAGCAGCGGCATGACCTGATCCCGAACCTCGTCGAGACCGTGAAAGGCTACGCCGGACACGAGCGGGGCACGCTGGAAGACGTGGTGAAGGCGCGCAATGCGGCGCTGACCGCGCAGGGACCGGCGCAGGTTGCAGCCGCGGAAGGCCAGCTGACCAGCGCATTGCGCGGCCTGCTGGCGCTGTCCGAGGCCTATCCGGACCTCAAGGCCAACACCAATTTCCAGCAGCTGCAGACGGAACTGTCCGACATCGAGAACAAGCTCGCCGCTGCCCGCCGCTTCTTCAACAACGCGGTGCAGGAGTACAACACCGGCATCGAGCAGCTGCCCGCCGCCCTGTTCGCAGGCTCGCTCGGCTTCCGCCGCAAGGACTTCTTCGATCTCGGCGAGGCCCGCGGCCAGCTCGAACAGGCGCCCAGCGTGAAGTTCTGAAGCAGGCGCCGGCAGGAACGCGACCATGGCCGCCTACGGTCTCTACACCCACATCGCATCGAACAAGACGCGTTCGATCCTGCTGCTGTTCGGGTTGTTCCTGCTGATCTACGTGATCGTGTTCGCGGGCGCGATCTTCCTGGAGGTGTTCCTCCGGCAGGATCGCTCCGTGGACTATTACCTGCGCGCGGCCTGGTACGATCTCTATCGCGCGCTCCCGTTTGCCACCATCGCCGCGGCGGTCTGGATCGTCATCGCCTATTTCTTCAACCAGGCGATCATCGACGCGGTGACCGGCGGCCACGAGGTGACGCGGAAGGAGGCGCCACGCCTTTACAATCTGCTTGAGAACCTCTGCATCTCGCGCGGCATCCCGATGCCTAAGCTGAAGGTGATGGACACCACGGCCCTGAATGCGTTCGCAAGCGGCCTCAACCAGCGCCAGTATTCGGTGACGGTGACGTCCGGATTGCTCAAGGAACTCAATGACCAAGAGCTGGAAGCGGTGCTTGGGCATGAACTGACCCACATCCGCAACGGCGATGTGCAGCTGATGGTGATCGCGGTCATCATCGCCGGCGTCGTCGGCTTCGCGGCCGAGATCTTCTTCCGCATCTTCTTCAACAACAGCTGGAGCTTTGGCAGCGGCAGTTCCTCCTCCCGATCCTCCTCGTCATCCGACGGCGACAAGAAGGGCGGCGGCGGCGCGATCATTGCGATCCTGGTCGCGGTGGCGCTGATCATCCTCGCCTGGTTCCTGTCGCTGGTGGTGCGCTTTGCGCTGTCCCGCTCGCGCGAATTCCTGGCCGATGCCGGCGCCGTGGAACTCACCAAGAACCCGGATGCGATGATCTCGGCGCTGCGCAAGATCGAAAACCGCGGGGAGCTGGACGGCGCCACGTCGGCGGTGATGGAAATGTGCATCGACAACCCGCGCGAGGGTTTCACCGACCTGTTCGCCACCCACCCGTCTGTCGACTCCCGCGTCCGCGCGCTGGTGAAGTTCGCCGGCGGACACGACTCGGGCCGCCTCGCCCGGGCCGAGGACATGGAGACCGACCTATCCGATGAGGCCGCGGCGGACAACGCGCCGGCGCCCGCGCCGCAACCCCGGCCGAAGGCCGGCCCGTGGGGCGCACTGAAGCCGGCCATTCCATTCGGCCGCCGGGGCCGCTGAGGCCGGCCTGGTGGCCGACCGCCGGGGGCAGGTATCTGGCGTTTACCATGAAGTGCTGGAACCGGTGCCGCGCCCCAAGGTAACGCCTTGAATTGTCGAATTTTTCTGCCAAGGTCGCAGAAATACAGACAGAGCGGAAGAAATCCGGCATATCCGTCCTCAAGAAACGGGACCGGAGTTAGTAAAGGGGCGTCATGGCGAAACCAGCAGTCATTGTTGTGGGGGCGGACAAGGGCGGAGTCGGCAAGACGACGGTCTCGCGCACGGTGCTCGATTATTTCAGCGCCAATAACATTCCGACCCGCGCGTTCGACACCGAGTCGCCGCGCGGCACGCTGAAGCGTTTTCACCCGACCATCACCGAGATCGTCGATGTGACCTCCACATCCGATCAGATGAAGATCTTCGACACGCTGAACTCGGCCAAAGCCACCGTGACCGTGATCGACGTGCGCGCCGGCCTGCTGTCGCCGACGCTGGCCGCGCTGCGCGACATCGGCTTCCTCGATGCGGCGCGCTCCGGGCAGATCACCTTCGCCGTCTTCCACATCCTCGGCCCTTCGATCGCCTCGCTCGACGAGATCGCCGAGACTGCCAACTTCATGGCCGGCGCCAAGTATTTCCTGGTCAAGAACTTCATCAACAACACGAGCTTCTTCGAGTGGGACCAGTCGACCTACAATTCCTACTTCCACAAGATCAAGGACGCGACCGAGCTCACGATCCCGAAACTGAACGAGATGGCCTACGAGCAGGTCGAGGTCGCCTCGGTGCCATTCCTGAAATTCGTCGCCAACAAGGGCCAGCGCGACGAGGCGGCGAACTATTCGTTCGTGCTGCGCGGCTATGTCCGCCACTGGCTGGGCAACGTCTGGGGTGAGTTCGACCGTATCAAGCTGACCGACATCGTCGGCAAGGACAAGGGCGGCGCGCCGACCAAGGCAGAGTGATTTCTGCGGCGGCAGCTGCGCCGGCGTGATATGCAGCGGCGCTAGTTGCCGCTGCCGACCCCCCATGAACCGCACCCCCGTCTACATCGTCTGCTCGCCCCGCCCGCACGTCGGCAAGACGCTCGTGTCGCGGCTTTTGACCGAATATCTCGACCTGGAAAACCGCTACACGACGGCGTTCGACATCAACCTGAACGAGCCGTCGCTGCTGGACTACCTGCCGAAGCTGACCGAGACCGCCGCTATCGACGAAACCTTCGGCCAAATGCAGCTGATGGATCGGCTGATCGTCAACGACGGCGCGCCGAAGGTCGTCGACCTCGGCTTCCACGCCTTCGACAGCTTCTTCAAGATCGCCGCGGAAATCGGCTTCGCCAAGGAGGCCGAACGGCGCGGCGTGCAGCTCGTCATCATGTTCATCCCGGACCGCGACCGCACCTCACAGCGGGCCTGGATGATGCTGCAGGACAACTTCAAGGCCGCGGCGGTCGTTCCGATCAACAACGAGCAGGTGCTGCTGGGCGAAATACCGCCATGGATCGGCCCGGTCGAAGTGCTGGACATCGCCCTCCTTCCGGCCTTCCTGAAGACCTATATCGATCGCCAGAACTTCTCGTTCACGGGTTTTCTCAGGGCATCACCCGATAAGTCGTCCGAGCTTTATCAGTGGATCCTCAACTGCTTCGTCCGCTTTCGTGAACTCGGCGTGAAGCTGGCGCTGCACAGGATTTAGAGCTTTGTCCCGACCGCGCGGACGAACTGGATGCGCATGCCCGCGCGCTCCATGTTGCGGTGGTCGGGAAATGCCGCGCCATCGTCGCCACGGCGGCGCCGCCGATATCCTGGAAGGCGATACCGACCGAGTTGCCCGGCAGGCTTTCTAGCTGTTCTCGATGCGGAGCGTGCGGTCGATCAGGCCGGGTGAGGGAAGAACGTCGAAACGCATCTGATATGCCCTCGATCGTCACGCCCGCGAAGGCGGGCATCCAGTACGCCGCAGCCAATGCGGCAAGAGCTCTGACACCGTGAGTACTGGGTCCCCGCTTTCCATAGGCGAGCGAAGCGACGCCGTTTCTTCGAAACGGCTATGGGGACGACGGTCCTGCCTCGTCGCTTCAGTGCCCTTCGAACGAGATCAGCGTCCGCACCGGCACGTCCATCTTGCGCAGCTTGTCGGCGCCGCCGAGCTCGGGCAGATCGATGACGAAGCAGGCCGCCAGCACCTCAACTCCCATCTGGCGCAGCAGCTTGACCGCGCCTTCGGCGGTGCCGCCGGTGGCGATGAGGTCGTCGACCAGGATCACCCGTTCGCCTTTCTTGACCGCATCCTCGTGCATCTCCATTTCGTCGATGCCGTATTCCAGCGAATAGGCGATGCGCACAGTGGTATGCGGCAGCTTGCCCTTCTTGCGGATCGGCACGAAGCCGGCGGAGACCTGATGGGCAACCGCGCCGCCGAGGATGAAACCACGCGCCTCGATGCCGGCGACCTTGTCGATCTTCGAGCCCGCCCATGGCTGCACGAGCTCGTCGACCGCACGGCGGAATGCGCGCGCATCGCCGAGCAGCGTGGTGATGTCGCGGAACATGATCCCCTTCTTCGGGTAGTCGGGGATGTTGCGGATCGTTGAACGGAGATCGCCTTCAAGACTCATTTTGATGCCTTCAATCCCTGCCAATACTCTTTCACGATATCTTTCACCCGCGCGGGGCCCATGCCGCTCACGCCGTCTCCTTCACCTGCGCCCGCTGGCCGAGCCGGAACGCGTTCTCAACGATGCGCAGGCCGACCTCACCGCCGAGTGACATCAGCGACTCGGGATGAAACTGCACGCCGCCAATCGGCAGCGACTCGTGCTCCAGCGCCATCACCACGCCGTCCTCGGTGGTCGCCGTTACGCGCAGCACCTTCGGCATCGAATCCTTGGCCACATGCAGCGAATGGTAGCGGCCGATTACGATTTCGTTCGGAAGGTTGTTCAGGAGACAACCGCCCCGCACCTGCACCCGCGAAGGGCGCCCGTGCGCCGGCTGCGCAAGCTGATTGAGCGTGCCACCGAAATACTCGCCGATCGCCTGCACGCCGAGGCAGACGCCGAACACCGGCATCTTCCTGGCGATTGCCGCTTCGAGCGTCTTGTCGATCTTGAAGTCCTCGGGCCGTCCCGGTCCCGGCGACAGCACCAGGAGGTCGTATTTGTCCTTCGCCAGCATTTCCAGCGCATGGTTGTGGCGCGTGACGCTGACGCTGGCGCCGACCTGGCGGAAATAGTCGGCCAGCATGTGCACGAAACTGTCTTCGTGATCGATCAGCAGCACCTTCTTGCCGGAGCCGGTCGCGTCCGGCTGGAAATCCGACAGCGGCTTCGGCGGATCGCCGCGCAGCGCCTGGAACAATGCCGCCGCCTTGATCTGGCATTCCTTGTCTTCCAGCGCAGGGTCCGAGTCGAACAGACAGGTGGCGCCGACGCGCACCTCGGCCAGCCCGTCCTTCATGCGGATGGTGCGGATGGTCAACCCGGTGTTGATGCTGCCGTCGAAGCCGACGAAGCCGAAGGCGCCGGCGTACCAGCGGCGCGAGGAGCGCTCGTGATCCTCGACGAACTGCATTGCCCAGAGCTTTGGCGCGCCGGTCACCGTCACCGCCCATGCGTGGGTCAGGAAGGCATCGAGCGAGTCAAAACCCGGCCGCAGCATGCCCTCGACATGGTCGACGGTGTGAAACAGCTTCGAGTAGGTTTCGATCTGCCGTCGCGCCAGCACCTTGATCGAGCCGGGCACGCAGATGCGCGCCTTGTCGTTGCGATCGACGTCGGTGCACATGTTGAGCTCGAACTCGTCCTTCTCCGAATTCAACAGCTCGCGGATCTGCTCGGCGTCGCCGATGGCGTCGGCGCCGCGGGCGATGGTGCCGGAAATCGGACAGGTCTCGACCCGGCGGCCGTCGGAGCGAACGAACATTTCCGGCGAGGCAGAGACCAGGAATTCGCCGTCGCCGAGATTGACCAGGCCGCCATAGGGCGACGGATTGATCCTGCACAGCCGCTGGAACACTTCTGCCGGCGAGCGCTCGCACGGCTCACCGAACAATTGCCCGGGTACCGCCTCGAACAGATCGCCGCGCGCAAACGCTTCGCGCGCCTTCTGCACGGTCGCCTGATACACGCCCGGCGCATGGTCAGCGAAGCCCTGGCGACCGGTCTGCACGTAGGCGCTGTCCGGCGTCTCGCGCGAAAGTCCCTTGGTCGACTTCCCCTTCCAGGCAAAATCGTAGCTGATCGTGACGCCACGGCCGGTGGCGCGGTCGTAGGCCAGGAGGCGGTCCGGAATGAAGAGCACGATGTCGCGCTGATCGGCTTCGCGCGGTCGCTTCTGCACCAGATCTTCGACCTGAAAGACGAGGTCGTAGCCGAACGCGCCGTAGAGCCCGAGCAGCGGCTCGTCGCCGAAACCGAGCGCAGCGACGATGGCGCGGACCAGCGTCATGATCGAGGCGCGGCGGGTGCGCTGCTCCTCGTCGGCCGGGGCCTCACCGCGCAGGATGTGTCCCGTGATGCGTGTGAGCGTTCGCCCGGTGACGACGACCGCCGGATCGCGCACCACAACGCTGAGGAAGGCGATCAGCACCTGCCCGCGTGCGTTCAGCGCCTCGATGAAAAAGTTGACCCCGACGGCCTCCAGCCGCAGCGGCGGATCGGCAAAGCCGAGATCGAAGCTCTCATAGCGCCCCGGCACCGTCGTGCCCGACGACAGCACGACGCCGCGCCGGCGATCGAGCAGATCGATCAGCGCATCGAGTGCTGCGCCGCCGGAAAACCCCTCGATCGCGCGCGTGACGGCGAGGCCGCTGGCGGTGGTGTAATCCGCGGACGGAGGCAGTGAAAAAACGGTCCTGTTCATGTGTCCTCGCTATCACGCAGGGCAAACGAACAGAAGGCCGCCGCACTGCGTTGGCGGCCCATTTGACGATTGTTTGTAAGAAAATCGCGCCGGCCACCTGTTAGAAGGTGGGCCACCAAAGACGGGTCTGGCTGCTCGCGGTGCGCATGGGACGGGAAAACATCATTCGCGGAGGGCTCTGTCAAGGGCTGTGCCGCCCAGAGCAATCCTGTGAATCGCGTGCACTTGTCCCGTTCTTGAATTTCATTGCGAGCATGTACATTATATGGTACATATACCTTATATAGGTCAGCATGCCCGGTGAGGCTCCGCGCAAGATACCGGTCGTGTTCTACCGGACGCGTGGCGGCGCGGAGGTCGTGCGCGACTGGCTGCGGTCCCTTGATGAGAAAGATCGCGCCGCCATCGGCATGGATCTGATGCGCGTTCAGTTTCGCTGGCCAGTGGGCATGCCGTTGTGCCGGGCCATGGGTGACGGATTGTGGGAGGTGCGCACCAGTCTTCCAAGCAACCGCATCGCCCGCACGCTGTTCAGCGTGCACAAGGGTCACGTCGTCGTGCTTCATGGGTTCATCAAGAAGACCCAGAAGACGCCGGAGGCAGAACTGACACTTGCGCGCAAACGCAAAAGAGAATTTGAAGCCTGAAAGGACCCTCGCATGAAGAAGAAAAAGAAAATACCGCGCTCGCCCGCGAAGCTGAGTGCGCTTGACGATTTCCTCAAAGGCGAAAGCAAGCTTGAGGAGTTTCAGGCGACGGCCATCAAGGAAGTGCTGGCCTGGCAGATTGAGCAGGCCATGAAGGCGAACAACCTCTCCCGCAGCGCACTTGCCACGCGCATGAAGACGAGCCGCAGCCAGATTGGAAGATTGCTGGACCCGAAGGACGGCAATGTCACGTTGGCGACCTTACAAAGGGCGGCGCGCATGGTTGGTCGGTCGCTGCGGCTGGAGTTAGTCTGAAATCCTGGCGTTGAACGCGCGATCAGTCACTGGGAAAGGAAATCGTAGCGACCGAGTACCGGAAGCTTGGCAGGGAGCGGGCATGCGACGGCACGTTCGATCGGCACGCTCCCCTACGCCGGGCGGGCCACCCAAACCAGCCCCTGCCATTTGCCGATATTGTCGTAGCTCGCCGTGAAGTCGCGCGACGGATCGCGCTGCAAACCAAGCTTCGCCATCACACGCTGCGATCTGGCGTTATCCGGCGCGGTATAGCTGACGATTTCCGTCAGGCCGACGCGGCTGAAGACATCGTCAAGCGCCGCCCGCGCCGCTTCCGTGGCAAAGCCTTGCCCCCAAGCCCGCTGCACAAGCCGCCAGCCAACCTCGCAATGCGGTCCGAGCGGATGATCTCCATTGCGCGACATGACACCGGCATAGCCGAGAAAGCCGCCGTTCCGGTTTTCGATGGCCCAACGAGAAAAGCCATCGCGGGCAAACGATGCCATGTAACGATCGAGTTTTTCGTCGCTGGCCGCACGGCCGATCGGGCCCCCGAGGTCGTGCATCACCTCCACGTCGGCATGCAACGCCGCGAACGCCTCGCGGTCGGCATCCTCCCAGCTGCGAAGGCGCAAGCGAGGCGTGTCGATGATCATGGCACAGCCGCGGCCGCGTCCATGATGTAGACGGTCTGCGCGTGCCTGCCGACGTTCTCCTCGATCGGCACCCAGCCCTGACGGGTGTAGAAATTCCGCCGCCTCGCTGCCGAGCAGAGATAGATGCGATTGAAGCCGCGCACGAACAGGCTTTGCGCCGCGTGGCCGACCAGCGAGCGGCCGACCTGCCGCAGCCGATGCTGCGGCTCGACCCAGACCGCGGCGACCCATGGCGAATATTGCGGCCGGTCGGACATGTCGGAAGCAATGCCGAGCGTCGAGCCAAGGAAATCATCGCCGTCGTGCGCGACGATTGCGAACGGGATCGGGTCGCCCTTCAGCATCTCGGCGAGGCCGCCCGAAATCTTTTCGAGCGGATGGCCATCCGGCTTCCACCATGCGCGCCAGATGCGATCTGCGACAGTGTCGAAAAATTCCGGTCGCTGCCGCAGATCGGAAATCTGAAGCATCACCCAAGGTGCTTCTTGAAGAACGCGACCGCGCGGTCCCAGGCGAGCTCGGCGGCCTGGCGATCATGCACCGGCGCGCGCTGCTCGTTCACGAAGGCATGGTCGGCATCGTAGCGGAAGATCTCGAAGGTCTTTCCCGCAGCCTTCAGGCCGGTCTCGAAGGTGTCGACCATCTCCGGCAAGATCCAGGTATCCTTCAGCGCGAAGTGGCCCTGCAGCGGCACCTTCACGTCCGACGGCTTGCAGACATTCTCCGGCGGGATGCCGTAGAACGGCGCCGAAGCCGACAGTTCCGGCACCTTCGCCGCGGCGATGATCGAAACGACGCCGCCGAGGCAGAAGCCGGTGATGCCGGCCTTCGCTCCGTTGCGCTTCAGGAACTGCGCCGCGCCACGCACATTCTGCTCGACCGCGTCGTTGAAGTTGAGCGAGCCCATCTCTTTGCCGGCCGCGTCGGTGTCGTGATACGGCACCACCACACCCTTGTAGAGGTCGGGCGCCAGCGCATCGAAACCGGCCAGCGCGAAGCGGTCGCAGATGCCCTTGATCTGCTCCTGCAAGCCCCACCACTCCTGGATGACGACGACGCCAGGGGCATTGCCGCGTTCCGCCAACGCGAGGTAGCCGCCGTTTTCCTTGCCGTCAGGACGCTTGTAGCTGATGCTGGTGCCCATTCGATCCTCCACTCGCTTCTTGCTGGTCTTGCGGACCATTGTGGCGGCACCCTCGGTAATCTGCAATGCCGCGAAGACGTTCCTTCCATGAAGGAAACGCAAAGTGAAAAGGCCCCTTGCGGGGCCTTTTGTTTTCGCTTCGGTGGGTGGAACGCCGCGTCAGTGCGCTGCGGCCCAAACCTTCTTCTTCGTGAAATACAGCATGCCTGACAGAATGATCAGGAAGATGAAGACCTGGAAGCCGATACGCTTGCGCGCTTCCATATGCGGCTCGGCGGTCCACATCATGAACGCGGTGACGTCCTTCGCATACTGGTCGACCGTCTGCGGCGATCCGTCCTCGTAGGTCACCTGGCCGTCATTCAAAGGCTTCGGCATGCCGATCGCGTGGCCGGGGAAATACTTGTTGTAGTTGGAGCCGGCCGGCAGCGTGAAACCCGCCGGCGCGTCCGCATAGCCGTTCATGAGCGCCACGAGGTAGTCAGGGCCCTGCTCCTGATACTGGGTGAAGATGTCGAAGACGAACCAGGGAAAGCCGCGCTCATAGGTCCGGGCCTTGGCCATCAGCGACAGGTCCGGTGGAAGGGCGCCGCCGTTGGCCAGGCGCGCCGCCTGCTCGTTCGCGAACGGTGACGGGAAGCGGTCGGCGGCGCGGCCGGGGCGCTCGAACATCTCGCCCTGATCGTTCGGGCCGTCCTTGATCTTGTATTCGGCAGCAACGGCGGACGCCTGCGCGGCCGTGTAACCGGGGCCGCCCGGCTCGGCGAGGTTGCGGAACGCCACATAGGACAGGCCGTGGCAGGTGGCGCAGACTTCCTTGTAGACCTTGAAGCCGCGCTGCAGCTGGCCGCGATCGTATTTGCCGAACGGACCTGCGAACGACCACTTCTCCCGCGGCGGCTGCGGGGAGTGCCCACCGTCGTCCGCGGCACTGGCACCGCCGACGTTCATAAGTAACAGCACGCCCGCGATTGCCGCGACGGCGACGGACGCAACCGCTTTCTTGCCGAGCACGTCGTCGGCGATCGAGTTCGGCGCCTTCCGCGGCGTCTCGATCCGGCTAAGCAGCGGCAGGATGATGATGAAGTGCGCGAAGTAATAGATCGTCAGGATGCGCGCGACGATCACGTAGGCGCCTTCGGCGGGCTTCGAGCCGAGCCAGCCGAGCAGCAGGCAGACGACGGCGAAGATCCAGAAGAACTGCTTGAACAGCGGGCGGTAGCGCGCCGAACGGGTCTTCGCGGTGTCGAGCCACGGCAGGAAGGCAAGGACGACAATGGCGCCGAACATTGCCAGCACGCCGCCAAGCTTGTTCGGAATCGCGCGCAGGATGGCGTAGAACGGCAGGTAATACCATTCCGGCACGATGTGCGACGGCGTCACGCCCGGGTTCGCCGGGATGTAGTTGTCCGCATGGCCGAGATAGTTCGGCGTGTAGAACACGAACCATGCGTAGACCAGCATGAAGCAGACGAGGCCGAACGCATCCTTGATGGTCGCGTAAGGCGTGAACGGCACCGTGTCCTTGTCGGTCTTCGGCTCGACGCCGGCCGGATTGCCCTGGCCTGCCACATGCAGCGCCCAGACGTGCAGGATGACGACGCCGAGGATCATGAACGGCAACAGGTAGTGCAGCGAGAAGAAGCGATTCAGCGTCGGGTTGTCGACCGAGAAACCACCCCACAGGAAGGTGACGATCGCCTCGCCGACGAACGGGAACGCCGAGAACAGGTTGGTAATGACGGTCGCGCCCCAGAAGCTCATCTGGCCCCACGGCAGCACGTAGCCCATGAAGCCGGTCGCCATCATCAGAAGGTAGATGATCACGCCGAGGATCCAGAGCACCTCGCGCGGCTCCTTGTAGGAGCCGTAATACATGCCGCGGAACATGTGGATGTAGACGGCGATGAAGAACATCGAGGCGCCGTTGGCATGCAGGTAGCGGATCATCCAGCCGTAGTTCACGTCGCGCATGATGTGCTCGATCGACGAGAACGCCATGGTCGCGTGCGGGGTGTAGTGCATCACCAGGATGACGCCGGTGACGATCTGCGCCGCCAGCATGAAGGAGAGGATGCCGCCGAAAGTCCACCAGTAGTTCAGGTTACGCGGTGTCGGGTAGGCGACGAACGAAGAGTGCACGAGGCCCATGATGGGCAGACGCTGCTCGAACCATTTCAGGACGGGGTTCTGCGGCTGGAAGGTGGACGGTCCGCTCATGATGCAACCTTAAAGGATAGAAATTTCGCGCAGGCGTGGATCAAAAAAACCGGCCGACGATCAGCCGATCTTGATCTTGGTGTCGGAGACGAACGCGTAAGGGGGAATCGGAAGGTTGGTGGGAGCCGGCCCCTGCCGGATGCGGCCCGAGGTATCGAACACCGAACCATGGCACGGGCAGAACCAGCCGCCATAAGCGCCCTGGTTGCCGAGCGGGATGCAGCCGAGATGGGTGCAATTGCCGTAAACGATCAGCCAGTTGGCGTGGCCCGCTTTGACGCGCGCCGAATCGGCTTGCGGATCGCGCAGGCTGGAGAGCTGGACGTCCTCGGCTTCCTTGATTTCCTTTTGCGTCCGGTGACGGACGAAGATCGGCTTGCCGCGCCAGAACACCTTGATCATCGCGCCGTCGGCGATCGGTGCCAGGTCGACTTCGATCGGTGCGCCCGCGGCGATCGTCGCGGCGTCCGGGTTCATCTGTGAGATAAGCGGCCAGACTGCCGCTGCGGCCCCCGCTGCTGCAACCGCCCCGGTTGCGACGTAGAGAAAATCACGGCGCGTCGCGTGCGCCGAAGCCGTCGTCGTCACGATCCCAAACCCTTTCCGATCATGGCCGGCTGAACCGTCCCGATGACGCCCACATGCATGTCATGCGCCACCCGAGCACGGCTACCGGCGCCGCGCCCCCGCGGCGGTAGGTCAAACACGAACGGCCCTGCTCAAACTGAGGCGAAACAAGGCCTTTCAGAACGGTTCTATTGACACCCTTGCCGCAGTAGCGCAAGCCCGCCTTCGCACTGCCGCGACAGTGGCATGCAAATCCCTCAGGCACTGTGACTTTTCCCCAAAAACACGGCTCTGAAGGAATGCCCGCAAACGCCATGCGCATAGCTCTTTTCCAACCTGACATTCCGCAAAATACCGGAACGATTCTCCGCCTCTGCGCGTGCCTGAACGTCGAGGCGCATATCGTCGAGCCGGCGGGCTTTCCGGTCTCCGACCGGCACTTCCGCCGCGCCGGAATGGACTACCTGGATCAGGTGAAAATCGTGCGTCATAGTTCCTGGGACGCGTTCGAAAGCTGGCGGCACGAGGCCCGCGCCCGGCTGCTGCTGCTGACCACCAGAGGCAGCAGATCCTACCTGGATTGCCGCTACGGCCCTACTGACATTCTGTTAATGGGGCGCGAGTCGGCCGGCGTGCCGGACGAGGTGTTTGCGGCCGCCGACGAGCGGCTGGCGATCCCCATGCAGGCCGGCATGCGCTCGCTCAATGTGGCGATGGCCGCGGCCATGGCGCTCGGCGAAGCCTTGAGGCAAACAGGGGCGGCTAACGAGACACGGACGTTCCGCTCATGACGCTCCCTGCCGATATCGAGGACCAGAAATCCCGGGCCCGCGCGTGGTTCGAATCCCTGCGCGACGGCATCTGCGCGGCATTCGAGGCGCTGGACCGCGATGCCCCTGCCGCTCTCTATCAGGGCGACGCGGGCCGCTTCGCCCGAACGCCGTGGGAACGCACGGATCACACCGGCGCCAAGGGTGGTGGCGGCGTCATGTCGATGATGTACGGACGCCTGTTCGAGAAGGTCGGCGTGCATTGCTCCACCGTGCACGGCGAGTTCGCGCCGGAATTTCGCGCGCAAATGCCCGGCGCCGCCGAGGACCCGCGCTTCTGGGCGTCGGGGATTTCGATCATCGCCCATCTGCGCAACCCGCATGTGCCTGCCGTGCATATGAACACCCGCTTCGTCGTCACGACGAAATCGTGGTTCGGCGGCGGCGCCGACCTCACCCCGGTACTGGACCGCCGTCGCACCCAGGACGATCCGGACACGGCAGCCTTTCATGCCGCAATGAAGGCAGCCTGCGGCGGGCACAACACCATCGCCGACTATGAGAAGTACAAGGCGTGGTGCGACGAATACTTCTATCTGCCGCACCGCAAGGAGCCGCGCGGCATCGGTGGCATCTTCTATGATCACCACAATTCCGGCGACTGGAACGCCGACTTCGCCTTCACCCAGGACGTCGGCCGCGCGTTTGCAAAAATTTATCCGGAGCTGGTGCGCCGGAATTTCGCAACGCCGTGGACCACGGCCGATCGAGAGGAGCAACTGATCCGGCGCGGGCGCTACGTCGAGTTCAACCTGCTGTATGACCGCGGCACCGTGTTCGGCCTGAAGACCGGCGGCAACGTGAATTCCATTCTGTCCTCGCTGCCGCCGGAGGTGAAGTGGCCGTGACACCTCCCCTGCCCCCTGCAATGCTGATCGACATGGATGACACCATCCTGTCGGCCTACAGCAAACCCGACGCCGCGTGGCTCGCCGTCGCGCAGGAATTTGCGGCCGAGCTCGGCCCGCTGTCGCCGGCGGAAGCGGCCGCTGCGGTCGCGGCTGCCGGAAGACGGTTCTGGGCAAACGCCGAGGCAGAGTGGCGGCTGAAGCTGGACGAGGCGCGGCATATCGTGGTCGCCGATGGTTTTGCAACGCTCGCCGCCGACGGCAAGGCAGCCATGCCGCGCGACTTCTGCGTCCGCATGGCCGACCGCTACAGCCTCTATCGTGAAGAGCAGATGGCACTGTTTCCCGGCGTGCATGATGCCATCGATGCGCTGAAGGCACATGGCGTAAAACTGGCGCTGGTGACCAACGGCGCCGCCGAGACACAGCGCGCAAAAATCGTCCGCTTCGCGCTGGCGAACCGGTTCGATCACATCCAGATCGAAGGCGAGCACGGTTTTGGCAAACCGGACGAGCGCGCCTACCACCACGCCATGGAGACGCTCGGCGTCACCGCGCGCGACACCTGGATGATCGGCGACAATCTCGAATGGGAGGTCGTGACGCCGCAGCGGCTCGGCATCTACGCGATCTGGATGGATGCGCACGGCGACGGATTGCCCGAAGGCTCCACGATCAAGCCGGACCGGATCATCCGTTCGCTGACCGAACTGTTGCCCGAAGAGGAGCAGGCAAGGAGTAGCGCATGAGAATCCGCGAGGTCGGCATCTCCGGCTATCGCTCGCTGCGCGCCATCCGCTTTCCCACAGGCCGGCTTACCGTCTTTGTCGGCACCAATGGCGTCGGCAAGAGCAACCTCTACCGCGCCTTGCAATTGCTGCAGGCTGCAGCGGCCGGCACGCTGTCCCGCGAGCTTGCCTCCGAGGGCGGAATGCAGTCCGCGCTCTGGGCGGGAAAGCGCACAGTAAACACGCCCGTCCGGATCAAGCTGTCGGTCGAACTGACAGGGAGTGCCGACGGCGCCGAACAGACGAGCTTCGACTACAACGAGGACGAAAGTACCGCCTATTCCTATCAGATCGATGTCGGCCTCCCGATACCCGGCGCCGCCGCGTTCGCACTGGAGCCGCAGGTCAAGGAAGAAACCCTTGTCTTTCACGGCGGCCCGCGGCCCTTCACCGTCCTTCAACGAAAGGGACCGCACGCAACTGCGATCGACGACCAGGGGCGCAAGCATACGCTCGGCGCGACACTGCTCGCCTCGGAAACGGCGCTGAGCGCAGTGCGCGATCCATCGCGCTTTGCCGATATCGATATCGTTCGCAGGGTCATGCTGGATTGGCGTTTCTACCACGATTTTCGCAGCGACCGAGACTCGCCACTGCGTCAGCAGTGCCTTGCGATCACGACGCCGACGCTTGCTTCGGACGGTTCTGACCTTGCGGCAGTGTTCGCTACGCTCGCAATTATCCGCGGCGATGCCCACGAACTCTATCAGGCGATTGATGATGCCTTTCCCGGGACGCGCCTCGACATCAACACGAACGGGGGAGCCGCATCCTTCGGCCTGACCCAACCCGACTATCCAAAGCGGGTGTTCCAGGCGAACGAGCTGTCGGACGGCACACTGCGATACCTGGCGCTCGCGGGTGCGTTGCTCGGTTACCGTCTGCCCGCATTCATCGCGCTGAACGAACCTGAAGCGAGCCTGCATCCGGATCTGCTCGAACCGCTGGCACGGTTGATCGTCCGCGCCGCGGAGCGCACGCAGGTCTGGGTCGTGACGCACTCCGAACGCCTGGCCAACGCGTTCAAATCCGTCGCGGACATCGAGTCGCGAACGGTCATCAAGCGGAAGGGTGAAACCTGGATCGACGGATTGAAACTCGGCGGCAGCTTTGCGCAAGACGAGGATGACGACGAGTGATGGCTCTGCTGCGATCCTGCAATCGACAGCATTAAGACATTCTTCTGTCATGACGCCGGCCTATCGTGGTTGCGATCTTCACACGGGAGCCGATCATGGAATTCAAAGCAGGCGATGTGGTTGTGCTGAAATCAGGCGGTCAGCCGCTGACCGTGGCGGAGGTCAACGACCAGAACATTGAATGCATCTGGATCGGCGAGGAAGGCGAACTGTTCCGCGAGACCCTTCCCGCCGTTACCCTCGAACTCGCCGAAATCGCGACGGATGAGGAAGAGGAAGACGACGAAGAAGAGAACGGCGACGACGAGGAAGAGGAAGAAGACGAGGAAGACGAAAAGGCCGTCGCCTGAACAATGAACGCGCAATCGGTCATCTGAACGCGGCGACGATCATCACGACGCCGCCGAGAATTATGACGGCGTCGAGCATCGCCGTGTGCACGCGGATCGGCAATCGCTCGAGCAGCATCTTGGCGAGGAAGCCGCCGGGAAACGCCACCATCCCGATCAGCAGGCCAAAGGCAATCACCTGCGCCGTCACCACGCCGGCAACGCCGAACACGGCGACCTTGACGATACCGATGGCGATGGTGATAGCGGCGTCGGTCGCAACGACGGCCGCGCCCTCGAGTCCCGCCGCCATCAACAGCGACAGCAGGATCGCGCCTGAACCGGTGGTGCCGCCAACCACGAGCCCGTAGACGGTTGCTCCGACCGCAAGCCCGCCGTCTTGCAGCGTCAGGGCACGACGCCGTGCGAAGCGGCGCAGCGGCACGCTCAGGATCAGCATCGAGCCGATCACCAGCGCAGCGCCGGCGCCAGAGAGCCGCGCGTAGCCATACGCGCCGAGCACGCAGGTGACGGCGGCAGCGGCGGTGACGATCACCGCGCGTCGCGCGTCGATGTGCCGGAAGAACGCAGCGACCCGCCCGGTGTTGGTGAACAGCGCCGAGATGGCGATGATCGGCACCACCGGTTCGGGCCCAACCATCGGCACCAACACCAGTGGCATCAGCGCGCCGGTGCCGTAGCCGGCGACCCCGCCGACCACCGATGCGAACAGGGTCACGCAGGCGACGAGGGCGAGCTGTGCGAGGGAGATGTTGGCGAAGCCGGAGAGAATATCAGCGAGAAGAGGCACCCATGACACCGCGTGAGAGATCGGCGGGCGAAATTAGCACGCTGAACTGCTCACACCAGATCACCACGCTCTTGTAGTCGTCTAGCTTGACGCCGTCGGGAATGGAATAGCGCTGGCTGCCCTCGAACGCGCGCAGCCGGCCGAGATCGACCGGCGTCGTGACGTCCGCCTCGCTGCGGACCTGCGCCTTCGGCACGAGATAGACGTGATATTTCGGCCCAGGCCCGACCTTGAAGTCGCTTTCAAGAAACAGCGTGCGCTCATAGATGCTGACCTTGCCGCGGCCCCAGTGAACCGGATCGGACGGATTGGCGTGAATGAACGTGCCGGTCGCAACCAGCCGGGAGCGTTCGGCCTCGGTCAGGCTTTCCGCTGCCGGCGGCGGCGGAAACAGGTACGGAAAGACGAAGATGCCTACGGCGATGCCGAAGCCGGTGCCAAGCACGCCACCCAGAATAAAAATCGACAGGCTCTTCAGGAACGGTCTCATGGCGCGCAGTCCATCAAGCCTCGCACAGACTATACGTCTCACACGTCATCGTTGTTACCGCGTCACTTGGCCTTCATCGCACGCTCGGAGATCGCCGCCAGATCTTCGGCGCCGGTCGGAAATCCGGCATCGATCCAAAATTGCTCCGCGCGGGCCAGCGCCGCGCCGAGCGCCGGGCTCGGCTGCAAACCCTGCGCGATGAAGTCGGCGGCCTTCAACGGAAACACCGGCACCGGCCAGCGCTCAGGCAGCGTCGCGAGTTGTTGCCAGCGGCCGGCGTCGCCGCCGCTTTGCGCCCAGGCGAGCAAGAGGCGGTCGCGATAGCGGTCGGGGCCGAGCTTGTAGAGATGGACGCGCGCATGCGCGTCATCGATCGAGACCAGCCGCCACCAGTGATGAGCCATCGAGACAAGCTCCGAGCTCTCCGCATTCGACAACCGCAGACGCTCGGTCAAGCGCTCGGCATCCTCGACCGTGACGACGGCGAGCGCCGCAAGCCGGCGCATCTGGTCGGGCGGGAGCGCCAGCCCAAGCTCTGCCGCGACCATCGCATCGAAGGTCGCGCGATAGGCGACGCCGCCGAGCAAATTGAGCAGCAGTCCCGCATCACCCATCTCCTGCAAGGCGGACGATGCGCCATCCGCATCCAACAGCTTCAGCATCTCGCTGCGAATGCGTTCGGCGGACAGGTTCGCAAGTCCGGCGCGGCCGGCGATGCAGGCGTTGAGGCCATCCCGGTCGATCGGACCTTCACCGTAAGATGCGTGGATGCGAAAGAAGCGCAGGATGCGCAGATAATCCTCCGCGATCCGCCGCGCGGGCTCGCCGATGAAGCGCACGCGGTGTTGCGCCAGATCGTCAAGACCACCGACGTAGTCGTACACCGTGCCGTCGGCAGATGCGGACAGTGCGTTGATGGTGAAGTCGCGCCGCTCGGCGTCGCGCTGCCAGTCACGCCCGAATGCGACCTTCGCCTTGCGTCCGAATGTTTCGACGTCCTCGCGCAACGTCGTCACCTCGTAGGGACGCCCGTCGACGATCAGCGTCACCGTGCCGTGCTCGACGCCGGTCGGAGCGAACTTGATGTTCGCTGCCTTGGCGCGGCGGATGATCTCATCCGGAACGGCGGTAGTCGCGACATCGATCTCGCGCACCGAACGTCCCAGCAGCGCGTTGCGTACCGCGCCGCCGACGGCGCGCGCTTCCTCGCCCTCGCTATCGAGCAAGGCGAGAACGTTCGCCGCACCGCCCGCCGCCAGCCAGGGGGCGCCGCGCAGACGATCGACCGTGCGCATGCCGCTCACTTCTTCACCCCGGGCTTCTCGACGCCTGGAACCAGCCTGCCGTTCTCGATATGCGCCGGGATGTAGGTCGAGCCCGGAGGCGCACCGGAGAAATGGGCAAGATAGGCAAAACTTGCAATGACAATCAGCAAGGCGGCCGCGGTCAGCCAGCCGATGATCGGCAGCGGCCAGGAGGTCTTGTCGAACAGATGCGCGCGCGTCGCGACCAGAAATATGGCGTAGACCGCAAATGGAATGAGGAAGAGCCCGAACTCGGTGAGTACCGGACGGATCATTTGGCGAACATCCGCTGGTACAGCACGCGCAGGATGCCGGCGGTCACGCCCCAGACATAACGATCGCCGTACGGCATCTCGTAGTAGCTGCGGGTGATGTCGCGAAACTCGCGGGTCTTCAGGAAGTGGTTTGCCGGGTTCATCAGGAACGCGAGCGGCACCTCGAACACGTCGTCGACCTCGGATTTGTTGACGCGCAATTCGAAGCCGGGACTGACGCGCGCAACCGTCGGCAGGATGCGGTAGCCGAACGGCGTGCCGTAGAGATCCATATAGCCGATCGGTTCGACGAAATCGGCGTCGAGACCGATCTCCTCCTCGGCTTCGCGCAAGGCGGCATACATCGGCGACGGATCCGTCGCATCGATCTTGCCGCCGGGAAACGCGACCTGGCCCGCGTGGTCGTTCAGGTGCGCCGCGCGTTGCGTGAGCAGCACCATCGGCTCGTCGCGCTCGACGACAGGCACGAGCACCGCTGCGGGGCGAATCGGTTTCTCCTCTGCGATGATCTTGAGCACGTCCCGCATGCCCTCGTCGTCGGTCGGCGGAATGATGGTCGGATCGGTCAACCCCGGCGGCACATCGAAGGTGAAAAGCTCGCGCGCGCGGCGGAAGAACTCGTCCGAGGTGATGGTTACGCTTTCAAGTCCGGGCTTCGGCTTGCCGGTGGTGGCCTGTTCACTCAAACGTTTTCCCTCACCTGCTCCGCGCCGGCCATCGAAAAAAACACGCCGCCGGAGCTGACGCCGAACATGTCGCGCCCATTTACCGAGCGTTCTTCGCCGAGTTCGACGATGTCGTAATAGATCGGCCGCGTCACCTTCGCCCAGAGGTCGCGCCGCACATGCAGGTACGGCGTCAGCCCGCCGTCCTTCGCCTCCTTGAAGCGCAACTCATGCCCGCTGTCGCATTCGACCCAGTCGTCGACATTGGTGCGAAAATGGAGGCGCTGCTCGTCGCCGGTTCCGTCCTTCTGCATCTCGACTGCCATGAACGGGGCATCGTCGACGCGAATGCCGACCTTTTCGACCGGGGTCACAAGAAAGTGCTTGTCGCCCTCGCGCTTCAGAATCGTCGAGAACAGGCGCACCAGCGCCGGACGACCGATCGGCGTGCCCATGTAGAACCACGTGCCGTCGGAGCCGATTCGCATGTCGATATCGCCGCAAAAATCCGGGTTCCACAGGTGCACCGGCGGCAAGCCCTTCTTCGCGGCGGTTCGCGCAGCGCTCGTGAGCCCGTCCAGCCCCTGAGAGGAAATTTGCCCTTCGTTCGCCATGGTTTGTCCCGACGCTCATTGCCGACGTGCACTCGCCGGATCGTGATTGGCTGGTGTGGCCCCTGCCCGGATAATGCGGGAATAACGGAATTCAAGGGAATACATCAGGTTAGGTTCAGTCTAGCATAGCTCCAGACCGGTTGCGCTACTGAGGCACGAAGCTTGCAGCGCAACGATAGATGCCGGTTCCGGTTGAGGAGCCCGAAACAGGAGATCGGAATGGCTGTCGAAGGTGTCGAGAAACTGGAAGATGTGATCGTGCGGTCCGCGGAGCAGGTCGCCGCCAGCATCAAGACCGCCAGGGAGGCCGTCGGTACCATCATCTTTGGCCAGGAGCGCGTTGTGGAAAACGCGCTGGTGACAATCCTGTCCGGCGGCCATGCGCTGCTGATCGGCGTTCCTGGTCTCGCCAAGACGAAACTTGTGGAAACGCTCGGCATCACGCTCGGTCTCGACGCCAAGCGCATCCAGTTCACGCCCGACCTGATGCCGTCCGACATCCTCGGCTCCGAGGTGCTGGACGAGAGCACCACCGGCAAGCGCTCGTTCCGCTTCATCACCGGGCCGGTGTTCGCGCAGCTCTTGATGGCCGACGAGATCAACCGCGCGAGCCCGCGCACGCAATCGGCGCTTCTGCAGGCGATGCAGGAGCAGCATGTGACGGTCGCGGGCGCGCGTCACGACTTGCCGAGGCCGTTCCACGTGCTGGCGACGCAAAATCCGCTGGAGCAGGAAGGCACCTACCCCCTGCCCGAAGCCCAGCTCGACCGCTTCCTGATGGAGATCGACGTCGACTATCCGGATCGCGAGGCCGAGCGACGCATCCTGTTCGAGACGACCGGATCGGACGAAACGCTGGCCAAGGCGGCGATGACGCCGGAAGCGCTGATGACGGCGCAGCGGCTGGTGCGCCGCCTGCCGGTCGGCGATTCGGTTGTCGAAGCCATCCTGTCGCTGGTGCGCTCGGCGCGTCCGGGTCCGGACGGCGGCGAAAGCGCCAAGCATATCGCGTGGGGCCCCGGCCCGCGCGCCAGCCAGGCGCTGATGCTGGCGGTGCGCGCCCGCGCGCTGCTCGACGGCCGCCTCGCGCCGTCGATCGACGACGTACTCGATCTTGCAGAACCGGTTCTCAAGCACCGCATGGCGCTGACCTTCTCTGCGCGTGCAGAGGGGCGCACGATCACCGAGGTGATCGGTCAGATCAAGTCACGGATCGGTTGATGGCAGAGGCGGTGGTTCGTACAGCGGGGGAGATCGAAGCAGTCCGACGCGCCGACGGTGAGAGTCGCTCGCTGGCAGCGTCCCTGCCACGGCTCGTGCTGGAAGCGCGCCGCATCGCCAACAACGTCATCCACGGGCTGCACGGCCGCCGCCGCGCCGGCGCCGGCGAAAGCTTCTGGCAATATCGCCGCTTCACGAGCGGCGAGCCGGCGCAGAACATCGACTGGCGGCGTTCGGGCCGCGACGAACACCTCTATGTGCGCGAGCAGGAATGGGAGGCCGCACACACGGTGTGGATGTGGCCGGACCGTTCGGCATCAATGGCCTTCGCCTCGCAGAAGTCACGCGACAGCAAGCTGGAACGGGCGCTGATCGTCGCCTTCGCGCTGGCCGAACTGCTGGTCGAGGGCGGCGAGCGCGTCGGCATTCCGGGTATCATGCACCCGACCGGCAGCCGCAACGTGATCGACAAGATGGCGCAGGCGATGCTGCACGACACCGCGGCGCGCGCGAGCCTGCCGCCGTCCTTCGTGCCGTCGTCGCTGTCGGAGATCGTCGTGCTGTCGGATTTCTGGGCGCCGATTGGCGAGGTACATGCGACGCTGGCGGGGCTTTCCTCGACCGGCGCGCACGGCACGCTGGTGCAGGTCGTCGATCCCGCCGAAGAGACGTTCCCTTATTCGGGCCGCATCGACTTCGTCGAGCCGGAAGGCGCCGGCACCATCACCGCCGGCCGCGCCGAAACCTGGGCCGCAGATTACATCGCCCGCGTGGCGCGGCATCGCGAAGAGATTCGCGCCGAGACCCGCCGTCTCGACTGGCTGTTCTCGGTGCACAACACCGATCGCTCGGCGGCGGAATTGCTGTTGTTCCTGCACGGCGGCATGACGGTCAACAGGGGCGGCGGCCAGCTTGGACGCCGCGCATGATCGGCAGCCTCCCCCTCGCCTTCGCACAACCGCTGATGCTGATCGGGCTCCTCAGCCTGCCGGTGCTGTGGTGGCTGCTGCGGCTGATGCCGCCGCGCCCGCGCCGCATCGACTTTCCGCCGACGCGGCTGTTGTTCGATATCGCGCCGAAGGAAGAGACGCCGGCGCGCACGCCGTGGTGGCTGACCCTGATCCGCCTGCTGGCGGCAGCGCTGGTGATCTTTGCCGCCGCAGGTCCGATCTACAATCCGATCGCCGGCGCCACTCGCTCGGGCGCACCGCTCGTGATGCTGATCGACGACGGCTGGAGCGCCGCCGCAAGCTGGGAGATGCGCATCAAGTCCGCGGATGAACTGATCGCGACGGCCGAATCCGACAGCCGCGGCGTGGCGCTGATCCCGTTGTCGGAGCCTGCCCGCGACATCACGCTGATGCCGGCGGGAAACGCGCGGATCGCGCTGCGACAACTCTCGCCGAAGCCTTACGCTGTCGAGCGCGTCGACATGCTGCCCGCGATCACCCGTTTCCTCAATGCGACAGGTGACGCCGAAGTCGTGTGGATCGCCGACGGCGTCGATACCGGCCGCGGCGCAGAATTCGTCGCAGGCCTTCCAGCTGCGATCGGCGACCGCCAGCTGACGATCTATGACAGCGGTATCGCGCCGGCGCATGCGCTGACGGCGGCGGAAAACGCCGCCGCGCGCATGGTGGTGAAGGTGCTGCGCGCGCATACCGGCGCGCCGGAAACGGGACTGGTGCGGGCGCTGGACGCGAAGGGATCGCCGATCGGCGATGCGCGCTTTGTCTTCAATGTGCAGGAGACCGAGACCGAAGCCGCGTTCGACCTGCCGGTCGAGCTGCGCAACGACATCACCCGGCTGGACGTCGCGGGCGAACGCTCGGCGGGCGCGGTGCAACTGCTCGACAAGCGCTGGCGCCGCCGCGCGGTCGGCGTCGTCACCGGCGCGACCTCGGACACGGCGCAGCCGCTGCTTGCATCGACCTTCTATCTCTCGCGCGCGCTCGGCCCGTTTGCCGACGTGCGGCTTGGCGAGCGCGGCGCGCCCGCAACCGCCATCGCTCGTTTCCTCGACCAGAAGTTGCCCATGATCGTGCTGGCAGACGTCGGCACGCTCGGGCCTGAGATCCGCGAACGGCTCAACGCCTGGATCGCCCAAGGCGGCGTGCTGGTCCGTTTTGCCGGCCCGCGGCTTGCGGCAGCCGACGACGATCTCGTGCCTGTCCGCCTGCGGCGGGGCGGTCGCAGCCTCGGCGGCGCGCTGACCTGGGAAAAACCGCAGAGCTTGGCCGCCTTCTCGGCCGACGGCCCGTTCGGGGGCCTCGCCGTTGCCAAGGATATTACCGTCACCCGGCAGGTGCTGGCCGAGCCCGACGCATCGCTCACCGCCAAGAGCTGGGCCACGCTCGCGGACGGTACCCCGCTCGTGACCGGCGAGCAGCGCGGCAAGGGCGTGGTGGCGCTCTTCCATGTCAGCGCCGACACACGCTGGTCGGACTTGCCACTTTCAGGTACATTCGTGGAAATGCTCCGACGCATCGTCGACATATCGGGCTACACCCAGACTGCGGGTGCCGGTCCCGCTGGCGAAGCGACCACCGAGACCGTAGCGCCGACGCGCATTCTCGACGGCTTTGGTGCGTTCGGACCGCCGCCCTCCACCGCGAAGCCGCTGAAAGCCGATTATCGCGATCGCGCGACGCTGGATCATCCGCCGGGCTTCTATGGGCCACCTGACGGACCGCTTGCCGTCAACACGCTGGCCGCAGCCGACCGCATCGCCGCGCTCGACACCTCGTCCCTGCGCGCACGCCACGCGGCGTATCGCAGCGCCGAGCCACGCGACCTGCGCGGCTGGCTGCTGTCCGGCGCGCTCGGCCTGTTCCTGCTCGACGCGCTGGTCGTCGCCTTCCTCGGAGCCGGCATCGCCGGCCTGTTACGGCGGCGCCGTGCGGTGACGGCGGCGGCTGTCGCCGTGATGTTCCTCGCCGCCACGCTGCTTCCGAGCGGGCCTGCGTCAGCGCAGAACGACGAAGCGAACATCAAGGCGGTGTCGCAGACCCGCCTCGCCTATGTCGTCACCGGCAACGCCGATGTGGATTCGATCGTGCAGGCCGGCATGGCCGGGCTGACGCTGTTCCTCGCGCAACGCACCGCGTTCGAGGGCGGCGATCCGGTCGGCGTCGATCCGGGACGCGACGAGCTGTCATTCTATCCGCTGATCTACTGGCCGGTGATCACCGGCGCACCGCGGCCGCCGCAGGAGACGCTGAACAAGCTCGACGCATACATGAAGCAGGGCGGCACCGTGCTGTTCGACACGCGCGATGCGATCGAGGCCCCGGCAACGCCGGGCGGCGAGTCCGAGACGCCGGGCATGCTGACGCTGCGCAATATCCTCGGCTCGCTCGACATCCCCGAGCTCGAGCCAGTGCCGCGCGAGCACGTGCTGACCAAGACGTTCTATCTGCTGCGCGACTTCCCCGGCCGCTTCACCAACGGACAGACCTGGGTCGAGTCGCTGCCGCGCGACAACGACGAGGGCGAAGAAGCGTCAGCGCGCCCGGCGCGCGGCGGTGACGGCGTCTCGCCGATCATCATCACCTCGAACGATCTTGCCGGCGCGTGGGCGCTGCGCCCCGACGGCCAGCCGATGCTGCCGCTCTCGCCCGGCGAGCCGCGCCAGCGTGAGTTCGCATTCCGCGCCGGCGTCAACATCGTGATGTACCTCCTGACCGGCAACTACAAGGCCGACCAGGTGCACGTGCCGGCGCTGATCGAGCGCCTGGGACAGTAACGCCATGCAATACGGTCTCGCCTTCGCTCCGCTTGTTCCTGCGCTGGTGCTCTGGATCGCACTCGGCGCCATCATCGTCATTGCGGCGATCCTGACCTTCGCACGCGCCCGCGGCGCTGCGATCCGCGTCGCGGCCCTCACACTGATCCTGCTGGCGCTCGCCAACCCGTCATTCACGCGCGAAGATCGCGAACCGCTGTCGTCGGTGGCCGCCGTCGTGATCGACAAGAGCCCGAGCCAGAACTTCGGCGATCGGGCGCGGGAAACCGAACAGGCGCGCGAGCAGCTGCTCGACCGGCTAAAGCAGATCAAGGGGCTCGAGGTCCGTGTGGTCGAGGCCGGCCAGGCCGACGGCGAGACCGATGGCACACGGCTGTTCACGGCGCTGTCCGCTGCGCTCTCGGACGTGCCGACCGACCGCGTCGCCGGCGCCTTCATGATCACCGACGGGCGTGTGCACGACATTCCGGCGAACGTGTCTGCGCTCGGCTTCACCGCGCCGGTACATGCGCTGGTCACCGGCCGCAGGGACGAGCGCGACCGCCGCATCGCCATCGTTGCCGCGCCGCGCTTCGGCATCGTCGGCCAGCCGCAGAAGATCACCTACCGGCTCGACGATCAGGGCATCACCGGCCAACGCGCGCAGGTGGTGGTGCGCCGTGACGGGCAAACCATCAACCAGCGCACCGTGCTGAGCGGCCAGACTGTGACGGTCGACGTCGATGTGCCGCATGCAGGGCAAAACATCGTCGAGATCGAAGCTTCGCCGCTCGAGGGCGAGCTGACGCCGGTGAACAATCGCGCCGTGGTCTCCATCGACGGCGTGCGCGACAAGCTGCGCGTGCTGCTGGTCTCCGGCGAACCGCATTCCGGCGAGCGCACCTGGCGCAACCTGCTGAAGTCCGACGCCGCCATCGACCTGGTGCATTTCACGATCCTGCGGCCACCGGAAAAGCAGGACGGCACGCCGATCAACGAGCTGTCGCTGATCGCATTCCCGACGCGTGAACTGTTCCTGCAGAAGATCAACGAATTCCAGCTGATCATCTTCGACCGCTACGCGCGGCAAGGCGTGCTGCCGATCGGCTACTTCGAGAACATCGCGCGTTACGTGCGCAACGGCGGTGCGGTGCTGGTCGCCGCCGGCCCCGACTACGCCAGCAACACCAGCATCTGGCGCACGCCGCTCGACAGTGTGCTGCCGGCAGAACCCGTCGGCGTGACCGAGCGCGGCTACTACGCGCGCGTGAACGACGCCGGCAAGCGGCATCCGGTGACGCGCGGGCTGGAAGGCTCCGCCAACGATCCGCCGAAGTGGAGCCGCTTCTTCCGCCAGATCGATACGCGCAACATCACCGGCTCCTCGATCATGGACGGCGTCGACGGCAAGCCGCTGCTGGTGCTCTCGCGCCAGGGCGAAGGACGCGTCGCACTCCTGCTCTCCGACCATATCTGGCTGTGGGCCCGCGCCTATGAAGGCGGTGGGCCGCATCTCGACCTGCTGCGGCGGCTGTCGCACTGGCTGATGAAGCAGCCGGATCTGGAGGAAGAGGCGCTGCGGCTGTCGGTGCAGAACCGCGACCTGATCGTCACCCGCCAGACCATGACCGAGGAAATTCCGCCGGTGACGGTGACCTCGCCGTCCGGCGTCAAGAAGGAGCTCAATCTCGCGACCACCGAGCCTGGTGTGTGGCGCGCAACGCTGAACGCCGACGAGCTCGGCCTGTGGCAGGCGACCGACGGCAAGCTGACGGCGCTGATCAATGTCGGCCCGACCAACCCGAAGGAATTCTCCGAAGTCACCTCGACCACCGACATGCTTATGCCACTGACCCAGGCGACCGGCGGCGACACCCGGCGGGTGATGAACGGCTCCTCACTCGAGCTGCCGCGTATCCTGCCCGTGCGCGCGTCCAGCGTGTTCCGCGGCGACAGCTGGCTCGGCCTGAAGATGCGCGAGGCCAGCGTCGTCAAGGGCATCGGCGTGCTGCCGATCTTTGCCGGCGTGATCGGCCTGTTGCTGCTGATCGGCGCGTTCGCGGCGACCTGGCTGCGCGAAGGGCGCTAGCGCATCCGCAAATTCAGCGTCATCCCCGCGAATGCGGGGATCCAGTATTCCAGAGCGCCGGCATTCCAACCGCTAACGCTGCGGCGTACTGGATGCCCCGCATAGGCGAGCGAAGCGACGCCGTTCTTCGAACGGCTATGCGCGGGCATGACGGCGGAGACGAGGCGCTAGAGAGAGACCCGGCACATGCACACGCATTCGCTCGAACCATGGACGCATCAACACGCATTCCTGGGCGCGCGGCACGATCGCCATGCGCGGCGCACCTGGTTTGTCGTCGCGCTGACGGCACTGATGATGGTTGCCGAAATCGTCGGCGGCACCGTGTTCGGCTCGATGGCACTGGTGGCCGATGGATGGCACATGTCGACCCATGCCGGCGCGCTCGCCATCGCGGGATTCGCCTACCACTTCGCCCGCAAGCACTCCGACGATCCGCGCTTTACATTCGGCACCGGCAAGCTGGGCGAGTTGGCGGGATTTGCGAGCGCCGTCATGCTGGCGCTGGTAGCTCTGTTGATCGCATACGAGTCCGCACAGCGCATCCTCTCGCCTGTCTCGATCAGCTTCAACGAGGCCATCGCCATCGCGGTCATTGGCCTTGCCGTCAATGTCGTGAGCGCGCTGCTGCTGCGCGAGGATCATGATCACGATCATGAACATCACGACCATCACCATCGGCATGGCGATACCAATCTCCAGGCCGCTTACCTGCACGTCCTGGCCGACGCGCTGACGTCCGTCCTCGCGATCGTCGGATTATTGGCCGCACGGTTCTATGGATGGGTTTGGATGGACCCGGCCGTGGGGATCGTCGGCGCGATCGTTATCGCCTCATGGTCGATTGGTTTGATCCGCTCAGCCAGCGCGACGCTGCTCGACATGGTTCCCGATCCCTCGCTTGCGTCGCAGGTCAGAGAAAGGCTCGAGGCAAACGACGACCGGGTCAGCGATCTTCACATCTGGCGCCTGGGGCCGGGCCATTCCGCCCTGGTGGTCTCAGTGGTCTCGGACCAGCCGCAAGAGCCTGCCGTCTACAAGGCGCGACTGAAGGGGCTGCCCGGGGTTTCCCATGTCACGGTCGAGGTGCACGCCTGCAGGCATGAGCCCGTCTCGAACGCGGCGTAGCCTCTGTAACCGGCCGAGCCTTCCCGACGACGCAAGCCCCCATTGACACGTCGCCTTGTGCCTGAGATGTTATATTATAACATTACGGACGATGGGCGAGATGGGGTGGCTTCGACCGCGAGTAAGGCTTGGGGCGTGGCTGGCGCTGATCGCGCTGGCGATGAATCTTGGGCTCGCGTTCGGTCACCACCACTTCGACGAGCTTGCGACGGAAGGCGTCGCCGCGACTGCTGACCATCCGGCAAGCGCCGAGCATCCGCATGGCGACGGCGATCATCACGGCTCTCCGGCCGTGCATCCCTGCTTCGCTTGCGTCATCGTGACGGCGGCGGTCCTCACCGCCAATCCACCTGCCCTTCCGTCGCCCACCTGGACGAAGGAGGTCGGTCTCACGACGGCGTTCTTCGGCCTGCGCGACAGCAAGCGTACGTCGTTCGAAGCTCGCGCTCCGCCGCGGTCCTGATCAGGGTCCAATTGCTGCATCACCTCCTCGACAATCAAACCCCCGAAAGGCGGAAGCCGACGTTGCGCGTGCGCTTGCAACGCGTACCGGCTCGATCAGGACTAAACGAAATGCCCTCGTTGCTCAGGCGCGCATTCCTTGCGTGCAGCTCCACATTCGTTCTTGCCGGCCTCTGCGATCACGCCGCCGCACAGAGCACGACCACGCTCCCGGAAATCACAGTGGTCGCGAGTCCGATCGTCACGCGCAGGCCGGCTGCCGCTCCCGCCGCGCCGGCAACGACGCCGCAGCCCGAGAATTTGTCGGACCTGCTCGATCAATCCTTCTCGGCGGTCACCACAATGACTGCTGCGCAGATCGAACGTGAGAGCGGCGGTGCGCTGGGCAACGGCGGATCGCTCGGCAATCTCTTGTTCGACAAGCCGGGCATCACCGGATCGACCTTTGCGCCCGGCGCCAGCCGCCCTGTCATTCGTGGCCTCGATAATTTCCGCGTGCGCGTGCAGGAGAACGGCACATCGACACTCGACGTCTCCGAGATCGGCGAGGATCACGCGGTGCCGGTCGATACGCTGTCCGCCGACCGCGTCGAGGTGGTGCGGGGACCCGCAACCCTGCGCTACGGCTCGCAGGCGATCGGCGGCGTCGTCAGCATCGACAACAACCGCATTCCGATGCCGACGACGCCGTTCGGCTTCTCGGGACGCATCGGCAGCGCGTTCACCTCAGTGGATCGCGGCGGCGAAGGTTCGGTCGCAATGGACGCGCGCGGCAAGGACCTGGCGATGCACCTCGATGCGTTCGCCAGACGTTCAAGCGACTACCGCATTCCCGGCGGCGTTCAGGCCAATTCGAGCGTCAGTGCGGAAGGCGGCGCGGTCGGCGGCAGCGCATTCTTCAACGGCGGTTACTTCGGCCTGGCGCTGACCAACACCCAGTCGCTCTATCACATCCCGGGAACCGAATCGGCGCTCAGCAATACGCGCATCGATCTCGAACAGACGAAGCTGCTCGGCAAGGGCGAATTTTGCCCGGACTCCGCCGTCGTCGACGCCGTGCGGCTGTGGTTCGGCGCGACGGAATACCGCCACTTCGAGAAGGCTGTCGATGAGGACGGCATCGACGGCATCCAAGCGACGTTCCGCAACCGCGAGCAGGAAGCGCGCGTCGAGACGCAGTTTCAGCCGGTCGTCACGCCGATCGGCATCTGGACCGCTGCGCCGGGCATCCAGTTCAATCACCAGAACCTCGGCACCAGCGGCGAAGCCGGCTCTTTGCTTGCGCCGAGCGAAACCACTGCCGGCGCAGTCTATCTGTTCAACGAGCTGCGGGTGACGCCGACGCTGAAGTTGCAGGCGGCAGGCCGCGTCGACCGCGCGCACATCGACGGGACGGCGGCGACCTTCCCGGCGGACCTCGATGGCCTGAGCGGCACGCCGCTCGAGTTCGGTGCGAAGCGCGACTTCACCCCGGTCAGCGCAAGCGTCGGCGCGCTGCAGGCGCTGCCTTACGGGCTCGTCGCCGGTATCTCGGCGCAATATGTCGAGCGCGCACCGCGCGCGCTGGAACTGTTCGCCAAGGGCCCGCACGACGCCTCAGGCACCTTCGAGATCGGAGACCCGAACCTGAAGATCGAAGCCGCGACCGGCGTCGAGGCCAGTTTGCGCAAACAGGAAGGCAGCTGGCGCTTCGACGCGACCATCTTCCACACGCGGTATCACAACTTCATCTTCCGCCAGGAGACGGGGCTGCGCTGCGACGACGACTTCGAATCCTGCGGCCTCGGCGGCGGCACGGAGTTGCGGCAGGTGGTGTTTGCGCAGCGCGACGCGCGGTTCTGGGGCGCTGAACTCGCGACGCAGATCGACCTGACGCAGGTCGGCGAACTCACCTTCGGTGTCGATGGACAATATGACTTCGTCGACGCTCGTTTTGCCGACGGCAGTTTTGTGCCGCGCATCCCACCGCACCGGCTCGGCGGCGGCCTCTACTTGAGAAACGCGGCATGGTTTGCGCGCGTCGGCGTGCTGCACGCCTTCGCGCAGAACAACCTCGCGCTGAACGAGACGCCGACCGAAGACTACAATCTGTTGAAGGCGGAAGTCGCCTACACGCTGAAAGTCGCGCCGAACCAGTTCAACGTGAAGGAAGCGCGCTTCGGCGTGGTTGGCACCAACCTGCTGGACGACGAGGTGCGCAACCACGTCTCGTTCCGCAAGGACGAGGTGCTGCTGCCGGGTCGCTCGGTGCGGTTCTTCGCCAGTGCGAAGTTCTAAGCTGGGGAGCGCGCAAAATCCCAGTCCGGGCGGACGCGCCCGGACACGCCTTCGAACGCGCCGTCCTGCAGCTCGGCGATCAGCACGCGCGCCGCGTCGACAGGGCCCGGCATGACGACGCTGCCGCGCGGTACGCGCTTGAAGCCGACACGACTGTAGTAAGGCTCATCGCCGACCAGCAGCACGAGGCGCTCGCCCTTCGCCTTCGCCTCCGACAGACACCGCTCCAGCAGCATGCGGCCGATTCCATGGCTGCGAAACGGCGGTTCGACGGTGAGCGGACCCAGCATCAGCGCCTTGGTGTCGCCGATGCAGATCGGCAGCTGACGCACCGAGCCGACCAGCAGCGTACCGATGCGCGCGGTGAACGACAGATCGAGCCGGTGATCCACATGCTCGCGCAGGCGATAGGACGAGAGCACGAAGCGGCCCGGGCCGAACGTGCGCTCATGCAGCCGCTCGATCGGCTGGGCGTCGGCAACCGTCTCCGGCAGGATCGTGATGGATAGCTCAGGCATTGGTTGCGCGACAGCGCATGATCCCGAAAAGTGTGACGCGGTTTTCGGTCAAGATCATGCGCAAAAAAGAGCTGGAGGGGATGACGAAGTCGTCCCCTCTAGCATTTGGGGCGGGCAAGGTCCACGGCTTCGGCGACCTACACCCAGTCGAGCGAGATCGGCCGGCCTTCGACCACCTCCGCAATCCTGGCCCGTGTTCCTCTGGTCGCGTCCGCCGGCAGCGCCTTCACGTCGAAGAAGCCGCTATCGACGATCTCGCGATTGGGAGCCGGCTTGGCCGGTTGATGAAAGTCCCGCACTATGTAGACCACGACGTGGTCCCGCCGCGAGATGCGGCGGTTGAAGAAGATGCCGTGCAGGACCGGCTGCCCGTCGAAGGCGATGTTGCCCTCCTCATGCAGCTCGCGCCGCATCGCGTCGAACGCGGTCTCTCCTACCTCGACCCCGCCGCCCGGCAGATGCCAGCCGCTGACGTAGCTGTGCTTCACCAGGAAAATTCGCCCCTCGGCATCGAACACCATTGCCCGCACGCCGAACGTCATGCCCCGCGCAAACCACCAGTAGAGATGAAGGCAGCGCCGGATCGCCGGCTCGAGCATGACTCGGATGCGGGATTGGGTCATTCGCACGCGGCTCGGGTCACGCGAAGACGGGCCTGAAAAAGGATCGCTCATACTTCAGAAAGCACTTCGTCTCCCGATAGTATGCTGCCGCCTGTTGGCATTCCGGATCGGTGGCGGCTTTCGCCCGATAGGCTTCATAGGCTGCAAGCGACGGGAACGAGAACATCGCGAGCGCGATGTGATCGGAACTTTCATGCGGAAGAAAGTAGCCATGGTGCGTCCCGCCAAGCCTGTTGACGAGCGGAATCCACATCTTCGCGTATGTCTCGAATTCCTTGATCCTGAACGGGTCGATCTCGTAGCGAAGGTAGCAGGTGATCATGTCACTTCCCCAAGCTGACGGGTCGATGGTGGGCCCGATGTCCAGTTCACGGCATTTCGCAAGCGGATACCGCTCGCATGAAGTGTCGAATCCCATACGGGCTTCAACGCTGTCAATTGATCCAGCACACGAAGTTCGACGCCGGCTGCCGCGAGGCTCAGATCAAGCGAGATGAGCGTTGCCACGCGCATCGGCCGAACCGTCGTTCGCGACACCCACATCCCCGCGTCCTGCGTGTCCTCGAAGGTCTCCACCGGCATCTCATACCGATAAAGCATCCCGATCTGAAGGCGCTGCAGCCAGCCGGCCTCGATATAGGCCACGGCGCGCGCAGATGTCGGTCCTATCCAGGTCGACTTGTCGTCGTCGGTTGTTTGCGCCGTCGGCCAGATGACGATCCGCGGGCATTCGCGCGGGAAAAGATACAGAATGCTGTGCGGCTCATCGATCGCCCAGACCAGCGGCGCGTTCAGCCATTGGCGGTCCGGCGCTCGCTCGGCAGCGATCCGTGGGCGGCGAGGCTCGAAAACTTCAATCCGCGGATCGTCACTGAAGTGAAAGAGCTGCATGACGTTCTCGCTTGCATGGATTTCCTGCGCTTGTCAAAACAGGCGATGTCTTGTGCACGCGCAGCTTCCTCGACCGGGCGGACACCGTGACTGCGTTCACGCTTGCGCACCTGTCCGACCCGCACCTGGCGCCGCTGCCGACGCCGCATTTCCGCGAATTGATGGGAAAGCGCGTGCTCGGCTACGCGAACTGGGTGCGAAATCGCAAACTGTCCTATTCGCGCGCGGTGCTTGACCGGCTGACGGCCGACATGCGTGCGCAGTCGCCGGACCACGTCGCCGTCACCGGCGACCTCGTCAACATCGCGCTGGAAGCGGAGTTCGCGCCCGCGCACGACTGGCTCAGGACGATCGGCCAGCCGCATGACGTGACCCTGGTGCCGGGCAACCACGACGCCTACGTCGCTTCGACCTGGCCGCGCTGCGCCGACACATGGCTGGACTACATGCGTGGCGACGACGCGGCGGATGCGCGCGCTCCGAGGTTTCCGTTCCTTCGCCGTCGCGGTCCGCTGCTGCTGATCGGCGTGTCGACCGCAGTGCCGACCGCACCATTCATGGCGACCGGGCGGCTCGGGGAGAAGCAGATCGGCGACCTCGCTGCCCTGCTGTCGCAACACGCGGCGGATGCCTGCTTTCGCGTGCTGCTGATCCACCATCCGCTACGCTCGTCACGGCACCACAAGCGGCTGACCGATGCGGGCGAACTGCAGGAGCTGTTGCGCAAGCACGGCGTGCAACTGATCCTGCACGGGCACGATCACAAGCATTCGCTCATGTGGTTTGACGGACCCGGCGGCCGCATTCCTGCTGTCGGCGTGCCGTCCGCGTCAGCCGTCGCAGGCGGCAAGCATGACGGCGCAGCCTACAACCTGTTTCGCATCGCGAACGAAGGCAACGCCTGGCGTTGTCATTGGACCGTGCGCGGCTTCGAACAGCCCGCCAACATCACGGAGCTGCGACAGCAGGAATTGTTCTGAAGCGCGACGAGATCAGAGCGAACGCAGCGACGCGATCATCGCGGCTGTGAACAACGCCGCGGCACCGACCAGCGCGCCGATCAGGAACGGCCAGATCCGTGAACGCTGCCGAGGCGCCGCCGCCGCCGGGCCGACTTCCACGGTCACCGCGAGCGCATGCTCGCGCTCGACGATGCGCCGGGCGACGTAGTCGGTGACGGCTTCGACGATCGGTGGCACCTCGTTGGATTCCGCAAGCACGATGCGCCCGTGCCGCGTATCCTGCACGAAGCGGTAGGTGCGCTTGTCACGGCCCATGACGATGTGGGCGACGACATCGACCCACAGCCGCGGCGGATCGCCCCGGCTGATGCCGCGATCGAACAGGTCGATGGTGCCCGGGATTTCTGCGAACAAGGGATCGAGCGCGTCGGAGAGGATCTCCAGCCGCGCGACCTCCGCGTCGCGCAGGTCGACGACGACGCCGGTGCGGTCGGCGGCCTCGATCCGGGCCTGGCGCAACGCATCGCGCAGACGGCGCGGCTGTCCCTCGCCGGTGTTGCCGGCTGCCCCGCTGGCTCCACTGTCGCTCATGGAATCCCCCATGTTTCCAGCCTGTTAACCTATCAGTAACCATCGCTGAAACAAGGGTTTGGGGCGCCCGTCCAACGCCAAAACGCGAGCAGCCCTGCCCGGTTCTGCACCGGACAGGGCTGCTGAATTTGTGGTGCGGCGCCGCCTTACAGCCGCGCCCGCGAGTGGATCAGACCATCGCCTTGCGCGGCTCCTCGACGATCGAGAAGCGCACGTTGCAGCGATGGCGGTTCTTCTCCGACAGCTGACGCCAGGCGTTCTCAGCTTCCTTCCGCGACGGGAAGGGACCTTCGACCTGAGCCGTTCCATGCACGAGCTGATGGAAATTCAGCGACCGAAATTCGCCGCCAACGACCCAATAGTGAGTACCGTGCATTTCCGCCTCCGTTGGCCGCAACCTGTGCGCCGTTTGACCTGAACTGACCAGCTTCCGCCGAGTCGTGCAACCTGTTGTCGGACCAAGCCTGCTATTGGTTCGACATTCGTGACAACGCGTGTGCAAACCGCCGCCAAGACATAACGCCAAAGCCCCAAAATCCGGTAGATACCAGTGGACGGAATTCGTGATTTTTTGTAACAGTCATCTCCGATAAACTTGTCATTTTGTCACATTTGTAAATCACGCGCACGCGAAAGGCGGAATTGAGGGCATGGCAACGCGCCCGGCTGTCACCGAGACTGGCAAAAAGCTGTTCGTCGGCCCCAGGTTCCGGCGGATCCGCCAGCAGCTTGGCCTGTCACAGACCCAGATCGCCGAGGGGCTCGGCATGTCGCCGAGCTACATCAACCTGATCGAGCGGAATCAGCGCCCGGTCACGGCGCAGCTGCTGCTGCGCCTTGCGGAGACCTACGACCTCGACCTGCGCGACCTCGCCACGGCCGACGAGGACCGGTTCTTCGCCGAGCTGAACGAGATCTTTTCCGACCCGCTGTTCCGGCAGATCGACCTGCCGAAGCAGGAGCTGCGCGACCTCGCCGAGCTCGCGCCCGGCGTCACCCATGCGTTGCAACGGCTCTACGCCGCCTACACGGAGGCGCGGCGCGGCGAGACCATGGTGGCCGCGCAGATCGCGGACCGCACCGACGGCGCGCGCTTCGAGGCCAACCCGATCGAGCGCGTGCGCGACCTGATCGAGGCCAACCGCAACTATTTTCCGGATCTCGAGCAGGCGGCGGAAACGCTGCGCGACGAGATCGGCCTTGCAAGCCAGGACCTGTTTGCCGCGCTCAGCACTCGATTGCGCGAAAAGCATTCGGCGACGGTGCGCATCATGCCGCTCGACGTGATGCGGGAAACGCTGCGGCGCTGGGACCGGCACCGCCGGCAGATCCTGCTCTCCGAACTGGTCGATCCGTCAGGCCGCGTATTCCAGCTCGCCTTCCAGATCGCGCTTGCCGAATGCGGACCGCTGCTCGACGCGATCGTCACCCGCACCGGCGCGCTCGACGACACCAGCCGGCGCCTCTATCGCATTACGCTCGCCAACTATTTCGCGGCAGCAGTGATGATGCCCTATCAGCCGTTCCAGGCGGCCGCCGAAAACCTCGGCTACGACGTTCACGTGCTCAGCCAGCGCTTCAGCGCCAGCTTCGAGCAGGTGTGCCACCGCCTGACCACGCTGCAGCGGCCGACCGCGCGTGGCGTGCCGTTCTTCATGCTGCGCGTCGACAATGCCGGCAACGTGTCGAAGCGGTTCTCGTCCGGCACCTTCCCGTTCTCGAAATTCGGCGGCACCTGCCCGCTCTGGAACGTGCATTCGACCTTCGACACGCCGGATCGCCTGCTGAGCCAGATTGTCGAACTGCCCGACGGCAGCAAGTATTTTTCCATCGCCCAGACCGTACGGCGGCCGGTGGCGCCGCACCCGAACCCACAGCCGCGCTTCGCTATCGGGCTCGGCTGCGAACTGCGCCATGCCTCGCGGCTGGTCTATGCGGCAGGCTTCGACCTGGAAAAGACCGAAGGCATGCCGATCGGCGTCAACTGCCGTCTCTGCGAACGGGAAAACTGCAGCCAGCGCGCCGAGCCGCCTCTGACGCGGACATTGATCCTGGATGAGAATACAAGGCGAGTGTCGTCGTTTGTGTTCAGCAATGCGAGGGAGCTGTGAAGCGCGGCCACTCTCGTCCTCGCCGGACTTGACCGCGCGGCCCATCCCAAGAACAGTCACGCGCAACTCTGATATTTGGCCGGGCCTGAGCAGGCCAGGAGGGGAGCCGAAAGTCATGCCGACACAATTCGCCGCGCTGGCACGTAGCGCGATGATTGCCGTAGCCGTTGCCGGTTGCGCGGCCTCCCCTGCCCTCGCCCAGAACGTCGGCGCGTGCCGGGCCGGCACCAACTTCGAGCGCTGGCTCACCCAGTTCAAGCAGGATGCGGTCAAGGCCGGGGTGTCGCAGCGGGCGATTGCGGCGGCCTCACCGCAGCTCGTGTTCGACCAGGGTACCGTCAACCGCGATCGCGGCCAGCGTGTGTTCGGGCAGATCTTCACGACATTCTCGGACCGGATGGCGGCGGCCCACCGCGTGCAGGGCGGCCAGCAGAAGATCAAGCAGTACGCCAACGCCTTCTCGCGCGCCGAGCGCGAGTATGGGGTGCCGCCGGCGGTGATTGCCGCGTTCTGGGGGCTGGAGACCGACTTCGGCGGCAACTCCGGCAAGCTGCCGATCCTGAAATCGCTGGCGACGCTCGCCTACGACTGCCGCCGGCCCGACCGCTTTCACGAGGAGCTGATCGCCGCGCTGAAGATCGTCGAGCGCGGCGACCTTTCGGTGGACGAGATGATCGGCTCATGGGCCGGCGAGCTCGGACAGATGCAGTTCCTACCGAAGCACTATTACGACTATGCAGTTGATTACGATGGCGACGGACGGCGCGACATGATCCGCAGCGCACCCGATGCGATCGGCTCGACGGCGCACTACATCTCCGTGGGCCTGAAATGGCGGCGCGGCGAGCCGTGGCTGCAGGAAGTGCGCGTGCCCTCGACTCTGCCGTGGCACCAGACCGACCTTTCGGTGAAGCATCCGCGATCGAAATGGGCGCAGTGGGGCGTGACCTATCCGGACGGGCGGCCGCTGCCGAACGACAACATGCCGACGTCGGTGCTGCTGCCGATGGGCAAGGACGGCCCGGCGTTTCTCGCCTACGCCAACTTCGCCGCCTACACCGAATGGAATAACTCGCTGATCTATTCGACCACGGCAGGCTATCTCGCGACCCGCATCGCGGGCGCGCCGCCGATGCGAAGGCCGCAGGGCCCGGTCGCACAGCTCTCATTCAACGAGATCAAGGAGCTGCAGCAGCTGCTCGCGCGCGCCGGATTCAACGTCGGCAAGGTCGACGGCATCCTTGGCCAGCAAAGCCGGATCGCCGTGAAGACCATGCAGGCGAAATTCGGCCTGCCTGCCGACGCGTGGCCGACGGCTGAGCTGCTTGCGCGCGTGCGCGCCGAGCGCCCAGAACCTCGCCCGCAGGCGCGCCGGTCCTGAATGTTCTCCCAGCTATGACTTCGAGTGGGCGTCGACTATGATGTGACGGCCCGCCTGGTTGCTCACCGCAGCCGGCCTATTTCACGTCTTTTTCCGGAGGTTTCGCCATGTCGCTGCACGCCGTCGCCGTTCCTACGTTTCTGCAAACTCTCAAGGGCCTGTCGATCGTCCTCGGCAAGGCGGAGGCGCATTGCGAAGCGAAGAAGATCCCGCAGGACGCGCTGCTGACCGCGCGCCTGTTTCCGGACATGTTCACCTTCACGCGCCAGGTGCAAAGCGCCGGCGACTTCGCCGCGAAGACCTGCGCCCGCCTCGCTGGCGCCGACGTACCGACCTATCCGGACATCGAGAAGTCCTTCGCTGACCTGACGCAGCGCGTTGCAACCGCTACCGCTTTTGTGAAGGGTTTTACCGAGAAGCAGTTCGAGGGTGCGGAGACGCGCGAGATCATCGTGCCAGCAGGTTCGCGTAACCTCACTTACGCGACGGGCGCAGCGTTCCTCGCCAGCTTCGCGCTGCCGAATTTCTTCTTTCACGCGACGACGGCCTACGACATCCTGCGCACAAACGGCGTAGACGTCGGCAAGCGCGATTTTCTCGGCATGAGCTGAAGCACGTTAACTGCGCCCTGGGTCAGGCAGCGTCGCTTTGGCGGCGCTGCTGCGCCTGCGCTTCCGCCTCCCGTTCCGCCTCGCGTGCGGAACGAAAGTACTGGCCTTCCATCCGCTGGAACGTTTCGGACGCAGCGAAGAAACGGAACCCACCCCGATCGCGAACGACGATGCCGGCCGGTTCCGACCGCACCTCGATAATGTACGTATCCGACATTTACGCTTCCAGCTATCGCCCCATCCGGCTGCACCAACGACGACGCACCGGAAAAGTTTCAACGGAATCGTCGTTTTAATTCAATACGATTCCGCAGCTGGTTAGGCGCTTCGCACAACAAGGCTGTGACGATTGCCGGACGATTTGATGGACGATCCGCCACATCTGCGGCGAATCAGTTGCCGGATTTGACCGGCGTCGGCTTTCCGCTCGCATCGATCGCGACGTAGGTGAAAGTGCCGTCGGTGACGAGAATCAGCTGCGATTCGTTCGGGCGCGTGACCCAGGCCTCCACGCGCACCGTGACCGAGGTGCGGCCCATGCGCTCGATGTCGGTATAGACCGAGACGACGTCGCCGACGAACACGGGCTTGCGAAACGTCATCGCTTCGATCGCGACCGTCACGTTGCGCAGGTGAACCGTCTTTGTGACGAAGATGCCGCCGGCGATGTCCATCTGGCTCAGCAGCCAGCCGCCGAAGATATCGCCGTTGGCGTTGGTGTCCGCCGGCATCGCCAGCGTGCGCAGCGAAAGTTCGCCGCGCGGCACAGTCGGCGCGGATGCGTGGTGCGGTTGCGGATCGTTGCTCATCCCAACCGCTCCACCATATCTCGCATCAGGAGTAAAGGTGGCACGCCACGCTGCTGTTGCCTTCGGGGCGCAGCTCGGGCGTCTTTTCCTTGCAGATCGGCATCGCGTGAATGCAGCGCGGATGAAACCGGCAGCCCGGCGGCGGACGCTGCGCGCTCGGCACCTCACCGGTAATGATCTCGGTCTTCCGTTCCGCCTCGATCACCGGGTTGGCGACCGGGATCGAAGCCATCAGCGCCCTGGTGTAAGGGTGCTTCGGATTGGCATACAGTTCGTCGCGCGACGAAATCTCGACGATCGTGCCGAGATACATCACCGCGATGCGATTGCTGACATGGCGGACGACGGCGAGATCGTGCGCGACGAAGATGCTGGAAATCCCAAGCCGGTCCTGCAGCTCCTGGAACAGATTGACCACCTGTGCCTGGATCGAGACGTCGAGCGCCGACACCGGCTCGTCGCAGATCAACAGCCGCGGCTCGACCGCGAGCGCACGCGCGATGCTGATGCGTTGCCGCTGCCCGCCCGAGAATTGATGCGGGTAGCGGTCGATCATGTCGTGCCGCAACCCGACCATCTCGAGCAGGTCCATCACCCGCGCGCGGCGTTCGGCCTTGTTGCCGTGCAGTTTGTGGATTTCCAGCGGCTCGCCGATGATGTCGGCGATGGTCATGCGCGGATCGAGCGAGCCGAACGGGTCTTGATAGACCATCTGGATACGGCGACGGATCGGCCGCATCTGGCTCTGGTTATGATTGGTGATGTCAACGCCCTCGAACACGATCTTGCCGGAGGTGACCGGCAGCATGCGCAGGACAGCGAGGCCGGTCGTCGACTTGCCGCAGCCGCTCTCGCCGACGAGGCCGAGCGTCTCGCCTTCGTGCAGTTGGAACGACACGCCGTCGACCGCCTTCACAGAGCCGACTTCGCGCTGAAGAAAGCCGCCATAGACGGGAAAGTGAATCTTGAGGTCCTGAACGTCGAGAATGACGTTCGACTTCACCGCGCTGCGCGGCGGTTCATGCGTCAACACTTCAGACATGAGGCGCCACCCAGCACGCGTGCATATGTTTGTCGTCGGCTTTCATCAGTTCCGGAACATCGCGCCGGCACCGGTCCGTCACCTCGCCGCAGCGTGGATTGAACGAGCAGCCCGGCGGCAGTTGCGCAAGGTTCGGCGGTTGCCCCTTGATCGGCACCAGCCGGCGCCCGGCTGGCTGATCCAGCCGCGGGATCGAGGCCATCAGGCCGCGCGTATAAGGATGCATCGGCTTCGCGTAGAGGTCACGCGCACTCGCCGTCTCGATGATCTTGCCGCCATACATCACGCAGACACGATCCGCATAGCGCGCCACCACGCCGAGATCGTGGGTGATCAGGATCAGCGCCGAGCCGGTCTCGCGCGTCAGCTCCTTCAGCAACTCGAGGATCTGCGCCTGCACGGTCACGTCGAGCGCAGTGGTCGGCTCGTCGGCGATGATCAACTTCGGCTGACAGGCGAGCGCCATCGCGATCATGATGCGCTGGCGCATGCCACCGGAGAACTGGTGGGGATGGGTCGAGAGCCGGCTCCGCGCATCAGGCATCCGCACGCGATCGAGCAACTCCTTCGCCTTGTCGTAGGCCTTCTGCCAGGGCAAGCCCTTGTGCAGGTTGATCGGTTCGGCGATCTGCAAGCCGATGGTCAGCGACGGGTTGAGCGACGTCATCGGCTCCTGGAAGATCATGGCGATGCGGTTGCCGCGGATCGCGCGCATCTCCTCTTCCTTGAGTTTTGTCAGGTCGATGCCGTCGAACAGGATTTCACCGCCGGTGATGCGCCCGGGCGGATCCGGCACAAGCTGCAGGATCGACAGTGCGGTCACGCTCTTGCCGGAGCCGCTTTCGCCGACGATGGCGACGGTTTCACCGGCGTTGACGTCGAACGAGATATTGTTGACGGCCGTCAGCGCGCCGGGCCCATTGCCGAACTTGGTGGTCAGATTGCGGACTTGCAGAAGAGGCTTGCTCACCTAACGTTCACTCCACCTTACTCTGAGCATCCGGCAGCAGTGCTGTGCGCTGCCGCCGGGCTTGTTGTTCTGAACCGGGATGGCTCTTCTTTGAATCGTCATCCCGCTCTAACTCTTTTTCTTTGCGCATGATCTTCGGGATCACGCGCTACTACCCAACTCAATAGCCCATTTTCTTCTTCAGATCCTGGTCGACCCACATCCGCGCATAAATCGGTCCCGGCCGCGCGGCGCCGGCACGCAACTCACCCTCATATCCCTTCACCCACGGCCACCAGGCCGTGAAAATATAGGGCGTCGGCAGCCAGATATAGGGCGCCTTGTCGACGATCTCCGTGGTCATCTCATCGAGCATCTTGACCCGCGTCGGCTCATCCTTCTCCAGATAGACCTTGTCCATCTTTGCGGCGAAGGCAGGATCGTTCCACTGCGACGGGTTCCACACCTGCCCGTAGACGAAGCTCTTGTGCAGCGATCGCGTCGGGTTGGTGTGGCCGTTGTTCATGAAGTAGCCCGCCGCGTTCTGCCGCGTGGTCATCGCCGACAGGAAGGCCGCATACTCCATCGGCACGATCTCCATCTTGACGCCGACCTGCTCGAGATAGCCAGCCACCATCGGCAGCAGATCGGTGTGGTCCGAACTGCAGGAGCAATACTGGGTCTTGAAGGTGAAGCCGTTCGGGTAGCCGGCCTCCGCCAAAAGCTTCTTCGCCTTCACCGGATCGTATTTGAACAGCTCCTTGACACTCGCGGGCTGCTTCTCCAGCGGCGTGAAGTAATTGCCATAGGTCGGGTGCTGCGGATAGGCGAACAGCTCCGCGTGCCCGTTGTAGTAGGCCTTGATGATCTCTTCCTTGTTCACGGCCATATTCAGCGCGCGGCGCACACGGATGTCGTCGAACGGCTTGGTGTCGACGCGCATCGCCATGAACGTGCCGCTGGTGGCAAGCCACCGGTTCCATTTCAGCGCCGGCGTGCTCTTTTGCAGCGCCTCGGCATCCTGCCAGCGGACCAGCTCCAGCACGTCGATCTTGCCGGTTCGCAATCCGGTCACGCGCGTCGCCTCGTCCTTGATCAGGCGATAGACCAGCTTGTCGACGTAAGGGAGCTTGAACTCCTTTTCGTTGATTGTTTCGGTGCCCCAATAGACCGGGTTCTTCTCGTAGACGTTGGAATTGCCTTGCGTGTACTCGGTCAGCCGGAACGGCCCGGTGCCGTTGATGTTTTTCCAGTTGGTCGCGCCGGCCTCGACGACTTCCTTCGGCACGATCCCCGAATAGTAGCCGTAGCCGAAGCGGTACGCCCACTCGGCGTTGAATTCCTTCAGGTTGAAGACCACGGTGTATTTGTCGGCGGCCCGCACGCTGTCGACATAGTCGTACATGCTGTCCACCTTCTTCGGGCTCGAATTCTGCCGGTTGAAGGTGTAGGCGATGTCTTCGGACGTCAGCTCGCGCGATGCCATCACGCCGGGCTTCTCGGGGAACATCACGCCCTTGCGCAGCGTGATGACGATCTGCAGCGGATTTTCCTTCAGCTCCCACTTCTCGGCAAGTTCGCCGCGCAACAGCTCGGTCGGGATGTAGGCATCCGGGGTCATGGTCGACTTGCCGCCGCGGCTCTTCGCCTGCGACAGATCGGTCGCGAACAGCTGCTCGTAGACCTGACCGGTGTCGTGATTGTGCTTCCAGTTGTAGTCGTAGTTGTCCCAGGACAGCGCCGAGATCGTCGGATAGACGGTGACAATCTCGAGCGTGCCACCGTATTTCGGCTGCTCCATCTTCTGGGTCTGGCCTGCGGCAGGACCCGCCGCCAGCGCAAAGCCAAATGCGCCGAACCCGGCGAGCTTCCACAAGGTCTGCTTCCTCATTGTCGTCTCCCCTTATTCTTGTCGTTGGTTAGACTGCGATTAGGCAAACGTTTCGGGCGCATCGCCCGTGAAAAGCCAGCGGCGCTTTCGCGCCGCTGGTCCTTGCAAACTGCTCTGTTCGGGTCCCCGCTCAGTATCCCATCTTCTTCTTCAGATCCTGATCGACCCAGATGCGGGCATAGATCGGGCCCGGGCGCACCGAGCCGGCCCGCAGCTCACCTTCATAGCCCTTCACCCACGGCCACCATGCGGTGAAATTGTACGGCGTCGGCAGCCAGACATAGGGCGCGTTGTCGAGCATCTCGGTCGTCATCGCCCGCAATTCGGCCTGGCGCTTTGCCTCATCACGCTCCTCGTACACCGCATCCATGCGGGCGGTGAGCTTCGGATCATTCCACTGCGACGGATTCCACACCTGCCCCGGGACAAAGCTCTTGCGGATCGTCGTCGTCGGGTTGGTGTGGCCGTTGTTCATGAAGTAGCCGGGCGCGTTGGTCTGCGTCGTCATCGCCGACAGGAACGCGGCGTACTCCATCGGCTGGATCTCCATCTTGACGCCGACCTGCTCGAGGTAGGCGGAGATCAGCGGCAGCAGATCCGTGTGATCGGGGCTGCACGAGCAGACCTGGGTCTTGAAGGTGAAGCCGTTCGGATATCCGGCTTCGGCCAGCAACTTCTTCGCCTTTGCCTGATCGAACTTGAATAGCTCCTGCACGCTGGCCGGCTGCTCGTTCAGCGGCTGGAAATACCCGCCATATTCCGGATGCTGCGGATAGGCGAACAGTTCCGCGTTGCCATTGTAGTAGGCCTTGATGATCTCATCCTTGTTCACCGCCAGGTTCATGGCGCGGCGGACACGAATGTCGTCGAACGGCTTCTGGTCCACGCGCATCGACAGGAACGTGCCGCTGGTGGCGAGCCACCTGTTCCATTTCAGGTCCGGCACGGTCTTCTTGAGTTGCTCGGCGTCCTGCCAGCGCATGTACTCCATGATGTCGAGCTTGCCAGTGCGCAGCGCGGTGACGCGGGTCGCTTCATCCCTGATGATGCGGTAGGTGATCTTGTCGACGTAAGGGAGCTTGAACTCCTTTTCGTTGACCGTCTCCTTGTCCCAATAGTCCGGATTCTTCTCGTAGGTGTTGGAATTGCCCTGCACATAGTCCGTCAGCTTGAACGGCCCGGTGCCGTTGACGTTCTTCCAGTTCGCTGCACCCGCATCGACCACTTCCTTCGGCATGATGGCGGAGTAGTAGCCGTAGCCGAAACGGTAGTCCCATTCGGCGTTGAACTTCGACATCTCGAACACGACCGTGTACTTGTCCGGCGCGGTCACGTCTTTGACGTAGTCGAAATAAGTCTTGTTCGCCTTTGGACTGGACGACAGGCGCTTGAAGCTGAACACCACGTCATCGGCGACGAGCTCGCGCGCCTTCATCACGCCGGCCTTCTCGGGGAACATCACGCCCTTGCGCAGCGTGATCTTCATGCGCAGCGGATTATCCAGCCACTCCCACTTCTCGGCCAGCTCGCCGCGAATGAGTTGCGTGGGGATGTAGGCGTCGGCCACGAGGGTGGACTTGCCGCCACGCGCCTTGGTCTTGGACAGGTCAGCGGCGAACAGCTGCTCATAAACGTTGCCGGTGTCGTGGTTGTGCTTCCACGGCCAGTCGTAGCTGTCGAACGACAGCGCCGAGATGGTCGGATAGACAGTCGAGATTTCCAGGCTGCCGCCGTATTTCGGCGTCTCCAGCTTGGTCTGGCCCCACGCAGCACCTGCCGCGAGCACGAGGCTCAACGCGCTGACGCTGGCGAGACCACGCAGTGTCTTGGTGTTCATCGTATTCTCCCTCTAATCTTGTTTCTTGATCTTCAGCGATGCGTGCGCATACGCGGATCGAGCAGGTCGCGCAGCGCGTCGCCGAACATGTTGATGCTGAACACCACCAGCGTCAGGCAGATGCCCGGCGCCAGAGCCATCCAGGGTGCGAGATACATGTAGTTGCGCGAAGAGCCGGTGAGCATGCCGCCCCACGACGGCGCGGGCGGCGGAACACCGAGGCCGAGGAACGACAGCGAGGCTTCGGCGAGAATGACTGCGCCGACGCGGGTGGTGAACAGCACGATCACCGGCGGCATGACATTCGGCAGGACGTGCCGCCACAGGATGCGGTTCGTGCCGCCGCCGATCGACTGCGCCGCGTGAATATAGCTTTGCTCGCGCACCGACAGCACGGCGCTGCGGATGATGCGGGAGCCGGCGATGCCGAGGAAGCACCCGAGGATGACGATGACCGGGCCCATGCCGGGGCCGACGACCGCGACGACCACGATCAGGACGACGAGCTCGGGGAAGCTCATCCAAGCATCGACGAAACGCTGCACAAGCATGTCGAAGCGGCCGCCGAGGTAGCCGGTGGTGATGCCGAGGACGACGGAGATGATGGTGGCGAGCCCTGCCGCCGAAAGGCCGATGATGACCGAGAGGCGTGCGCCGTAAACAACGCGGGAGAAGATATCGCGACCGAGGTTGTCGGTGCCGAACCAGAACTGCCAGCTCGGTGGCTTCATCCGGTTGATCGGCATGATCTGGTTGTAGCCGTAAGGCGCCAGCACGTCGGCGAAGATGCCGGCGAACAGGAAGACCAGGCAGATCACGGCACCGGCAGCACCAAGCGGCTTCTCGCGGAACAGCCGATAGAAAAATTCGGAAACGGCGTTTGGACGCTTGGTCGCAGCCTGGCGGATCGCAAGCGAGGTGTCGGTGACCGAGCTGTTGGTGATCTCGGCCATCAGCGGTTCCTCACCTTGGGATCAAGAAAGCCGTAACTCAGGTCGACCAGCAGATTGATGAACACGATCGCCACCCCGAACACCAGGAAGACGCCGGTGATGACCGGATAGTCGCGCGAGCCCACCGCCTCCAGCAGCAGCAAGCCCATGCCGGGAATGACGAAAATCTGTTCGAGGATGACCGCGCCGCCGATCAGCGCGCCCGCCTGCAGGCCTACCAGGGTGATGACCGGGATCAGCGCGTTGCGCAGCGCGTGCCGCATGACGATGGTGCCGGTGGCGAGCCCCTTCGCCTTTGCCGTTCGGATGTAGTCCTGCCGCATCACTTCCAGCATCAGCGTGCGGGTCAGGCGCATGGTGATGGCCGAGAACGCCTTGCCGAGGATCAGCGCCGGAATGAGCAGCTGCAGCAGATGCCCCCACGGGTCCTGCGAGAAGGTGATGAACTTCACCGAGGGCGACCATCCCCACCAGATCGATGGGAACACCATCACCAGCGTGCCGACCCAGAAGCCGGGAATGGCAAGGGCAAGGATGGAGAATGTCCGCAGGACGTAGTCGCCGATGGTATCCTGCTTCAGCGCGGCGTAGACGCCGATCGGAATTCCGACGATCAGCGAGATTATCAACGCCATGATGCCGAGCTCGAAGGTGATCGGCAGGCGATAAAGGATCTCCTCCATCACCGGAGTGTTGCTCCACAGCGAGTTGCCGAGGCTGCCCTTGAACAGCAACGCACCCAGCCACTTGAAGTATTGGATGTACATCGGCGTATCGAGGCCAAGCGCAGCCTCGAGTTGCTCGCGGCTCTGCTTGGAGGCCGAGACGTCGTTCTGCGACAGCATCAAATCGATGATGTTGCCGGGCATCAGGCGAATGGTGATGAAGACAATAAGGGAGGCGAAGATCAGCGTCGGGATCAGTGCGAGGATACGGCGTATGATATAACCCTGCATAACCTCGCCACTCCCTCAGCGCACGACGCGGAAAAAACGTAGCCCGAAGCCGGCGTCGTCTCGCAGACCAGGCTGTGTCGCATTGCAAAACGAAGAAGCGTCAGCATCGCTGCCAGTCACAGGCAACGACGTGCAACGCCGCTCGGTCAGATCGCTTTTCAAGCTGTTCCTCCGGGAGCCTTTCCGGCCGCCGATAACCTTCTTCGTTTTGCCGACTAGAACGTTTCCAGCGGTCCGTTGTCAAATGAATTGAGAGCTTTGCTCGGGTTCCTGCGACAGAACGCGCAACGTCGAAACGCTTCCAGCGCGTGCCGAAACATAGAGCAGTAGAGGATGCAGATTTCACGCTGCGGAATACCGCGCGCGTTAAGTGAAAGTGTCCCAGCCGGGATCGGGCGTGAACCGCTCGCCATACATCTGCGAAAAGCTGCGTAGCACCGCAACAATATCAGCAGCACCGCGCGTCCGGGCATAGTTCAGCGGTCCGCCGCGGAACGGTGCAAAGCCGGTGCCGAAGATCATCGCGCCGTCGACCAGATCGGCGCTGTCGACGATGCCTTCGCGCAGGCATGCAACGCACACATTAACCATCGGCAAAATCAGACGGTCTGCGATCTCGGTCTCCGCCGCAGGCTTCGACGCCGAGGCGCTGTTGAGCATGGCTTCGACGGGCGGTTTCGACTTCTGCGCCTTGCCGTCCTTCCAGACATAGAAACCTCTGCCGGTCTTGCGGCCGAGTTCGCCCTTCTCGACCTTCTGCCGCAGCCAGTCCGGTGCCGGCGGCAGCGCATCGCCGAGTTTTGCGCGCAACGAATCTCCGACGGCAAGGCAGATATCGAGACCGACGGTATCGGCAAGCTCGATCGGTCCCATCGGCATGCCGAACTTTTCGGCGGCCGCGTCAATGGTTTCCTTCGGAACCTTCTCGTCCAGCATCACCATCGCCTCGAGCATGTACGGCGTCAGCGCGCGGTTGACGAGGAAGCCCGGCGCGCTCTTCACCGGCAGCGGCAGGCGATCGATCTGGCCGACAAAGGCGCGGGTCGCAGCCAGCACCTGACTGTCGCTGCCGTCATGGCTGACGACCTCGACCAGTTGCATGCGCGAGACCGGATTGAAGAAATGGATGCCGACCAGCCGCTCCGGCGATTTCAGCGTGGTGCGCAGGTCCTGCAACGGGATCGAGGAGGTGTTGGTTGCCAGGATTGCGCCGGCCTTCATGTGCGGCTCGATCCCGGCATAAACCTTCTGCTTCAGCTCAAGCTTCTCCGGCACCGCTTCGATGATGAGATCGGCGTTGCGTACGCCCTCGGCGTTCATGTCCGGAACCAGGCGGTCCAGCGCGTCGCGCTGATCGATCCGCTTGCGGACGATCTTGCCGTAAAGCTCCACCGCCCGCTTCACGGCGCCGGCGATCGGCTCGGCCTTCATATCGGCCAGCGTCACGCGCAGGCCCTGATGCGCGCACCAGGCCGCGATGTCGCCGCCCATAGCGCCCGCACCGATCACATGCACATGCTTGATGCCGCTGTCGCCGTCCGCAAGCCCCTTCATCTGCTCGCGCAGGAAGAACACGCGGATCAGATTTTGCGCCGTCGGCGTCACCATCAGTTTGGAGAACGACGTCTGTTCGGCCGACAGCATCATCTGACGGTTATCGCCGTGCTCCTCCCAGAGATCGATCAAGGCGTAGGGCGCCGGATAGTGCTCGGCGGGGGCCGCTTTCGCGGCTTCCTTGCGCATCCGCGTCGCGAGGAAGCTGCGCACAGGCCCGGCCGACAGGATCGTCGACAGCGTTCCGGGTTTGGCGCGCTTGAGCTTGCCGTTGACGGCGTCCTTGACCGCATTGGCGACATGACGCTCCTGCGTCACCGCATCGACGGCGCCCAGCGACTTCGCGCGCCGGGCATCGATGGTGCGGCCGGTCAGCATCAGCGTCATCGCTTCCATCGGATTGATCAGCCGGGTGAAGCGGACCGTGCCGCCAAGCCCCGGATGCAGACCGAGCATCACCTCTGGAAAGCCGAAGCGCGCGTCGTCGATGGCGATGCGATACTTGCAGGCGAGCGCGACCTCGAAGCCGCCGCCCAGACAAAAGCCATGCACGACCGCAATGGTCGGCATCCCGAGATTTTCCAGCCGATCGGTCACGCGATGGGCGCGGGCAATCTCCGCTTCCACCTGATGCGGGTCGGTCACGCCGCGGAACGCGTTGACGTCGGCGCCCGCGATGAAGCCAGACGGTTTCGCCGAACGGATGACCAGCGCCTGCGGCCGGTCGTGCTCGACGGCCGCAAGCACCGTATCGAGTTCCTCGATCACCTCGGCCGAGAGCGTGTTGGCGCTGGCGCCCTCGCGGTCGAACAGCAGCCAGGCGACGCCGTCGGCATCCTTGGCAAGACGAAAATGCTTCCACGGGCCGCCGCCTTGCGCAGACGCATGCGGACCGAGCTCGATCAGGCGGTCCTTGAAGGTGTCGAGGATGCGGCTTTCCATGACGACCTCACACCACCTCGAGCAGCATGGCGCCGCCGAGCCCGCCGCCGACGCATTGCGTGGCGATGCCACGTCGCTTGCCCAGCCGCTTCATGGCGTTGACGAGATGCAGCGTGATGCGGTTGCCGCTGGCGCCGACCGGATGGCCGAGTGCGATCGCGCCGCCATCGACGTTGAGCTTCGTGCGATCGAACACCCCTGCCGCGCCGTCGAGGCCGAGGATCTCGCGGCAGAACTTTTCGCTCTCCCACGCCGCGAGGCAGCCCAGCACCTGCGCGGCGAAGGCCTCGTTCAGCTCCAGCAGCTCGATGTCGTCGAGCCGCATGGCGTTGCGCTTCATCAATTCGGTGACGGCCAGCACCGGACCGAGCCCCATGATGCTGGGATCGAGCGCCGACCACTGGCTGTCGACGATCAACGCCTTTGGCGTCAGGTTGTGCTTCCTCACCGCGTCCTCGGACGCCACGATCACCCATGAAGCGCCATCGGTGATCTGCGAGGAATTTCCAGGCGTCACCTTGCCCCACGGCCGTTCGAAGGCTGGCTTCAGCTGCGCCAGCTTGTCGACCGAGGAGTCCGGCCGCACGCCGTCGTCGTGGTCGTAGAATTTTCCGTCACGCGCGAACGCGGTTTCGACTTCCCCCTTCAGGAAACCTTCCTGCTGCGCGGCCGCGAGGCGCTTGTGGCTTTCGACTGCAAAAGCGTCGCACTGCTCGCGGGTGATGCCGAACAGTTGCGCGACAATTTCGGCGGTCTGGCCCATGTTCATTTCGACGACTGGATCGGTCAGGCCGCGCTCCAGCCCGATGATCGGCTTGAGATAGCTTGGCCGGAGCTTCAGGGCGGCGGCAATCTTGCCCAGCGCGCCCTTCGCCATCGCAAGCCCTGCGAACCAGCGCACCCCCTGCTGCGGCCAGACTAGTGGCGCATGACTCAACGCTTCGGCGCCGCCGGCAAACACCAGCTCGCAGCGCCCCTCGCGAATGTAGCGAAACGCCGTGTCGATCGACTGCATGCCGGAGCCGCAGTTGACCTGCTCGGTGAACGCCACCATCCGCTCGCCCATGCCAAGGCGAAGTGCTGCGACCCGCGCCGGGTTCATCTCGTCGGCGATGACGTTGACGCAGCCGAGCATCACCTGATCGAAGGCGTCCGGCGCGAATGGCTGGCGCGCCAGCAACGGCCGCCCGCACTGCACGGCCAGATCGACCGGCGTGAACGGTCCGGGACCGCTGCGCGCCTTCAGAAACGGCGTGCGGCTTCCATCGATAATATAAACAGGTCGCGCCATCAGCTTGCCGCCCGCACCTCTCGCGCGAACAATTCTTCCCGGGAGATCGTCTTTGGATCGATCTTCGACAATTGCTCCGGAGCAAAGTCGTCCACCTCGACGACTTTTGCAACGGCTTCCTCGGCTGCGTGAATCCGCTCGCCTTCCGAGGCGGTGATGACGCCGCGCTTGACCGCCTCGCGCCAGTTCTTCAGCCGCGCCGCGCGCATGCGGCGGTCGATGGCGTCGGCCGCCGTCACCAGCGCAAACGCCTTCTCCAGCCGGGCCAGGCCGCGATCATCGTCGACATGGGAAAGACCCGCGGTCAGGCGGTCACGTGCGGCAGACGGCTCGAGGATCATCTGCGCGCAGTGATGCACGTTGGCGTCGGTCGGACCGGTGTCGCGTGCGCCGAATGGCTGCAGGATCACCCGCAACACCGTCGCGACAAAACGGTTGGGGAGATTGGCGAATATCTCCGCGAAGCGGGTCTGGATCGTCTTGCAGCCGGTCTCCATGCACCATTCGAGCGCCGGGAAATCCGCATCCTGCCGCCCTTCGTCCTCCCAGCGCTTCAGTGCGCCGGAGAGGAGATAGAGTTCGGAGAGGATGTCGCCGAACCGCGCCGACAGCATCTCGCGCCGCTTCAGCGCACCACCCATGGTCAAGAGCGCCATGTCGGCTGCAAGTGCGAACGCCGCAGAAAACCGCGACAGCTGCCGGTAGAACGGTTTCGCCCTGCCCGCATCCGGCGCCGGCGCCAACAGCCCGCCCGTCCAGCTCCTGAACCAGGCGCGCAGCAAGGTACTGTAGCTGTGGGCGACATGCTTCCAGAACACCTCATCGAACTTGTCGAGCCCGTTCGGATCGGCGATCGCCGTCATCTCGTCCAGCATAAAGGGGTGCGCGCGGATGGCCCCCTGCCCGAACACGATGAGATTGCGGGTCAGGATGTTGGCCCCCTCCACCGTGATGCCGATCGGCACCGCGCGGTAGAGCGCGCCAAGATAATTCTGCGGCCCGTCGATGATCGCCTTGCCGCTATGGATGTCGAACGCATCATTGACCGCAATGCGCATGCGCTCGGTCGCGTGCAGCTTCATGATGCCGGAGATCACGGCGGGATGATGCCCCTGATTGAGCGCGGCGCAGGTCAGCCGCCGGGCGCCGTCGATCAGGTAGGCGGTGCCGGCAATGCGCGCGAGCGGCTCCTCGATGCCTTCGAACTTGCCGATCGGAATGCCGAACTGCTCGCGGATGCGGGCGTAGGCGCCGGAGGTGCGCGCGCAATAGGCCGCGCCTGCGGCCGACAAGGACGGCAGCGAGATGCCGCGGCCGGCGGCCAGCGCGCTCATCAGCATCTTCCAGCCCTGGCCGATGCGCTCCTTGCCGCCGATAATGAAGTCGAGCGGGACGAACACGTCGCGGCCCCAGTTCGGGCCGTTCTGAAACACCTGCATCGACGGCAGATGGCGGCGGCCGATGTCGACGCCCGGAAGATGCGTCGGGATCAAGGCCACCGTGATGCCGAGGTCCTCTTCCTCACCCAGCAGGTGTTCCGGATCGAGCGCCTTGAAGGCGAGCCCGAGCACTGTCGCCACCGGCCCCAGCGTGATGTAGCGCTTATGCCAGTTCAGCTTCAGGCCAATCACCTCGCGGCCTTCGAAGTTGCCTTTGCAGACGATGCCGGTGTCGATCATCGACGCAGCATCGGATCCTGCTTCGGGGCTGGTCAGGCCGAAGCACGGAATTTCGCTGCCGTCGGCAAGCCGCGGCAGCCATTGCTGCTGCTGCTCCTTGGTGCCGAAGCGCATCAGCAGCTCGCCGGGACCAAGCGAGTTCGGCACCATGACGGTCACCGCGGCCGTCACCGAGCGCGTCGAGACCTTCCGCACCACTTCCGAATGCGCATAGGGCGAGAAGCCGAGCCCGCCGAACTCCTTCGGAATGATCATGCCAAAGAAGCGGTGCCGCTTGACGAAATCCCAGACCTCCGGCGGAAGGTCGCGCAACTCCCAACTGATCTTCCAGTCGTCGAGCATGGCGCACAGCTCGTTGACCGGGCCCTCCAGGAATGCCTGCTCTTCTGCCGTCAGTGTCGCCTGCGGGATCGCCAGCAGCTTCGCCCAGTCCGGGTTGCCGGAAAACAGGTCGGCATCCCACCAGACATCGCCCGCCTCCAGCGCCTCGCGCTCGGTGTCGGACATGGCGGGCATCGCTTTCTTCGCCCACGCAAAGATCGGTCGGGTGATGTTATCCCGGCGGAAAGAGCCCATGCTCGAGGTCCTTTGATCGATCAAACGCTTGAGAAAGCGGACGCAATTCCAATCAGACCTATGCTCCACGCAGACGTTTACAACTGCTTTGCAGGATTCAGACGAATTCTAGCAGCCGAAGCGGCCGTTTGCTTAACCCTGCGAACGAATGTCCGTTCCGGACGCCACTAGACGGGGCAGTCCGGTCTTGTTCAGTCAGGTCTTGGCATCTCGAACATCGTGGCGGGCGAAATTTCGAAATAATCGCCACGCCGGCCACCGCGCGAAATCGGGTGCGCAAGCGGGGTCTGGTAGACGCCGTCCACGACCAGCGCCTTGTCGACGTAAATAGCGACGACCTCGCCGAAAACCATCCAGCACTCGACCTTGTTGCCTTCCTTGGTCTCGAGCTGCATGACCTTGATCAGCTTCAATTCCATGGCGGCGCGCGCCTCACCAACGCGCGGCACGTTGACGAGCTTTGAAGGCACCGGCGTGAGCCCCGATGTCGTGAATTCACTGACGTCGGGTGCCACACTGGCGGAGGTCGTGTTCATCTGCTGCGCAAGCGGCATGGACACCAGATTCCACGTGAACTCGCGCGTCTCCTCGATGTTGCGGACGGTGTCTTTCCAGCCATTCGAGGAGAAGGCGAGGATCGGCGGCTTGTAATTGAAGATGTTGAAGAAGCTGTAGGGTGCGAGGTTGACGTTACCCTTGGCGCCCCGCGAAGCAATCCAGCCGATCGGACGCGGCGCAATGATGGCCGTAAGCGGATCGTGTTTAAGCCCGTGGCCCTTGGCGGGCTCGTAGAAGTGCATGTCGTTTACGGGCGTCGAGACGGCAACGTTCATTGACAGGTCCTCACCAGCATTTTGCAGACGATCCTAGCATCACCATCAAGGGATGCGAACAGCAGCGTAGGCTCGCTTATCCGCGATGGATCGGGTCGATCCACGGAACGGTCTCGGGCTTCTCGACCGGTTCGATATCGAGATTGATCGCCACCGCCTCGCCGTCGCTGCGCACCAGCACGCACTCGAGCACCTCGTCGGGCGAGGCATTGATCTCCTGGTGCGGCACGTAGGGCGGCACGAAGATGAAGTCGCCGGGACCGGCTTCGGCCGTGAACTGCAGCCGCTCGCCCCAGCGCATGCGCGCCTTGCCCTTCACCACAAAAATAATGCTCTCGAGATGGCCGTGATGATGCGCGCCGGTCTTGGCGTTGGCGTGAATGGTCACGGTGCCGGCCCACAACTTCTGAGCGCCGGTGCGGGCGAAGTTGATGGCCGCCTTGCGGTCCATGCCCTTGGTGGAGGGGACGTTGGGATCGAGCTGGTTGCCGGGAATCACGCGCACGCCATCGTGCTTCCAGCGATCCGGATCGTGCGCATGATCGTCGTCATGGTGATGCGGATGATGGTGATGGCCGTGGTGGGAACCGCTCATTGCCTTGCTTTCGTTCTTGTTGGCTTGCGCCGACAAGCTAGGCGTATGTTGCAACGCGAGCAAGAGCGGGAAAAGGCTGGTCGTATGCGATTGACGGCCGGCAGGATCGCATCCGCGGCAAGCACCGGCGCAAACCGGCGCCCGGCGGCGGAGGCGCGCTGCGTCAGCCTAGAACGCGGATGTAGACGACTGCGATGGCGACGACGATGCTCGCGGCGATGAGCAGGTAATCGATCGCGGTCGAGACCGTGAACGGCGGCAGCAGGGGTGGTCGGGTGTTTGTCATGCGCGGTGTCTATCGCGCATTAACCAACCGTTCTGTGACACACATCACAATCGCCAGCCGAAGCTGTCGCCGCGTTGCACAAAGGCCTGTTTCAATTGGCTGCCAGCACCACGGCAAGGCCGAAACCGGTCAGGTGATGCAACGCCTGATCGATGCCGATCAGCCACCAGAACCACTGATGCTCCATCGTGACATTGAAGGTGGAGACGCAAAAACCCTTGGCGCGATCGATGACGAGGTGCACCACGAAATCGACGAGACCCAGAAACCAGAACCGCGGCGCCAACGTCAGCAGGATGGCGGTCGCCAGCGCGCCATGGATGGCGCAGTGCACGAGCAGCGGCAGCGCCCAGCCGGTCTTGGCGTCCTTGCCCGTCGCCATCCAGGTTGTCTGCAGGACGAAGTCGGCGATCACATGCTTGACCGCAAAAATGATCATCCAGAAGGTGAGTGCGCCTACGGCGATCTGCGACGACATATCAGGCAATATCATTCTGATATCCCTCGCGTGCACTCAACAACGACATCACAAAATCGCTCCATCATAATGCAAGCAGCTCCGATGCGACAAGCAGTCATGCCCGCGCACCGATCGCGGACGCCTGATCCGTAGTCGCGCGAATCTCGGCAATGGTTCGCCGCAATTCGTCGCCGGTCGCATCGGCCGTCGCTGCACTGCGCGCGCGTGCGAGAGCTTCAGCAAGCTGCGGCAGCACGAGGTCCCCGTCAAACACCGGCTTCGCCAGGTTGTTGATGATCAGATTCCAGTTCGTCAGTGCGAGGCGATAGCTGGCGCCGTAGCCGGACACGATGCGGATCGAGCGGACGACCTCCAGGAGCGCTGTGGGCTGCTTCGCATGCGCGCGATCGATCATGTGCAGCCAGCGTTCGGTGGACGAGCTCTCCTTCGAGTGACGCAGCGACGTGGGACGCATGCGCCTGAACCACAGGAAAAACTTCAATCGCACGCGGCCGATGGGCCGATCGATGTGAATCCGCATCCGGCCCCGCAGCATCTTCATCGATGTCAGCAGCCAGGCGATGGTCTCGGCCTGGTCGCGCGGAAACATCGCAACGAACTCCTCGTGCTCGGGCCGATAGACGCCATTCGGCGGATCGATGGTGCTGGTCTCGGGGTCGGCCAGCGACGCGCGGCCGAGCACTACCTGCGCCACGCGGATCGGATCGTTGAAGCTCATGCGCGCGGCGAGCAGATCGGCGATCTCGCGAAACAGCGCCGGGCTGAAGCCACGACGCTCATAAAACCGGCCGAGCCGATCGAGATACAGCAGCGCGTATTCGGCGTTCTGGAATTCCACCAGCATGCGCACGTGCCGATCGAGCGCCTGCGCCAGGTCGGCGGGCAAGCCCTGCGGCACCGGCGGGATGTGATGATCGTCCTCGCCGAACAGCCAGTTGCCAAGCGCGCGAAATGGTTTGAGGGATTCGGCCACGACGGGTTCAGGCCGGCTTGTTTGCGGCCGGCGCCTGCGCGGCCTGCGCAGCCGTCAGCTCTGCCACCCGAGCTTCCATGCGGCCGAGATTTTCGAACAGCCGCGCGCTGACCAGCCGCAGGAAGTAGAAGCCGAAGGCCGGATTCTGTACATACAACTCCTCAACCTGGCGGTAGGTGACGCCGAGGATCAGCCCGCCCTCGATGCATTCGAGCGTGCCGGTGCGCTTGTTGGACGGCGACAGCATGCCCATCTCGCCGACCAGCGAGCCGATCGGCAAGTCCATCCCCATTTCCACCAGCCGATAGCGCCCGCTGACGATGTAGAACATCTCCTCGGCCTTCTCGTCCTTGTAGAACAGCACCTCGCCGGTCTGGCACTGCCGCTCGGTCATGAACGGCTTCAGCCAGGCCATCGACAGGTCGCTGTTCACCGATTTCTTCACGTCGCGCACGAGCTGCAGCATCTGGTGCAGCCGGTAGGAGTTCAGCGGCAGCAACACCATGTGCAGGATCATCGTATGATAGTTGCCGGTCGTGAACGAGAAGGTGATCAGCACGAGATTGGTCAGGATCCCGAAGATGCGCAGCGGGATCATCGTCGTCATCGTATAGGTCGCGATCAGGAAGATCGACGAGAAGATTCCGCCGGCGTTGGCTGCAACCTGAGTCATATCCATGGCGAATGAGCCCGATCCTGTAGGAGCTTGATTGCGACGTGCTAGCCGGCCGGGACCTGCGCGCGTTTCGGCTGCGCCGGGGCGGTCAGTTCGTCGATTCTATCACTGAAATGATCATACAATCCCGAGAGTACCTCGGGCGCGAGGGGGCGGCAGCCCGCAAGGGCCGCGCCCGCCTCGTTGGCGTCGCGCGCGGCAAGCGATCGCACGAGCCGATCGTGCAGGCGGGAGAGCTCGGCGAACTGCGGGCTCGACGACATCGTCTCGTCGCCGGCCAGTGCGTACAGCTTGGTCGGCACCGACTTGCCCTTGAGCAGGATCTCTCCGGCTTCGAGCATCGCGATACCCTTGGCGACCTTGGCAACCTCGTCCGAGACCAGCAGGTCGGTGCCGAAGGATTTGGTGGTCGACTCGATCCGGGCCGAGACGTTCACGACGTCGCCCATCGCCGAATAGTTGAAGCGGATCTCGGAGCCCATGTTGCCGACGGCGGCGATACCGAAGTTGAGGCCGACGCCGATCTTCACCTCGGCACCCGAGATGCCGCGGTCGGCGAAGCCGAAGGCGTCGTCCTCGTTCAGCCGCTTGACGATGTCACGCATCTTCAGCGCCGCACGGCAGGCGCGCACCGGATGGTCGGCAATATCGAGCGGCGCGTTCCAGAACGCCATGATCGAATCGCCGATGTACTTGTCGATGGTGCCGAGCTCGTTCTGGATCGCCTCCGACAACGGCGACAGCAGCGTGTTGATGAAATCGACCAGTTCGGTCGCGGACAGCGCCTCGGAGATCGGCGTGAAGCCGCGCACATCCATGAACATCACGGTGATCTCGCGCGCCTCGCCGCCGAGCTGCATCGCCTTCGGCGAGCTCTCCAGCCGCGCCAGCAATTCCGGCGCGAGGTACTGGCCGAACGCCTGGCGAACGAACTTCTTCTCCTTGTCGGACGCGATGCGCAGCGTGCGCTCGATCGCGATGTACATCGTGATCGCGGCGAGCGACGGATAGATCGGGTCGAGCAGCAAGCGGAAGTGCGAGAACGCAAACCAGGAGCCTGCGATCGCCAGCGTCAGCGCGATGATGCCGGCGATCAGCGAGAACTGTGCGCCGAACGACAGCAGCATCACGGCGACGAAGGCCGCAAGCAGCACGGTGACGATGATCTCGAGCCCGTTCGCCCAGTCGGGGCGGCTGATGAAGTCCTGCCCGAGGATCTGCTCGATCAGCTGCGCGTGCACCGCGACGCCCGGTACGATCTGCCCGAGCGGCGTTGCGCGCGAATCGACCAGGCCCGCCGCCGACGTCCCGACCAGGATGATCGAGCCTTCGATGCGCGGCCTGACCTCCGCTTCTTTCGCAGGATCGAGCAGGTCCTTCACCGACACGTAGCGCTCGGGCCGGTCGCGGTCGTAGTAAAGCCAGGCCTCGCCGTCGTCGGTGAGCGGCACCTGGAAATCGCCGATGCGCATGTCGAGCAGCGCCGCATGGCCGCTGTCGGCTTCGCCACTGGCGCCGGTGCCGCGAACGACGATGCCCTTCTGCCCCTGCGCCACCCGCAAGGCTTCGCCGGCGAGGCTCGGATAGATCCGCTCGCCGTCGGAGAACAGCATCGGGATGCGCCGGATGACGCCGGATCTGTCGCGCGAAGAGAGATTGATGCCGCCGACACCGGACGCCGCCTCGTCAAGGATCGGAAGGTTGGCGACCGCGCCGACGAACGGCGTGAGCACATCGGTCGGCTTGACGCCGACGAAAGCCAGTCCGGCCTTGGCGGCGGGACGCTCGTTGTTCTTGGTCCGGCTGGTCGAGAAACCGAGCACCGCATTGGTCTTGCTCATGGCGGCCGCAAACATCTGGTCGTGATCGGGCAAGCTGGAGAGCAGCTTCATCGCCAGCTCGCGGTCGCGCGCATCCTCGATCGCGAGATCCCCGGCAATCTGCTTCAGGGTCGTGCGATCAGGCTCGGGGAAGATCACGGCAAAGGCGGTGGCGCCCGCGCCGAGCTCTGCAAGGCGGTTGGTGACGGCCGCAAGACGCGACCGCGGCCACGGCCATTGCCCGTAAGCCGCGATCGAAGCCTCGTCGATGTCGACGATCCGCACGGGGAAATCCGCATAGGTGCGCGGCTGCAAACGCTGGTAGGCGTCGAACGTGCGCTCCTGCAGTTCGGTGACGATCCACGGGCTTTCGGCGCGCAGCCAGGTCAGCGCGGCAAGCACGATCAGCGCCGCGACCGTCGCCCGCCCGTGCTTGCTGCGGCTGAAGCGGCGCGCCCGGGCGACGAAAGCAAGGCCTCCGCGCCGCACGAGCAACCTGAACCGCCCGGAAGATGCCATCGTTCTCCTCGTCACGGTTCAATACCGCGCAATGTCCTGAGAGGAAACGGGTTTCGCCGGTGGGGAAAAGCGTTTCGGGGCCGTTGCAGTGGATTTCATCGCGGCTTCGTCGGCCCCGCGACCATTGAGCGCTGGCTGGTGCGCAACCACGCCACGGGTTGTGGCCGGGCGTTGTCGCGGCGTAGCGGCACGCCTGGCGCAAGCCCTTCATCCAGCTTCGGAAAAGCCGCCCGGAACGTCGTCTTTACCGTCGCGTTGTCAAGCGGGATGCAGAAGCCTTTAACGATACCTCCCAGCGGATTTTTTACCGTCCGACGAAACATCACCGCTTGCTGAGCCGCGCTTTAACCGCCTGCTCCGGATTGAACCGAATACTTAACGGCAACCACGAACAGCAAGACAGGGCTGGCAATCATGACTGGGACGTCGCTTCGGAAATACCGCGTGGGCGTCATTGCCATGGCGGCGCTATTGCTTGCGGGTGCGACCAGCTACGCGGTGGCGCAGCAGAAGACAGCCGCCGCCGATTCGAAGTTGCAGGCGCTGGCCGACCACGCCGCGCTCGCCGGCGTGAACGCACTGGCCATGACCGAAGGCCAGACCGATGCCAAACGACTCGAGGCCGCGAACGACGCGGTGCGAAAAGCGATCGCATCCCGCGCCGGCATCGTGCCGATCATCTCGCCGTCGATCGATGACATGAAGGTGTCGGTCGCGCTGACCACCAGCAACACCGGCAGAGGCGCCGCCTTTACCGCAACCGCGCGCTACGTGCAGCCGGGCTCGTCGCTATCGCCCGGACAGGCCGCCGACGCGCTGGCGAAGAAGCGCACGCGCGGCTGATACAATCGCCACCGACGACAAGCGGCGGCAGACGCACGCGCGACCTATTTCTGGCGCGCCAAGAAGACGCCGGAGCCATAATAGTTGGGGTTGCTGCTGAAGATCAGGAGACCGCCTCCCATCTCGCCAACCGGACCTGCGCTGCCGCGGTAGAAATTGCCCACGAGAGCCATGTACCGACCCTGATCGTTGGTCAGCCCGGCACCTACGAACGAGGCGCGATCGTTCGGATTCATCGCCGTCACACCCGTGTAGGTGGCATGATCGAGGTTGGTGACTGTAAACGTGCCCGTTCCAGTGCCAAAGTTCACGACATTAGTAAACGGCGCCGAAGCTGCATATTCCTGTGATCCGTGGCGGATCTGCGCCACCGCATGACCCATATAGGTCGCAGTGCCGTGCAGCGGCACTTCCACAGCATCAGGCCGCCGTCCCGCGACCCAGAACGAGTCGATCGACTCGCGGATGTTGCCGGGGACGCCGTGTTTGATATTCGCAGTCCAGAAGCCCCAGCGCGTGTATTCGCAATCGCAGAAAGGCGTGCCGCCAAGCGACGCTTGCGCCGCTGCGGTGATTTGCGTGCCCGGCTTGAACTGCACGAGCAGCCCCTGTTGCTCCGCCAGCGGCACGCCGCCCCCGCTGGTAGATAGCGGCTTACCGTTCGCATCCACGGCAGGCAACAAAGCGGTTACAGTTCCAATTAGATCGTCGAAGCCGTTGAGGGTTACGCGGCTGGAGGGTTGATTGGGATCGACCGAACCGAACTGACCCGTGCCCCCGTTCCAAAAGAAAAAGTTCGCCTGCTCCCGGTTGCGTGCGGGATCGGTGCGAAATTCCGCGGCGCCAAAGAGAATGTTGGTGTCGCTGGGTTGAGTACCCTGCGTTTCGCGACTCAAGCCTCCGGTGAAACCGATCAGGTGTTCGGGCGCGCCGACCCCTGACGACTCGACGCGCGTCTGGTTCACCGTGGTCTGGATCGTCTGGTTGATCGACGAGAGCGCGTAGGTCTGGTTGGTGGTGTTGACGGTCTGGTTGACCACGTTCTGCACGTTGGTCGCGATCGTGCCGGTCGACGAACCGCTGGCGTTGGTGCGCGCCTGATTGACCTGGCCTGCGGTCGCCCGCGCGCCGCCGCCTTGCCCTTGCTGGCTCTGAAGGGCTGCCAGCACCGATTGCAGGAATCCACTCGGAGGTGCCCCGGGATTTGTCGGCGGCGCGCCACCGCCGAGCGTCTGCGTGTACTCGCCCGCACTCAGCATCACATTGGACGACCCCGAGCGCACGTTGCCTTCGCCATAGCCGATATAGACGCTCTGCGGGCTGAAGATGCCGACGCCACCGCGAATGCCGACCACTGCGTTCGGCGTCGTCACCTGGGCGTTGCCGGCGTGGCTGATCTGTCCGCCGACGAAGCGCATGACGCCCTTGGTCAGCGTTGCGGCCAGCTTGCCGGTGTTCGAAACCGGATCGTAAACGTATTCGTCGATCGCAAGATCGCTGTTCGGACCGATGGTCATCGACGTCTTGTCGAGGAAGAGCAACTGCACCGAGCCGGCCGACGTGGTCTGGACGCGTTCGCGATGGGCGATCGACTGGCCGATGATGATGGTGCGCGAACCACCGGAGCCGCGCGCCTGCGCAGCAGGATTTACCGCCGCCGCCGTGCCGACCTGCTGGGCCCGCGCCCTGTCCGCCAGCGGCGCGGCGGCAAACAGCGCGACGAACGCTGCGGCTGCGATCTTCGTCTGCGTTGAATGGAATGCGATCATCGACCGTCCTCAAAACCGCGCGGTCGGCCCAAAGGCGACCGTAAAATTCTTCATGTCGTAGTTGGGCAGGTTCGAGATGATCCACGTTTGGGTGATCGTCGTGCGAAGCCCCCAGTTCTGATAGAGCTGGACGTCGATCACGCCGCCGACCCGGGTCTCGCGGTCCTGGCGGGTGGTGAATGGATCGATGATCCAGTTCGGGTCGTCATAGCGGGTCTCGCTGTAGCCCGCGGTCGGCGTGACGACCACCTGTCGCGGGATGCCGTCGAAGCCCGGCACACTGAACTCGATCGGCAGGCCGGCATCGACCGACCAGCGGTCGTAGCTGTTGAAGTCGTAGTATTTGCGAGCGTTGTTGCGGTCGTAGCCGACGCGCGTCGTCAGCTTCACGAATCCGAAGCGCAACTCGGTATTGATCGCGGCGGTCAAGAGGTTGCCGGTCTGCTCGCTCGCCGTCGGGAATTCATCCGAATCGAAGAAGCGGCGATAGCGGTGCTCGACATAGCCTTCCGCCAGGCCAAAGCTGCCGAGCGGCCCGCGAATGGAGAAGCCGGCGCCCCACGATTCGATGTACTTGTGACGCGCCAGCATCACGCCGGTGCCGATGCCGTAGAACTTGAACGACGTATCCTGCGTCGCGGCGATACGCGGGCCGAACGTCAGTTCGGCAAGGCCGAGGTCGAACTGCGTGAACTTGTGCTGCTGCGATGCATAGCCGGTGAAGAGAACCTCGAACGCGTCGCCGCGCTTGTTGATCTTGTGGTTGTACTGCATGGCGGCGAGCTGGAACCAGTTCCAGTCCGGCGCACGTGCGAACTGATTATTGAGAATGGCATCCTGGCCGATCGCGCGAACGAACTGGCTGTCCGGGCCCACATTGGCGTTGCTCTGCCAGCGCGCACCGGTCTGGACGAACGCGGCGAACTCGTACGGCGCCTGACGCCGCGCGATCTCGGCCAGATACGCATTCACCTGCGCGCGGACGTCGTTCGGAACATCGTTGCCCTTGATCGCATCCTGGAAATAGCTGCGCGCCAGATCCCACGAACCGAGCTTGAAGTAGAGCACGCCGAGCTCGAGCTTCACCCGTGGCAGGTTCGGGTTGAAGAACAGCATGCGCTCGAGCGCGCCGATCGCCGCCTCATAGTCGCCGCGCGCGGCCGCCTGTTCCGCAAACTTGAAGCTGATTTCCAGGTTCGAAGGATTCTGGAACATCTGCTTGAAAAGCGCATCGTAGTCGTTCTGAACGACTGACGCGGGCGTCACGGCCGGAGCAGGCGTCTGCGCGAACGCGCTGACGCTGCTCGCCGGCCATGGCGCAGTCAGCAAAAACGCTGCCGCGACGCATGTCGCAAAATTCTTCACTCTGAAATGCCCCTTCGCCCGTCAGCATTGCGGGCCGACGGCTACAAAACCGCAGACTCGACACCCGGCCGCGGGAAATGATATTTCGGAACCACCAAAAGAAAAGGAATATTAAGAGTTTGCAGGGAGATGGCGGCGCAAGCGTTACTGATTCGCCACACTCGTTCGGCTGTGCCTCAATCAGGCCTCGCCGTTTGAGGTATCTTCTCATCGTGTGTGCCAATTGGGCACAAATCAGACCTCGTCAGTTGATCGTCATGCGTAGTTTTCCGGCAATTCATGGCTGACGGATGTTGAGAACCCGCGTCGCTGACGCCTTTCGCGATTACATCTCGGCGGTCGGCGCGGGAAAGGTGACGCTCGCGGAATATATCTCGGTCATCTCCGGTACCGGGATACTTTTGTTTCTGACCCTCGACACGTCTTTCGCGCTGACCCATCACACGATCGGCGGCATTATTTGGATCAATATCGCCTACTTCGTCTGGGAGTGGGTGATCCGGCTCCGACACGCGGCCCAGCAGCGCGAGTTGCGCTCCTACCTTCTGTCAGCAAGCGGCTTCGTCGATTGTGTCAGCGCGATCGCCATCCCGCTGGCGATCGTCGTCGGCGTCGAGCCACGCACGGCGTTCCTGCTGGGTGTCATCTGGCTTCTCAAGATCGCTCCCGACATTTCCGGATTCAAGCAACTGCGGCGCGTGCTGGTCCAGGAATCCGAGCAGCTCGGCAGCGTGCTTATCATCTTCGCGCTGGTACTTTACGCCGCCTCGGTGATCGTCCACGTGCTCGAGCGCGAGGCGCAGCCTGCGATCTTCGGCACCATCCACGGAACGCTGTGGTGGGCGATCGTCACCCTTACCACCACCGGCTATGGCGACGCGGTGCCGATTACGGGGCTTGGGCGCATCGTCGCCGCCTGCGTGATGGTCTGCGGCATCGGCGTGCTGGGCATGCTGGTCGGCGTGCTGGCGACCGGCTACGCCGCCGAAGCGCGCCGCGCTCATTTCATCCGCACTTGGGAGCTGGTGAGCAAGGTTCCATTCTTCAGCAATCTGGCGCACGGCGCGATTGTCGATGTCACCAACATGCTGCGGCGGCTCGAGCTGCCGGCGCGCGCGATCGTCGTCCGCAAGGGCGCGCCGGGCGATTGCATGTACTTCATCGCCTCCGGAGAAGTCGAAGTCGAACTTCCGGATCGCAAGATTCCGCTCCCGCCGGGCAGCTTCTTCGGCGAGCTCGCCCTGCTCAGCAACTCGGTCAGGACAGCAACGGTCGTGACCACCACCGATACCGCGCTGCTGGTGCTCGACCTGCTCGATTTCCGCACCCTGACGGCGCGGCATCCCGATCTCGCCGAGGCGATCGACGCGGAAGCCAAACGCCGTGTGCAGGAAAATCTCGAGCGAAGCACTGCGCGATAGAGCATGATCCGGAAAAGTGGGTACCGGTTTTCCGAAAAGATCATGCTCCAAACAAAAGGTTAGAGCCGCCTGCTACTTGCTCTCTTTCAGCAACCGCCTGATTTCGTCGTACATCTGCAGCGGATCCCGTGCAGCATCGGCGGCCGGCTCGGGCTCGATCGTGATCCCCTGGGCGCCGGCCAGCTCGCGCTTGACCTCGTCGATCTTGGCCTGGAGACGGCGCTTGCGCCCATCAATGTAGGGCAGCACCTCGTCCTTCGACAGCGGCCTTGAATTCACCGCCACCCGGCCGCTGCCAATCATCTCGCCGACGATGTAGCGGCCGTCCGCCTGCAATCGCGCGGTCCATTTGAAACGGAACGCGCCCGACGCTGCGGGGCCGATATGGGTATAGCCGTCGCGGACTTCGTCGGCCGCAAGCTGTTCGGCGATCTGAATGATCGCTTCGATATTCTGCTCGCCGCTGTCGCGGCTATCGTCGTCAGTGGATGCCATCGCCATCCAGTGTGCTCGTCGCGGCTGCCGGATCCCGCGACAGCCTCGCGCAGAATTTGTGCAATGAAAGCTTATCGAGTTCGCGCGCGCAAACGTCCCAAGAAGTTATCCGCCTGAATATTCGGGCGAATTGACGGCAACCGGGTAGGGTTCGCGGATTGCATACAATGGCATGGGCCTTGCTTCGTTCATTGCTGAATGGAGCGGCGTCCGGTCGGCGCCGGGATCAGCTGAAGGTCTGAGCCGATGCCGCCAGTCACAGGCCTTGTTGACGCAGAGCCCACCGCAATCGAGCTCACCTGGTCGCGCACGGCGCTGCTCATCATCGACATGCAGCGCGACTTCCTGGAGCCCGGCGGCTTCGGCGAGACGCTGGGCAACGATGTCTCGCTCCTGCAGAGCGTTGTCGCACCCTGTCGCGCGATGCTCGCAGCTGCACGCGACGCCGGCATGTTCGTCATCCACACGCGCGAAGGCCACCTGCCCGATCTGTCGGACGCACCGCCTGCCAAGATCGAGCGCGGCGCGCCAAGTCTGCGCATCGGCGATCCCGGACCGATGGGCCGGATCCTCGTTCGCGGCGAGGCCGGGCACGACATCGTTGCAGCGCTTTATCCCGCTGCCGGCGAGCTTGTCATCGACAAATCCGGCAAGGGCGCCTTCTACAACACGGACCTCGACGATGTGCTGCGCAAGCGCGGCATCGAGAACCTGCTCGTTTGCGGCGTCACCACCGAGGTTTGCGTCAACACCACCGTGCGCGAAGCGAGCGATCGCGGCTATCGCTGTGTCGTGCTCGCTGACTGCTGCGCGTCCTACTTTCCCGAGTTTCACGAGATGGGGCTGAAGATGATCAAGGCACAGGGCGGAATATTCGGCTGGGTAAGTACGTCGTCGCAGGTTATTGCGTCCCTCGCAGCGGACAACGCGCCAAGCCGCGCCGCCGGAGGCCGACGATGAGCGCCGTCGCAACGCCTGTGCCGGCAACACGGCCCGCGCTTTGGACGGCCGGCGACTGGAACGCCTTCTTCGGCTTCGGCACCAACATCCTCGTCAACATGCTGGTGCTGACCGGCCTGCTCCGTTTCGTGCTGAAGATGCCGGACTCGCTGGTGTTCGGACGCATCCTGCCGGCGCTCGGCCTCATGATGTGCCTGTCCACGATGTACTACGCGTGGCTCGCCTACGAGCTTGCACGCAAGACCGGACGCAGCGACGTCTGTGCACTGCCGTCCGGCGTCAGCGTGCCCCACATGTTCATCGTCACTTTCGTGATCATGCTGCCGATCACGCTGAAGACCAACGATCCGATCAAGGGCTGGGAGGCCGGCCTGGTCTGGGTGTTCTTCCAGAGCTTCATCCTGATGATCGGCGGCTTCATCGCGCCCTACATCCGCAAGATCACACCGCGCGCAGCTCTGCTCGGCACGCTTGCCGGCGTTTCAGTCACCTTCATCTCGATGCGGCCGGCGCTGGAAATGTTCATGACACCGGTGATCGGACTGACCTGCTTCGCCATCATCCTGGTGAGCTGGTTCGGCGGCGTGCGATATCCGAGAGGAATCCCGGCCGGCCTCGTGGCGATCGCCGCCGGCATGCTGATCGCCTGGGGATCGAACCTGTTCGGGCTCGGCATCGGCGGCATGAGCCTCACCAAGGTCACTGCGGCGTTTTCGAGCTTCGGCTTTTCGGTACCGATCCCGGCGATCGGACACGTCTTCTCGGGATTCGAATTCCTCGGCATCATCCTCGTCACCGCCATTCCCTTCCGCATCTACGATCTCGTCGAGGCGATGGACAATGTCGAGAGCGCGGAAGCGGCGGGCGACCACTATCCGACCACGCGCGTGCTCACCGCCGACGGTGTCGTCAGCCTGATCGGCTGCCTGATGGGCAATCCCTTCATCAACGCGGTCTACATCGGCCATCCCGGCTGGAAGGCGATGGGCGGCCGCGTCGGCTATTCGGCCGCCACCGGATTGATGGTGATTGCGCTCAGCTGGTTCGGCATCATCTCGCTGATGCTGGCGCTGATCCCGGTGGTCGCGATCTCGCCGATCCTGCTCTACATCGGCATGCTGATCGGCGCGCAAGCCTTTCAGACGACGCCACCGGCACATGCGCCGGCGATCGTGCTCGCGTTCACGCCGCACCTTGCGGCTTGGTGCAAGACATTGATGGACGGCGCGCTAGGCGCTGCGGGCACGAGCGCGACCGCGATCGGCATGGACAAGCTCGGCGCGGTCGGCGTGCTCTATCACGGGCTCGAGGTCCTGGGCGGCGGCGCGATCCTGTCAGGCCTCGTGCTCGCCGCCATCGGTGTCTTCGTCATCGAACGCGAATTCGCCAGGGCCGCGGCCTTCGCAGCGGCGGGCGCCGCGCTGACCTTCTTCGGCTTCATGCATGGCGAGCAGGTCGGCTTCGCGGTCACGCCGTCGGTTGCGTTTGCCTACGCGATCGTCGCAACGGGACTTTTCGCGCTCGGCGCGTATGGCACGAAGACCATGATGGCGCCGGCCAAGACTGCGGTGGCGCCGGCCGAGTAGCTTGAGGCGCGCTAGTGGTCTGATTCATTCAGGCGATTCCCAAATCGCCCGAAGCGGTTCAAGCTCTCGGTATGAGAGCAGGAATTGTTGTGAAGGTTACACCGGGCGATCGCCGCCGACTTGAGGCGATTATCGCG